>Ga0194125_10009147_pt1 | contig 13804 bp, 12 predicted proteins | sample TA2KigC250mmetaG_FD_148626 | JGI IMG/M metagenome (GOLD analysis project Ga0194125, IMG submission 148626) | Freshwater microbial communities from Lake Tanganyika, Tanzania - TA2015034 Kigoma Deep Cast 250m | ecosystem: Environmental > Aquatic > Freshwater > Lake | place: Tanzania: Lake... | reverse complement strand
GTGATATTGCCCAAGCGCTCCAGCTTGGAATTGCCAATTCATCTGCCTGCTTAAAAGAACTGGGGGCCAAAAAAGGATTATTGTCTGTTGGCCAAAAGTTTGAAAAAGTGAAAGTGCATAAAGAAAAATGCCTGTGAACCAATTGAAAAAACTTTTTAATGAGGCGTTTAATGGAAAATGGGCGATAGGGCAGTTCAATATTTCCGATTTCAGGATGCTAAAGCCTATTTTTGAAGCAGCCAGAAAGCTTAAAAGCCCGGTTATTATCGGCATATCAGAAAGACAGAGCAAGGTTTTAGGTTTAAAGAAAGTAGCTGTTTTAGTCAGGCGATTGAGAAAAGAAAATTGTTTTCCTGTTTTCTTAAACCTTGACCACGCCAGATCTTTCATATATATTAAAAAGGCGATAAATGCAGGATATGACTCGGTTCATTTTGACGGTTCTGATTTGTCTCTTTTTAAGAATATCAGCATTGCCAAGAAGGTTGTCAGATACGCTAGGAAAAAGAATGTTTTGGTCGAAGGCGAAGTCGGGGTTATTGGCGGAGACTTAACCGAGCCCAAAGACGCTTTAAGGTTTCTTAAAGAAATAAAGGTGGATATTTTGGCAGTTAGCATCGGCAACATTCACGGCATAATGAAGACAGGAAAGAATAATCCGCCACTCTCTTTGAAAAGGCTTAAAGAGATAAGGAAGAAAACAGGCAAAACTCCGTTGGTTTTGCATGGCGGATCTGGTACTGCCAAAAAAGACATTGAAGCTGTTATGAAATCAGGAGTGGTTAAAATTAATATCAGCACCGAATTGAAAATAGCTTACAAGCAAAAAGGCTTGAAAGCCGTTCAAAAAGTAGTTAGCAATAAAATTAATTTATTCGGTTCAAATAATAAGCTACATGATTAATCTTTCGGCTAAAGTCAGAAAAGATTTTGGCAAAAAAGTAAAAAAAATAAGGCAGAAGGGGATTATCCCCGCTGTTTTATACGGCCCAAAAATAAAGAACACTTCCTTAGAAGTTGATTTGAAAGAATTTGAAAAAGCATACAAGGAGGCAGGCGAAAGCTCTTTACTCCAGCTTTCTGTCGGCCAGGAAAAGTTTTTGGTTTTGATAAATGCGGTTGAGATTAATGCAATTTCCCAAAAGCCCGTTCATATTGATTTTTATCAGCCAAGGCTGGACGAGGAAATAACAGCCCATATTCCTTTGGTTTTCGAAGGAGAATCCGAAGCGATAAAGAATCTTGGCGGCACTCTGGTTAAAAACATTCATGAACTGGAAGTGAAAGCTTTGCCCCAGAATCTTCCCCATGAAATTAAGGTTGACATCGGCAAGTTAAAGGCGTTTGAAGACAATATTCTGATTAAGGACTTGCTTGTGCCAAAAGAAGTAAAGATTTTAAAAGACCCAGAAGAAACAGTTGCCTTTGCCGCTGAGCCTGAAAAAGTGGAAGAGGAATTAGCCAAGCCCCTTGGAGAAGAAAAAGCAGCTGAGGAAATATTGGTTGAAGGAGAGAAAAAGCCAGCTGAGGAAGAATCTCAAGAAAAAGAAGAAAAAAAAGAGGAAGAAAAATGAAAATCTCCAATTTGCTAAAACCAATTTTATTGATTTGTTTGTTTTTTGGTTTGGTCTTTCCAAATATATATGTTTTTAGCCAGGAAGACTGCCAAACAAAGGAAGAATGCGAGGCTTTACTCCAGCAGTACGAGGATGAAATAGCTAAATTAGAGCAGGTTATCGGCAAAACTGAACAGGAGAAAAAAAGTCTTCAGAATCAAATAAGCACTTTGAAATCAAAGGTAAAGAAAATTGACTTGCAGATACAGCAAAGCACTGTGCTGATAAAGGACGTCAGTTACCAGATAAAAGATACTGAAGGCTCAATAGAAAAAACTTCTTCGCAGATTGAAGATCTAAAAAGTCAGTTAGCAGCTATTCTGCAAACGATTTACGAGGAAGACCAGACTTCCCTCGTTGAGATTTTGCTTTCAGGGGCAAACATATCCCAGTTTTTTGACAATCTGATGGCTTTAGAAACTCTGGATACGAAAAGCCATGACTTTTTGCAGGAAATCAAAGGATTAAAAACTTCTTTGGAAGGCCAAAAAGAATCTTTGGACACTGAAAAAGGGGAATTGGAAAGCGCTCTTAAAATGCAGACTCTGCAAAAGCAGGAAAGCCAGACCATACAAAAGCAGCAGGAATACTTTTTGAAATTGACAGAGGCTCAGTACCAGCAGTATTTAAAGGAAAAGCAGGCGACAGAAGCAAAAGCAGCTGAAATCAGGGCCAGGATTTTTGAAGTGGTAGGCACGACCAAAGCTCCTACTTTCGGAGAAGCATATAATATAGCCAAGTGGGTCCAGGGACAAACAGGCATCAGACCAGCGTTTTTGCTAGCTGTTTTGCAGCAAGAATCAGCTATTGGCAAAAATGTCGGGCAGTGTTATTTGGCTAATACTTCAACAGGCGCCGGAATCAATATCAATACAGGAGCTTCAGTCAAAAACGTCATGAAGCCAATGGGATTATCCGGCAGAAAAGGGGATGTTGATGATTTCCTGACAATAACCAAAGAATTGGGAATGGATCCTTTTAAAACTCCGGTTTCCTGTCCGATGCCGAGCGTTGGCGGATACGGAGGAGCTATGGGTCCCGCCCAGTTTATTCCGACAACCTGGATGAGCTACAGAAGCGATTTGGCAAAGATTTTAGGAAGACCGGCTAGCCCCTGGAACATTCAGGATGCTTTTCTGGCTTCAGGTCTCTATCTTGCAAGATACGGAGCAGCCAAACAGACGAGGGACGCTGAATGGGCGGCAGCCATGTATTATTTTGCCGGTTCCCTCAATTCTAAATACTCTTTTTACGCTAATAGCGTCTTAAAGATAGCTGATGGCTTTGCTGATGATATTGCCATCTTAGAGGCTAATTAAAGGTTTTCTTTAAGAAAATCGATTACAGGGTCCAAGTTTCCTTCCATGATTTTTTCAATATTATGGAAGCTTTTTTTTATCCTGTGGTCTGTTATTCTGTTCTGGGGGAAATTGTAGGTTCTTATTTTTTCTGATCTTTCCGCTTTGCCTATCTGCGTTTTTCTTGCGTCTTTCAATTTCTTTTCTTCCTCTCTGACTGTTTTTTCCAGTATCCTTGCTTCCAGAATGGAAAGAGCATTTTCCTTGTTCTGCTGCAGATTTCTTTCGGTTTGCGAGGTAACAACGGTATTGGTCGGCAGATGGGTAATTCTGACAGCTGTTTCTCTTTTATTGACATACTGGCCTCCGGGACCCGATGCTTTATAAGTATCGAGTTTCAGGTCTTTTGGGTTGATGATTACTTTTCCTTTTTTTGGCTTTGCTAGAACAGCGACAGAAGCTGTTGAAGTGTGAACTCTGCCTGATTTCTCGGTAGTCGGAATTCTCTGGACCCTGTGCACGCCTGCTTCGTTTTTCATGGCTGGCCAGATATTGCCGTCTTTAATCTCAAAAACTATTTCTTTAAACCCGCCTACTTCGCTGGGCCTTGAGTCCAAGACCTTTTTCTTCCAGCCTTTTAATTGAGCGTATTTTGAATACATTCTGAACAGGTCTGCGGCAAAGAGAGCTGCTTCTTCTCCCCCTGTGCCAGCCCTTATTTCAATGATTGCAGCTTTTGGCTGGTCAGTTTCTTTTGAAGATTCAGTTTCTTGAGCTGACATTTTCTGGATATCCTCTTCCAGGTTTTTCAGTTTTTCAGTCAGCTGGCCTATTTCAGTTTCAGCCAGGGAAAAGAGTTCTCTGTCTTCCTGGGATTTTAATATTTGTTTGTTTTCTTCAATCTTGTTCTTCAAGTCTTCAATCTCTTTCTCTCTTTCAAGGATTTTCTCTAAAAATATTTTTCTTTTATTTAATTCTTCGAATTTGTCCCAATTTGAAATAAGCTCAGGATCGCTGAGCTGTTTTAAGAGTTCCTGATATTCTGTTTTTACCTTTTTAAGGTCTAACATTTCACTTTTTTTTCTTTCCTTTCATCTCTGATTTTTTAGCCAGTCTCTTTTTGAATTTCTGCACTTGCCCTACAGCGTCCATAAGCTTTTCCTTGCCGGTATAAAAAGGATGGCAGGAAGAACAAACTTCCACTTCAATGGATTCTTTGGTCGAGCCAACAATAAAAACGTTCCCGCAGGCGCAGCGGACTCGGGCGTTCTCGTAATATTTGGGATGGATATCTTTTTTCATATGTGATAATATTTTAATTGACATTTGATATCTTATCAAGTCTCGGGGAAAAAATCAACCCTTTTCCTTGATATTAATTTTTATCCGTGCTATATTAAAAAGCGAATTATTTTTATGGCAGAGACAAAAAAGAAAACAAAGCAATCGGATTTCGGTATTGATGTCGAGGAAATGACTCAGGCCGGAGTTCATTTTGGGCATAAAGCTTCCAAGGTCCATCCCAAAATAAAGCCGTATTTGTTCGGCGCCAGAAATACTGTTCATGTTTTTGATCTGGAAAAAACAGCTGAAAAGCTGAAAGAAGCTTTGAATTTCATCCAGCAGCTTGTTTTTGAAGAAAAGATTTTATTGCTCGTCGGTACAAAAGTCCAGATGAAAGAAATAGTGAAAGAAACTGCCAAAGAGTGCTCCTTGCCTTTCGTTTCAGAACGATGGCTGGGGGGCACTTTCACCAACTTTGAAACAATTAAAAAAAGGATTGATTACTTTAAGGATTTGGAAGAGAAAAAAGTTTCAGGAGAACTGGAAAAATACACCAAGAAAGAAAGGTCAATGATAGACAAAGAGCTGCGAGATCTTGAGACGAAAGTCGGGGGAATAAAGGAATTAACCAAGATTCCCAACGCTGTTTTAGTTCTCGATATGCAGAAAGACAGCTTGGCCATAAAAGAAGCAAAGAGAAAGGGAGTGGCAGTCATTGCCGTAGTTGACACCAATTGCGATCCCACTCTGGTTGATTACCCAATACCGGCTAATGACGACGCCATCAGTTCAATAAAGTATATTTTGGACAAAGTGAAAGAAGTTATATCAAAGCAAAAATCGAAATTAAAAGATAAAAAATAATATGGTTTTTATTGATCAGATAAAGCAATTGAGGGAAGACACGGCAGCTGCTGTTTCTGATTGCAAAAAAGCTTTGGAAGAGGCAAAAGGCGATATAGATGAAGCAAAGGATATTTTGAAGAAATGGGGAAAAGATTTAGCCGGCAAGAAAGCAGGCAGGGGAGCAGAGCAGGGCATTGTTGCCAGCTATATCCATCCAAATAAAAAGATAGGCGTTTTGCTGGACTTGAACTGCGAAACTGATTTTGTAGCCAAAGGCCAGGATTTCCAGAATCTGGCCCATGAATTGTGCTTGCAGATAGCTGCTATCAGGGAGGAGGTTCCCTTAATGGAACAGCCCTGGGTAAAAGACCAGGCAAAAACGATTAAGGATCTGATTGACGAATATATTGCCAAAACAGGAGAAAATATCATTGTCAAAAAATTTGAAAGATACGAAATTTAAAAATTCATGTTCTCAATAATCGTTTTCGTCATTTTCATCTTAAGCTTGATAGTTTTAGCTGTTATTGTCTTCAGAAAAATACCCTTGCTTTTAGAAATGCCTGAAACCATACCTTCCCGACTCAACTGGAAGGAATTATTGGTAAAAATCAAGGATTCACTGCCTTTGGGTAATTTCTCGTTTGAAATATTCTTGCAGAAAATACTTTCTAGAGTAAGAGTTCTGACATTAAAAACAGACCACAAAACTTCAAACTGGCTGCAAAAACTAAGGGAAAGAGGCCAGAAAAAGAAATTTGATGAAGAGGATAATTACTGGCGGGAAATCAGAAACCATACCAGGAAATAATTGTTTTCGCCGGCATAGCTCAGTGGTAGAGCAACAGTTTTGTAAACTGTGGGTCGCGGGTTCAAATCCTGCTGCCGGCTAAGAAACACTTGACAATAAGTTTTAAAAAGGTAAAATTGGAAACGTAAAGATAAATATATGGCTAAAAAGAAAAAGAAGAAAAAATCAGGTTGTTGCTGCTGCTAAATAAAGCTGCAGGAAAGAGAATTCGTTGAAATCAGGAATCTCTTCCTGGTTTTTTATATCTTATATGTCTGATGGAAGAACTTTGAAAATTGAATACGTAAACGAATCAGTTATTTGAAGTTGTCCCGAATTTATTTTTTTTGAGAGTTTGATCCTGGCTCAGGATGAACGCTGGCGACGTGGATAAGGCATGCAAGTCGTGCGGTCTTTAATCTTTCGCAAGAAAGATTTGAGATAGCGGCAGACGGGTTAGTAACGCGTAGGCACATTCCCCGGAAATGGGAATAATCACGAGAAATCGTGACTAATGCCCAATGGTTTCCGCTTTTTGCGGAATAAAGGAGCAATCCGTTCCGGGATTGGCCTGCGTTCTATCAGCTAGTTGGTAAGGTAATGGCTTACCAAGGCTATGACGGATAGGCGGTGTGAGAGCATGACCGCCAACAATGGGACTGAAATATGGCCCATACTCCTACGGGAGGCAGCAGTCGAGAATATTGGTCAATGGGGGAAACCCTGAACCAGCGACGTCGCGTGCTCGAAGAAGTTCTTCGGAATGTAAAGAGCTTTTATCCGTGAATAATCCTTCGGGATGAATGTAGCGGATGAATAAGAGGTGACTAAACTCGTGAAAATCCCTCGCCTACTCGGGCGAGAGGCGCGACCTATTGCAGTAATGCAATAAGGAAAAACTTGGCTTATATGCTGGAAACCTTAAGAAATTATGGTAATCAGCAGGGAAGTCAATTATAATCAAATAATGGAGATTTCGTTGAGTAAAAAACAAAAAGAAATTATTATTGGAAATATTTTAGGAGATGGTTGTATTGAATTTAATGGTTTTAAAGGAAGCAGGTTGCAGATTAAACAAGCAGAAAGGAATAAAGATTATGTGTTCTGGCTATATGGGAAATTAAAAAATTTATGTAAATCAGGTCCTAAGCAGAAAAAAGATACGGGTCAGTGGTATTTTAGTACCCGTCATTTGAACGAATTAACGGATTTATATAAATTATTCTATCCCAAAGGCAAGAAACTAGTACCAAAGAATCTTTCTGATCTACTTACTTCTAGTTTATCTTTATCGGTTTGGTATATGGATGATGGTTGTTTAGACTATCGACCCAAAGATCATTATGCCTTCATATTAAATACAGACAGTTTTTCCTTTATGGATGTTTCTCGGTTAAGAAAAACAATGAATAATAATTTCTATGTAAAATCAACTATTCAAAGATCGGTGTGTAGAGGCAAAAATTATCCTAGATTATATATAGGAGCAAAAGGCCGAAACACATTCTTAAAATTAGTTAAACCGCATATGTTAAATTGTTTTACTCATAAACTACCTCCAAAAAGATTATAGTTTGACCCCTCAGAGACTAATCCCTTATTAGGGAGAGATAGTAGGTACTAGATATTCTAGATTTAAACTACTATAAGACGCCGAGGGTCCTTTTTATAAGGATTGTGATATAGTCCAACGTAATAAAAAGTATTACTAAAAGGCCAGCAGTAGCGGTAATACGAGTACCTCAAGCGTTATCCGGATTTATTGGGCGTAAAGAGTCTGTAGGCGTTCTGTTAAGTTTTCTGTTAAATATCTAGGGCTTAACCTTAGAAATGCAGAAAAAACTGGCAGAATTGAGGGCGCTAGGGGCTGGTGGAACGGTCGGTGTAGGGGTGATATCCGTTGATATCGACCGGAATCCTAAAAGCGAAGGCATCCAGCTGGGGCGACCCTGACGCTGAGAGACGAAAGCGTAGGTAGCAAAAAGGATTAATGGGTACCAATTTAATTTGGAGATTAGTCCTTACCAGTAGTGATACTGGGATAAAAATTTGGCTATATCGGTGAAAATCCTTTTCAAAAAGGACAATACCGAGGAAACCGTGTTAAAACGGGATCCGTAGAGACTGTACGCCAAACACTCTTTGATAACTAAAGAGTTGATGATATAGTCCGAACTCATAAGTAATTATGAGAATGCGACAGAAATGATCGCGTCCGCAAAATAATAAATGCGAGTAACAAAATTGTAGATACCCTTGTAGTCTACGCTGTAAACGATGGACACTGGCTATCTGAAGTGTCGACCCTTCAGGTGGCGAAGCAAACGCGTTAAGTGTCCCGCCTGGGAAGTACGAACGCAAGTTTAAAACTCAAAGGAATAGACGGGGATTCACACAAGCGGTGGACCATGTGGCTCAATTCGACAACAAGCGAGGAACCTTACCAGGGTTTGACAGACTAATGAAACTCCTGGGAAACCAGGAACTACCCACAAGGACATTAGTTCAGGTGCTGCACGGTCGTCGTCAGCTCGTACTCTGAAGCGTATGCTTAAGTGCAACAACGAGCGCAACCCTTATTCTGCGTTACAAGTGTCGCAGAAAACTGCCTGGGATAACCAGGAGGAAGGTGGGGATGACGCCAGATCAGCGTGGCCCTTTGATGCCCTGGGCTGCACACGTGGTACAATGGGACTGACAATGGGTTGCAAAGGCGCAAGCCGGAGCTAATCCCAACAAACGGTCTCCCAGTACGGATTGAGATCTGCAATTCGATCTCATGAAGCCGGAATCGCTAGTAATCGCGCATCAGCCACGGCGCGATGAATACGTTCCTGAATCTTGTACTCACAGATAAACGCGCTCGGCAGATATATAGACCAAAGAGTTTAAATCTCTTCCTCTGTTTTCAGGAACAGAGCGTAGTTGAAGGATAGCCATTTTGAGCGATCAAAATAGTGAAGGATCCGGAAACAAATGGCAGCCTGAATTTAAAAGAGTTTACCGATCCATGACAGGGTGGTGAGCATGGAGAAGGTAATAATAACAACTCAATTCAGGATGTCAGGAATAGTTTATATATTGACCCGAGGAGATCTGATGCGGTAGAATGAAACTGACGCCGCGTCAGAAGTCAGCTGAATCATAGTACCAAATACATATTATGTATTCGGGAAGGATTCTCTCTAATATTATGTTAAATTCCGATTATATCGTTGGTTTAGTAGATGGAGAAGGAAGCTTTACCGTATATGTTCGAAATCCTAACTCAAAGGATAATGCGACAAGAAGGGTAAAAGCTGAACCGAGATTTTATTTAAAGCTTATAGAGAAAGATAAAAATATTCTTTATAAGTTGAAGAAATTCTTCGGTTGTGGAAATGTGTATTTTCAAAGAGACAAAAGAAAAAACCATCAAGATTGTTATCGTTACGAAGTGGCGAATCGAGATGATTTAGTAAATATCATAATTCCATTCTTTAAAAAGAACCAACTTAAATTATCGTCAAAAAGAAAAGATTTTGAAATTTTCCGAAAGATAATGAAAGAAATTAAAAAAGGAAGACATTTGACGAAATCGGGATTGAAAGAACTGTATCAGCTAAAACGAAAAATGCATTAGAGCTCGCCGTATGCGGGAAATCCGCACGTACGGTGGGAACGTCAACTCTAAGTTTCTAGAGAACATTCGCCCGTCACATCAGGAGAGCTGGTAGTGCCCGAAATCCCTGCATTTTGCGGGGCCTAAGGTAAGATCAGTAATAAAGATGAAGTCGTAACAAGGCACCGGTAGGGGAACCTGTCGGTGGATCACAACATTTCTAATTTTTTAATTAGAACAAGAGTGTCGGCTGGAGTTGAAGGGGAAGAATTCTCTCTTTGACTCTGAGGTGCTGGCCAACGTACCTTAAAGGTTGGCTTTCGGGACAGCTTCAAGCAACTGAATTAATCAATACGCTTTAGCGTATTTTTTAATTTGTTTTTTTTAGTTTTTCTGATATACTTTGAATATTGGGCGGCTAGTTCAGTGGCTAGAACGCTGCTCTGATAAAGCAGAGGTCGAAGGTTCGATTCCTTCGCCGCCCATAGAGTTTTTGGGCCCGTAGCTCAGTTGGCTAGAGCGCCTCATTTGCAATGAGGAGGTCAGCGGTTCAAGTCCGCTCGGGTCCACCAAAGTTTTCCACAGGGAAGCTTTTTTGTTTCTCTTGCAATGGTATAATGTTTTAATATTCGCAAACCGGACTATATTTGTTCGGCAAAGGTCGAATAAAGTTAATTTAAAAAATAAAATCATGGTTTTAGATTGGTATTCAGCAACTATCAAGGCTTTCCAGGCTCTTTGGCAGGATTTTATCCAATTTCTTCCTGTTTTGCTTGGAGCAATTATTTTGTTTGTTATCGGCTGGTTTATTGCTGTTGGTGTGGGTAAATTAATAGCTGAAATATTAAAGAGGTTGAAATTCAACAAGATTTTTGACAGGGGAGACTGGAAAAACGCTTTGGAAAAAGCAGAAATCAAAGTTGACCCTTCTGGCTTTATCGGAGCGATTGCTAAATGGATTTTAATTATCGTTTTCCTGCAAATCTCAGTTGGCATTTTGGGCTGGACTGATTTTGCCGTTCTTCTCGGAAAGGTTATCGCTTATTTGCCAAACGTGGTCGTAGCTGCTTTGATTTTTGTTGTAGCGGCCATTGTCGCTGACATTATCCAGAAAGTAGTGGTGGTAGCAGCAGAGAGCGCCAGATTCACTTACACGAGAGCTGCCGGAGCGATTGTCAAATGGGCTATTTGGCTTTTTGCCATTTTAGCTATTCTCAGGCAATTGCTTATTGTCCCTGCTTTGGTTGACACTTTGTTCAGCGCCCTGGTTTACGGGGTGGTTGGCATATTTATCATTGCTTTTGGCCTGGGAGGCAAGGAAGCAGCAGGAGAAATTCTACAGGATTTAAGAAAGAAATTGAAGGAATAAATTTAAAGTTATTTCTCTCAGGGGGCTGGTATTTTCCAGCCCCTTGACAGAGATTCATATTCTGCTAAAATTGTTTTTAGGTATGAGAAATGTAAGACAATTCTTAAATAAAGGAAGCAGTTAATTTCTGGGCTTTTTTATGTCTCAGAAATCGTCCTGCTTCCAACGGGGCGATTTTTAATTGATTGGAAAGTTCGTTGAAAACTGAATACGTCTTAAACCGTCAAAAAAATATATACTCATTTTGTGGTTATTAATTGCTAGCTCAGCTTAACTTGATTTATTTCTTGTTAACTGGGCGAACAAAAATTTTACAAGCAGATGGTGGATGCCTTGGGAGATTGAGGCGACGAAGGACGTGGCGTGTCTGCGATAAGCCTCGGGGAGGTGGCTAGCAACCTTTGATCCGGGGATTTCCGAATGGGATAACCCTATACTGCGATAAACAGTATAACGCATTGTTTTGCAATGCGAGCTAACCTGGGGAAGTGAAACATCTCAGTACCCAGAGGAAAAGAAAACGAAGTTAATTCTCTTAGTAGCGGCGAGCGAAAAGGGAAGAAGCCCAAACCTATTTTTTCGCAAGAGAAAATGGGGGTTGTAAGAAAATAGCGTCGGGAGCCGAGCACATAATTTTTTATGTGCTTAGTGCCTGAGGGAGAATATTTTGGTAAAGGTTGGTTAGAAGAATCTCTCTGGAAAGAGAAGCCAAAGAAGGTAATAGCCCTGTACTCGAAAACCCCTTTATGCTCCTTGTTATTTATCTTGAGTATCTCGAGAAACGATATCCTTGAGAGAAGCAAGCCGGACTAACCGGCTAAGGCTAAATACTCAATCTCACCGATAGTGAACCAGTACCGTGAGGGAAAGGTGAAAAGTAGGGAGGTGATCCCGGTGAAATAGAACCTGAAACCATCATGCTTACAAAGAGTCGGAGTCCCGCTTGCGGGATGACGGCGTGCTTTTTGCAGAACGAGCCAACGAGTTTGACCATACAGCTTGTCTAAGCCCTTTTGGGGCGGAGACTCAGTGAAAGCAAGCGTTAATAGCGCGTTTTCGTTGTATGTTCAAGACCCGAAGCCAAGCGAGCTTGCCATGGCCAGGGTGAATTCCGGAGAAATCCGGGAGGAGGCCCGAACCCGTGAGCCGTTCAACACTCTGGGATGAGCTGTGGTAAGAAGTGAAAAGCTAAACGAGCTTGGTAATAGCTGGTTCTCCCCGAAATAGCTTTAGGGCTAGCGGTACCTCAATTTTTCCAGAGGTAGAGCACTGGAAGGAATTTCTTGGGCTTTGCTCAGATTTTCCTACCAAACTCCGAATGCTGGAAAAAAATAGTACCAGTAAGACTGTGGGGTCTAAGCTCCATGATCAAAAGGGAAACAGCCCAGATCTTCATCTAAGGTCCCTAAACTAAGCTAAGTGTACTTAAGGAAGTGAAGCGCCTATGATAGTTAGGAGGTTAGCTCAGAAGCAGCTATCCTTTAAAAAGTGCGTAATAGCTTACTAACTAAGGAGTTTTGCGCCAAAGATTTATCGGGACTAAGCTTAGTACCGAAGATAAGGCTCTGCATTTTTTTATGCAGGGGGTAGGGGAGCATTCTTCATTCAGCGAAGCTGAATCGTAAGGTTCGGTGGAGAGTGGAGAAGCGAGAATGTTGGCATGAGTAACCGCAATGCCGCTGAGATAGCGGCACACCGAAAACCCAAGGTTTCCTTGGCAATGAAAATCATCCAAGGGTTAGGCGGTCCTTAGTCCGTGACCGAAAGGTTAGGATGATGGACAGCCGGTTAATATTCCGGCCCCCAAGCGCATTTCCAAAGAGCGACGCAGTTGAAGTTTCCGGGAAGATTATCGGATTTCCAGGTCAGGATTCGTTCTGGCCGTTCCGGAGAGCAGACTGCCCAGAAAAACTCGCAGGTTAAAGTGCGTTTGGTCCGTACCGTAAAACCAACACAGGTGGGTTGGCGTAAATGCGCCAAGGTGAACGGGTGAAACCTCGTTAAGGAACTAGGCAAAAAAGTGATCGTAAGTTCGCAATAAGATCTACCGCCCTATGGGCGGTCGCAGCGAAAGTACCCCTGGCGACTGTTTACCAAAAACACAGGTCCCTGCTAAACTCGTAAGAGGATGTATAGGGGCTGAGGCCTGACCAGTGCTGGAACGTTAAGCCCGAGGGTGTTTAGCAGCAATGTTGAATGCTCATTGGGTGAAGCGCCAGTGAACGTCCGCGGTAACTATAAAAGTCACGGATTGTAGTTAAAAAATTCGGCTATATGCTGGAAAACCTTTAGAACCTTAAGTACGAAACAGTAATACCTTGTAATGGTATAAGCTGAAAGTAAAAATCTTAAGGATTAGGCAATCAGCAGGAAAGACTCGAAAGAGAATCCTCAGAGACTATACGCCGGAATCCTGAAGTAAATCAGGATATGATATAGTCCGATCTCTATAGTGATATAGAGGATCCCAAAAGGGTGATAACGAAATGAACCGTGTTAAAGTAGCGTAATCCCTTGCCAGGTAAGTTCTGGCCCGCACGAAAGGCTTCACGACTTGGGGACTGTCTCAACGAGGCGCCCGGTGAAAACGCAATACCGGTGAAGATGCCGGTTACCTACGGCTAGACGGAAAGACCCCGGGAGCTTTACTGTAGTTAGACATTGGATTTTGATTTTGATTGTGTAGCGTAGTGGGGAGTTCTTCCTTCGGGAAGGACGCCAATGAAACACCCATCTTTCAAGGTCTTTATCCTAATCTCGCTTTTAGCTGGAAACAGTGTTTAATGGGCAGTTTAAGTGGGGCGCTTGCCTTAGAGTTTTATATTTCAGTAATCTTTTGGCTTTCCGTTACTGAGTCAAATTATGAAGTTATGAAATATTAAACAATGGGGCCTTACGGCTATATGCGGGAACATCTGGAGTATCCAAAAGTACTTAATAAGTAAAAATCTTTTGGTGCAGACAATCCGCAGGGAAGTTTACAAATTAGTAAATCCCTCA
>Ga0194125_10009146_pt1 | contig 13804 bp, 9 predicted proteins | sample TA2KigC250mmetaG_FD_148626 | JGI IMG/M metagenome (GOLD analysis project Ga0194125, IMG submission 148626) | Freshwater microbial communities from Lake Tanganyika, Tanzania - TA2015034 Kigoma Deep Cast 250m | ecosystem: Environmental > Aquatic > Freshwater > Lake | place: Tanzania: Lake... | reverse complement strand
GTGGGTGCTCGCGCTGCCTGACCAGCTCACGCAGGACATCGGCCCTCTGGCGCGGGATCGGCACGCAGGGGTGATTCTGGTCGAGAGCGATGAGTGGATGTCCCGTCGGCCGTATCACCGACAGCGCCTGGCGCTGCTGCTCCTGAACGCCCGCGAGTTCGCCGAAGAGTGCCGGATCGCCGGTCGAGCGGTGCACTGCGCGCAAGGCCGCGCCTCGATCGTCGACCTCGTCCGCAGCGCTCACCGTGAGCTTGGTGCAGAGGGCCCGATCGTGTGCATGCAGCCGGCCGAGCATGAGATGCGTGCCGAGCTTGCGCCCTTGGTCAAGGAGGGTGTCCTCTCGTTCGTGGCGCATGAGGGATGGATGACGACCGCCGATGACCTTGGGCCGATGCCCAAGGGCGGATGGCGGATGGATGCCTTCTACCGACGCGTCCGCAAGCGGCTCGACATCATGGTCGACGATGCTGGGCGCCCGGAGGGTGGTGCATGGTCCTTCGATGCAGAGAACCGGGAACGGTGGGATGGCGTGCCAGCGGCGCCCGAGCCGCCGGTCTTCGCGATGACCGCCCGCCGGACCGAAGTCGAGCGCGAGGTGAACGAGCGTTTCTCGCACCATCCGGGCGCGGTGGATGTCCAAGTGCTCCCCGCGACCCTGCGCGAGACGCACCAACTGTGGTCGTGGGCGTTGCGGGCCTGTCTGCCGCACTTTGGGCCGTTCGAGGATGCCATGAGCACGCGGAGCAGGGGGCTGTTCCATTCGCGCATCTCGCCGCTGCTCAATGTGATGCGGATCCTGCCTCGCCGCCTGGTCGATGATGTGCTGGCACTCGACATTCCGCTGGCATGCCGGGAGGGATTCGTCCGTCAGGTCATCGGTTGGCGCGAATTCGTGCGCCATGTCCACGATGCGACCCAAGGGTTCCGGACCGGCTTGGGCACGGCCACGGGCACCGTGGCGAAGGTCCCGGGCGATGGCGGTTTCGCGCGCTGGTCGGGCAAGGGCTGGACCACCGCAGGCAGCGCACCCGCTGGCGTCGATGGTGGCGCGCGTCCGTCGTGGGCCGCTCGGGCAGGCGGCGGAGCGACACCGCTTCCGCCGGCCTTCTGGGGCGCCCCGAGCGGGCTTCGATGTCTGGATCAGGTCGTCGAGGGCGTGTGGGCCGAAGCATGGAGCCACCACATCACCCGGCTCATGGTGCTGGGCAACCTCGCGACGCTGCTCGATGTGGATCCCCGTGAACTCACCGATTGGTTCTGGGTTGCCTACATGGATGCCTGGGACTGGGTCGTCGAGCCCAATGTGCTTGGCATGGCCACCTACAGCGCGGGCGAGGTGATGACGACCAAGCCGTATGTCTGCGGCAGCGCCTACATCCGCAAGATGGGTGACTTCTGCGATGGGTGCCGCTTCACGCCGGGCACGACCTGCCCGATCACCCCGATGTACTGGGCTTTCTTGGGTCGCCACGAGGCGTCCTTGAGGGACAATCCCCGCATGAGCCTTGTCATGGGCAGCGTGCGGAAGCGTTCGGCCGATCAGCGTCGCGACGACCAGCGCGTGGCCTCGATCGTCTGTGAACTGTTGGTCCACGGCAAGCCCGTCACCGTGGAGTCCTTGCGATGAGCCGCTTCACGCGTTCAAGCCCGATGCCCGCCTCGCGCGGCGATCTGGCCCACTGGCACATGCGCGAGGGCGCGCTGCAGCGCATGCTCCCGCCGTGGGAAGAGGTCGATGTGGTCAAGGCGCCGGTCCCCATGGTCGATGGCGCAATCGCTGAGTTCATCCTGCAGAAGGGACTGCTGCCGATCCGCTGGGTGGCGCGCCACGAGCAGGTCGATCCGGCGACGGGCTTTGTCGACATCCAAGTGCGCGGGCCGTTCCGTCGGTGGCGTCACCAGCACCGGTTCGAGGAGCGCGGTGCATCAAGCGCGATCACCGATGACATTCAGTATGAGCTCCCCGTGCCGCCGGTGGGCTCGATGCTGGGCGGTTGGCTGGTGCGCAGTGATCTCGAGCGCGCCTTCAGGTTCCGCCATCGGCGTCTGGCGAATGACCTGCACCGCCACCGGGAGTGCGCTGCACTCTCGGAACTGTGCGTGGGCATCACCGGCGCAAGTGGCATGGTCGGTCGGCAGTTGCAGGCATTCCTGACGACTGGCGGCACGAGCGTGAAGCGACTCACCCGAGGCTCGGCCAGCGCCAGCCGCGGCGAGATCCAGTGGAATCCCGGCGGTGAGCGTGTCGCCACGGCGCCCTTCGAGTCGCTGGACGCGATCGTTCACCTGGCCGGTGCGAACTTGGCGGATGAACGATGGACGCCCGCCCGCAAGGAAGTCCTGCGCGAGAGCCGGATCGCGGCCACGCGACACCTGTGCACGCTGCTGGCGGGCCTCGAGCGCAAGCCGAAGGTCCTTGTGTGCATGAGCGGCATCGGGATCTACGGCACCGAGCACGAGCGCACGGTGGACGAGCGCGATGCCGCCGGCAGCGATTTCATCGCCCAGCTCGCCCGGGATTGGGAGGCTGCAGCGCAGCCTGCAATCGATGCGGGCATTCGCGTGGTCTTCCTTCGTGCGGGCATGGTGGTCACGGCTGCAGGCGGGGCCGTCGCCAAGATGCGAACGCCGTTTCTCTTCGGAGCCGGCGGACCGATCGGTTCCGGCAAGCAGGGCATCTCGTGGATTGCGTCCGATGACCTTCTGGGCATGATCGCCACGGCGATCGTGGATGCTCGCTGGGCAGGGCCGGTGAATGCCGTGGCTCCCGAGTCAGTGGAGCAGCGTCAGTTCGCCAAGGCGCTCGGGCGCAGCCTGCGTCGACCGGCGTTCGCGCCGATGCCGGCTGCGGTCGTGCGCATGCTCTTCGGCGAGATGGGTGAGTCGCTGCTCCTGCGCGGGCAGTTCGCACAGCCCACCCGTGCCGCTGAGCTTGGATTCCGCTGGGATTTCCCGCTCTTGCAGGATGCCCTTGACTTCGAACTTGGACGCGCGTGATGGCACCATCGATCTGCTGGTTCTCGAACGATCTTCGGCTGGATGACCAACCGTCGTGGCGGGCTGCGTGCGAGCGCGGCGAGCCGGTCGTGGCGCTGTACATCTGGGATCCCGACGGTGAGGGAGCCTGGGCTCCCGGCGGTGCGAGCCGCTGGTGGCTGCATCGCTCGCTCGGCGCGCTCGATGCCTCGCTGCGCTCTCTTGGGGGGCGGCTGGTGATCCGGTCGGGACCTCGTGCTGCCGTACTGCTCGCGGTTGCCGCAGAGACCGGTGCCGACACGATCTATGCGAACGAGCGCTTTGAGCTCGGAGCGCGCGAGTCCAACGCCGCTGCACAGCGAGAACTCGCCGCCTCTGGCATCGGCATCGTCTGGGCGAATGGCTCGCTGCTCCACGACCCATGGTCGGTGCGCACGGGGACGGGCGTTCCCTACAAGGTGTATTCGCCCTTCGCCAAGGCGTGGCGTACCCGTTGCCAGCTCGATGCAGCACGCGGTGCTCCTCGTGCGGTGCCATGGTTCAAGGGCGCGCTCGCCAGTGCATCGATCGAGTCGCTCAAGCTCGAACCGGTCAAGGCGTGGGACGGTGCATTCCACGCGCTCTGGACCCCCGGCGAGGCCGGTGCGAAGGATCGACTGAAGGCTTTCCTCGCAGGACCGGTGTCGGGGTATGCCGATGGCAGGGACTTCCCCGGGCGACCCGCAGCGAGTCGCCTGAGTCCGCATGTTCATGCAGGCGAACTGTCCCCGCGCCGGATCTGGCACGAAGCCGAGCGCGCCGCACAGGTGCAGCCCGGCTGGCGTGCGGCGATCGACAAGTTCCAGGCTGAACTGCTCTGGAGGGACTTCGCCCACCATGTCATGGCCAACTTCCCGCACACCGCGGAGCGGCCTCTGCAACCCGGCTTCGAGGCGTTCCCTTGGAACGACGACCCGGCGGCGCTGAAGCGCTGGCAGCGCGGGCAGACGGGCTATCCGATCGTCGATGCTGGTATGCGCGAACTCTGGTCGACTGGCACCATGCACAACCGCATCCGCATGGTGGTGAGCTCATTCCTCGTCAAGCACCTTCGGCAGCACTGGCGCCACGGTGCCGACTGGTTCTGGGACACCTTGCTCGATGCGGATCTCTCCAGCAATTCGCTTGGCTGGCAATGGAGTGCCGGGTGCGGTGCGGACGCCGCGCCGTACTTCCGGATCTTCAATCCGGTGTTGCAAGGTGAGAAGTTCGACGCGGACGGTGCCTATGTTCGCCGATGGGTTCCTGAGCTGGCCCGCGTGCCGAGCAAGCTGATCCACAAGCCATGGGAAGCGCCCACGGCCGTCCTCGCCGCGGCGGGGGTGGTGCTTGGCCAGTCCTATCCGAAGCCCATCGTCGATCACGCCACGGCGCGTGATGCAGCACTCCGGGCGCTTTCTTCGATCAAGGCTCCTGCATCATGAACGGCGCGCGATGGTTCACCGTTCTGGCCGTGGCGTGCGGCGTGAGCCTGACGGCCTTGAACGCCACCAAAGTCCAGCCGGCCCCGGCCGCTGTGCAGGCTCCCGTGGCGGCAGTGAATCCAACGACCGAGCCGTCCTGGGATCCCACACTCGTGGAAGGCCCATCACCCGTGGCGGCAGTGAATCCAACGACCGAGCCGTCCTCGCCCGAGGCGTCCGCACTGAATGAGTCCAGCGAAGGCTCTGCTGCACCCACGACCACTCGGAGCGCACGGCGCACGACGCCGTCGGCTTCGGTCACGAAGGCTGAACTCGCCGCAGCATTCCAGCGGCTGGAGACAGCCGTCGCCGATGGACCCGGTGGGTTGTCGAGAACGGAATTGAACCGTCGGTTCGATGGCCTGACGCTGCTGTTCTTCCAGAACCGGCTCGTGGAGGCGGTCGATGCGCTCGATGCGCTGACCCTCGATGTGCTGGAGGTGCAGGACGCCGATGAGCGCGCTGATCTCCTTCGTGCGATGCAGGTGCGCGTTGCCCCTGCGCGCAGTGCGCTGCGCGCCGACGAGGCCTCGATGGCCGTGTCGGTTGCGCTGCCGCGGTCCGGCCTCGGTACGCCGATCACCCTGAGAGCCGGCGGCGGCCAGCCATTTGAGGTCACGCCGCCGGCCACCGTCACGCTCGCGATGGGGGAGGATGCGGGAGCACGCACCATCGATGTCCGGTTGGCCAAGGACCCGGCGAGCGACTGGATGCGGATTCGCATGGTTCCCGTGACCGAGGCTTCGCCGGATGAACTCCGGCAGCGGGCCGAGCGCGCGATCGAACTGGCGGCCGCCTCGGGCCGCTGCACACCCACCGATCTTGCGGAAGCCCGCTTCCGCGCAGCGCTCCTCACCAACGAGGCATCACCGCGCCGGACCATCCAGCTCGTCATGGACCAGTCGCGAATCTGGTCGATGGTGCGCGAGGATCTTGCCCGGCTCGAACGGGGCGAGCCGTTGTTCGTCGGCCGGCGCGGCGACCAGTGGCGCGTGATCGAGGTCGGTGGTGTGAACCTGCCGTGCCGGATCGTCGTGCCCGACTCAGTGCGCGACGGATCGAGCCCGCCCTTGGTGATTGCCCTGCACGGCGCGGGTGGCGATGAGTGCATGTTCTTCTCCGCCTACGGGCAGGGCGAGATCGTTCGTCAGGCCGAGCGACTTGGTTGTGTGGTGGTGGCGCCGAACACGACGGTCTTCGCGACGAGTCCGCTGCTCTTCGATGGGCTCGTCGACCGGCTGGCCCAGGAGTGGGGCATCGACCGTGCGCGCGTCGCGGTCGTTGGGCACAGCATGGGGGCGGCGGCGACGGCTTCGATCGTGTGCGCCCGGCCCGAGGCCATCGCGCGCGCGGCACTCCTGGCTGGCTGGGGTGGCTTCGGCGGCGTGCCCGGCACGGGGCGTTCAGGGATGGACGAGGCGGCGATCCGGGAACTGCCACCGATCCGTGTCGAGTTGGGTGCGCTCGATCCGCTGATGCAGGCCAGTCGCATCTCGGCAGCTGCGCGGTCGCTCCGGGATCGTGGGGCGTGCATCGAATGCACCGTCCACGAAGGCGAAGGTCACACGATGATCGTGCCGCAAGTACTGCCGTCAGTCATGGACTGGCTGATCGTGCCGCCTGCCGCCATGCCCGCACTGCCAGAAGCATCGCCAGCCCCAGCACCGTGAGCTCGACGATCACGATGCCGTGCACGCCGCGCCACATTCCTCCGACGAGCGCGGCGCCAGGGCCGATCACGTAGCCCAAGCCGATGAGTGCCTCGTGCTTGCCACCCGCGTCGACATCGGCGCGCTCCAGTCGCATCGCGTAATAGAGCGCGCTGTAGTAGAGCAACCCGTGCCCGAGACCGATCGACACGAGGCCGATGACGAGCGTGATCGTGTTGGGGGCCAAGGCAGCCATCGTGAAGCCGGCAGCGAGCGCAAGCGCGGCGAGTACGAGTCCCTGCCATCGTCCATGCCAGAAGTGGGTGAGCGCCAGCATCGATACGGCCGCTGCCCGGGCGAAGAGCCAAAGGGAACCCAGTGGCGTGCGCCAAGCAGGATCGATCGCCAGGGCTTCGATCGCATACGGCAGGATCGGGCTGATCGCACCAACCACGATGTAGGCCGTGGGCAGCAGCACGCGCGCGCTGGCGAGCATCGGCTGGTAGGACGCAGGGGCGTCGTGGTGTTCCTCTCCGTGCGGCGCGGGTTCGCGCGGCAGGAAACGAAGGCACATGATGCTGAGCCCGCTGATCGGCAGGACCGCGACCATGGCCCAGCGCGTGAGGCCGGTGGCATAGAGCGGCGCCATGAGCAGGAGGCACGCGCCGACGGAGCCCATCCAGTTGATGCTCCAGAGCCCGATGGAGCGGCGCATGGCGTGGCCGTCCTTGCCGCTGCTCACATACGCCTCGACGACGGGCCACATCATGGCGCCCGCGACCGAGAGAACCGCTGCTGCGACGACGAGCCCGATGCTCGAACCCGGAACGAGGACCAGTGGCGCAGCCAGTCCTTGCGCGACGAAGATCCAACCGAGGAATGCACGCGGGCTGATCCGATTGCCGAGCCGCCGCAGCAGTGATCCGGTCCACCATGCCGCGGCGGCATATGCCAACGCCGTGCCGACATAGAGCGCGAGCGTTTCCTGCCGGGTGTAGGCGTAGTCGCGCTCCACCAGGAAGCTCAGTCCATTCCAGAGCACGCCGGTACCCAGCGAGTTCACGCAGGTGATCGTGTGGAGCGCCCAGGCTTGCGCACGCGCGGAGGGCGCGCGGCACTCGCTCGATCCGGGGTGTTGGACAGCATCCGTGCTGGGCACGCCCAAAGGCTAGCGCGATCGGTGGGGGCCTTGGTACAGTCCTTCGTCGTTCGCTGTCTTGGTAGCTCAATTGGATAGAGCGTCGCCCTCCGAAGGCGAAGGCTGTGGGTTCAAGTCCCGCCCAGGACGTTTCGGTTCGATGCGCTGAGCGTGTCGATGAGCTGAGTGAGCGCTCTGGCTGTGCGGCCGTCGCCCCCTTTCCGCGACGGCTGCAGGACAGCGGCTGCGCAGCGCCCATCCCGAGCGACGCAGGAGGAGCGCGCGCGTCCGCGTGGCCAGGGCCCGAGGTCGCGGGAGGACAAGCACGAACAGCGCCGCGTAGAGTCCGCGGATGCGCATCGCTGAATTCCAGAAGCTGATCCACGACCGCTATTACGCCACGGACAGTGCGCGCGGTGCCGGCAAGACCTTCCTGTGGTTCGCCGAGGAGTTCGGCGAGCTCGCCCATGCGCTGGGCAAGCTTGAACGCGGCGAGCCAGACCCGGCGAACCTGCGCGAGGAGTTCGCCGACTGCCTGGCGTGGATGTGCACGCTGGCCAACATCGCGGGCGTCGACCTGGAGGAAGCGATCCGCGAGAAGTACCTCGACGGCGGCGGCCCCAAGGGGACCAAGTGAACTGCGCGGTCTGCGAGCAGCACGCTGCGGCGCGAGCGGCAGGGCATGTGCTGTGGACTGATGGCCGCTTCCTCGTGATCCATCACCCTGAGCCGAGTCCGCTTGCGGGCTGGCTTCGACTGGATTCGGTGGACCATGTTGGTGGCGTGGCGGACCTCAGCGACGAGGATGCGGCGCACTTCGGTGTGCTGCATGCCCGCATCGCCGCATGCATGAAGCAGGCACTCGGCGTTGACCGTGTGTATTCGATTGCCTTCGGCGAGAGTGCCCGCCATCTGCACATGCATCTGGTGCCGCGCCGTGCTGATCGTGATGACCTTGCTGCATGGGCACTGGCCGACGGCTACCGCGCCTGCATGCGCGATCCATCGCTGGCTGCCTCGGGCGCTGCCGTGCACGAGGCCCGCGAGCGCTTCCGCGCGCTGCTCGTGAAGGCGCTCTGAAGCGTCAGGCTGCCGGTTCAGGGATGGGCGCGATCGATTTCGCGACGGCTTGGCCGGCGATCCATCCCGTGGCCCAGGCCCATTGGAAGTTGAAGCCGCCGATGCGGCCATCGACATCAAGCACCTCGCCGCACAGCGAGAGCCCCGGGCACCGCAGGCTCTGCATCGTCCCAAGGTCGACCTCGTCGATGGGCACGCCTCCGGCAGTCACTTCGGCGAAGGTGAAACCACGATCACCCTCGATCGGAAGGTTCGTAGCCACGAGCAGGTCGACGAGGGTGCGACGGGCCTCGCGCGGTGTCTGCTGCACCGTGGCATCGGTTGCGAGCCGGGCTTGCGCGAGGATCGCTCTGGCGAGCCGCTCCGGCAGCCGCTCGCGAAGCACGGTGAGCAGGCCTCGGCCCTTGGCAGCAAGGAGCCATGCATCCGCCGCCTCGGCGGACTCGCCCGGCATCCAGTTCAGGATCAGCGTGGTACCCGGGTCACGATCGCGTGCCTCGAGCAGATAGCGGCTGATGTCGAGCACGCTTGGACCACTGAGTCCGAAGTGGGTGCAGAGGGTGCTGTTGGCGAAATGCACCAGTCGCTTGCCGGTCGGTCCTTGCAGCACGAGCTCGGCATGCACGGTGAGCCCGCTGAGCTCCCTGATCCAGTGACCGGTGGGAAGTGTGAGTGGCACGAGGGCGGGACGGATCGCCGGGGTCAGCGAATGGCCGAGTACCTTGGCGAATTCATAGCCTGCGCCATCCGATCCGCTGCGCGGTAGCGCCATGCCGCCCGTTGCCAGGATCACGCGCGCGGCATGCATCGAGCCCCATTCGCCGGCGACCAGGAACCCGTCCTTGCTGCGGCTGATGCCCGTGACGCGCGCTGGATGCACCACCGAGGCACCCGCATCGGCCACGGCGTGCAGCAGGGCATTGAGCACCGTGCGGGCACTGTCGGTGACGGGGAAGAGCTTGCCGGTCTCCTCGCGCTTGAGTTCGACCCCAAGTTGGTCGAAGAAGTGCACCGTCTCATCCGCACCGAAGCGCCTGAGCACGCTGCGCACGGCAGGACGGTTGACCGCGTACTCCGCCTCCGTGACCCGCCAATGCGTGACGTTGCAGCGGCCGCCACCAGCGACGAGGATCTTGGCGCCGAGCGTCTTGGCACCGTCGAGGGCGACGATCGTGCCGGAAGCACCGATCGCCTTGAGCGATCGTCCGGCGGCGACGGCAGCCATCAGGCCCGCCGCGCCGGCCCCCACGATGCACACATCGGCCTCGGTCGGCACGGTCACGGCGAGCGGGACTCCTGCATGAGAAGCTCGATATCCAGTGGCGATGCCTTCTGGCTCTCGTAGCGAAGCCGTGCCGTCGATCCTGCGCTCGCGCGCACGATGAACCGGAAGACCGTCGAACCGAGGCCGGGAATGCCGCGCTCGACCCGCAGCCGGCTCGGCTCCGCCTTGACCGCCGTGAAGGTGCGGTCGAGCACGCCTCCCTCGGCCACGCCGCCCGCTGCGACCACGCCAGCAGGATCGGTGAGCCCGATCGACAGGAGATCAGGCTGCGCGATGCCGCGATCTGCTGCACGACCGGTACGCGTGGGGATGCGTCGGTCGTTGCAGACCTCGACCGAGATCTCCCACACGCCCTCACCGAGTGACCGCACGCGCGTGTGGCCAGCCCGAAGGAGCGGCATCTGGCTCGCATGGAAGGTCGTGAACGCAAAGTTGCGGTGGCACTCTTCCTCAAGCATGAAGTGCGGCGTGGCGCGGCTGGACCACTTGTTCTGCCCGCCAACCAGGATGGTGCCGAGCGTCGGATGCTGCACTTCAGTCCAGTCCTTGAAGGTGCGCCCGAAGAGGACATCGTCCCGCCATCGGGTCCGCTGCTCCTCGGTGGGTGCCGATCCATTCTGCATGATGCGGTCGTCGGTCCAGAGTTCGTTGGTGAACGAGACGACGCCCAGGCCCTCGGCGGTCCAGTTCACGAAGCCGCCGTGCACGGTGTAGAGGTCCTTGTAGATGATCATCGGGCGGTAGCCCGGCAGCATCTGCGCGCCTGCGGCGGCGATCGCGTCGTAGGCCACACGGTCGCTCGCTGGGTAGGCAGACTCGTTGTACTGCGCGCCCGGACCGCGAAGGATCATCCCGCCGGCGTTGTGATAGCTCTGCACCGCGGCGATGTTCGGGCGGGCAAGGATGAATTCCGCCACGCACCGCGTTTCGGGATACGAGAGGGGCCACGGTCCCGCACCACGCTGCACATGGTCCGGCTGCCAATCGCTGGGCCAATTGCGGTTCATGTCGTAGCCGCCCTGGCCGTCCTCGTTCACGCGGCCGTCGCCGTCGTTGTCGATCCCTTCCTCGCCGGCGAAGCTCCAGTCGCCGCGTTCGACGGTGCCATCGGGCTTGGGTTCGCGCGACACCGGCGTGAATCGCCGTGGGTCGCGCGGATCGCGACGGTGCGTGCCGTTGGGGTCCTTGCGCCACATCTGGCCGATCGAACCGTCGCCGTCAAGGTCATCCGGGCCATCCTCATCGAGTTCGCCGTCGCGATCGTTGTCGAATGGCTGCAGGCCGGTTCGATTGGAGTTGGGCGTATGGGCCTTGCTGAACCACTCATCGCGGCCGTCGGGATTGACGCTCGGGCAGAGGTAGAAGACCGAGCGGTCGATGAGCTCGGTGATCCCGGGCACTTGGCCGTGCGCGTTGCAGAGCGCATCAAGTGTGTAGCCCACGACCTCGCCGGCCTGTACTTCGTTGCCGTGGATGTTGCCGTCGATCCACATCGCGGGCTTCGAGGCCTCGGGGCCGGTCGCCGGGTTGTTGACGATCGCCACGACCATCGGCCGGCCGAGGGCGCTCTTGCCGATCTGCTCGATGCGGACGAGGTTCGGCGAACGCGCGGCGATCTGCGTGACGGCACCGAGCAGCTCGTCGTAGTCGCGGTAGCGGTTCCACGCGATGCCTGACTTGCTCGGCAGGGCATCCTGCGGCGCGAACGCCGCCGCTGCGATCACGATCATTGGAGCCATCACCATTCCCAGCCTCCTTCGAGCACGCGGCCGCCGTAGAGCAGCGCATCATCATCCACGATGACCCGGTCGAAGCGGCCGCTCGGGTAATGCACACCGATCTCGATGTGCGTCTTCGGAGCGCGCCGCACCGTCCACGAGACGCTCGCGCGCGAGCCCGGGTCGAGCCGTTCGATGCGGCGTTCGACGTCGCCAGAGAGCAAGGCATCGATGCCCACCTTGGCGCGCAGGCGCAGCGGCGGCACGGCATCGTTGGTGCGGGCCATCGAGGTCGTCATCGGCATGCGGCCATCATTGACGAGATCGACCGTGATCTCCGTGACGCCGGGTGCGATCTCGCGCGCCTTCACGCGCTCCACGCGCACGCGCGCGGATTCACCCGCGAGCGCGGCGACGAAGCCCGCGTGCTTGGTGATGAGCTCGGGAAGCATGGCGCTCGGCGGCTCGGTGCGGAAGCCCGGCGCCCACCCGCCGATCTCGACCTTGCCAAGGGTTGGGTGGTCGAAGGGCTTCCATGGCAGGAAGCCGCGGCTGCCCTGATCGCGATCGCTCCATGCGAGCCACGCAGCCGCGTCCTCGTCCGCTGGCTTGGGGGCGTCCTTCTTGTCCTCCGGCGGCGGCGAGGGATCCGGCCGCTGCCAGACCTGGCTGCAGAAGGTCGGCAGCCCGCGATGCGCGTAGCACCATGCTGCGAACGAACCCTCGTGTGCGGCGTCGCGGGCGCGCTCGATCCCGGTCGAGTCGCGATAGAGCTTGCCGATGCGTTCATAAAGCGCCTTGTCATCACCATCGATGAAGACCGGCGTGCGGCCCGTGATGTCGCGCCGCTCGTGGTTGGGGGTTCGCGCGAGTGAGTCCTGGCGTCCGAGCACATAGACCGCGCCGAGCCCAGGATGGGTGCGGATGAACTCGGCGAGGGCCTTGGCTTCGGGAGCCTCGAGCGGGAATCGTCCGGCGTCGGCCGCGAATTCGCGCCAGAGGTGGGGGAAGTTCGCGTCGACCGTGATGCCGCCGATGGCATCCTCGCCCACGCTGCCGTCGCCGTCCTGGTCGAGGCCCTCGACCATCAGCGAGAACGCGGCGAGTTCACCCTTGGCGCCATCCGGCGCACGGTCGAGCCGTGGATCGGCCGCATCGGCCACGCGTGTCGCGGGCGCATCCGAAGGACAGTCGAGTCGACGCATCATGGCGATCAGGCCGTCGCCATTGACATCACGCGGGGCATCCTCATCGACGCGGCCATCACGGTCATCATCGATGCGCGCACCAACGCGGCCGGCGTGGTCCTGCGGACGAGCGAGGCCGACGGCCCATGCATCGGGATTCGCGACCGGAATCACCCAGAGGTCCAGCCCATCGAGCACGGTCCGTGCATCGATCGCAGCCCGCTGTTCCAGTGCGAAGCGCTCGGCGACACCGGCGGCGACCAGGCTCCCCGAGCGATGCCAGCCGTCGAGGCCCGCCACGATCAGCACCGCGGGCACGGGCACCTTGCGCTTGGGCTCGTTCGTCACGTGCAGCGCGTGGATGCTCCGGCCGGCCGTGCTGGTACCGATCGAGGCGAGCGTGACCTTGCCATCGCTCGACGCTGCGAGCTGCCGCAGCGACTGCTCAAGCGCCTCAAGCGAGATGAGCTCACCAAAGCTCGTTGGCGCTGGCTTGGCCGGTTCGGTGGCCGGTGCGGCAGGTGCTGGTGGCTGCGCGGGTGCCGCCGCATCCTGAACGAGGGCGAGCTGAAGGACCACGAGCGGGGCGATCATCATGGGGAACCTTCCTTCACATGTCCTGCGAGAGCGTGGCATCGTCCATCAGGTAGAGACCGACAAGCCAGCGTTCCATCACATAGGGCTGGATCCGCAGGATGCCGGTGATCGAGGCGAACCTGATCTGGTGCTTCAAGCCGACTTCGACCGGAGTGGTCAGTTTCACCTCGACTGCGTCGTACGGCGATGGCGGCACGCCGATGCAGCAGCCATCCCACTGGTTGAGCATGGCGAGGAGCTCATCGGACTCCGTCGAGACGATCGGAAAGGCGATGTAGCCCGCGATCGTCACCCACTTGCCATGCAGCATCGCGAGGCGCTGTGGGATGATCTTCTCGCTGAGCCGGGGGACATAGGTGTTCGCGCTGCTCTGCAGGAGGTCCCACGACACTTCGTAGGGATCCTCCTTGGTTCCAGAGCCACGGATGATGAAGTTGCCGTCGGCGATGATCTCGCCATCCTCCTGCTTGAGCATGCCCGCCTTGACCGTGGCGTCCTCGATGCGCGCGTCGAGCCCCACTGACAGCCCACCCTCCGGCGCCTTCTCGGGCTCGCGTGCCGGTGCGTTCGCCGCTGCCGTGGCCCCGGCTGCCGTGGCGGCTTCGCGAGCGGCTGGCGTCGAGCCGCCGCGCATGGGCAGCTCGATCGATCGCCCGACGGTGTTGACGGCAG
>Ga0194125_10009144_pt1 | contig 13806 bp, 15 predicted proteins | sample TA2KigC250mmetaG_FD_148626 | JGI IMG/M metagenome (GOLD analysis project Ga0194125, IMG submission 148626) | Freshwater microbial communities from Lake Tanganyika, Tanzania - TA2015034 Kigoma Deep Cast 250m | ecosystem: Environmental > Aquatic > Freshwater > Lake | place: Tanzania: Lake... | reverse complement strand
CCAAGTTTGTCATGTGTATGGCGCTGTCCCTCGTGCGTGGTCTTGCGCAAGACGCACCCCGCACGACGCCGGCCGACATGCCCGACCCGCTGCAATATACCCCCGCCCCCGCCGCGCCTCAAGCCAAAAACCCCGAACGACGGCAGGGGAATGTGCGCCGCCTCCCGGGGCCGACTACGACCTCGCCCGCTGGGCAAGCGGATCACGGCACGCAGTACCCGGCGCCCCCAAGGGGGGGATGGCAAGAGTTCGGAGTACCGCCTTCAGGCGGGTCAAAGTGTCTTCCGGCGCAGCCGGCTCCGCCTCGCGTACACGCGGTACTCGTCACCCGCCAAACGGACCGCAGCACCCAATTGGCACGGGCACAGTAGGGTGTGCTCCGCACACCAAGAGACAATGCACCCGATAGAGGCGGTGTGCAGAGCACACCCTACCGCTTCTGGAAACCGGCCTTGTTCAAGCCCGGAAAATCGGCTACCATGCATTCTGGTCACGACCGAGTGGCCGGAGCGCGTTTGCGATGCGTGACCGGCTTGAGGGCTTGGAATCTTTGGGTTTGAAGGAAGGCAAGCGTGACGAAACGAAAGGATACCCGGCCGCCGTGCATTGCGATTTACTCCCTGTACGGCCCGAATGACCGGCTCGCCTCCAAGGTGGTGGTTGCCATCGCCCGGGAAGGGACGGACGATATCATCGCGCTGGAACGGTGGATGACCGGCAAGATGGACGTGCGCCAGGACAAGAAGATCGAGGGGCAGGTCCTGGCGTTTCTCCAGCAGTACAGCATCAAGCAGGTCATCACGACCGGGACGATCATCGGCTGTCCGCACGAGGAGGGCCAGGATTACCCGCGGGGCGAGGAGTGCCCCTTCTGCCCGTTCTGGAAAGGCCGCGACCGCTGGACCGGCGAGTTGAAGAAATGACCCGCTGAGGTCTACGGCGGAAACCAGGGGTTGTTCTGGATCGCTTCGAGGCACTCTTCGAGCGACAGGGCGTCGTAGACCTCGATCCACTGGCCGGTGTGTCGCATGTAGGCGAGGGCGAAGCGGTCGTCCCTGCGATACTCCAGGCGCGCGAATCGCTCCTCGAAGGACGGCGAGATCGCATCCGGGCCGGGGGAATTGTACGTCGTACAGAATATGCTCTTACGAGCACACTACAAACGGACTATGCGTCGTCGGGCTTTGTCTTGGGCCGGTAGGCTACTTCTTGTACGCGGCCGCCGGGTCGTAGATTTTCTGGGCGATCAGGGCAAGGGCGGTTTTGCTGGCCGGCTGTAAGGCCCGGTAGAAACAGGACTTGTAGCCGACGTGGCACTGGCCCTCTTCCACGGCGACCTTCAGGATCAGGCAGTCCTGGTCGCAGTCGACGAGGATCTGTTTGACGGTCTGGAAATGGCCGGACTGCTCGCCTTTGAGCCAGAGCTTGCCCCGGGAGCGGCTGAAATACGTGGCCCGGCCGGTCTCGATCGTGCGCTCCAGGGCCTCGCGGTTCATCCAGGCGAACATCAGGACCTCGCCGGTCTCGGCGTCCTGGGCAATGGCCGGGATCAAACCCTGGGCGTCAAACTTGGGTGTAAACTGCAAACCTTCTTCTACGTTCCGTGAATCCAAAAGGACCTCCGAATCTGCGATTTCCTGCTTGGCTTGGCCGGCCCTAAATAGTAAATAATAAATAGTAAATTGTAAATGCCAAGGGATTTTGCTTTGCAGGACGCCCCAAACGCTGCCAGGAAGAGCCACGTTTCGTTGATCGCCCGTATTGCGGTTGCGACACTGGCACTTTTATGGGTCGTTCGGGGGCAGGACTGGCGGGAGCTGGCGGGGGTTTTCCGAAACCTGAACCCATGGTGTTTTGCGCTGACTCTGGTAGTCTACACCGCGGCCCAGATGATCATCGCCGTTCGCTGGTGGCTGTTGTTGCGGGCCCAGTCGATCTATATCGAGGCGTTGGCGGCCCTGCGGCTGTTCTTTCTGGGGCTCTTCTACAACAATTTGATGCTGGGGTCGGTTGGAGGCGACCTGCTCAAGGCCTGGTATGTGACGAAACACACGGATCGGCGCCTGGAGGGGGCGTTGAGCGTCTTCGTGGATCGGGCCATCGGGCTGATAGGGACGTTCCTGCTCGCGGCTTTGGCCTATGTGCTGTGGGTCCGGGGACACATCGCCGCCCGGTCCGGGGCCCGGGAGGCGGGCGCACCGGGATGGGTTTCGCAGCACAAGGGGGTGATAGCGCTGGGGACCGCCGTGGCAGTCGCGGCGATGCTCGCCTTTCTGTTGCTGCATCCGGCGGGCCGCGCCCGCCTGGCGCGGGCGGCGGCAGGGGCCCGGTGCCGCGGTATTTCCCTCCTGCGGCGAGCGAAAGACGCCATCGTGGTGTATTGTTCGAGGCCCTGGACCCTGGTGTGGGCCCTGATTCTCACGCTGGCCGGGCAGAGCTTCGTGATCGTGGCCTTCTGGCTGCTGGGCAGGAACCTGGGCATCGACGCGGCACTGCGGTACTACTTCGTGGCCTTTCCGCTCGGGTGGGTCGTCGGCGCCCTCCCGATCAGCATCGCGGGGATGGGCATCACGGAGTTGGGCACGGTGGGGTTCTTCTGCTATCTGACGGGAGCGCCGCGCGAAAGCGTCCTGGTCCTCGTGTTCTGCCAGAGGTTTGTCTGGGTCCTGGCCTCTCTGCCCGGGGGGCTGGTCCACCTGCTTGGCACCCATCTGCCGCAGGGGGAGATTTCTATTGACGGCCCGGAGCGTACGAATTAGGCTATCGGCGTCAGGCGCCGCGCCGTGCATTCGGATTTCGGGCTCTCATGGTTGGCGGCCAATAAGCCGTTAGGGATGAATATCGGTAGACGCTTTAAGTACTATTTCTTCCGTGGGTTAGCGGTCCTGCTGCCGACGATGCTGACCCTGTGGATCTTGGCTTGGGGATATGTCTTCGTTCAAGCCAATATCACGGTGTATATCAATCGTGGGCTGGTCTGGGTCATTCAGAAGGGCCAGGGTGCGAACGGCGTGCCGAAGGCCACGTTGGAGGCCATCCTCGTGCATGGCACGGCGGGCTCCGTCGTGGGGTTTTTGATCGCTCTGGCCATCGTGGTCCTGGTCGGGGCGCTGCTGGCCAGCGTGGTCGGCCGGGCCTTATGGCGTATGGTCGAGGTGTTCATTTTGAATACCCCCCTCTTGCGGCGGGTCTTTCCGTACGTCAAACAGGTGACCGACTTCGTCCTCTCGGACCAGGACCAGAAGAAGATGTTCTCGCGGGTGATCGCCGTGGAATATCCCCGCCGGGGCCTCTGGTCCCTCGGATTCGTGACCGGGTCGGGGCTGCGGAAGATCGCCGATGGCTGTGAGAAAGAGCTCCTGACGGTGATGGTGCCCAGTTCCCCCACACCGGTCACGGGATACGTGATTGTGGTGCCCAAAGAGGAAACGATCGCCTTGGACCTGACCGTGGAAGAGGCGTTCCGGTTCCTCGTCAGCGGCGGCGTGATTGCCCCGGAGCACGGCCAGCCCACCGTGGTCTCGCTGCCGCCGACCTGCGGGGCCGCCTGACGGCCGACAGGACGACGACGAACGTCTGTAACCAGGATCTTGATTAAGGAGGTCAGAATTGCGGTTTACGATCACAGGCAAGCACATTGCGATCACCGAGGCGATTCGGGAGTACGCCCAGGAAAAGACGGCCAAGTTGCCGCGGTACTATGACGGCGTCAGCCAGGTCGAGGTGATCGTCGACAGCAGCCGCGGGGCGAACAAGGTGAGTGTGGAAATCATAGCACGAGGAGAGCATGGGATCGTCTTCGTCGCCACCGAGGCGGGCGACAGCGCCTTGGCGTGCATCGACGGGGCGGTCCACAAGCTCGAACAGCAGCTTCGCAAGAAGAAAGCGAAGGAACGAGACGACAAGCACATGGGGCAAGGCAGCAGTTCCGCGGGGCCGACACAATTGTAGCGGCCCCGCCTATGGATGGTTGGATGGTTGCGGTATAGGACTGGACGAAAGATGAGATTCGATGAGTTTGTGTGTTTCGAGGCGACCGTTTCGGAATTGCAGGCCACGGATCGGGATGGGGCGATCACCGAGTTGATCGCCGCGCTGGTGGCGGCGGGCAAGATCCCGAGTGAATCCGCCAAGGATGTGACCAAGGCTGTCATCAAGAGAGAGAATGAGGCCAGCACGGGCATGGGCAAGGGCGTGGCCGTGCCGCACGTCAAGCACGCGGCCGTCAAGAACGTGCTGGCCGCGATCGGCCAGAGCAGCACGGGGATCGATTTCGCCTCCCTCGATGAGCAGCCGGTCTACTCGGTCATCCTGCTGATCAGCCCCGTCAACAATCCCGACAAGCACCTGCAGGCCATGGAAAACGTCTTTCGCCACCTCCAGAAGGAGAAGTTCCGCAAGTTTCTCCGGCAATCCCGGCAGCCGGCGGAGTTGGAGGATCTGCTCCGCGAGGCCGACGAGAACCCCTCGTGGTGAGCCGGTCTGGGAAGGCCGTGGGGCGGCCAGACCCGGTGGGCCAATGGGAGAAACGGTCTTGGAGAAACTGGTTTGCGAAACAACGCTGGAGATCAAGAACGCTGAAGGTCTCCATATGCGCCCCGCCATGCAGTTCATCGATCTGGCCAGCCAGTTCGATTGCAAGATCACCGTCAGCAACGCGGACCGGGTTGCGGATGGAAAAAGCATCATGCAGGTGAGCATGCTGGAAGCCACCTGCGGGACCCGCCTGCAGGTGCGGGCGGAAGGCCCCGATGCCGACCGCGCGCTCGAAGCTTTGCGCGAGCTCGTGGAGGTGCGGATGTTCGGAGAGCCGCCTCCCTAGGGCCGGGGTAACGAAAAAATGAAGGGTGAGTGGGCCGGCACAGGGCAGAGGGGGCCTTGAGGCGGCCGGAGCTCAAAACGAATCCGGCATGGAGATCAAGAAGGGAATTGCGGTCTCGCCGGGGGTGGCGATCGGTAAGTCGCTCATCGTGGACTCCGAGGACTACCGGATCCCGCGGCGGGAAATTGAGCCCTCGCAGAGGGTCGAGGAGATCCAGCGCGTACGCAACGCCTTTCACGAGGCCACCGAGGAGCTGGATGCCCTGGAACGCGGCCAGGACGAAGCGACCGGCGGGCGCATCAAGGACATTTTCGCGGTGCACCTGCGGTTCCTGCGGGACCGCAGCCTGCGGCGCCGCATCACGGACATGGTCCACACGCAGTCCGTGACGGCCGAGTACGCGGTCTCGACGGTTCTGCGGGAGATCGCTGCGCACTTCGAGACGAACGTCAAAGACACGTACATCAGCGAGCGGGCCGCGGATATCTACGACATCGAGCGGCGTCTGCTGCGACGCCTGCTGGGGACCAAACGCGAGGACATCCTGCACCTGCGCGAGGAAGTCATCGTGGTCGCGCGGCAGCTCAGCCCCACGCAGACGGCCGGCTTCAACCGCGATTACGTCAAGGGGATCGCCTCCGACGCCGGCGGCCGGACCAGCCACGCCGCCATCGTCGCACGCTCTCTGGGCATTCCCGCGGTCGTCGCCCTGGAGGACCTGACCGAGATCGTCCGCGGCGGCGATCGGGTGATCATCGACGGCAATCGCGGCATCGTCATCGTCAACCCGGACCAAGAGACGATCCGCCAGTACGAGGTCTACTCCCGCGAGTTCCTCGCCCTCGAGCACAAGCTCGATTCGCTCCGCGAGAAGCCCGCGACGACCCGGGACGGCGTCCGGATCTCGCTGCTCGGCAACATCGAGTTCCCCGACGAGGCCCACCTGGTGCTCGAAAAGGGCGGCGAAGGCGTCGGTCTGTACCGGACGGAGTTTCTCTACCTCAACCGGACGACCGAGCCGGTCGAGCAGGAGCAGTACGAGGCCTACGCCGAGGTGGCCCGGGTCTTCAAGAACAAACCGGTCGTGATCCGCACCTTGGATCTCGGGGCGGACAAGTATACCCAGAGCCGCCGCCTGGCGCCGGAGCCGAACCCGTTTCTCGGCCTGCGCTCCATCCGCTTCTGCCTGCAGAACCTCTCGATGTTCAAGACGCAGCTTCGCGCCATTCTGCGGGCGTCCGTCCTGGGCCAGATCAAGATCATGTTCCCGCTGATCACGAGCGTCCAGGAGCTGATGCAGGCCCGGATGATCGTGCACGACGTGATGGAGGATCTGGACGAGGAGAACATCCACTACAACCGGAACATCGAGCTCGGCGCGATGATCGAGACGCCCTCGGCGGCCCTGACGGCCTCGACGCTGGCCCGGGACGTGGATTTCTTCAGCATCGGGACCAACGATCTGACGCAGTACACGCTGGCGGTGGACCGGGGCAACGAGCTGGTGTCGCCGCTGTACTCGGCGGCCGATCCGGCGGTGCTGCGGCTGATCCGGATGATCATCCAGGACGCGAACAAGGCGCGGATCGACGTCTCGGTCTGCGGCGAGACCGCCTCCGAGCCGGAATACGTCATGCTGCTGCTGGGCATGGGCATCCGGACGCTGTCCCTGACGCCGCCGATGGTCCCGGAGATCAAGCAGGTCATTCGCTCCGTCACGATCGAGGACTGCAACCATCTGACGCGCACCGTGCTGGGCATGAACTCGGAGCGGCAGATCTCCGGCTATCTGCGCGCGACCGCGAGGAAGATTCTGCCGGAGGCCTTTTGAAGGGATGAAGGATCATGGCTGATGGATGAAGCACGGGCAATCATCCGGTTCCGGGTGGCAGGGACGCTGCGGTTTCTCTCCCATGCGGAGATGGCCCGCGTCTGGCAGCGGGCCTTGGCCCGGGCGGCCCAGCCCTCTTTGTCCAGCAGGGGGCTGGACAAAGAGGGCTGGGCGGTACGGTACTCGCAGGGATTCAATCCGCATCCGCGCCTGTCCCTGCCGCTGCCGCGTCCGGTGGGGGTGGAGGCGGACGACGAGCGGCTTGTCGTCCGGCTGGACGAGGCCGGCGCCGGCACGTTTCCGGATCGGGCCGAACGGGAAACGGCCCTGAAGCAGGCGCTCGCGGAACAGATGCCGGGGGGGATCGAAATCCTGGCGGTGGACCTGGTGCCGGCCGGCGCCTCGGCGCAGCCGCAGACGGCCGAATATGTCTTCCCTCTGCGGGTGGAAGAGAATCCGGGCCTGGTGGAACGATTGCGGGAGGCGGCTGCGCAGGTGATGGCCGGGGACCGTTGCCTCGTGGAGCGAGCGGCGGCGGAAGGTCGAGCGGCACGCCCCGTCGATGTCCGGCCCTTTCTCGAGTCGATTCGCGTGGAGAAGGGGGCTTTGATCGTGCGGCATCGGACCGGGGCGGGCGGCTCGATCCGGGTGGACGAGATCCAGCGGCTCTTCGGATTGCCTACCCAGGACCTGGCCGGGCCGGTCCGCCGAACCAATGTAATCTGGACAGACTCTAAATCGCAAACTGCAAATCCCAAAGGGGATCCGGAAGATGGCACGGGAAATGTTGATTAATGTGGCCGAGCGCGAGGAGTGCCGGGTGGCCGTTGTGGAAAACAGCAAGCTGGAGGAGCTCTACATCGAGCGGGCCAGCGCCGGCACGCACGTCGGCAATATCTACAAGGGGAGAGTCGTCAATATCGAGTCGGGTATTCAGGCCGTCTTCCTCGATCTCGGGATCGAGAAGAACGGCTTTCTGCACATCAGCGATCTGCACCCCCGGTACTTTCCGGGCGGCAAGAACAGCGTCCTGGAGGTCATCGGCCGGCGGCAGGCCCTCAAGGATCGCCCCCCGATCCAGAGCTGCCTGCGCCGCGGGCAGGAGCTGGTGGTCCAGGTCACGAAGGAAGGGCTCAAGACCAAAGGGCCCACCCTCAGCACGTACCTGGCCCTGGCGGGCAAGCACCTGGTGATGATGCCCTGGATGAAGAACTACGGCATCTCGCACAAGATCGAGGACGAGGAGGAGCGCAAGCGTCTGGCGCAGCTTTTCGACGAGTGCAAGGCCCCGAAAGGGCACGGCTTCATCATCCGCACGGCCGGCGAGGGCGCCTCGAAGCGGGATATCCAGGCGGACCTGAAGTATCTGGATCGCCTGTGGCGCGCCATGGAGAAGCGCATGGACACCGACAAGGCGCCGACGGAGATCTACCTGGAGTCGGACCTGGTCATCCGCGCCCTGCGCGACCTGATCGGCAACGAGATTACCAAGATCGTCTGCGATTCCGAGGCCATGGTCCGCAAGATCAAGGACTTCCTCGGGATTGCGACGCCGCGGCTGAAACCCAAGGTGGTGTTCTACGAGGAGAAGATTCCGGTCTTTCACAAGTACCAGATCGAGGAGGAAATCGCCAAGATTCAGGCCCGCGAGGTGGAGCTCAAGAGCGGCGGGTCCATCGTGATCGAGCAGACCGAGGCGCTGGTCGCCATCGACGTCAACAGCGGGCGGTTCCGCCGGCAGAAGAACGCCGAGCAGACGGCCTTCGAGAACAACATGGAGGCGGCCGCCGAGATCGCCCGCCAGCTCCGGCTGCGCGACCTGGGCGGCCTGATCGTCTGCGACTTCATCGACATGCGCAACGCCAAGCATCGCAAAGAGGTTGAGCGGGCCTTCCGCGACGCCATCCGCGGGGACCGGGCCCGCTCCAAGATTCTGCACATCAGCCACTTCGGGGTCATCGAGATGACGCGCCAGCGGATGCGGCCGTCCTTGCAGTTCAGCACGTACCTGGCCTGTCCGCACTGCGCGGGCATGGGGTTCGTCAAGAGCCATGAGTCGTTGGCGCTGGAGATCATCCGCCTGCTGAACCTGGCGGTGTCGCGGGACCACATCCGCCGGATCGAGCTGACGGTCTCGCAGGAAGTCGGCGATTATCTGCAGAACGAGAAGAGAACGGCCCTGGCCCAGATCGAGCAAACCACCGACCGGCGGATCATCATCCACGCCTCGCCCGACGTGCGCGGCGAACAGCGCACGCTGGTGTGCTATAACGACCGCGGCAGCGAGGTGAAGCTGTAGAAACACGAAAGAGAATCCCGAATTCGAAATCCGAAATTCGAGACAAATTCGAAATTCCCGTGAGCAAGACGCACGGACCGGGCGAAAGCCCGTTTGGGAATTCTCTTTCGTTTGGGTCCTTCGGATTTGTTTCGGATTTCGAGATTCGAATTTCGGATCTCCGCGCCGCGCGGTTTCGGATTTGATGGGAACGTATGACGTTGAATGAACACACCGTATCGCAGCCGCGCCCGGCGGGCGGAGCGCCTCCGGCCGTCGGCGGCAGCGCGACGTCCGTGGAATTCGATCTGGAGTATGCCCGGCGCGTCATTCAGGCCGAGGCGGAGGCGATCGCCGCGATGGTGCCGATCGTGAACGGCGCCTTCGCCCAGGCCGTCGCACTGCTCTATCACTGCCGCGGCTCGTGCATCGTCAGCGGGATCGGCAAGGCGGGAATCATCGGGCAGAAGATCAGCGCGACCCTCGCCTCCACCGGGACGCCGAGTCATTTCCTTCATCCGGCCGAGGCCGTCCACGGCGATCTGGGCCGCCTGCGGCGCGACGACATCGTGATCGTTCTGAGTTACGGGGGCGAGACGGACGAGATCGTCCGGCTGATCAATCTGGTCAAACAGCTCCAGATCACCCTGATCGCGCTCACCAGCGACGGCGATTCGACCCTCAGCCGCCACAGCGACGTCGTGCTGTGCATGGGCAGGGTGAACGAGGCGTGTCCGCTGGGGGTGGCCCCGAGCGTCTCGACGACCTGCATGCTCGCGGTTGGCGATGCGCTGGCGTTCACGGTGATGAAGGCCCGCCGGTTCCGTGTGGAAGACTACGTCCGCTTCCATCCGGGCGGCTCGCTCGGGGTGAAGCTGATGACGGTCGCGCAGTCGATGATGTTCCGGCCGGGCGAGAAGCTGCCGCTGGCCGCAACGGACGACTCCATCCGGCAGATGCTGGAAAAAACCTGCGCTGTGAAACGCCACGGAGCGGTTATGATTGTGGATGCGCGGGGCCGGCTGGCCGGGATCATTACCGATGCGGATCTGCGCCGCCTGCTGACCGGCCGCGGCGCCGCGGCGTTCGATTTGCAGGCCGGCGCCGTGATGACCGCCGACTGCAAGCGCATCCGGGCCGACGCCCTGGCCTGCGAGGCCACGGCGCTGTTCCACAAGTACCGGATCGACGAGTTGCCGGTCGTGGACGCGGACGACCGCCCGGTGGGCCTGATCGACGTGCAGGATATCGTAACGATCAAGGTGGTCGGATGAACAGGGGAACCATGGATGAAAAACCGAAGGTCGATCTGAGGGCGATCGAGATGCTCGTTCTGGACGTCGACGGCGTGTTGACGGACGGACGGATCATCACGCATGCCGATGGCAGCGAGAGCAAGTGCTTCCACGTCCTCGACGGGCATGGCATTCGCCTGTGGCAGCGGGCGGGACTGAAAGTGGCCTGGCTCAGCGGACGTCATTCGCTGGCGACGATCCGCCGGGCCGAAGAGCTGCAGGTGCCGTATGTCCTGCAGGATTGCCACGACAAGCTGCCGGCGTTGCAGAAGCTCCTGGAGGAGGCCGGCGTGCCCGCGCAGAAAGTCGCCTACGTCGGCGATGACTTGATGGACCTGCCGGTGATTCGGTATGTGGGTCTGGGCGTGGCCGTGGCCAATGCCGTCGACGAGGTCCGGGCCCGCGCGGATCATGTGACGGCCCGGAGGGGCGGTGAAGGAGCCGTACGGGAGATCATCGAGCATATCCTCAAGGGCGCCGGCCGCTGGCAGAGTCTGATGGAGCGTTATGAAGTATAACGGCGCAGAACGTGAACCATGATGGCGATCCTCCGCAAATTCCTGGTAGGTTCTCTCTCGCTGGGCCTCCTGGTCGGCGCGTACTGGCTCTACACGCGGACCTGCCAGACCCCGCCGCCGGCGCCCGACCTGGGCGCGACGCTGCCGGCGCCGATCGCGGACGTGAATGCGGACGCGCCGAGTGAGGTCGGCACGGTTTTCGGCGTGGGGATCGGCCGGGTGGAGCAAACTCAGCTCCTCCATCGCAACGAGCGCCACGAGGTGGATCGGGACCTCCGCTTCGAGCAGCTTTTGCACCAGCGCGGCAATCAGTGGGAGATCACCAAGCCGTATCTGAAGCTGTTCTTCCCGGCCTTTCGCTGTGACATCACCGCCAACCGCGGCCGCGTCCAGGTGGAGACCGTCTTCTCCCGGCCGACGGCGGGGGATGCCTTCTTTTCCGGCAACGTGGTCATTCACATCGTTCCCGCCGAGCCGAACGACGCGCTGGAATGCTTCATCCACCTGGACGATGTCAGTTTCCTTGCGGCCCGGTCGATGTTCTCCTCCGCCGGGTCGGTGCGGTTTCTTTCCCGCCGGGCGCAGCTTACCGGCGCCGGCCTGGAGCTGCTCTACGATGAGGCCCGCAGCCGCCTCGAGTTGTTCCGCATCTTCGACCTGCACAGCCTGCGCCTGCAAAGCCGCGAGTTGGGCGCGGTGGCCGATCTGACGCCGCCACGCAAGGCCGGAGCGAAGAGTGCCACGCCGGAGGATCCCGCGGCTCAGCCGATGCCGCCCGCGGACCCGCCCGGCGACCGATACCAGTGCCTCCTGCAGGGCCGGGTCACGATTGAGACGCCGGACCGTGTCATCACCGCACGTGACCGGCTCACCATCGACAACATTCTGTGGCCCGGCGCCGGGAAGATCGGTGCTCCGGCCGCGCCCGCGCCGGAGCCCAACGATTCCGAGGTCCTCCCCTACCCCGGTCCGAACGCCTTGAAGACCGCCGCCTCGCCGCATGCCGCCATCAGCGCGATCCCGCCCGAGTCCTTCGACACCGTCGTCACGTGCAGTGGCGGGTTGGAGGTCATGCCTATGGAGGGTCGGGTGAGCGCAGCGGCTCGGCGCGAGCCGCCCCAGGGCCGGGAGCCGGCCGCCGCGTCCGTCCGCCCGCTGCCGGCGGCAGCGCCGAACCGGCAGCATACGACCGCCCAGCGGATTCACTTCAATGCGCTCACCACCGACACCACGCTGGACGGCCCGGTCGCGATGGCGTTCCCACTCGATCCGAACGGCCTGCGGAATGCCCCAGCCGCCGGTGCGGCGCTGCCGATGACGGTTGCCGCAGAGAAGGCCGTGTGGTTCCAGGCGGAATCGAGCCAGGTCTTCTTCGAGGGGGACTGCAAGGTCACTCTGACGCGTTCCGAGCCGAACCTCACGCAGGAATACACGCTCACGGCCCCGCGCCTGGTGCTGGACATTGCCTCCGATCCCAACCGGGACAAGGAGGGCACGGTCAGCGCCTGCAAGCTCGTGACCGAGGGCGGTCCCGCGGCCCTCCGCATCCTGCGCCAGGGCCCGGACAGGCTGCTCGGCTGGACAACACTGGATGCGGCCCAGTTTCAGTATGAGGTCGAGCCGCATGCCTCGGCCTTGGCGAATACCGCTGGGGCCCGCGGCGCCCAGTTCACGGCCCTCGGGCCCGGCGAGATCTGGATTCGCAACGATGAGGTTCTCAATCCCCAGGCCGATCCGAATCAGTTCAGTCTGGGCCGGCCGTGCGTCGCCTACCTGACCAACTTCGATACGTTGCAGTACTTCACCGCCGGCAACCGCATCGTCGCCGCGGACGACGCCCGGCAGCTTCGGCTCGACTACTTCCCCCTGACCGACGGCCAATACGACCGGCAAATCCGGGCGGTGGTCGGCCACGTCGAGGCCGCCCTGCGGGAGATCGCCAAGGGCCATCTCGAGCTTGCCTCGCTCACCGCCACCGAAGGCGTCGAGTACGAGGACGAGGCGGGCGCCCTCAACCTGGTCGGTTCCTCGCTGTTCTACGACTACAACAAGGCCCTCGTGGCCATCCGCGGCGACGACGTGCAGCGCTGCTATCTCAACGGCGCCCGCGTCGACCAAATCGACCTGAACCTCAAAACCGGCCAAATCAAAGCCGAATTCCCCGCCCCCGGCATTTTCCAGGTGCAGCGATAGTAGGAGAGTACGCCCGTGAGGAATGACGAGGAAACGCAGTGGCTGCGCGACGGACTATGGGAGTGGAGGCAGCATCTTGCCGCACGAGGTTTCGATGTTCGCCCTTTCGTCTTCGAAGAGCCTGCGACACTTCGTGAGATTGAGGAATTGGAATCGCGCATAGGGGTAGGTCTCCCACCGTCATTCCGCGACGTACTTGGGTGTATTTCGAAGCACGTTGAATTTCGCTGGTTTCTTCCGGAGCATGCAGAGTTTCCGCCACCATTCACCGGAAATTTCTCTGGCAATCTCCACTGGTCTCTTGATTTCACGGCCGAACTCGACGACGAGAAGGACTCGTGGCTACGAGAGGTCTTTCCAAACGTGGCGGACGCATATCATAGGGTGTGGCACAACAAGCTCGCGTTCTATCGGGTCGGAAACGGAGACTACTTCACTATCGATTTGTCCCGGGCCGGCTTTGAGCAGATTGTGTATCTGAGTCATGACGATGGGGCGGGACATGGGTATGTCCTGGCCGACAATTTTGCGGATTTGCTGCGGCGCTGGGTACCCCTCGCCTGTGCCGGGGGAGAGGATTGGCAGTGGCTCCCCTTTACGGATGGACCCGCTTCCCGGCTTGACCCCGCCTGTAAGAACGCTCTTGCTTGGCGGAGGCTGCTGGGGATTGCAGACCGAAGAGCCAAATCGCAGGGGGACGTTCTTGACGCGTGAGTGATATAGGGGGTCAACTCTTGACACTTGACGGACGTGTCAAGTGTCAAGAGTTGACCCCGAATCCGATAGCGACGGGGATTGGAGCGACGTTATATGCCGTCATTTCTTGATCGACTGGCAGAAGCAGCGGAGAGGCCCGGAGCGGAGGGTCG
>Ga0194125_10009143_pt1 | contig 13806 bp, 13 predicted proteins | sample TA2KigC250mmetaG_FD_148626 | JGI IMG/M metagenome (GOLD analysis project Ga0194125, IMG submission 148626) | Freshwater microbial communities from Lake Tanganyika, Tanzania - TA2015034 Kigoma Deep Cast 250m | ecosystem: Environmental > Aquatic > Freshwater > Lake | place: Tanzania: Lake... | reverse complement strand
TTGCACCAGCCTTGGCAAAACCCAGTGCTATAGCCTTGCCGATACCCCGGCTACCACCGGTCACAATCGCTGATTTCCCCTTCAATGAAAACTTGGAAAGATCAAACATGGCTTTTAAACCTCCTCGAATTTAACAAATCGCTCTGATGGTCCAGACCATGGCATAGATCAACTGCTCTCCTGACTGATTCCAAAAGCTTCTCGTAACGCACAATTGAAACGATAGATTTTGGCAAGTCAATCCCCTCTTTCGTGAATTCAATCCAACACCAATAGCCACAATTTTATAGCCCATTGAGTTTGGGGTGTCAAACAAAAAGTTTGAGATATTTAAAACCTTCTCTCAGTACTGTCCGGTTAAAAATTAAATAAAGTCAACTGGTTATAAGAAGCCTCCATTTGGTCTTGGAGGTGAAAATTTGTAAGTAGTGGTAATAATTCATCATTTTCAAAAAGCGTAATGCTTAAAACTTGGAGAATTTCGTTGAGTGTTCGCTCGATTCGGAGCTTCTTCTTGATAATCGCCACTAACACATACACGGAGATGGCGATCCAGATTTGAGTTTTCACGGCATTCTCGGAAGTGCCATAGAATGTTTTGATCCGAAGATTTTGTTTGATCCATTTGAAGAACAACTCGATCTTCCAGCGACGCTTGAAAAGCAGAGCAATCGTCAGGGCTGGCAAGACAAAGTTGTTTGTCAGAAAGATAAGGCGACGATGGTTTTGGATATCGAAGAAACTGATTCGCCGAAGGGGATCGGGATAGAGTTGAGAGGTTTTGGGACCCCTGAGCAAAATGATTTGATCGCTTCGTAATCCGGTTGCGGGATCGATAGAGTGTGAGGAGCGTCGGGTGTAATCGAGGTTGCCTTTGGCTCGTGTCACAAAAAACGCCATGCTTTGTGTAAACCGATAGAGGCGAGCAAAATCGATGTATCCACGGTCCATAACGTAGAAGGCGGCGGGTTCGAGAACCAATTGATCCAAGAAGGTGACATCGTGAACTTTCCCATGAGTGATGCGGATTACACAAGGGATAGAGCCTCGCAGATCCATCTCGGTATGGAGCTTGATGGCGCCCTTTTGTTTCCGAAAAGAGGCCCATGGAAAAAGCGACAGACACAGGTCGATGGTGGTGGAATCCAGAGCGTAAGCCGCTTGGGTGATTTGTAGTCCGAACTCCTCGCGTGCATACAACTCTCGGGCCATTCCGATCAACACATGAGCAAAGTCGGCGTAGATACGCCAATCCCGTTTTTCGTTCGCATCGGCCAACGTGCTTCGGGAAACTTTGCCTCGAAACCCCGAATGATAAAGCTTGGGTTGCCTGGCACGCAGGCATATCTCGATGTCGCGAAGACTCTCCCGATAGGACAGTTGAGCGAAGGCCATGCAAAGGAACTGATCGAAACATGAAAAACTTCGAATGTGGTGCTCTCCTTGATACCGATGGACACATTTGTTGAATTCGTGTTTCGGGAGAAAACTCATTAACTGAGAAAAAATAATTCGTCCTGAGTACATTGGTCACTCCTTTCCTATCCGTGATAGGAGGATTATGACCAATCGGAGAGAAAAAAATGAAGTCGAAAACGTTCACAATCACGTTTATCATGCTGGATTAAAATGACAATTCGAATTTTTTTAAAAAATTAACCGGACAGTACTGATTCTGTGTAATCAGTTTTTATAGGAGAAACAGTGAGATTCATTGTTAAACATCTGAATATCCTTCGATCAATTATCAATACGATCAATACGAGCTTCGAAATCAAGGAGATTGTTGAATCAGCAGGAAACAATCTACCCAGCCTCTTTGAATTCTCCGCACTCGGGGTTCTCTGGAAGGAAGAATCAACCCTTTACCTCTATCAAGAGGAGACCTGTCCTCCTTCTTTCACGCAAGAGGTGGCCAGGAATATGGTGAAAGTTTTCTCGGTCTTAGGAGAAGAGCCGAGTGATCTGGCACGTGTAACCATTCAAGTTGAGAAGAGAAAACTGCGGCCCTCTCATATGGCGATGGATCCAAAAGCCACACTGAAATCCTATCTCGTCCTTCCCCTTGCCTTGGAGGAGGAGATTATCGGCTGCGTTTCACTCAATAGCGATCAACCCAATGCTTTCGATGCACAGGACCTCCAGTTCTTCTCTGTCATCGGATACCAGATGGCAGCCACGTTAAAGCATTTTCAGAGATTCAGTTCTGTCAAGACAATGGCCATCTATGATACTCTCACCACCCTGTATAACAGGAGATATCTGGAGGAGAGACTGGTCGTTGAGGCACAGAAGTCTTTCTATGGTGGATCTTCCCTCTCCCTGGTCATGGTCGATATTGACCATTTTAAAAAGGTGAATGATACCTTTGGGCATACCGAAGGAGACAAAGTCCTTAAGGAGATAGCCTCCCTGTTAAAAACTTCGGTTCGGAAGAAGGATACGGTGGCCCGATATGGAGGAGAGGAATTTATCCTTGTCTTGCCGGATGCCGTGGTGGAGGAGGCCAATATGATTGCAGAGCGTATCCGGAGACTGGTGGAGAAGACGCTCTTTGAGGTGGGGCAGGCCCATATCAACATTACCGTGAGTTTAGGAATATCCAACTTTCCAGGTCATCACCCGAAATCAAAAGAGGATCTGGTCAGGATGGCAGATCAGGCCCTTTACGATGCCAAAAGAGGGGGCCGCAACCGCGTCTGCGTTTAGTCCTGTCCAGAAATGAAAGGGATGGAGGCTGGTTGTTGGTTTGCGAGAAAGGAGACAGAATGATGAAAGGCTTTAAAAGAATTCTTATGTTTATCCTGGTGACTGTGCTTGTCCTGCTTTACACCGGGCCTTCGGTTGGACAGGAGAAGTTGGTGATGACCGGAATCGTCAAGAACGTTGAGAGAGGGTTGACGATGGATGTTGAGAACGATAAGGATAAAACCTTGGTCAGCTTCAGGATCGGCCGGAAAACGACTTACATCCCCAGACGCTACCCCATCCCCGGTGAAAAAGTAAAGGTAGAGTATTTACCTAGCCGAGGTAGTTTCGTCGCCTTTACGGTGACGATCCTGGGAGTGGCTGGCGTACAAGAGAGTCCCAAAGGAAAAGCAATGTAGGTTTAGCCTTAGAAATCAGAGAAGGTGAGAGAGATAATCCAAGGGGCACATTTTCAAAATGTGCCCCTTATTTTTCTACAAATCCAGAAGAAGGATGGTCTGAAGCTGTTCTTTTTCCTTCGATGATTTTCACCAGCAGGATACCGATCTCGAAGAGCACGTAGAGTGGACCTCCCATCAATGCCATATTGAAAACATCCGGAGTAGGGGTGAGCACGGCGGAAAGAATCGCCATGATCAGAATGGCATACCTGCGGTTTCGAGTTAGAAATGAGGCATTGACCACACGGATATAGCTCAACAGAGCCAGGATGAGGGGAAGCTGGAAAACAAGACCAAAGGCGAAGATGAACACCACACAGAAGGAGATATATTTAGCCACGGAGATCATGGGTTTGATCGTCGCCGATTGATAACTCATGAGGAATTGGATCCCGAAGGGAAGAGTGACGAAGTAACAAAAGGCGGCTCCGGAATAAAAAAGAAACATGGCTACCAGAGGAACAAAAAACGAGGATTCCAGGCCCCTTTTCCGGAAGAGGGGAGAAAAGGCTTTCCAAAGATAGAAGAAGATGATCGGTATGGATAGGAAGAGGCTGGCAAAGAGTGTCAGTTTGATAAGAGAGAGAAAGGCTTCGGGAATCCCGTATGCGACCAGATCCTCCTGGAGGGAACGATGAAGATGGCGGAGCAACTCTTTTGTGAACGGAAAGAGGATGATTCCAAAAAGAATGACCGCCCCGATGATATAAAAAAAACTTTTTCTTAAGTTCCCCAGCGATTCAAAAAGTTCTCCCCGTTTGATTTCCATCCTGATTCCTTCTCCATAATGAATACCGGATATAATGTAACATAAAAGAGGTCCTTTAGAAATACTGATTTCATCGCTGCTTTCAAAAAGAACACAAAAGATGAAATCCTTGTTGACAAAGAAGTGAAACGGAGATATAGAAAACGTTAACAGATGAATATCGCTCATAGAAAATTGAAAGTTGGCATCACTTACAACTTAAGAAAGGATTTTATTCGTCGGGAAGATCAACCGATCGATTCTTTTGAGGAGTTCGATTCAGAAGAGACGATCGATGCCATGCGCGATGTCCTTCAAAGCGACGGACATGAAGTCTTTAAATTAGGCGGCGACATTGGTTTGATTGATCGGTTAAGGCTGTCTCCGGTCGATATCGTCTTCAACATTGCAGAGGGGATTGGAGGACGAAACAGAGAGTCTCATATCCCCGCTCTCCTCGAGTTCTTGAACATTCCCTATACTGGTTCCGATCCTCTCACCCTCGCCCTCACCCTGGATAAGTCTATGGCCAAAAAAGTGGTTCAAAGTGAAACCATTCCTACTCCCGGTTTTAAGAAAGTGGAGAGGATGGAGGATCTCAATGGCCTCAACCTTCGTTATCCCCTTTTCGTGAAATTGTGTTATGAGGGATCGAGCAAGGGGGTGCGGCTCGATTCAAAGATTTCGAACCCGGCCACATTGGGAGAGAGGGTGAAATGGCTTCTCGAGACTTACGGGACTCCAGTTTTAGTCGAAGAGTTTGTGAGCGGCCCTGAGTTTACCGTAGGAGTTTTAGGTAATTCGGATCCTATTGTCCTTGGAGTGATGCAGATCGAGATCAAGGGGAGTTCTCCTGATGAAGCCATCTATTCACTGGAGGTGAAGAGGGAATGGGAGGAAAAGGTATGTTACCATTGCCCTCCTCCAATCCCCGGCGATCTGCTGAAGAGAATCGAGGAGGTGGCCCTCAGAGCCTACCGTGCCCTGGATTGCAGGGATGTGTCTAGGGTGGATATCCGGGTTGGAAGAGACGGTGTGCCTTACTTTTTAGAGGTCAATCCCCTTCCCGGCCTCTCTCCTGTCTATGGTGACCTCCCCATCATGGCAAGACGAATGGGGTGGGAGTATAGCCGACTGATCCGAACGATATTCCATCACGCTTTGGAACGATACGGGTTGGTCGGTTCAACTCGAAATCGAGCGGGGTAATGGATGAAGACCAATTTACCCGCCCCCAATCTTTTCGAGACCATCCTGAACCATTTGAAGGAAGCGGTCGTATTTGCTGACGGCCAAGGTCGAATCCAGATCTTCAACCCTGTGGCCGTGGAGTTTTTCAAGATCAAGGGAAAACTGGCCTTAGGAAAGAAGTATGAACGGATCATCCCTTATAAAACGATCAGAAAACAATTCAATTCGGTATACGAAAACAGAGAAGGTCATCACGATATCGAGTTGGCGATCCATGTTCCATCTGTCTCAGAAGAGGAAGCGCAAATACTCCGGTGCAGTTTTTATCCGGTCTTTGACCGGAATGAGGCCTTTCTCGGATGTTTAGCCACTTTTGCGGATATCACGGAAAAAGGGTTGCTCTCACGGGAGATCAGCCAGAGCAAAGACCTCTCCACCATCGGTATGTTAGCCAGATGGATGGCCCATGAAATTCGGAATCCACTCAGCTCTCTCAATATCAATATTGAATTATTGAGGGACGAACTGAGAGAAGAGATTCATCTCGCCCAGAAGGAGGAGATCCAATCCCTTCTCAACTTTATCAGCTATGAAACCCTGCGCCTAGAGAATAATCTCAAAGAGTTTCTGGATTTCAACCGTCTTCCTCCCCTGAGATTTGAGTGGGTCCAATTGAACGAAGCGCTGGACTCGATCGTCCACCTGTTGAGGCCGGACGCACAGATGAAGAACGCCAGGCTGGAAGTCCATTTTCAGAAGAACCTGCCCCTGGTGAAAATCGACGTGAGCCAGATTAATCTGGCGATCTCCAATCTCCTCATCAACAGCATTCAGGCCGTATCCGAACAAGGGGAGATCCATCTCTTCACCCGTGGATCGAAGAAGAATGTATTCATCATCATACAGGACAATGGAGTAGGAATTTCCAAGGAGCATCTCCATAAAATTTTCGAATTTATGTTCAGCACCAAGCCCACGGGTTCTGGCCTTGGGCTTTCAATTGCCAAGAAGATCATCTCAGACCATCACGGGGAGATCACCGTGAAAAGCGAGGTGAATCGGGGTTCCATTTTCAGGATCAGGCTACCGCATAATCCGAAAGTGTAAAAAATAGTTCGGAGTAATGAGTTCGGAGTTCGGGGTATTATTATTTATTCCTATTTTTTACTCCGAACTCCGAACTCTGAACTCCAGACTTGTTTTGATGGAGCTATGGACAAAAAAGTCATTCTCATCGTCGAAGATGATCCTCGTGTGGGAGAAAGCCTTCGTCTTCTCTTCAAGAAGAAGGGTTACACGACTCTTCTTGCTTCCAATGGAAAGGAGGCCCTCCACCTTTTTCGGCAGGAGATGATTGACCTGGTCATTACAGATGTGGTCATGCCAAAGATGGGTGGCCTTGAACTTCTCGAGGCGGTGAAAGGGCTAAAACCAGAGACCGAGGTGATCGTCATCTCAGCCCAGGGGACGATCGAGAAGGCTGTCCAGGCGATGAAACTCGGGGCTTTTGATTTTATCGAAAAGCCGATCAACCCCAGAGTCCTTTCCCTGTTGGCTGAGAGGGCATTGGAGAAGCAGACCCTGATCCTTCAAAACCGGGACCTGCGCTCCCAACTGGAAGATAAATTCCATTTTAAAAATATCATCGGAAAAAGCGAGAAGATGGTGAAGATCTTCGAACTCATCCGTCACATCGCACCCTATGACAGTTCGGTTCTCATCATCGGCGAAAGCGGTACAGGCAAAGAATTGATTGCCAACGCCATCCATTACAATAGCCCTCGTGCAGGGATGCCTTTCATCAAGGTGAGTTGTGCTTCTTTAAGTGAAGGGATTATCGAAAGCGAACTCTTTGGCCATGAGAAGGGCGCATTCACCGGAGCGGTTGCCTCCCGAAAGGGGCGGTTTGAGATGGCCCACGAGGGAACCCTTTTTCTGGATGAGGTGGAGGATATCCCTTTCTCCACCCAGACCAAACTGTTGAGAGTTCTCCAGGAGGGCGAATTTGAGAGAGTGGGAGGGAACAAGACCCTTAAAGTCAATATCCGAGTCATTGCAGCGAGCAATCGAGATTTACAAGAAGCGGTCAAAGATTCAACCTTCCGGGAAGACCTCTATTATCGCCTCAATGTGGTCAACATCAAACTGCCCCCCATACGGGAGCGAAAAGAGGATATTCCATTCTTAATCCAATTTTTCGTTGAGAAGTTCAATAAGAAATACACGATGAAGGCAAAGGGAGTATCACAGAGAGCCCTCAATCTCCTCATGGACTATGGCTGGAGCGGGAATGTCAGGGAGTTAGAGAATACGATTGAGTCCGCACTGGTCATTCATAGCCCGGAAGTGTTGGACATCCAGCATCTTCCCCAAGAAATCAAAGACTATAAGGAAGAACAAGAGGCCATTCCTTTTAAGATTGGAACGCCTCTTGAAGAAGTGGAGAGGGAGATGTTGCTTCGAACCCTGAGAGCGACCAAAGGCAACAAGTTAAAGGCAGCAAAGTTGCTGGGCATCAATGTGAGGACTATCCATAGAAAAATCGAAGAGATACAAGAAAATCCCTTAAGCAAACGAAAATCAACCAAGAATGACAAATAGTCGTAGTATTGATGAGTTAACGATAAAACTATGGCAATTTGTCATTTTTTCGTTTAAAACGGTATGGCATTTTATCATTTGAATCTTTAAAGATAGTTAATTCAACTAGATTGTAGCACGCCAATAGATTTAAATGTATTGATTTTATTATATTTTTTAAATTTGTTCTTTTTGAATATGATGTGATATTTGGCACGAAAATTGATAACAATTGAATTTTATGAAAGAAAAGGTGAGATGGGCATTCATTCTTGATAAGGATGAATTTTTACGGCTAAGCCTCAATAAAATTCTGAAGAAGTACGGATTCGAAGTGGCGGAGATTAGAGATATTTCCGAACTGGAAGAGAGAAAGAAAGACATCAAAGGGGGAATGATACTGGCTGATCTGGAGATGGAAGGCCTTGAAAGATGGATTCCTCTCCTAAAAAAATGGAATGAACGTTTCATCTTGATGAGTCCGCAGATCACCGATGATCTCACCCAGCGTCTCAAACAGATAGGCATCCGCCGCATCCTGAAAAAACCTGTTGAGCCAAGACTGTTGAGGAAGGTAATCCGGGAGATGTCTTTCCCGGATGAAGTTAAGTTTTCTCCGTCGGTTAAAGTAAGGGGAGGGTCCCCGATTCAATCAGAAAGGAGGTGAAGACAGATGAAGAAGTGGATTTTGCTCTTTTTTGCACTGGTGCTGGTCGTCAATATCGCCGCCGTTGGAATCGGATGTAAAGCCAAGGCTCCGGAGAAGCCAGCAGTCAAAGAGGAACCGAAACCTGCTGAGGCCAAGCCTGCAGAAGCGCCTCCGGCAGAAAAACCAGCAGAAAAACCTGCTGAGAAACCCGCTGAAAAACCTGCTCCAGCTAAGAAGTAAAAAGGATTTTATCGGCTGGAATTGGGAAAGCGGTGAGAGTTGTTCGGATGTTGGCGCCCACTCGTTTGAGAGTGGACGCCAACAGATGAATTCAAAAGAAGGAGAAAGGGAGATTAATCACCATCAACGAAAAATAAAGAAAAGGTGCATGCCTGCTTTCGAGGACAGAGGGCGATTCCTTTGTGTTGCAGGAGGTGCCGGTCACGACATCTCCTTTTTTGTTTGCAAGGGAGGGGAAGCCCAATGGCAGGGATGCGGGAAGGAGTGAAAATGGAGCCTGCCTCAGACTCTAATTTATCTGTCCCGCTAAGAAGAATCGATAAACCATTGCAACTTGGATTATTTCGAGCCCAAGAAGAAGAGAGGGTCATCATTGAAGCCAAAGAAACGATTCCTCCCTTCTGGAAGGAGGTTACCGAGAGAGAATGGAATGACTGGAGATGGCAACTCCGACACCGGATCACAACCCTGGACCAACTCAAAGAGATCATCCAGTTGACTCCAGAGGAGATCGAAGGAATCAAACATTCGAAGGGGAGGCTGGCCCTGGCCGTTACTCCTTACTTTGTCAGCCTGATGGACCCTGTCAATCCGAATTGTCCCATCCGGAAACAGGCCATCCCCCGGGTCGAGGAGCTCCATCTCTCAAAAAACGATATGGTTGATCCCTGTGGGGAAGACAAAGATTCTCCGGTGCCTGGTCTCGTCCATCGTTATCCTGATCGGGTCCTCCTGTTGATTACGGATCAATGCGCTGTCTATTGCCGATACTGCACCCGGAGACGGTTGGTGGGCAGCACAGAGCGATCAATCACCGAAGGAAATTTTGAAGAAGTCCTCAAGTACTTGAAGAAAAACCGCAAAGTTCGGGATGTCCTGCTCTCAGGAGGAGATCCTCTCCTTCTTGAAAATGAGAGGCTGGAGGAGATTTTGAGCCGTTTGAGAGCGATTCCTCACATCGAACTCCTCAGGATCGGGACGCGGGTCCCAGTCTCTCTCCCCCAGAGAATTACCCCGGGATTGGTGAAGATGCTTAAAAAATATCATCCTCTGATGATGTCGATTCATTTCACCCATCCCAAGGAGATCACCGAGGCGGTGAAGAGGGCCTGTAGTGATCTGGCCGATGGAGGAATTCCCCTTGGAAGCCAGACCGTCCTTCTCAAGGGAATCAATGACAAAGCCCCTATCATGAAGAAGCTGGTTCATGAACTTCTCAGGATCAGGGTTCGTCCCTATTACATCTACCAGTGTGACCTGGCCACAGGGACAGAGCATTTCAGAACTTCTGTCGCCACAGGGATTCAGATCATTGAGAAACTGCGCGGCCACACCACGGGCTATGCCATACCGACTTTTGTGGTAGATGCGCCGGGTGGAGGAGGAAAGATTCCCGTGGAGCCCAACTACCTGGTTTCGAGGGAAAAGGGAAAGATGGTCCTGAGAAACTATGAAGGGAAGATCTACGAATATCAGGAACCCAATATCATCGAGTTCAAGAAGGCAAAAGCCAGCAGAGAGGAAAAGGCTGTCACCAAGAAGGTGATGGCCCAGCCTTGAACCACGTAGGGTTCAGGACTCAAGAGAGAGAAAGCGATGGAAGGATTAAACCTAAAGGTGGCTGTTCTCTATAACCTTCTTGAAAGGCTTGAGAAGGGAGAAGAGAAAGATCTTCTGGCGGAGGAAGCGGTCCATGAGGAGATCGGTTCAATCGAAGAGGGGATCCGTTCCCAGGGGTATCAATTTTTCGTGATGGCCGTCCAAAATGAGATCGATCCTATCATCCACTGGTTGAAGGAGATCCGACCGGATGTTGTGTTCAACCTGTGTGAGAGTGTTTATGGAGATGCCTGCATGGAGTTGAATATCCCCGCCCTGCTAGATCTCTTGCGGATTCCCTACACAGGGTCTCCTCCTCTGACCCTTGGGTTGTGTCAGGATAAAGGGAAGGTGAAGGATATCCTCTCCTCCCAGGGTATCCTCACTCCCCGGTATAAGATCTTCGATCGTGAGGTCGGGTCTCTGAAAGGGAATATCTTTCCCATCATCGTCAAGCCCCTTCACGAAGATGGGAGCCTTGGAATATCAAAGGAGAGTGTGGTCTATGATGATGAGGGACTGAACAGGCAGATCCGGTATGTGATCGAAAAGTATCAACAGCCTGCGCTGGTGGAAGAGTATATCGAAGGCCGGGAATTAAATGTGGGGTTGATGGAGACCAATGGGAAAGTGTCAACCCTCCCCATCTCTGAGATCGATTACTCCGAATTCCCTGAAGGGATTCCACGGATTTGCGGTTATGAGGCTAAGTGGATGCAGGAGAGTATTGAGTATCAAAAGTCTAAACCGGTCTGCCCCGCTCCGCTGGAATGGGTGGTGCAAAAACGGGTGGAACATCTTGCCGTCAAAGTTTTTAAACTCTTTGGCTGTCGGGACTATGCCCGTGTGGATATGCGCATTGACCGAGGCGGAAAGATTTATATCCTGGAGGTCAATCCCAATCCCGATATCTCCCCGCCCTCTGGCATGGCGAGAGCCATCCGGGTTCAGGGAATGACCTACTCTGAATTTATTGGAAAAGTGATTGATAAGGCGCTCCAGAGGAGAGATAGGGAGATAAGGGGATAGGGGGGTGAGGAGATAGACCGCTTTTTTCTCCCGATCACCCTATCTCCCAATCTCCCTATTTGTGCTTAGTATCATCACCCCATCTCTCCATCTCCTTATCTTTGTTTAAGATTATCCCATCCCCTTATCTCCTTATTAGTGGTTAAAACAATGAACACCCTTCCCAAAATCATATTAAAGAAAGGAAAAGAGAAGCCCATCCTCAGGGGGCACCCCTGGGTCTTTTCCGGAGCGGTTGCAAGAGCAGAAGGAGATCTTTCTCTGGGAGAGATTGGTGAGGTCTATTCTTGGAATGGGAACTTTATAGGAATGGGCCAGTTCAATCCCCATTCACAGATCATTCTTCGCATGCTGACCCGAAAAAAGGAGGTTTTAAATTCGTCCTTTTTCAAAGAGCGGATGTTGCGAGCATATGATTTGAGAGAGAAGGGACTGCAAGGAAAGACGAATGCTTACCGGGCCATCAATGGAGAGGGGGATTTTCTTCCGGGGTTGATTGTGGATCGATATAAGGACATCCTTGTCCTTCAATTTCTGACTGCAGGGATGGAGCGGCTGAAAGGACTTTTCATCGATCTTTTGGTCAACCATTTTAATCCCAAAAGCATCTATGAACGGAGTGATGTTCCTTCTAGAAAGGAGGAGGGTCTGCCTGAAGCCAAGGGTCTTGTCTATGGGGAGGAGATTCTCGAACCTGTTGAGATAGAAGAGCATAGATGCCGGTTTAGGGTTGATGTGAAAACAGGGCAGAAGACAGGTTTTTACCTTGATCAGAGAGAAAACCGGTTTTCCCTCCGTGAGGTTTCTCATGATAAGAAGATATTGGACTGTTTCTGTTACTCCGGAGGTTTCTCCATCCATGCAGGGCTTGGGGGAGCCAAAGAGATCACTACGATTGATTCCTCGGAAGAAGCCCTGGAAAGAGTGAAAGATCATTTTGCACTCAATCGTCTTGGAAAACTCTTTCCCCGGCTGATCAGGGGAGATGCTTTTGAAGTCATGAGGAGCCTTGAACCCGATTATGATATTGTCGTTCTCGATCCCCCTCCTTTTGCTAAAAAGAAGGGTCACCTCCCAGGCGCTTCGAGAGGATATAAGGATCTCAATCTTCAGGCGTTTCGTCTTTTAATAAAAGAGGGTCTTCTCTTCACATTCTCCTGCTCCCACCACATGGACTGGGATCTCTTTCAGAAGATCATCTTTGCTGCAGCCGTAGATGCTGGTAAAAGGGTTCAACTTCTTGCCAGAAGAGGACACCCAATCGATCATCCTGTCGACCTGTCCCACCCCGAAGGAGAGTACCTCAGAGGCATGGTCTTAAGGGTGTTGTAACTCCTGTGTTGTAACTCCTTGACCCTCATATGATATTCAGTTAATATTCTGATTTAGTCATATAGTCTATTAGTTGTATCGTCTCATAGTCAAAAAAAGATAAGATTATAAGACGATTTGACTATCCGACTATAGGACAATGAGACTAAATTATGAGTCGGATAGTCTTTTAGTCACATCGTCGCATCGTCAATGGGAAAATGATGGGACTATAAGACAAATACACTATAAGACGATGAGACTAAAATGATTGATTTCTTAGGCGACTGGAAGCGGACAGACTATTGTGGAAACCTCCGGAAGGAAGATAGGGGCAGGGAAGTGATCCTCCTGGGATGGGTTCAGAGAAGACGAGACCTCGGAGGTCTCATCTTCATCGAGGTGAGGGACCGGTATGGTTTTGTGCAGGTGGTCTTCAATCCCGAAGCCAATCGTGAGGCGCATGAAAAGTCACAGAGTCTCCGGAGTGAGTATGTCGTTGGGATCAAGGGCGAGGTTGTGTTGAGGCCCGAGGGAACGGCAAATCTGAAGCTGTCCACCGGAGAAGTCGAGGTGGCTGTCAAAGAGCTAAAGATTCTCAATCCCTCCAAGACCCCGCCATTTCTTATTGAAGATGATGAGAAGATCGAAGAAAATACACGACTTAAATTTCGGTACCTCGATCTGAGAAAACCGGGTTTGCAGAAGAACCTGATTCTCCGGCATCAACTCGGTAAGGAGGTGAGAAATTATTTCGACCGCCATGGTTTTCTGGAGGTCGAAACACCGATGCTCACCAAGTCCACTCCGGAGGGAGCAAGGGATTTTCTTGTTCCAAGCCGCCTCACCCCGGGCCATTTTTACGCCCTGCCACAATCGCCTCAACTTTTCAAACAGATTTTGATGGTTGCCGGTTTTGACCGATACTTTCAGATCGTGAAATGTTTCAGGGATGAAGATCTCCGGTCGGACCGCCAGCCGGAGTTTACACAGATCGATGTGGAAATGTCTTTTGTTACAGTTGAGGATATACGGAAGATCATGGAAGGGCTGATGGTTCACCTCTTTAAAGAAGTATTGGGCATCGAACTTAAGACTCCGTTTCCGGTGTTGAGCTATGATGAGGCGATGGACCGGTATGGACTGGATAAGCCGGATATCCGCTTCGGTTTGGAATTAAGAGATCTATCTCAAGCCCTAAAAGGTTCAACCTATAAGGTGTTTCAGGATGCCCTGAATGGAGGAGGGATCATCAAGGCGATCAATGTGAGGGGAGGGGCGACCTTTTCGCGGAAGGAAATTGATGATCT
>Ga0194125_10009137_pt1 | contig 13812 bp, 7 predicted proteins | sample TA2KigC250mmetaG_FD_148626 | JGI IMG/M metagenome (GOLD analysis project Ga0194125, IMG submission 148626) | Freshwater microbial communities from Lake Tanganyika, Tanzania - TA2015034 Kigoma Deep Cast 250m | ecosystem: Environmental > Aquatic > Freshwater > Lake | place: Tanzania: Lake... | reverse complement strand
GAAAATAATGTCATGTTTACCATAATATATATATTTATTTTGTAAAATATAAAAATATGGTTTTTAATCTAATTTTTCAGGAATTTTTTTATAATCTTTAGTAAGTTATTTTGGACAGATGTGACATCTGAATGTCCAATCAACTCTATTTATCAGTTTAATTTATTAATAATATTTCATATTTTAAGATATAAAATTAAAGGAGTTTTGTAAAATGGAACGGCAAAAAATTACAATTGACGGGAATGAAGCCGCTGCTTTTATTGCCCATCAGACTAATGAAGTAATAGCAATTTATCCTATCACACCCTCATCCAATATGGGAGAGTGGGCGGATGCTTGGTCGGCAGAAAGCAGAAAAAATATCTGGGATACTGTACCGACGGTTGCCGAGATGCAGAGTGAAGGTGGCGCTTCAGGAGCAGTCCATGGAGCATTGCAAAGCGGTGCCCTTACAACAACTTTCACTGCATCGCAGGGACTTCTTCTAATGATTCCGAATATGTTTAAAATTGCAGGGGAGTTAACATCTACAGTTTTTCATGTTTCGGCACGAACAGTTGCATCTCATGCTCTTTCGATTTTCGGCGACCATAGCGATGTAATGGCAACCAGACAAACAGGTTTTGCTTTAATTTGTTCAGGCTCGGTGCAGGAAGTGATGGATTTTGCTCTAATTGCACAAAAATCCACTCTTGAATCAAGAGTACCTTTTTTACACTTTTTCGATGGTTTCAGAACATCTCATGAAGTATTGAAAATCGAACAGCTGACTACTGAAGATATGAAAGCAATGCTTGATAATAAATACACAGAAGACCACAGGAAAAGAGCAATGTCTCCTGATAGACCATTCATCAGGGGAACTGCGCAGAATCCCGATGTATTTTTTCAGGCAAGAGAAACCGTTAACCGATTTTATTTTAAATGCCCTGATATTGTACAAAATGCAATGAATAAATTTTTTGAAATTACAGGCAGAAAATATAATTTATTCGATTACTTTGGCTCCCCGGAAGCGGACAGGATTATTATTACAATGGGTTCGGGTGCAGAATCTGCGGAGGAAGCAGTTAACTTTATGAATGAGAAGATGAATGAAAAAATCGGAATGATAAAAGTAAGGCTGTACCGACCTTTTTCTGCTGAACACCTTATAAAAGCAATACCAAAAACAGTTAAAAAGATTGCAGTTCTTGATAGAACAAAAGAACCGGGAAGCTATGGTGAACCTTTGTTTATTGATATTCTGGCTTCGATATCTGAAAGGATGAACACGTCGAATCCACCTTTTGCCGAAATGCCAAAAATTATCGGAGGAAGATACGGGCTGTCCTCAAAGGAATTTACACCGGCAATGGTGAAAGCTGTATTTGATGAACTTAAAAAAGATGAACCAAAACCAAGATTTACAGTTGGAATTCACGATGATGTTACTCACCTTAGTCTTGATTATGACGAAGATTTTTCGACCGAAGGAGAAGATGTATTCAGAGGTCTTTTTTATGGACTTGGTGCTGATGGAACAGTAGGTGCAAATAAAAATTCAATTAAAATTATAGGAGAGGAAACAGATTTCAACGCACAGGGATTTTTTGTTTATGATTCTAAAAAATCAGGTTCGACAACAATTTCACATCTTAGATTCGGAAAAAAACCGATTAAATCAACTTATTTAATTAGAAAAGCTAATTTTGTTGCCTGTCATTTATTCGTTTTATTGGAAAAATTTAATGTTCTTGAAAATATAATTGAAGGCGGTACTTTTTTATTAAACAGTCCTTTCGGGCCCGAGGAAGTTTTTGATAAACTGCCTAAACATGTTTGCAAACAAATTATTGATAAAAAACTTGATTTTTATGTTATTGATGCTTTCTCTGTGGCAAGGGAAACAGGAATGGGCGTACGAATTAATACTATTATGCAAACCTGTTTCTTTGCTATTTCCGGGGTTCTTCCGAAAGATGAAGCAATTGCAAAGATTAAGGAATCTATCAAAAAAACTTATGGTGCAAAAGGCGATGAAATCGTAAGAAAAAATTACGAAGCTGTTGATAAAACATTAGCAAATCTGTTTAAAGTTGACCCCGCAAAGTTTAAGATAAGCAATATAGCCCTGCCTCCATTAGTGTCTGATAAAGCACCGGATTACGTAAAGAATGTGCTTTCAAAAATTTTTGAGGGAAAAGGAGATTATATACCTGTAAGTGATATGCCTGTTGACGGTACGTTTCCGTCTGCTACAACGCAGTGGGAAAAAAGAAATATTGCTCAGGGCGTTCCTGTTTGGGATCCTGAAATTTGTATCCAGTGCGGGAAATGCGTAATAATCTGTCCTCATGCTTCAATAAGGGCAAAAGTTTTCAGTGAGTCTGAGTTAACTTGCCATGGCGAAGTGCCGCCCACTTTCAAATATACTAAGGCAAAAGGCAAGGAATTCTCGGAAGGAGAGCTTTACTCTTTGCAGGTTGCAGTTGAGGATTGTACAGGCTGTGCTCTATGCTTTGAGATATGTCCGGTAAAAAATAAGAAGGAAGTAAAACTAAAAGCCTTAAATATGGCTCCGCAGCTACCTTTAAGAGAACCGGAAAGAATTAATTATGATTATTTCCTGAAATTGCCCGATTATCCGAGGAGTAAGGTTTCCGTATCTTCGATAAAAGGTAGTCAATTATTAAGACCTTTATTCGAATATTCCGGTGCTTGTGCCGGGTGCGGAGAAACTCCGTATGTAAAACTTGTTTCGCAGTTGTTTGGAGACAGAGCTATAATTGCGAATGCTACAGGATGCTCTTCTATTTACGGTGGCAATCTTCCGACAACTCCCTGGGCAGTTAATGCGGAAGGCAAAGGTCCTGCATGGTCTAATTCCTTGTTTGAAGATAATGCTGAATTTGGTTTTGGTATGAGACTTGCTATAGATAGACACAATGCATTTGCGAAAGAACTCTTGCAGAAATTATCTTCTAAAATTCCCGGAGAAATTGTTTCGGGAATTTTAAATGCTGACCAGTCAAATGAAGAAGGAATATATGCTCAGCGGCAAAGAGTTGAAAAGTTGAAAGAAACATTAAAAAATATTAAAGAACCGGAAGCTGAACTCCTCTTACCAATAACTGACTATCTTGTTAAAAAATCTGTCTGGATCATGGGAGGAGACGGATGGGCTTATGATATAGGATTCGGAGGACTCGATCATGTTCTTGCATCCGGAAAAAATGTAAATTTACTGGTACTTGATACCGAGGTATATTCTAATACCGGCGGTCAGATGTCAAAAGCAACCGGATTGGGAGCAGTAGCTAAATTTGCAGCATCGGGAAAGCCAACACCCAAAAAAGACATGGGCATGATGGCTATGAGTTACGGCTATGTCTATATTGCCAAAATCGCTATGGGATATAACGATACTCAGACATTAAGAGCCATTATTGAAGCAGAATCTTATGACGGACCTTCATTGATCATTGCCTATTGCCATTGTATAGCCCATGGTATTAACATGGAAAAAGCACTTGATGCTCAAAAAGCAGCGGTTGAATCAGGATATTGGCCTATTTATAGATATGACCCGCATCTTATCAAGGAAGGGAAAAATCCCTTGAAACTTGATTCGGGTGATCCTAAAATTACTTTCAAAGACTATGCATATAGAGAAACACGATATAAAATGTTAACCAAATCAATGCCGGAACATGCGGAAAGACTTCTCAAACTTGCGCAGGAAGATGTGAATGAAAAATGGAAACTATATAAACATCTTGCTTCAAAAAACGGCAAACAATAAATAAAAAATAAACAATAAAAACTAATTACTAACAACTAAATTATGGACTTATCAACTAATTTTATGGGATTGAAGCTGAAGAATCCTATAATTCCTTCTGCTTCACCATTGTCATATAATATAGACTCGGTTAAAAAACTCGAGGACGCCGGTGCATCAGCGGTCATTTTATATTCCTTATTTGAGGAACAAATAGAACATGAAACCGGTGAATTAGATCATTATCTTATGCAGGGTACGGAAAGTTTTGCGGAAGCGTTAAGTTATTTTCCTGAAATCAGTGACTTTAAAACCGGTCCGGAAGAATACTTAAAATACATTCAAACACTTAAAAAAACAATAGATATTCCGGTTATTGCAAGTTTAAACGGTGTTAGTGAAGGGGGGTGGATGAAATATGCCTCTTTGATGGAAGAAGCCGGCGCTGACGGTATAGAACTTAATATTTATTATATTCCGACTAATATTAATATAGATGGGAATGCGATTGAAAATTTGTATATTAAAAATTTAAAGGCTGTTAAGTCACTTGTTAAAATACCTGTTGAAATGAAGTTGAGTCCTTACTTTACGTCTATGTCTAATATTGCAAAAAAACTCGACGAAGCCGGAGCTGACGGACTTTTGTTGTTTAACAGATTTTATCAGCCTGATTTTGATTTGGAAAATTTGGAGGTTGTACCAAATCTTGTTTTGAGCTCAAATTGGGAGATGAGACTCCCGTTAAGATGGATTGCCATTCTATTCGGGAAAGTTCAGGCTAGCCTTGCGGCAACAAGTGGTATCCAAAACCACCTCGATGTTTTAAAAGTAATCATGGCAGGCGGTGATGCGGCTATGATTGCTTCTGAATTGTTAATTAAAGGACCCGAAAGAATAAGTGAAATTTTAAAAGATATGGAAAAGTGGATGGAAGAAAAGGAATATGATTCGATTTCACTTATGAAAGGAAGTATGAGCCAGCGCTCGGTTGCTGAACCGGCAGCATTTGAACGGGCAAATTATATGAAAACTCTTTATAGCTATAACAAGTAATTATATTTTATTCTCCGCTTAACTTTAGTAAGAAATAGTGCTGCAGTTCGCTATTTGATTTTTAAAATTGACCTGACTTTAATTTGGTAAATCTTGATTATTAAATATTTTTGATTTTTTTTAATCCGTTTTTATTATTAATTATTATTTTCCACTCTTCAAATTTCACACCTCCTGTTTCTTTACAAAAGTCAGGTATTTTATAATTAATTTCGGGATGCTTCTCTTTCACTCGCCTATCTTTTTTTATTAATTGTACAATTATCCTGCCCAAGGAAGCCCTTTAAGTTTATCCAAACAGTCTTTTGCTCTTGCCCATCCGGTTTTTTTGCTTGATGTTTTGAATCTGTACAATAAATAATTGTGATTGTTTATATATCCGTAACTAAAAATTAATTATTTAAAACTTATATATGACGAACCCTACAGGCGTGAAATCTTTTTTGTATTTCTGTCTTTGCCTACAATTATTAATTCAGCATTGTTAATTTTTCATTAATTACATTTATTATCTCTGTTTAATCTGTTATTTTTAAGTTATTATATACCGTATTATGAAAAAATTTAATCTCCACTGGCAGATTGCAATTGCTTTTATTCTTGCCGTTTTATTCGGACTATTTCTTACTGATTATGTGGTATATGTTAAATGGATGGGTGAAATATTCCTCCGCGGGCTCAATATGATTATCGTTCCTCTTATTCTTACATCGATTATATCGGGAGTTGTGAGTATCGGTAGCGGTGGTAATCTTGGCAGGCTTGGTTTTAAAACTGCAGTTTATTACATTATAACGAGTTTGTTTGCTATCGTTACAGGGCTTATTCTTGTTAATATTTTTAAACCCGGTGTAGGTATAGATTTAGGTTTAAGACAGGATTTGCAATCACTGCCCGGAACTCAAAAATCCTTTGGTGAAATACTAATCAGTATAGTTCCTACAAATATTTTTTCTGCTTTCTCAGAAGGACAGACAATCTCTATAATTTTCTTTGCAATTCTCTTCGGTTTTTTTATAACGAAAATTGATTCTAAATACAAAGAGAATTTACAGAATTTTTTCGAGGGAGCTTCGGAGGTAATAATGAAAATTACCATCTTTATAATGAAATTTGCCCCGATTGGTATATTTGGAATTATTGCAAAAACAGTAGCAGAACAGGCAGGTGACCTTAATAATTTACTGAATATTGTCGGCCGCCTCGGTATATACATGCTTGTTGTGATTTCCGGATTAGTTATTCATTCTATGATTACACTACCGGCGCTTTTAAAATTTGCAGGCAGGGTAAGTCCTGTTAAACACTTGAAAGTAATGAGTACACCGTTGGTAACGGCATTTTCTACTTCTTCATCTAATGCGACCCTCCCATTGACTATCGATGCTGTTGAACATAAAGCCGGTGTCTCAAATAAAATAGCAAGTTTTACTCTTCCGCTTGGAGCCACAGTAAACATGGACGGAACAGCTTTGTATGAATGTGTAGCCGCTATGTTTATCGCCCAAGCTTATGGTATAGAAATGCATTTTGCACAACAGTTTATTATTGTGTTTACAGCACTTCTTGCCTCCATTGGAGCAGCAGGAGTTCCAATGGCAGGATTGGTTATGATGTCTATTGTGCTAACATCTGTCGGACTTCCTCTTGAAGGGATTGGCTTGATTCTTGCAGTAGACAGATTGCTCGATATGTTTCGAACGACTGTTAATGTGTTTAGCGATTCCTGTGGTGCTGTAATTATTGCTAAAACCGAAAAAGAAAACTTGAAAGTGTAATTTTTAACTTTATTCTTGACTTTAGTTAAATTACATATCTTTTTAAATTTAAATAATATAATATTCCTGACTACCCGGGATTTATTATTATTTTATCATGTATAATATACTATATATTATATGTCATATGTTAAGGGTGGTTACCCTTATTACAATTTTATTAATTTTTATTAATCCGGTAAGTCGGGACTTATTTTATCCGAACTCTCCTGTCGTTTACGCACAAACAATAAACACAAGATTTAGCACGTACTTTTATACCTGGCAAAGATACGATTCCATCGGAGGAAATTCAAAAACCACCCATTTGCGGGGATACCAGAATATGTTATTCGATGTGTCTTTAAAGAAATGGTCATTTAATACTAATTTGCAAATTGAAGAAGATGTTTTCAACAGAAATGCAAGAGGATTCGGTTATCGGTTTTATAATCTGTACATAAAAGGAACTAATTTATTTAATATTCTTGATATTAAATTCGGAAGACAATTTGTTTTTGCAGGAGCAGGAAAAGGTTCTTTGGATGGTGGTTATTTTAAATTGAAACTCGGAAAGAATAAGGAATACCAAATCACCGGGTACGGTGGAGCGTTAACTCCGCTTGATTACTCTTTTAAAAGTTATCCCGCATTAAACCAAAATTATATGATTGGAGGACAGTTCAGATATTATGGAATCAAAGACCTGATGATTTCAGCAAGTTACTATAACAAACACCGTAAACCGCAGCCTTATTATACAATAAGAGCAGATAGTCTCTTTAATGCAAAAACAATTTATATCGATATAGATTCTCCCGCTGATCAAGTGGCAGGTATTGATTTTGATTATGCTTTATTTAAAAAATATAATTTTTTCGGAAAAGCGTACTATGATTTGAATTTAAAAAAATTTCTAAGGGGAGAACTTTATACCAGAATTAATCCGTTTAAAGACTTGAATATTTCTCTTGGTTATAATTATCACGAACCTCAACTAAGCTATAATACGATTTTCTGGGTATTTGATTATATAAAATTTCAGGAAATTGAGTTCGGACTGGATTACCTTTTTAAAAATCGGTTCAACTTTTATGGCAGGGTGTCGGATATTATTTATACCGATGTTAGCGGTTGGAGATTTCAATTCGGAGTTTCTTCTTCATTTTTCGGAATAAATTATACTAAAAACACTAACTATAATGGTGAATCTGATGCTGTTAACGGATATTTTAGTTATGAACTCCTGTCAGACGGGAAACTTTCTGCTTCCCTTATGCTGAATTATTCTAATTATAAACTTTCTGATTATGATGATAACAAAATAAACTCTTTTTCCGGACTTGTTGGTATATCGTACAGACCGGTTAAGTACTTAACATTAGACCTTCAGGGACAGTTTATTACAAATCGAATTTATAAAACAGATACAAGGCTGCTTTTTGGTATCAATTATTGGATGAGACATTTTTTGGGTGACCCGACGGGTCATAAAACAACAAACTTATGAGAACATTTAAAATATATTTTATTTCCGTTTTTGCAATTATAATTTTTATTCCTTTTTTTATCGGATCTTCATCCAACTTTAGTCCTGGCTTTAGCTTTAATTCATCGGGGAAAATCCATCTCTTACCCTTCAAACCTGACATTAGTTCAATTGGAGTAAATTTGAATGATACGATTGTTTATGGCGGGCTTACACGGAATATCATCAAGTATAATCATAAAGTACATATTGAAGATGCCGGTCTCGGTTGTTCCAGGTGTCATTATAAAGCTGCTTCCTCAGATATCTCGGATGATTATATTTATCCCGAAAAAAAAATATGTGCTAAATGCCATAATGTAGCGGATAAAAATGAATGTGTATTATGCCACTTTCTACCTATAAAATCAACTATAAAATTAATGTCTCCCAAAAGAGACATCATATTTTCTCATAAGTTTCACCTTGGGAAACAGATGACCTGTGCTGAATGTCATAAAGATATATCTTCTGTAAAATATGCAAGCGAAAGTCCGGATTATTTTCCAACAATGAAAAGTTGTTTTAACTGTCATGATGGAATCCTTGCTTCGAATGGTTGTGAATCCTGTCATAAAAACCTTACTAACCTTGTTCCTTATGACCATTTGAACTCGAATTTTCTTACAGAGCACAGATATATTTATGATGTTTCATCTGCAAGAAGCGATAAAGAATGTTTGCTATGTCATACTGATAACTTCTGTCAGGTTTGTCATAGTTCCTCTTCATATAGCGGGAAAAATATTAAGTCCGATTTTTATGCTCCCTACCAAACTAAAGAATCAGGTATTAAAATTGAGCGTGCAACACTTCAAAAACTTACTAATATGCATAGTCTTAATTATGTTTATACGCATGGAATAGAGTCTGATTATAAAACATTTGAATGTAAAACCTGTCATGATTATGAATCTTTTTGTTCTCCGTGTCATCAAACAGGAGGAAATATAGTATCCGGGATAGCACCTAAAAATCATCTTCAGCCGAATTTTACTACGATTGGCGTGAATTCCGGAGGGGGATTGCATTCACAGCTTGCCAAAAGAGAAATTGAAAGATGTCAGGCTTGTCACAACACTGACGGTGCTGATCCGGTATGTGTAAAATGTCATTTCGATAATGATGGAATAATCGGTACAAATCCCAAAACACACATTAAAGGATTTTTAAAAGATGATAAAGGTATTTGGCACGATACACAGGGTGCAATCTGTTACGTATGCCATACTGACGGAAATGCTAGACCTTATGGTATTAAAGGTATTGGCTTCTGCGGATATTGTCATAGATAAGAAAATAATAATTAATGTTTAAAAACAAAGATTATATCTTGTCGCAGTTTAGATTAAAAAAAATGTCTGCTTCCAAATCCGATTATATATCTTTGGAAAGGACTGATCAAACAGTTTATTTACCATTTACTATTTATTATTTACTATTTACTGTTTGTTACTTGCTATTTACTTTTTGTTTTTTGGGTTGTTCAAAACTGAAAGATAATATTCCTTTAGCCCCTGTAATAGGCACTCATCCGGAGGGGTGGATAGATGTTAATTCCGAACAATTTCATGGTAGGCATATTGCTTATTATAAATGGAATATGTCGGTATGTAAACAGTGTCATGGTCTTGATTATCGAGGAGGAACTTCCGGAAGTAGTTGTTATACTTGTCATTTAACAGGTCCTGAGAGTTGCAACTTATGTCACGGCAGCAGTCAGGAAATTTATCCTCCCAAAGCGCTCAATGGTAGTTTATCTAAATCGTACATTGGAGTTGGGGCACATAATATCCATTTAAGTCGCGATTCCTCATTAAGATTTACTCGGCAGGTAAGATGTGTTAGTTGCCATATTAAAGTTAATCGTTTTGATGATCCAGGGCATATTGGTGAGGATCCGGATGATATTGCCGAAGTGGTTTTTGATTCTTTATCTATTACACAAACCCAGAACACAATTCCAAATCCTGTTTGGAATAGAATAAGTCGAACTTGTTCCGGAACTTATTGCCACGGATATTTTTATAACGGAAACTTTGAATTGTATTTACAAAACTGGACAGATTCAAGCGGAGTGACCTGCGGTAATTGTCACGGGAACCCTCAAGGAAGTCCCTGTCCTTCAGGAACACACCCTCAAGGATTTTCAAGGAATCAATGTTACTTCTGCCACTCATCAACAATTGATGTCAACGGTCAAATTATAAATAAAAGTAATCATATAAACGGTATAATTAACTATTAACTTTATTGGGAACGTTAACTTTTTCTTGTTTTCAAAGTCCTCTTACATCACTGTCATTCCGAACTTGCCTGACTATAGTTTTCGGAGGTACCCTCTTACATGCCTGCCTTCCTGACTTTAGATAGGACTTTGTGTGTGTCATCTTTTTTCTCGTTCCCAAAACTTGTCCCGGGAACCCGGGAGTTCTATCTGACTTTCGGTTTTGGGAACGAAACAAAAGTCCATTGCAGGAATTTAGTTTTATCAACGACAAAAACTCAGGCTAAATGGAATTAATTGGAATTTACTGTGGTTATTAAACAAGAGAAATTGTTAATTCTTTTTTAAATAATTTTATACTGATGAATGTTGGCATACCTTTAGGAAAAGTATTTATTTACATTGCATTTGTTTCAATATTCATTTCTTTTCTTTCATATCTCTCTATATATATTAGAAAACGCAGATCCTTATTGAGTCAATCATCTGTTAATGATAAACAACCGTCCCGAGTACTCAGGGCAAAATCGGATTTGGAAAAACTAAAGAAAGTAACCCGAAAAGCTCGTCTGTTTTATCACATTTCTTCTATAAGTATCATTGCTTCTTCACTCTTCCTTCTTTATATGTTAATCAGTCATCAGTATCAATATTCTTATGTTTGGGAACACTCGAGTAATGATTTACCATTTTTACTTCTTGTTTCAGCTTTTTTTGCCGGACAGGAAGGTAGTTTTTTATTGTGGACTTTATTTACTGTATTGTCTGGAATCGTTCTTTTAAATTCTCTATCAAAAATTAATTCTCCACAGCAAAAACCTAACTTATTAAAGGGAAAAAATAATACTGAATTTGTATCAGAACTAAATTCAGACTATAATTATGAAGAACTGGTGATGAGTGTATTTACTTTTATTCTTTTTTTCCTGATGCTACTTGTGATTTTAAAATCCCCATTTCAATATATATGGGTTAAGTATCCGAATGAAGTAAGAGAAGGATTTTTTCCGGCGGATGGTAATGGACTGAATCCCATATTGCAAAATTTTTGGATGGTAATTCATCCACCAATACTGTTTATAGGTTTTGCAACGATGTCAGTACCTTTTTCGTTTGCTATCGCATCATTACTAATGGGTGCCCGTCTTGAACAAAAGCCCTGCACTAATTCTGATTCTATCCCTTACCCTGGTTCTGACTTCAGTTTTTTCGGGATTTCGGGAGCAAGATGGATAAATTATGCTTTGCCGTGGCTTATTTTTAGTTCTTTAACCCTTGGTGCGGGAATTATTCTCGGAGGATATTGGGCATATGGGGTGCTTGGATGGGGTGGATACTGGGGATGGGACCCCGTTGAAAACTCTTCCTTAATTCCATGGTTTTTTTCTATTGCGGCAATTCATACAATTTTGTCTCAAAAAACAACAGGGAAATTTCTGATTACAAACTATATACTTGTTATTTTATCATTCCTCTTTGTACTTTATTCTACTTTTCTTACTAGAAGCGGTGTTCTCTCCGAAGCATCTGTTCATTCGTTCACTCAACCGGGTACTGAAGTATATATTGCTTTGATATTATTTATTTTAATTTTTTTCCTGATATCTTTATTTTTATTGCTTGCTCAGTTTAAAAATTTCCTTAAAAGAAGAAAGTTAAAAATCAAAACAACAGAGCAACCTAAAACAATATTATCTCGTGAATCGGGTTTGTATTTAGGAGCATTGATTTTATGTATATCTGCGGTAATTATAATTGCCGGAACAAGCATGCCGATTTTTACTAACAGTGCAGTTGAACCTCCTTTTTATAACAGGATGATGTTGCCGTTTGCAGTGTTAATATTATTGTCGATTGCTTTTGTTATATATCTTGATTGGAATCCACCGCGGATGGATTTTAAAAAGTATCTAAAAAAAATACTCATACCTTTCGTAATTGCAATTATATTAACTGTAATTCTGATGTTTTCGGGAATAAAGAAAATTGATTATATCATTCTTGCTTTTTCTTCTGTATTTGCATTTGTTGTTAGTGTATTAAGACTGATTGAGTTATTGAAGAAATTCCCTCCCGGTCAGAAGAGTCATAAGCTCGGGGCAGTAATTTCCCACATAGGAGTATCCTTGATGTTGCTCGGAATAATAACTTCCGGAGGGTATAGTATTGAAAAAAAATTAACTCTTGAATTATATAAACCAGTAAGCGAATTTGGATATACATTCACTTATATGGGTGCGGAAATGATTCCTGGACCTGACCCCTCAAGAGAGGAAAAGTATAACTTGGTAATAAAGGCTAAACAACTTGTCTCGGGAACCCGGGAAAACGAAGAACGAATAAGTTCCGAACCGATAGTATTAAAACCTGTTGTTTCATTTAATAATGTTATGAATAACCGGATGTTTACTCCCGATATTGCACATTTCCTTACAAAAGACCTTTATATCGAACCTCTCGATGTGATGCAGCCTGAAATGTTTTCCGGTGAAAATATTATTGAAATTAGAAAAGGGGAATCTAAAAGGTTCAAAAATTTTAATATAAAATTCATTGGCTTTACAGGCTCGCCCTCAGGCATGTCTTTAGGAAGTAATAGTCCCGGCGGGGCACCCTCTGAATCATATGAGGATTTATCGGGAGGGATGAGTAAAAATTTTGTTGTTACAGCGATACTGGTTATAGATGATGGAAGAACGATTGATACTTTATATCCTCAAATGAAAATTTCTGATGGTAAACCTTCACATATTCCTGCTCAAATGAAAGAGAATAAGTCTTTTGACTTTATTCTTGCTGATATGAATATTAATCCTATGTCTCAAAGAGCAGACTCATCTGTGAAGTCAAGTATATCTTTAGCCGTAATTGATGTCTCCTCAGGGTTATCTTCTAAAGAATACAATCAACCTGAAGAAACACTTATTGTAAATATTTATATAAAACCATTTATAAATGTGCTTTGGATTGGGACGATACTTATGATTGTTGGCTTTTTCTTTGCTTTATATCATCGCACTAAAGGGACGTCATTTTTGTAGGTGTTTTCAGTTTTTATAAATAAATAATTTATCATTCCTGACTTTAGTTAACATTTATCATTTTTTTATACGTGCTAATTCGTGGCATTTTTTTTATAATTTATCATTTATCATTCCTGACTTTAGTTAACATTTATCATTTTTTTATACGTGCTAATTCGTGGCATTTTTTTTATAATTTATCATTTCTAATTTATCATTTCTAATTTATCATTTTTAATTTTTAATTTATCATTCCTGACTTTAGTTAACATTTATCATTTTTTTATAAGTGCTAATTCGTGGCATTTTTTTTATAATTTATCATTTCTAATTTATCATTTTTAATTTATCATTCCTGACTTTAGTTAACATTTCTAACTGTCTCCGCGTCCTTGCGTCTTTGCGTTTAAATTTTCAATTTTTAATTTAACATTTGAAAAAAACATTTATAATTT
>Ga0194125_10009133_pt1 | contig 13821 bp, 12 predicted proteins | sample TA2KigC250mmetaG_FD_148626 | JGI IMG/M metagenome (GOLD analysis project Ga0194125, IMG submission 148626) | Freshwater microbial communities from Lake Tanganyika, Tanzania - TA2015034 Kigoma Deep Cast 250m | ecosystem: Environmental > Aquatic > Freshwater > Lake | place: Tanzania: Lake... | reverse complement strand
CTCCCTGCATCAGGCTCCGTGATGGCCGTCCCCATAATCGCCTTTCCCTTGGTAAGGGGAGGGAGGTATTTCTTCTTCTGCTCTTCGGTGCCATAGAGTTGGATGAGCTCGGCGCCGAAGGTCGTCAACAAAATATTTCCACATCCCGGATCTACCCTCCAGAATTCTTCCATCACCATCGCAAACTCAAGAAAACCTAACCCAAGGCCCCCGTACTCCTTTTTGATAAAGAGGCCGATAAAGCCCAGTTCACATGCCTTCTTCCAGAGGTCTCTGGGGAATTCTTCCTTGCGATCGTATTCACGGGCGACAACCGGAAATTCTCCTTCGGCAAACTCCCGCGCCGCCATGCGGATCTGTTTCTGTCGGTTCGTCAACTCGAAATCCATTCCTTCACCTCCATCGATCTTCTCCCCGTTCATCGACTCCCGAAGCGGTATCCGTCTTAAAAAGACACGATAGCCAATTATACATTTGAGACCCATTTGTCAAGAAAAAGTTGAGAGAGCCCTGAAAAACTATCTTTTGCTCTCTGATTTCACAGATTTTAAAAAAATGATTCCACAGATTTTCCTTTATTTATCAATGCATCTCTAATCTGTGGAATCGGTCCCTAATCGGTGTAATCAGAGATTTCTGGACTTTTTCAGAAATCTTCTTGAAGTTTCTAAGAGCCATCCTTTATATTATAAGAAAACAGGCGGGAAAGAGGAGGAGAGCAATGATTGTTAAACAATACGAAGTCGGAAATTTTTCTGTCTTCTGTTATCTGATCGGGGACAAGGAGACGAAAGAGGGGCTGTTCATCGACCCTTCGGATGATGCGGAAAGACTCTTATCCGAGGCGAAATCTCATGGTATCAGTAAAATCAAGTATATCGTCAATACCCATTGCCATGTGGACCATGTCATGGGCAATGCGGAGATGAAAAAAAAGAGTGGCGCCAAAATCGTCATCCATGAAGAAGAGGCCCCTTACCTCAGCCGCACCCCTCCCGATCTTCTCATGATGTTCAGCGCCACCCAATCTCCTCCTGCCGACATTCTGGTCAAAGAGGGCGATCTGATCAAGGTGGGGAAAGTCGAACTTAAAGTTCTCCACACGCCCGGCCACTCTCCGGGTGGAATGTCCCTCTATATGGATGGGATGGTCTTTACCGGCGACACCCTTTTTGTGGGCTCGGTGGGAAGGACGGACTTCCCTGGAAGTTCCTGGGATGTGATGGAAGGTTCCATCCAGAAGAAACTCTACACACTGCCCGGCGACACGATCGTCTTCCCCGGCCATAACTACGGTTCCACACCGACCTCAACGATCCAATACGAGAAGCGACACAATCCCTTCGTCCGTGGATGAAGAGAAAGAGCGCCCTCATCCGGGGGACATTCGTAGTTTCTTCCTATCTTAAGCAGGAAAGGCATTCTTCCTCTCAGAAAATGTGGCATATTTGACACTCTTTCGATGCTTATGATATAAAGAGTTAAAATTGAATAGGTGTTCAGGTGGCTTGATGCCTCAAAAGGGAACCCCGTGAGAACCGGGGACGGCCACGCCGCTGTAATCGGGGACGAAACCTGCCAGTAACCACTGCCCTTCGACAAGCTCAGGGTGGGAAGGGGCAGGGATTAGGATGATCCGTAAGCCAGAAAACCTGCCTGAATACGCTTCACGCTTAGGTCTTCGGTGGAAGGCTGTGAAGGGTGACGTTGAAAAAAACCCGCTCTTTCTCCCGAAGAGCGGGTTTTTTATTGCTCTATGGGACACCGGCCAAAGATGCTTTCAAAGGTTTAGAATGCGGTTTTTTAATGTAGTCCTAAAGCCCTGTTGTTTTTATAATCGTTGACTATACCGGCGATCTGACGCATTGATTATTTGAAGGTTTCCGCTCTAAAACTTTTTCAACATCCCTGACCGATGTCCCATAGAGCCCAAATATATTTTTTAAATATATCAAAATGAACGGAACCTGGAATTTTAAACTCTTTATATCCATCTCGTTGGGACTCCACTTCTTTGTCTTTTCCCTTCTTTCCATCCTCCTGCCGGATTTTAAGATCACACAACTTCCGCGTTTGAACATTGAAGTCTCTCTTCTTCCCATCATCAAGGAGGAAAGGGAGCCGTTGAGAAAGGTGGAAGACAGGTCAAAAGTTCAGAGTTCGCCTGCCCGCCAAGCCACTTCTTCGGCAGGCGGGGAGTTCGGCCTCCAGCCCATAAGGGCCTACGGCCCGGAGGGAGTTCGGAGTGAAGAGGTTGAGATAAAGACCGAAGCACACGCACCCGTGAAAACCCATGAGGAGAGGAAGGTTTCTCAGGTTGAGAAGATAGAGATCACTCTTCCCCAAAAGGAACTTGAGCCTGTATCCACTTCACCCGTTCAGGGCGAAGTGAGAGTCGTTTCTGTCAATGAACCCAAGCCCTCTTTATTAGAAAATGAAAAAAAGGAAATAAGGAGCAAGCAGGAAGAAAGGGTTGTCATCGCATCGCTTGGAAATCCCTTTCCTCAAACCAGTTCCTCTGAAACGCCTCGCGTGGCGATAAAGAGTCCTTCCCTCTCCGAAGGTGAGGTCATCCTTGCTCAACCCCGATATGCTGAAAATCCCAAACCCCTCTATCCCCGGGAGGCGAGGAAAAAAGGATACGAAGGAGAGGTTTTACTCAGGGTTGAAGTCTTATCCAATGGCCGGGTGGGAGAGATTGAGGTGAGGCGTTCTTCGGGTCATGAGGTTTTGGACCGTTCTGCCATTTCCGCCGTGAAGCAGTGGAAATTTGTCCCTGCGAAAAAGGGTGAAACCCCGGTTCCCGGATGGGTCAATATCCCTGTTGCTTTCGAACTTCGATGATTGATTCGATGCAGAAAAAATATTTTCACCCTCGCCCTGCCCCTCTCCCGACAGAGACTGTGTCGTAATCGGAATGAAAAGGGGGAAAGGCAGTCAGGTTCCCTGCCCGCCGGCAGGCAGGCAAAGCTTTAGAATGCGGGTCTTTTAGATGATTGGGAACGGTCACTTGTATCCATTCGGATGTTTTCATACACATAGCATGCCAGAATCCGAACGGCTAAAGGTTACCGCTCTAAATCTTTTCCACCCGACCGCCTCTCCCCCTTTTCAAAAAGTCGGTTTATTCACAATACGACACAGTCTCTCGATGGGGAGGGGAAAGACAGTTTTTTCCCATCAAGGGAGAAAGAGATGGAGATTTTTTTTGATCCTTTGCATGTTCATCTTTTTAACTCCCTTGGTGTCCGATGCGGGCACTTTAAAGTTAAAAGATGAAGTCGGGAGGGAAGTGACGTTTTCTTTTCCTCCGAAGCGGATTGTTTCCCTGGCTCCCAACATCACCGAAATCCTCTTCAGCCTTGGCCTTGATGAGGAGGTAGTGGGCGTCTCCATCCATTGCAACTACCCTGAAAAGGCGAAGTCCAGGGTGAGGGTCGGAAGTTATATTAGCATTGACTTTGAAAGGGTCATCTCCCTCAAGCCCGACTTGATCATTGCGACCGGGGCTGGAAATCCAAGAGAGATGGTGGAGCGTCTGGAGAGATTGGGGTTTCCATCTTTTGTAATTTTTCCGAAAAGATTTGAAGATGTCCTTCAAAGCATTCGTCACCTCGGTCGGGTGTCGGCAAAGGAGAGAGAGGCTCTCTCGATCATCGAGTCGATGCAGAGAAGGAAAGAGAAGGTGGCCGAACGGACTAAAACCCTTTACCGTCCGAAAGTCTTTCTCCAGATCGGAGAATCGCCCATCGTGACAGTCGGAAAAGGAAGCTTTGGAGACGATCTCATCCGTCTGGCAGGAGGAGAAAATGTTGCGGGAAAGGATAAAGAGATGTATCCTCGATTGGGAATGGAGGAAATTTTAAAGAGATCGCCGGAGGTGATCCTCATCAGCTCCATGAACCCAAAAGGGGATTATGAAAGGATTTTACGTGAATGGGCGCGCTGGAAGATGATCCCTGCTGTAAAACAGGGCAGGATTCACCTCATCGACTCAGACCTGATCGATCGCCCCTCGCCCAGGATCATCGAAGGACTGGAGGAGATGGCAAGGCTGATCCATCCGGGGCGGTATAAAAAACCAGTGCAAAATTAGCAATGCAAAGTTAGCGTTTCAAAATAAAAATTAAAATGCTAATTGTCAATTTTGATGCATTCGTAAAAAGTCAAAAAATACGCCTTGTTGTCATTCCGGCGAAAGCCGGAATCCAGTCTTTTCAAGTAATTATAAGTTCTCTGGACTCCGGTTTTCACCGGAGTGACGACTTTTTACGAGACCATCAATTTTGCAATTTGCAATGGAACTCAAATGAAGATCCTTACCCTTAAAAAGGTCCTTACTGTTACCCTTCTCCTCACCCTACTCCTGATATTTGTGACTCTGTTTTCGGTGATGGTGGGTAGCGTGAGGGTTGATCCCGTCCGTTCCATCTCCATCCTCCTCCAGTCGCTTCTGGGCCTGACGGGGACCGAAACTGAAATGGAACGAACGATCATTCTCTCGCTCCGGTTTCCCAGGGCTTTGCTGGCAGGGCTGGTCGGAGCAGGGCTCTCTGTCTCAGGCGTCATCTTCCAGGCCCTTTTGAGAAATCCTCTGGCCGATCCCTATATCCTCGGCGTCTCCAGCGGCTCAGCCGTGGGAGCGATCATTGCGATCTTCCTGGGGTTGAGCGCCCTCTCCTTCGGCCTTCCTCTTGCCTCATTTGCAGGCGCGCTGATAACCATTGGACTGGTCTTTTATTTCGGAAAACAGGAGGGCAAGATTCATCCCAATATCCTGCTTCTTGCCGGGGTCATCACAGGGTCCTTTCTCTCCGCCATCATCATGTTCTTCCTCTCCATCTCCCAGAAGGAGGAGCTCCATACGATTATCTTCTGGTTGATGGGAGATTTCAGTTTTGCGAATCCACGGGCAATCGGCATCATCCTTCCTTATATTGTGGCAGGCTTTTTGATTCTCTACTGGAAATCGCGCCACTTAAATCTGATCCTTTCGGGCGAGGAGAGCGCCCTGCAATTGGGCGTGGATGTGGAGCGACTGAAGATCGTCTCCTATCTCTGTGCTTCTCTGATCACTGCCGCCTCTGTCTCACTGTGCGGCCTGATCGGTTTCGTGGGCCTGATCATTCCCCATTCCGCCCGACTCCTCTTCGGGCCTGATCACCGGCTCCTTCTTCCTGCCTCCGCCCTGATCGGCGCCTCTTTTCTCATCGCCTCCGACACCTTTGCCAGAACGATTCTGGCGCCGGTGGAGCTTCCTGTCGGCGTGATCACGGCGGCCTTCGGAGGGCCCTTCTTCATCTACCTTCTGAGGAAGAGAAAGGTGGTGAAGACACTATGATCGATCTTCGTTCGGTCTCTTTCCGCTACCGCCAGGACTGGGTTCTTCAGGATATCTCTTTGCGGATCGAAAGAGGCGAATTCATTGGCGTGATCGGTCCCAATGGCTCCGGGAAAAGCACGCTTCTAAAAATCCTCAGCCGCCTCCTCTCCCCTCAAAAGGGAGAAATTCTCCTGGAGATCACTTCCTTAAGTGAGATGAGCCAGAGGGAGATTGCGAGGAAGATCGCTGTTGTGCCCCAGGAAGCCTATTCCCTCTTTCCCTTCCGTGTGATAGAGATTGTTTTGATGGGGAGATCACCTTACCTTGGCCATCTCATGTTCGAAGGGGTGAGGGATTTGGAGATCGCAAAGAAGGCGATGGACTGGACGGAGACCCTTTCGATCAGCGAGAGATTTATCGATGAACTCTCAGGCGGAGAGCGGAAAAGGGTCTTCATTGCGAGGGCCTTGGCGCAGGAGCCTGAAGTTATTTTGCTGGATGAACCCACGGCAAACCTGGACATCCATCACCAGATCGATTTTCTCAATCTCATCCTGAACCTTAACCGTGAGAAGGGACTGACGATCGCCATGGCCTCACACGACCTGAACATTGCCTCCGAATATTGCGACCGGCTCATCCTTCTCAAGGGAGGAAGGATTTATAAGATGGGGCCTCCCCGCGAAGTGATCACACGCGAGAACATCGAAGAGGTCTACGGTTGTAAGGTGTGGGTCGATGAGAATCCCATCTCAGGGATGCCGAGAATCACCCTTTTGAAAAAAGAGGAGCGCTCAATTGAAGCTCGAAAGAGAGATTGAGGCAGCGAAGGTGAAAGTAGATCAAGCGATCTTTAGGACTCCCGTGATCGTTTCGGGGGAACGGGGGATCAGGTCTTGCAATATCACATTTAGAAAAAAAGTGGGTCACTCTTTACCTTAACGTTGCAAAGAAAAGGGAGGTGGGCATGCTTCCAATCCTTTACAATTGCGGATCGTTTTTATGTTTTATGGGGAACATTCGATGTCACCTGAGGTGACCTTTGAGGTATGCTTGAAACCTTAGTAGCCAACCATTTAAAGGTGCCGCTGTAAAGGCTTTCCAGCACACCCACCTCCCTTTTCATGAAATTTTTATGCAACTGTAGGGTTTATTCTTTACAATTGGTAAATTTCTTGGAAAAAAATAGCAAAAAACCTCAGTGTCAAGCGCTGAATTACAGGCTTGACATAGTCAAAAATATATGAGATTTTAGTGTCAATCCGAAGGAGAAGAAACTCACCATGAGTTCCCAAAAAGGAAGTCCGACCAAAGAAGATTTGCAGAATTTTAAGGAAGAGATTGTACACCAATTCCATGTTATCTCTGAAGGGGTGATCGATCAGGTGAAGCAGGTCGCTGAGGGTATAGCGAATGTGAATGAAAAACTGGATAGAAGGTTTAATGAATTGAAGGCCGAAATTCAGGAAACAAGACAAGAAGTACTGGCTGCGGTCAAATTTTCTTATGCAGAATTGGATAAGCGTTTGACAACGCTTGAGAAGGAATTTTTTGAACTCAAACACCGTGTCGAAAAAATAGAGACCCGGTCTATCTCCTAACCTTAATGCAACAATAGAACTCCCTTCTTATTTACAAAATAAAGTGTCATCCATAAAAAGTTAGCCCAGATTTCCCCGGCGAAACTTTCCACGTCCTTGAAGAGAAAAAGAGTGCGACCATCCTGAACATCGAACGTTTCGGAAGGAAATGATCTTTACAAATTTATCGTTTGAGTGTAGGATGGTATTAGAAAACGGGTAAGAAAGGATAAGGAATGGCTGAAGCAGAACATACCCTGGCGGTTTTTATCGATTTTGAGAACCTTGCCCTCGGATTCAGGGGGAAGAAGGATAAGCGCTTCGATATTCAGAAAGTCCTCGAACGACTGGTCGAAAAGGGGAAGATCATCGTGAAGAAGGCCTATGCCGATTGGGCCGATTATGCGGAGTACAAGAAACCCCTTCACGAAGCGGCCATCGAATTGATCGAGATTCCGAAGCGGGCGATGACCGGAAAGAATTCAGCGGACATCCGCCTCTGCGTGGATGCCATCGATCTCTGCTATTCGAAGGAACATATCGACACCTTTGTCATCGTCTCCGGCGACAGCGACTTCTCGCCCCTCGTCTCCAAGCTGAAGGAGAATGGAAAGCGGGCGATTGGCCTGGGGATGAAGGAGTCGAGTTCCAATCTTCTGATCGGCAACTGCGATGAATTCATCTACTATGAAGATTTGGAGCGGCCCATCGGGACCCCTCCCAAGATTGAGCAGGATCTGCCAGAGAAGAAGAGAGAGGCCTTTCAGCTTCTGGTCGATTCTGTGGTCGCCCTGGTCCGTGAGAATAAGGAGGTCCTGTGGTCCTCCATGGTGAAAGAGACGATCAAACGAAAGAAACCCTCCTTCAATGAATCCTACCACGGCTACCGGACCTTCAGCGATCTCCTCGAGGATGCTGAAAAGGAAGGGATCATCCGGCTCCGAACCGATGCCCGAAGCGGCACCTATGTCGTCGTCGGTTTTGGAAAAGAGCAGAGAAAGGGGCTACCGGAGGAATTGAAGGAGTTGAAGCCTCTCAAGGAACGGAAGACCACCAAACCACGCTGGCGTCCCAGGCCGAGGAAGCTAAAACCCCAGACAACACAGGCAACGCCAGAAACAGCTCAAGCGAGTGCCGATGCCCCCAGTGCCCAGGAGACAGAACCAGTTTCATAGAATGTAGATCAATGGGTATTAACAGTATAAGGATAGTCTAAACATTACATATGTCTAAACTGCAAACCATAACCCCTCCTCTCCTCCCCTTATTTTAAGGGGAGGAATACCCCCTCTTAATCTAAGAGGGGGTGAAGGGGGAGTTATTTCTAATGAACATTCACCTCTTAAGATATTTCATTACGACCCTCTTTTTTATCTCTCTCAGTTTACAGCCCGATTTTTCTTTTGCCTTTCGCAATCTCGGCGCGCCGGTCAAGGAAGGTGTCTCCTGGGGGAGTTATACCGGTCCGGGAAAAACCGGTAGGACAGACACGATCTATGTCGTCCTTGGCCGGTATAAGGAATCGGTCTCCCTTTTAGCTGTCCATCCTGATACCGGCGAAGTCCGTCAATTCAACAGCCCTCTTCCTGATGAGATGGGTTCCTGGGGATTCACGATCGATCAGGAGAATAGGATCTATCTGGGAAGTTACTATCATGCCCACCTCCTCCGTTTTGATCCAAAGACCGAAAAGTGGGAAGATCTTGGACGGCCCGGAGGGGAGAGCGAATCCTTCATCTGCGCCCTCACCGCAGCGCCGGATGGAAAGATCTGGGGCGGGACGTTTCCCTCTGCCAAACTCTTCTCTTTCGATCCGAAGACGGGCGAGACGAAGAACTTTGGCCGGATGGATGAAAAACAGTTCTACTGTTACCCGACCGCAGGCGGCGATGGCTTGATCTATTGTGCGATCCGGTTTGAAAAGACGGACATCGTTGTCTTCGACCCGGCCAAAGAGAGCAAAACGTCTCTCCTTCCTCTTGAAGAACGAAGATCGGGCTGGCTCAGCCTGACCAGAGGGGAGGATGGAAAAGTCTATGCGAAATTCCCATCCGGCAGATGGTTTCGCATCGAAGATGGAAAGAACCTCTTTGAAGTTCAGGAATCGGAGGTTCCATTTCCTCCGAGGGGCCTTCCGGACGGACGGCAGTTTTACGTCGTGGACACTCATCTTCTTAAGATCCGGAACCCGGCCACGAAAGAGGAGAAGGAGATTCCCCTCAGGCATGAGGCTTCCGGCGCTTTTCTCTTTGTCGTAGGTCCGGGCCCGGATAACCGGATCTACGGGAGCAGCATGCTCCCGCTGAGGCTCTTTGTTTATGATCCGGTAGATCAATCTCTCACCAATCTGGGGAAGGCCGCCCATGCCAGCGGACAGGTCTACTCGATGGGATCTTATGAGGGCAAACTCTATCTCTGCTCTTATCCGTCTGCCCGGCTTTCGGTCTATGATCCGAAGAAGCCACTAAAATTCGGCGACGGAGAGGATGCCAATCCAAGAGACCTTGGAGCCCTGGGAGAAGGACAGGACCGGCCGAGGGCCATGGTTGCCGGACCCCATGGAAAGATCTATGTCGGAAGTTATCCTGACTACGGTCTTCACGGTGGTGCGATCAGCGTCTATGATCCGAAGAAGAATGAGAGGAGGGTTTATCGCCATATCGTTAAGGATCAGAGCATCGCCTCTTTAGCCTATCTCGAAAAATTAGATCTCATTGCTGGGGGAAGTTCAGTCCGAGGCGGAGGCGGAACACGGGCCGTCGAAAAGGAAGCAAAGCTGATCCTCTTTGAGCCCAAAGAGGAGAAGAAGGTCTTCGAGATCGTCCCTGTCCCTGAAGCGAGAACCATTCTCTCCCTTGCCGCCACTTTGGATGGTCTGGTTTATGGAGTTACAGATAATGAGAAGGTCTTTGTCTTCGATCCTGACAAGAGAGAGGTGAGAAAGGTTTTTGATCTCGGATTGAAAAGACCGGTCGAAGTCTCCCTTCAGATGGGGCCGGATGGATTACTCTATGGGCTTACTCAGGAGATGATTTATTTTATTAAACCGGGGAAAGACGAAGTTTTTCCGATGGCAAAACCTCCTGTGCCGATCACCTCGGGCATGGCCATTTTGGGCAGAAAGATCTATTTTGGGTCACATGCGTTTCTCTATGAGTTTGAGATTCCTTCCAATCCTTAACGAATCCCCCATGGTCCCATTGGCTGCCCTCGAAACATGAAAATGGTCTGTGGGTTAGGTAAAGGTTAAGGTTACGAACCCCTTTTGGTTTGATAATCAAACGGTTATGGGTGACGATGCTCGTATCGAAGCTCGAGGCTCGAAACTCGAATCTCGAGTATCCAGCATCCACATACGAGCCTCGATACGAGTTTCGACAACGATAAACGTCAATTTCAATTCAGGGGATTTCCCAAACCCTGAAGGCGGTCTTCCTGTTCTTTTAGGAGCAGGTGGGCTTCTTCGATGGAGATGGGTTTGAACCTGACGCGATCTCCTGGTTTCAGTTGTGCCACCTTTGTTAAATCAGTAGAGATGATGGTGGCGATCTTCGTATAACCACCGGTGACCAGTTCGGTCAGGATGATAATCGGCTTTCCATCACCAGGGACCTGGATGGCCCCGGAGAGAAAACCTTCGGAGATGATCGATTCCTCCACATCGGCTCTTCTCTCAATTCTGGGACCATTGAGCCGAATCCCCATCCGGTCACATTGAGGGGATACCTCATAGGCCGAAGAACAGAAGGTCTGGAAACCTTCCTCAGTGAAGTGGTGATCCTGGGGACCGGGAATCACTCTGAGGTTTATTTCCTTTTCAAAGATCGGAATCCGCTCTTCCGGAAAACGAAGCCCCAACCGGTTGAGCGGGGATGGCGAATCAAGTCTGTAAAGAATATCTCCCTTTCTCAGGGGTCTTCCCTCAAGGCCGCCGAACCTTCCGGAGAGATAAGTCGATCTGCTTCCCATCACTACTGGGACAATGAATCCTCCATTCGTAGAGAGATAGGCCCGGCATCCTGATCGGACTTTTTTGAAGGCAATGACATCGCTCTCAATCAGAAGATGGGTTCTCCACAGCTCAAGAGGTTCGCCATTGAGGGTGGTCAAGAGGTTTCCACCAGTGATGGCGATAACGGATTCATTGAGGGCTTTCAATTTTAATCCTGTGAGGGTGGTTTCCAGGCAGGCTTCATTTCCCTGATTGTTGACCAGAAGGTTGGCAACCCTGAAGGAGAAAGGATCCAGGGCTCCGGAAGGAGGGACTCCGAACCGGCTATAACCAAAACGGCCTCCGTCCTGAATCGTCGTCAGAACTCCGGGCTCCAGAACTTCAAAGGCAGGTTGCTTCATCTCACAGACTCATCAATATATTCCCTCTCCCTTGAGAGGCTGTGTCGTAATTACTATTTTGTCACCCTGAACTTGTTTCAGGGTCTCGTAAGTTCTTGAAATTATTAGATGCTGAACCAAGTTCAGCATGGCATTTTTTGTATTTCCCTCATTACGACACAGTCTCTGATGGGAGAGGGATAGGGTGAGGGTGAATACATATTAACTCCTACAGAACTACTCTTTTTAAACGCTATGCGCCATGCCCTATGCGCTCTGCGAATTCCAGCCATGGAATTCTTCTTCACTGATCGGATAAAACTGCACCATGTCTCCCATCTGGAGGAGAGCCGGAGGATTTCTATGGGGGTCAAATAATTCGACAGGAGTCCTGCCAATGATCTGCCAGCCTCCGGGACTCTCCATCGAATAGATGCCGGTCTGTTTCTGGGCGATCGCCACAGAGCCTTTGGGGACAGAAAGCCTCGGTGTTTTTAACCGCGGCATAATCAAGGCTTCGGGAAGTTCTCCCATGTAGGGATAGCCCGGCATAAAACCGATCATATAGATGAAATAGGGCTTGCTGCAATGGAGGCGGACCACGTCCTCAGTGGAGATACCACAATGTTTGGCGACACCCTCCAGATCCGGTCCATAAGCGCCTCCATAGACCGCGGGAATTCGTGTCAATTTCGCCTCGGGAAACGGAGTCTCCTGCAGTTCTTTCTCTATCTCTTGCAACTTTTTCTTTAATGAGTCGTTCGGCAGGGTCAGGGGATTGTAGATGATGAGCAAAGACCCGTAAGTGGGAACGGTTTCAATGATTCCTTCAATGGCCTCTGCCTCAATGGCAAGGGCCATCCTTCTGACCCGCTCGTTGACTTCGTGGCTGATTTCATCCCCGAATTCAAGAAGAAGTCCCCGGTCGCCCATCAACAAATAAAGTGTTTTTTCGTAGAGACCCATACGCAGTGAAAACCCGAATCCGAATAACTAATACCCAAATTGAGCGATTTTTTCACCCTTCACAAGGGAGGCGGGGAGGCCTAAAAGCCTTTTAGAGCGATCACCTTTGATTGATTGAATCAACCATGAGGCCTGTTCAATGTTCACCTGTTGGGTGAAAGCCTGAGGTCAATGTCCCAAACGTTCAACGTATCGCATTCTAAAAGGGTTTGAGGCGTCTCTGCCTCCCTTGTGAGATAGGGTGAATCGCTCAATTTAGGTAATAGTCGCCAACAGGCAATTGAGTTTTAATCATCCCCAGCTTCTCTCCTCTGCCTTATGGCGGATATCCAAACAGATATTTGGAGAGCTCTGAAAAACTACATTTCGCTCTCTGATTACGCACCTGCCTGCCGGTAGGCAGGGATTTTAAAAAATGATTCCAGAGATTTCTGGACTTTTTCAGAAATCCCATTTGGATATCTTGACAGCTCTGTTCCTTTTTGGTAGGGTTTCGTATAGCAAGAAGACAGGGGCTGAATGCTCCTAAAAGCCTGCGCCATAACATTGTTCTTACCATAGAAACCCTTTAAATGTTAATAAGTTAGTCGAAAATAAAACATTGTATAATAGGCGGAATTATCATATCATAATATAATATTTCTGTCTAATATCTGTTAGACCAAGAATATGCCATACACCGATCGATTAATCGAAGCTTGTGAGAGGATCATCCGGCGTGATTGGACAAACGCATTAATCCAGACATGCATCGCGCTCGATGCCATAGCCAAGAAAACGTACGGGGGCAAGCCTGGAAAGCGGATCAAACAATACGTCCGAGATAACCAATATATTCTAACCCGCATCGCCATGTTACATCTTGAAGCTCACGGCGACCTAATGTTTCAGGTGGCTGGTGAAAAAACCATGAAGTTTGAAGAGGTTGTTTACGAGCTGGTTCGATGCGCCTTGCTACATGAGGGCGAGTTGGATTCCAGAGTGAAAATTGTTCAATCGCCAAGTATCGGGCTTGACGATCAAGGAAACTTCTTCTTATCCGTCTACATGATCATGGCGCTGTGTTTGCTGTTGGTAGCCGATCCCAAGACCAATCAGATTAGATGGCCAGAGACGGCATCCTTCACAGTAGAGGACACAACAATTAAGTTTTCAGATATTCAAGGAGATCCCAGGAAGCTTGTTGAGATATTTAGGTCTATATCAGAAAAACAGTCTAACGAGTCGCTCCAGAGATACGATTATGGGGACGTTGGTTCAAATACAACTTGACATTAAATGAGAGAAGCAGTAGCATTGGGACATATGCCGAGACAAGCGAGACTCGATGCCTCTGGGACGTTGCATCATGTGATGGCCCGGGGGATAGAGGGAACCAACATCTTCACAGTTCGGATTATGGGGACGTTGGTTCAAATACAACTTGACATTAAATGAGAGAAGCAGTAGCATAGGGGCCTATGCCGAGACAAGCGAGACTCGATGCACGGGGGACGTTGCATCATGTAATGGCCCGGGGGATAGAAGGAACCAACATCTTCAGGACGGATAAGGACCGGAATGACTTTCTGGATCGCCTGGCTGCACAATGCGAAGTTGAGGCTTTAAAAGTCTACGCTT
>Ga0194125_10009130_pt1 | contig 13822 bp, 12 predicted proteins | sample TA2KigC250mmetaG_FD_148626 | JGI IMG/M metagenome (GOLD analysis project Ga0194125, IMG submission 148626) | Freshwater microbial communities from Lake Tanganyika, Tanzania - TA2015034 Kigoma Deep Cast 250m | ecosystem: Environmental > Aquatic > Freshwater > Lake | place: Tanzania: Lake... | reverse complement strand
ATATAGCCGCAAAACATGCCACGCCCTGGTACCGCAAAATGGGCTTGCAAGCTCACGAGTTGGCATCCATACCCCAGAATTGGTATGCAACCTACTAAGATAATCACATGTCGTCAAACATTGCATCAAGCAGCATCTCTAGAAGAACCAAGATAGTCTGCACAATCGGGCCGGCTACCAGCTCCACAGCAGCCATCAAGGATTTAATCCAGGCTGGTATGGACGTGGCACGCCTCAACTTCTCACATGGCACACACAAAGAACATGCCACCCAGATTAAAGCTCTGCGCAAAGTGGCCAAGCAGCTTGGTTCGCCGCTGGCCATCATGCAAGACCTGCCCGGGCCAAAGAACAGGACAGGAAAGCTTAAGAATGGGGTTATCGAACTAAAAAATAATGCCTATACCGTCCTCACCACCAAACAGATAATAGGCGATGAACACCAGATATCTATTGGCCTGCGCGACCTTCCCAAGAATGTAAAACCAGGCGACTCCATATTCCTCGCCGACGGGACAATCGAACTCCGCGTGGTCAGTACCACCAAGACCGATATCAAATGCCAGGTGGTTGATGGCGGTATGCTGGGCGAGGACAAAGGAGTCAACGTCCCCGGCATCAATTTGAGCACGCCTTCGGTCACCAAGGAAGATTGGGAACACCTCCCTTTCGGATTAAAACACAAGGTTGATTTTGTGGCCCTCTCCTTTATCAAGCAAGCTCAGGATATCCTCAAAGTAAAACGTTTCTTCAGGCAAAAGGCTGCATCTCCTGCCATCATCGCCAAAATCGAAAGGCGCGAAGCATTGGATAACCTGGATGAAATATTGGAAGCGACTGACGGAATCATGGTTGCTCGCGGAGACCTTGGAGTGGAAATACCAATACAGAAAGTGCCATTGGCACAAAAGAATATCATTCAAAAATGCAATAGCCTGGGCAAACCCGTTATCGTAGCCACGCAAATGCTGGAATCGATGGTGAATTCACCTACCCCCACCCGAGCCGAGGCTACCGATGTCGCCAACGCTATTTTTGATGGCTCCGATGCCTTGATGCTTTCAGAGGAAACAGCAATTGGAAACTACACCAAAGAAGCGGTAACCATGATGTCACAGATAGCCCTGGAGGCGGAGACCGCTCTGCCCTACGAAGAAATCCTGGCAAACAAGGGCAAGGACCTCCAGCCGCAGACAGACGACGCCATCAGCTACGCCGCCTGCCACACTGCCCAGCAACTTGGGGCCGCTGCTATCATCGCCTTCACCTCATCAGGAAGCACCGCCAGGCGTGTGGCTAAATACCGACCCAGGGTACCAATCCTGGCAATCACTTCTAGCCAAACCACACAGCGACAACTGTCTCTATCTTGGGGAGTGCGTGCTTTCAAAGTCCCGGATGCTTCCAAGATATCTGACCTCTTCGCACAAGGAGCCAAAGTGGCCAAGGAAACAGGTCTGGCTGGTAAAGGCGACCTGATAGTAGTTACCGGCGGAGTCCCCGTAGGAGTCTCAGGCAGCACAAATCTGCTAAAAGTGGAGATGATTTAGATGATTGCTACAGTCACCTTAAACCCCAGCCTGGACAAGACAGTTACCGTTGAAAGGTTAGTGCTGGAAGAAGCTAACCGCTGGACTAGCATGCGCCGTGACCCTGGCGGTAAGGGCATCAACGTCTCCAGAGTGGTTCATGAGCTTCGAGGTAAAACCATAGCCTACGGTTTCGTGGGGGGCATCGATGGAGATATCCTGAAACAACTGCTTCAGCAGCAGGGAGTACCCTTCGACTTCACTACAATCAAGGGAGACATCAGGAGCAATCTTATCATCACCAACCTGAGCAATAACAGCCAGACCAGGATAGATGCCCCCGGTCCGACCATTTCCAAGAGTGAGTTAGGTAGCCTTACAGGCAAGATAACATACCTGGAACCCAAGCCCGACTACCTGGTGCTAGCAGGCAGTGTGCCCCCCGGCGTGCCTGACGATATCTACACGAAGTTAATAGAGGCGGCCAAGAAGCAAGGCATCAAAACCGTGCTCGATTCCGATGAAGAATGGCTGAAGGAAGGAATAAAGGCAAAACCTACGCTAATCAAGCCTAACGTCTATGAGGCAGGAGTGCTGCTGGGCACTAAGCTCCAAGACGAAACAGCAATCGTAAAAGCGGTGAAGAGACTCTTGGCCAAAGGCATTGAAATCGTTGCCATTTCAAGAGGCAAGGAAGGACTCATTATCTCTGATGGCAACAAAATACTGAAGGTAACAACACCGAAGGTACAGGTTCGCAGCACTGTAGGCGCTGGAGATTCCACGGTAGCTGCGCTGGTGTTAAGCTTGACCAGGGGCGACGACATCTCAGAAGCCTCTCGACTAGCAGTAGCCGCTGGGACAGCAGCCACGCTTACCCCAGGCACAGAACTCTGCCGCCGACGGGACGTAGAAAAACTGCTGCCCCAGGTCAAGGTTAAGAAACTCTAAAAGACTGCCAACCACCAGCCACGAACGATTAGCAGGCTATCGACCATCCGCCGAGCGTTAGCCCATCCCCTTCAGAAAAGCTTCTACATTCGTCCCCAGAACATCATGGTTATAGCCGCCTTCCAGGACAGCAAATCTTCTGCCCTGACAGTTTTTCTCAGCCGCTTCTTTCACCAACCTGCCAATAACCCTATAATCATCGGTGGAGAGTTGACCTCCCCAATCGGCAATATGTCTGTCAAACCCTGCCGAAACAGCCAGAACATCGTACCCCTCTTCCACTTCAAAAACCCTTTCTATTTCGCTAACAAACGCTCCGCGCTCGCTGAACCCTGGTTGGAAATACTTCGTGCTGCTGCCCCTGAAATAGCTGTCCGTGCCATCACCAAAGTGAAGGTCAAAATCAAGTATTAGTGCCCTTTTGACCAGCCCGTCTTCCTGCAGCTTGGCTAACGCTATAGCGACATTGTTGAAAAAACAGAAGCCCCAACAATGGTCAGGGCTGGCATGATGGCCAGGTGGTCGAAGCAGACCGAAACCAGGCTCGCCCTCCATAGCTAGCTCGGCTGCCTTGATGGCTCCTCCCGCCGCCAGACAAGCAATCTCATAAAGCCTGCCATCCCTCTTGACAGATTCAATATGGAACTGGGTATGTACTCTTCTGAGGTCACTCTCTGTGGCTGGTTTCGGCCGGACAAATTGATATTTCGCATCTAGTACCTCCAGGACGGATTCAATCCGCCCGGGGTCTGCCGCAGGGTCAGAAGCATAAACTTGCTTATAAAGCTCGTGGTAGACTACTTTCAACTGCTCTCACTCCCTGTACACCAGGCTTAAGGTCATTGACCTTTCAAGAAGTCACTGCGAGTCCTTCCGCCGAAGCGGGGTAATCTCATTGGTCTATCCGCAACCATTAAAATCAGACTTCTAAATAAGCCTTCAACTCCGCTAAGCTTGACAACGAGTTCGGTTTCTCGCCCTTACCTTCTCTATCCAGATAAAAAGCACGAATACCAACCTCGCTAGGTGCCGAGACATCAAATTGCCAGTTATCACCCACATGGATGACTTGTTCTGGGCGGACCCTCAATACCCTGCACATTTCCCGATAAAAATCAGGTGTCTTCAGTTGCTTATAGTCAGAGACCGATGAAAAAACTTTGACGAAGCAGCGTTCAATATCTTTCAGTAAATAGAACAGAAAATCCCTGGGTGAACCAGAGGCCACAGTCAGTTTGTATTTCCCATTCAATGAAGCAAGCAAGTCCGGCACCTCTGGATAGTACTGCACGCGGCTGCTGCATTCTGCCATTACGGGATGCGGAACGCCCAGACACAACTTGTTGAACCAATAATGAACATCGTACCACTCCAGCCTCTGGTCACCCACACTCTCATATTCCTTCCGCACCAACGCTTTCGCCCGTTCCAAATCCAGGCCGTTTCTCTCAGCATAGCACCGGGGGATAGCCTCGAACCAGATAGCATAGCTGAAATCCGGTGTTACCAGCGTTCCCTCTACGTCAAACGATACCACCTTGACTTTGCCCATAACAGCACTCAAATTATACCATCAAGCCTGCGACCGCATTCCAGCCTCGTCACTTTGCCAACCGTGCAACATTGCCACTATGCAGGTTCGAAGTTATAATTAGAAAATATGATTTTGCCCAAACTAACTGAGCGCACCTTTGAACAAGGCCCAATAAGGCCACCCAGCGAGGCATACTCACTGCTAATAAGGGCAACGCGGAATTGCCCCTGGAACCGTTGTCAATTCTGCCCCGTTTACCGAGGCCAACGGTTCGAACTAAGGCCAACCGAGGATGTAATCAAAGATATAGATACTGCCAAAGCCATCGCCGACGACATAAAGCAACTTGCCTGGAAGACAGGGAATGGCAGCCGGACAAGAGAAATAGCTGCCGCAATTTACAGCCAGGGCCAGCATGACTTCAGCATTCGCAACGTAGCCTTATGGCTCTGGGCAGGCGCAGACTGTGCCTTCCTTCAGGATGCCAACTCTCTCATCATGAGAACCCCTGATTTGGTGCAGGTGATTGCTCACCTAAAAAAGACATTCCCGGAATTGACCAGGATAACCTCCTATGCACGTTCCAAGACCGCCGCTAAGAAATCGGTCGAGGAGCTAATGCAACTGAAAGAAGCAGGCCTCTCCCGTCTGCATATAGGCCTGGAAAGCGGCTCTGACCTGGTGCTCACCTACATGGACAAAGGCGTCACTGCCGAGGAACATATTAAAGGAGGTAGGAACGTAAAAGCAGCCGGCATCTCGTTGAGCGAATATATCATGCCTGGACTTGGCGGCAGAAAGATGACAGCACAACATGCTACAGAGACGGCCAAGGTGCTCAATGAGATAGACCCAGACTACATCAGGATACGAACGCTCTATGTGCGTCAAGGTATGGATTTGTGGTCAAAAATCGAGAGCGGTGATTTTGAACTGCAAGGCGAGGATGAGGTAGTCGAAGAGATTGGGAACATCATTGAAAAACTCGAGGTAACCAGCGAACTCAAGAGCGACCACATACTAAACATGTTACCTGAGCTGGAGGGAAAGTTCCCCCAAGCCAAGCAGGACTGCCTGGCCTCTATAAACAGATACCTGGCTCTGTCGGAAAAAGAAAGGCTAAACTTCAGGCTGGGTAGGCGAGCTGGGTTCTACGAGAAGCTCGATGACCTCTACGAAGCCCATAGATATCAGAAGGTTGACCAAATCATGAACCGCATCGCTAAAGAGACTTCAGGCACTGTGGACGATGCCATCCGTCAGTTGATGGAGACATTCGTCTGAAGTCTAAACGGAAATGAAGAGACGGAACAAAGGTTTCCTGAACTTGAACCAATTCAAATCAGGCAAGGCTATAAAACAACAGGCAAAAATACGGCAAAACAAACAGAACAAGCCACAAAACATAAAAAGAGAGGTTAAATAGATGAGAAAAATCGCGGTACTTCTCGTGCTTGCTGTGACTCTGGCCACCCTGGTTACAGGCTGTGCCAGCGGCAAGAGACAGGTAAAAGACATATTCATCCAGGGCAGTTCAGGAGACGCCGAGACTCTTAATTGGATTCTGGCCGCCGATAGCAGCTCCTTCAGCTATGTCGGCCACACCTTAGACTCACTGGCCACCTATGACAATGACCTCAACACCGTGCTTCTCTGCTTGGCCAAAGATATAGAGGTGTCGCCCGACGGTCTGGTCTACACCATCACCATCAGGGATGACCTCAAATGGACTGACGGCTCGCCAGTGACCGCAGAAGACTACGTCTACACATTGAAGAACCTGATGTGCTCCGACTGGCTCAACTATCCTTACAAGAGCAACTGGGTAGAAGAAGTAAATGGGGAAAAGGCCTGCGTCAAGCCAGAAGTGGTCAATGATACCACTTTCACTATAACCCGCCAAACGGTTGACGCCGAATTTGTCTACAACATTTACGACCTGATGCCTCTGCCCAAGTCAATTGCCAGCAAATATGAGGGCGATATCAAGGCATTTACCGAGGCGCCAGAGTTCAACAAGCTCACCTACACCGGCAATCTAGGGCCTTACCGATTCAAAGAATGGATCAGGAATGACAGATTCGTAGTAGAGCGGAACCCCGACTACTATCTGGGCAAACCCGTTGGGGCGCCATATTTTGAGCAATACATAACTAAAATATTCGGCACCTCTGCCACAAGACAGGCAGCGTTAGAAGCCGGCGACATCACCTATACCGGCATCGAGCCAGAACAGGCCAACCGTTTCCGCAATATGCAAAACGTCCAGGTTTACACAGTGCCCAGCAGCGGTTATGTGCTGCTAGCATATAACCAGAGAAACAATGGTTGGGAAGGACTAAAAAATAAAAAAGTAAGGCAAGCCCTGTCAATGTCTATAGGGAAAGAATCCTTATGTCAAGCAGTATACCTCGGCTTCGCTGAACCGGCTTACAGCTTCATCCCCAAGGTATCCCCCTGGTATAACGATGAGACCGTCATCAAATACGGGGTGGGTGAGCTATACGACAAGAAAAAAGCAGCCGAAATCCTTTACCAGGAAGGTTATGGAGTGAAAAAAGAGGACGGCACTATCCAGGTTACAGACAAGAAGGGAAACCAGCTCAAACTGGTGCTGGCAACATCAACCGGGAGTGAACTGACAGGTCAAGTAGCCGCCTACATACAAAAAGAGCTTAAGGGACTCGGAATACATGTAGAGAACAAATATCTACCCTGGTCCATGCTCATCAGGCAATATATGTACAATAAGGTGCCCGGGAGCGACCAGGAACCGGGTGACAACAATGGGCCTGATGCCATCAGTGAAGAACCCTGGGACTTTATTCTCCTGGGATTTGGCACTGATGTGAAGGCTCCCTCGGGGAGCGAGGTCTTTTTCACTACTCATGGTGGGCTCAACTTCATCGGCTTCTATAACACAGAGGTAGATGCCTTGTTCGCCAAGGCCAAATCAAGAGAGTCACTAGATGAGAACTTCCGACGGCAGGTTTACGCCGAACTTTCCCACCTCATATCAGAAGAACAGCCCGTTGATTTTCTCACCTTCAACAGAAGTAATCTCGGTTTCCAAAAGAAAGTCAAGGGCGTCGAACCAGGAATCAGCACAGGCTACAACTATTACCTCTGGTATTTTGAATAGCTGCTAGCCGACTGTCATCGCAAAAGGCTGTCCAAAAACAAAATGTAGGGGTGCACCTTCAGAGCCTGCCCTGAGCAAAGCGAAGGGTGCACCCGTGAGACAGACACCTCTTCATTCTGGGCGAAGCGAAGAATCTCGGTGGGGCGTGATTGGGACAGGCGAAACCCACCCCCTACACAAATCGCGTTGTTTTGGGAGTTTTCGGACAACCTCGTGGTGCTCTCTTTATAGAAATAAAGTTAGTAGTCTGGTATTCTTTTCCCTGCGGCCGTCATTGCGATAGGCTCAACCTTTCACCATCATGGGAAAAACCTGGCTCAGAGATTACCTCATAAAGAGGCTTATCTATTCAGTAATCATCGCCTGGGGCATCCTGACGATCACCTTCATACTGGTCAGAGCTGGCCCCAGCTCTCCCGCTGATAAATACCTGGCCAACCTCACTGCCAGCGGCCAGGATGTTGCTGCAGTTGTGTCCGCCATCGAAGCCAGGTACGGGCTGGACAAACCACTGTGGGAACAGTACTTCAGCTACTTGGGCAATCTGTTCCGCGGCAACTGGGGATGGTCCTTTAGCACCTCCATGCCTGTGATGGAACTGATAAAGACACACTGGGTTTACTCCTTCCAACTCATATTACTCAGCAGCATTTTTGCCGCAATCCTCGGTATACTTATCGGCATCTATTCTGCAGTCAAGCAGTACACCAGGACCGATTACACCCTCACCTTCCTGTCCTTTGTCGGCATATCTCTGCCCAACTTCTGGCTAGGCGTCATGCTCATCCTGTTATTCTCGGTAAAAATGGGTATATTCAAGACCTACTATGACACCACCTTGCCGCTGTTTTCCCTGGAAAATCTTAAGGCTCTGGTCTTACCGGTGATGACACTGGGGACAGGAATGGTAGCTGGCTACGTCCGATACACCAGGTCAGCCATGCTGGACAATCTGAGAAAGGGATTTGTCACTACCGCCCGCGCCAAAGGACTTCCTGAACGCACCGTCATCGGTAAACACGTATTCAGAAATGCCATGCTACCCTTGATAACTATCATCATGTTCGACCTGGGTAGCATCGTCTTCGGTGGAGCCTATCTCACCGAAATTGTCTTCGGTATCCCAGGCCTGGGACAAGTATCATTTAACGCTATCTTTGCCAACGACTACCCGGTTGTAGTAGCTGTGACCCTTATCGGCACCTTATTAGTCTTGCTGATAAACCTGGTGACTGATATCACCTATACCTACCTTGACCCCAGAATAAGGTACGACTGAGACATGAAATACAAGACAACAGGCGCTACCACCTCCATACACGCTGGCGGGCGGTTGGCCAGCTACTACTGGCAAAGAACTCGCCGCAACAAGCTGGCAATAGCCGGACTCGCCTTCATCATATTCCTGATATTCCTGGCCCTGTTCGGGCCTTTCTTCACCATGGACCCCACAGAAGTCAATTTCGAGGAGAAGAATCTGCCGCCAATAGGTTTCTCCGTCGAGAAATCGACCTATGACATCGAGACCAGCGAGTTCACCACTACCATAATACCGGGAACCTGGAAACACCCACTGGGCACAGACAATAAGGGCCGCGACTTGCTGGCTATGATAATATCCGGAGCCAGGATATCCCTGCTGGTAGGCCTGATAGCCACGGGCATGGCCATAATCCTGGGCACCATCATAGGTGTCCTCTCAGCCTACGCAGGCGGTTGGGTGGACAACGCCCTTATGAGGTTCACCGATATTATGATGACCTTCCCCTTTTTCCTGTTGCTGGTACTCATCGTTTTCATCTTTGGCCATAGCCTGATTTTCATTGTGCTGGCCATAGGCTTGACCGGTTGGACCGGCACCGCACGGCTCATCAGGAGCGAATCGCTATCGCTAAGAACAAGGGAGTTTGTCACTGCCGCCAGGGCCATTGGTGCCCGCGACCGTCGCGTTATCTTCCGACATCTAATACCCAACGTCATGAGCCTGATAATCGTGATAACAACACTGTCAATTCCTGGCGTGATAATGGCAGAGGCCGCCCTGAGTTTTATCGGCCTGGGTGACCCAACATGGACTAGCTGGGGAATAATACTATCTGCTGGCCAGCACACGCTGGATACAGCCTGGTGGATAGCTGTTGAACCGGGCATCATGCTCTTCCTTACCGTGCTCGCCTTCAATTTCCTGGGCGATGGCCTCAGAGATGCCTTCGACCCCAAGAGCAACATTTAAGACACATGAGCAAAACGATACTGAGCGCAAAAAACCTGAAGACCCACTTCTACACCAACCGCGGCGTGGTCAAAGCCGTCAACGGCGTAAACTTCGAACTTAGCTGCGGAGAATGTCTCTGCCTGGTTGGCGAATCGGGTTGTGGCAAGTCAGTGACGGCACTATCCCTACTCAGACTGCTAGACAGTCCGCCGGCCAGGATAGTCGATGGGAAAGTTTCCTACGGCGACATCGACCTGGTGAAATGCCCCACCAGACAACTCAGGCAAATCAGGGGAAAAGACATCGCCATGATATTCCAGGAAGCGCAATCAGCCCTCAACCCCGTGCTGAGCATCGGCAACCAGATCACAGAGCAAATCAAGCTCCATGAGAAGATAAGCCGAAGACAAGCCAGAGACAGAGCATTGGCACTGTTAGAAGAAATGGGCATACCATCAGCAGAACGAGTTATAGACGCCTATCCCCACCAGTTGTCCGGTGGCATGAAACAACGGGCTATGATTGCCATGAGCTTGTCCTGTGACCCACAAATTCTTATCGCCGACGAGCCTACCACAGCAGTGGATGTGACCATACAGGCGCAGATTCTGGAGATATTCCGGAATCTGAGAGCAAGGAAACAAATGTCCTTTATATTCATCACCCATGACCTTGCCATCGTAAATGAAATCGGCGACAGAGCCGTGGTTATGTACGGCGGCAGAGACGTAGAAACAGCTCCAGTTTCCCAAATCATCAACAACCCCAGGCATCCTTACACCAAAGGGTTAATAGCTTGCTTGCCCGACATATCCAAGACCGAAAAAAGGCTGGAGTCCATCCCTGGCAACACGCCAAACCCTATCGAGCTTCCTCCTGGTTGCCCTTTCCACCCAAGGTGTCCAAAGGCAATGGAAATCTGCAACCGGGATATGCCCTTGCCCATCACCATTTCCCAGGGCCACACCGTAAGCTGTCACTTATACACATGAAACGATGCAGATTTGCACCAATTTTACGCACGTCTTCTGTCATTCTGAGGAAGCCCCGATTCTATCGGGGCGACCGAAGAATCTCTCGCGGAGACCATTCGCTACCGCTCAGGGTGACAAGCGGACACGCAGCATGGCGATTAAGCTAGTATGGATAACAGATAGATTTTCCCATGGATAACCACCAGTTACTACAAATAATAGACCTCAAGAAATACTACCCGGTCACAACCGGTCTGCTCTCTCAGCAGGTCGGCGAAATCAAAGCAGTGGACGGCGTCTCATTTCACATGGCAGAACATGAAATCCTGGGGCTTGTCGGCGAATCAGGCTGCGGCAAGTCAACCCTCGGCAGGACGATACTGAGACTGGAAGAACCGACCAGTGGCAAAATCCTCTACAAAGACAATGACATAACCACTCTGGATAAGGAAAGGCTGCGTGCACTCCGAAAGGAAATCCAGATAATACTACAAGACCCGGACGCCTCGCTCGACCCCAGAATGACTGCGGGCGATTCCATAGCCGAGCCCCTCGTTGTGCACGGCATCGGCGATGATGTTGACCGTAACGAGAGGGTAGCCGAGTTGATGACACAGGTTGGCCTTGACCCCAGGCAAGCCAGCCACTACCCCCACGAGTTCAGCGGCGGACAGAAACAACGCATCGGCATTGCCCGTGCCCTGGCAATAAACCCCAAACTGATTATAGCTGACGAACCGGTAAGCGCCCTGGACGTGTCTGTCCAGGCTCAAATACTCAACCTGATGATGGATATCCAGGAGGAATTCGGGCTGACTTACCTGTTTATCGCCCATGACCTTGCAGTGATAAGGCACATGGCACACCGTGTAGCCATTATGTACTTGGGCAAAATCGTTGAGCTGGCCGATAAACAGGAGCTTTTCTCCAGGCCCCTGCACCCCTACACACACGCTTTGCTGGCTGCGGTGCCCAGCTTCAAATCCAAAGCCAGGAAAGTAACGCTGCTCAGCGGCGACGTGCCTTCTCCTCTCAATCCCCCTCAAGGTTGCCACTTCCACCCCCGATGTCAAAAGGCATTCCAGCCCTGCAGCCAGGAAGAGCCAAAGCTAGTAGAGATATCTAAGAACCACTTCGTCTCCTGCCACCTTCATACATAAGGTCCTTGACCATATAGGCGCCTTCAAGCCTGTAGCCAAACTCACTGCGGAAATACTCGCGGGCACCCACACCACTGATAACAGCTATCCGGCTCATCTTGAACTCGTCACGCGTCACCCTTTCGGCCTCCTCCAGCAGTTCCCTACCCAGACCCCTATGCTGTACCGCAGCATTGTGCCTCTCCCCCAGCGGTACCTCGGAGCCGAAAACATGCAGCTCCCTAACCATAGCCACATCATCCCCGGCTGCCAGCCCGCCAATCCGCAATCTCAATAAGCCAAACAACGTTTCTTTTTCATCTTCAAACGACAGGAATATCTCTTTCCCACCCGATGCCTCGTAGTCAACCCTCTTCAACTGTGGCTCGCCTACCTTCCACCCATCCCTCAGCCGGTGCCCATACTCGCGGCAGCGCGTGCAACGACATTGGACTCCCATCTCCTCCATCCGCTTCTTCACTGCACTCCTCAGCGCCAGGTCTTTGCATCCTGCAACAATAAACTGCGGAGGCATATCACGCATGACACGCGGTATCCTGACATACTTCGGAATCAAGGTCTTGATGTCCATTACCAGGTCCACCATTTCGTCATCAAGATAAGGCTGGTATCGTCCCTCCCAATACCACTTCTCCAGTTCCGTTCCCTTCACAACCAACGTGGGATAAATCTTGACTCCATCAGGACGGAAATCCGCAGCATTAAAAAGCTGGCTAGACAGCTCCAGGTCATGTCCCACATCCGAGCCAGGCAGCCCCGGCATCCAGTGGTAATAGACTTTCAGCCCATATTCTTTGAGCAACCTGGTAGCCCTTATCACGTCGGCCACGGCATGTCCACGCTTGACCAGCCGGAAAATATCATCATCCAGAGTCTGCACCCCCAGCTCCACTCGTGTAGTGCCAAACTCCAGCATCGCCCTCACCTGCTCTTCCCCACACCAATCAGGCCTGGTCTCGATGCATAACCCTACACACCTGTGCTCCGCGGTCTCATTCGCAGTCTTAGCCTCTTCCAAACTCGATGACTGAAAACCGTTCAGTGCATCATAGCAGTCCTTTATGAACTGATACTGGTACTCGCTGGGATAAGCCAGGAAGGTGCCGCCCATGACGATAAGCTCTACCTTGTCAGCCGGGTGGCCCATGCCAGAAAGGATTCGCAACCTCTCTGCTACCTGTCGCCCGGCCTCATAGTTGCAGGCTTTCGCCCTGAGCACGGCCGGCGACTCAGGCGTATAACTCTTGGGTGAATCAGAGAAATTGGGACAATAGACGCATTCGCCGGGACAGCCAATCGGCTTGCCCATCACCGCCACCGGCGTCACGCCAGATATAGTCCTTGAAATTTTCCTCACGCTGTGCTTTCCTAGTAGGTATCTGTCGTGTGATTGCACATACCAAGTCTAACAGATTGCCATGCCAGGACAAAACAATTGATAAATCAATCAAACCAAGAAGTCTTCAACCAAATCGCCGAAAGCTGGTACCAAGTCAGGCACTGGTCTCGCTTCACCCGCGAACTCAGTGAACTGGCGCTCAGATGGCAGAAGGGGAAACTGCTGAACATTGGCTGTGCCCACGGCCCCGACTTCCTCCCCTTCAAGCGCGGCTTCAACCTCTACGGCATCGACTTCTCCATAAAAATGCTCGAAATGGCACAGAAGTATGCTGCCAAATTTGACCTTCAAGCCAACCTGGCAATAGCTGACGCCGTGCACCTGCCCTTTGCTGACGCCGCCTTCGACTGGGCCATAGCCATAGCTGCATACCACCACATCGAAGGACATGACCAGAGACGGCAGGCTTTCCAAGAGTTGAAAAGGGTACTCAAACCAGGCGGCGAGGCTTTTATTACAGTATGGAACCGATGGCAACCTGGCTTCTGGCTAAAAGGCAAAGATGTCCAGGTACCCTGGAAATCAAAGGGCAAAATCCTGCACCGCTACCACTACCTGTATACCTACCACGAGCTTCGAAGTGAATTGCGCAAGGCAGACTTCGAAGTCCTTCGCATGTTCCCGGAGAGAGCTTATCGCTACCCTGTAAAATGTTTCTCCAGGAATATCTGCGCCGTGGTCAAGGTCTCCGAACTGACTTCCTAGGAGGAATCTCCTCAGCCGTCTCTAGCTCCTCCGTCGCTGTAGTCAAAGCTATAGGCAAAAACGCTTCAATCAGCCTTGGGTCGAACTGCTTCCCACTGCAACGTTTTAGCTCCTCCACCGCTTCCTTGTAAGACATCGAAGCACGATATGGGCGTGGAGATATCATTGCTTCAAAAGCATCCGCCACAGTGAGAATGCGAGCTTCAAGCGGGA
>Ga0194125_10009127_pt1 | contig 13825 bp, 9 predicted proteins | sample TA2KigC250mmetaG_FD_148626 | JGI IMG/M metagenome (GOLD analysis project Ga0194125, IMG submission 148626) | Freshwater microbial communities from Lake Tanganyika, Tanzania - TA2015034 Kigoma Deep Cast 250m | ecosystem: Environmental > Aquatic > Freshwater > Lake | place: Tanzania: Lake... | reverse complement strand
ATTCTTCTCCCCATTGAGGTAGGGACCTTTGGAAGATAGTTTTCCGTTTTCGTGGTATTCTACCCAAATACCATTCTTATATCCATTGAGGTAGGAACCTTTTTCGAATAGTTGTCCGATTTCGTAGTACTCTTCCCAAACACCTGTCTCTTTTCCATTGAGGTAGGAACCTTTGGAAAATAATTGTCCGTTTTCGTAGTATTGTTCCCAGACACCATTCTTTTTGTCTTTTAGGTATGAACCTTTATCAGAATGGTATTCACGTTCATCACCTGCTGAGAATTCTTGCCAAATTCCATCTTTCTTTCCGTTGAGATAAGGTCCCTTACTTTTTAACGGTCCGTTATCGTGGTAATATTCCCAAACACCATTCTCTTTTCCATTGAGGTAGGAACCTTTGGAAGATAGTTGTCCGTTATAGCGGTAATACTCCCAATCACCATTCCGTTCCCCATTGAGGAAGGAACCTTTCTCCCATAGTTGTCCGTATTGGTGGTAGTATTCCCAAACACCATCCCTTTTTCCATTGAGGTAGGAACCTTTGGAAGATAGTTCTCCGTTTTCGTGGTATTCTACCCAAATACCATTCAACTCCCCATTGAGGAAGGAACCTTTACCCCCTAGTCGTCCGATTTTGTAGTACACTTCCCAAACACCATCCTGTTTTCCGTTGAGGTAGGAACCTTTACCCCATAGTCGTCCGTTTTCGTAGTATGCTTCCCAAACACCATTCTTTTCCCCATTGAGGTAGGAACCTTTGGAAAATAATTGTCCGTTTTCGTAGTATTCCGAATAAATTCCATCTACGGGTTTTCCGTTGATGTATGAATACATAGATTTTGTTTGTCCGTTTTCGTGGTATTCTTCCCAAATACCTTCCCGTTTTCCATTGAGGTAGGAACCTTTACAATATATTTGACTAATTTGAGACCTACTACTCTTATAGTATAATTCGTATTTACCTGTATAAAGAATATTTTTATAGTATAATAAATTATTTATAGTATCCAATTTAATTAATTTACTATCCCTGTCACCATTAATTACTTTGACGGCAATTAACCCCCCATTTCTCTTATCTTTTGAATAGGTTCCTTTAAAAATTAGTTGTCCGTTTTCGTGGTATTCTTCCCAAACACCATCTTTCTTTCCGTTGAGATAAGGTCCCTTACTTTTTAACCGTCCGTTTTCGTGGTATTCTTCCCAAACACCGTTATTTTCCCCATTTAGGTAGGAACCTTTGGAAGATAGTTGTCCGTTATCGTGGTATACTTCCCAAACACCGTTATTTTCCCCATTTAGGTAGGAACCTTTGGAATATAGTTGTCCGTTTTCGTGGTATGATTCCCAAACACCATTCTGTTCCCCATTGAGGAAGGAACCTTTGGAAGATAGTTGTCCGTTTTCGTGGTAATTTTCCCAAACACCTGTCTCTTTTCCATTGAGGTAGGAACCTTTGGAAGATAGTTGTCCGTTATCGTTGTAATCTTCCCAAACACCATCCTTCTCCCCATTGAGGTAGGGACCTTTTTCCCATATTTTTCCGTTATCGTGGTATTTCGTATAAATTCCATCTACGGGTTTTCCGTTGATGTATGAATATTTGGATTTAGTTTGTCCGTTTTCGTGGTAAAGTTCCCAAACACCATTCTTTTCCCCTTTGATATAGGAACCTTTGGAGGATAGCTTTCCGTTATAGTGGAAGTATTCCCAAACACCTGTCTCTTTTCCATTGAGGTAGGAACATTTAAGTTCTAGTTGTCCGTTTTCGTAGTACCTTTCCCAAACACCATCCTTCTCCCTATTGAGGAAGGAACCTTTCCAATCAAGTTGTCCGTTTTCGTAGTACCTTTCCCAAACACCTGTACATTTTCCATTGATGTAGGAACCTTTACCCCATAGTCGTCCGTTATCGTGGAAATCTTCGTAAAATCCTGTATAGAGTTTATTTTTATAATAAAGACCAGTAGTGTCAAACAATATAAACTCCTTCTCGTTGTTCCCGTTTAGAACTTTTGTGGTCTGTGAATACCCATTAAAGGATATCAGTACCAAAAGGATTGAAAAAATGATATTTTTCATAATAGTTAATTACCAGTATCCAAAAATACTCATTTCACCCCTCAACCATCCCCTTAACCTTCTGAATTGTAGAGGGTGAACATCGTAGGATTTTGGAGATTTCATTGTGGGTATACCCTTTTTTGAGGTATTCAATGATTTTTTGGGATTTCTCTTTCTGAAGAAATTGGGTGAAATCACTACCCACCCCCCACAAAATATTGAAATGAACGATATCCTCTCACAACTAAATCAAATGGATGAGGATAAGAAGAAGTTGTTACTTCAACTCATCAGTAGTATGAAAGGAGGGTAGAACCCTAAACTTTGAAAGGAGGGTTCAAACTTTCAATCACCTTCTTCACCTTTAGAATGGTGAGGGTGTTTGGGTTTTAATTGGTTTCGGTTCTCACTAATGAACCATCCTCATTGTAGTATTCCCAAATACCACTCTTCTTTCCATTGAGGTAGGAACCTTTACTCCGTAGTTGTCCGTTATCGTAGTAATATTCCCTAACACCATTCGCTTTTCCATTGAGGTAGGAATCTTTCATCCATAGTTGTCCGTTTTCGTGGTAATGTTCCCAAACACCATTTTGTTTTCCATTGAGGTAAGACCCTTTAGCAGAAAGGTATCCATCTTCGTGGAATTCTTCCCAAATACCTTCCCTATTCCCATTGAGGCAAGAACCTTTTTCCCTTAGTTCTCCGTTTTCGTGGTAGTATTCCCAAACACCATCCGGTTTTCCATTGAGGTAGGAACCTTTAACAGATAGTCTTCCATTATCGTGGTATTCTTCATAAATACCATCCAGCGTTCCGTTGAGGTATGACTTTTTATTAGATAGTACTTCGTTATAGTCGTATTCTTCATAAATACCATTCCTAAGAGTTCCATCCACGTTATAGTATTCCCAAACACCTGTCTCTTTTCCATTGAGGTAGGAACCTTTAATAAATAGTCTTCCATTATCGTAGTATTCTTCATAAACACCACTCGTATCTCCCTTTTTGATGAAACCTTTTTTCCATAACCGTCCATTAGGTTGGTAGGTTTCAAAAACACCATCAACGGGTATTCCGTTGATAAATGAATATTTATAGTGAGTTTTTTTGTTCGAAAAGTAACTTTCCCAAACACCTGTCTTTTTTCCATTGAGGTAGGAACCTTTATAGGATAGTTGTCCATTATTGTGGTATTGTTCATAGACACCATTTTGTTTTCCGTTGAGGTAGGAACTTTTAATAAATAGTCTTCCATTATCGTAGTAATCTAACCAAACACCATTCTTATTCCCATTGAGGTAGGAACCTTTAATCCTTAGTTCTCCGTTTTCGTGGTATTGTTCATAGACACCATTTTGTTTTCCGTTGAGGTAGGAATCTTTCATCCATAGTTGTCCGTTTTCGTGGTAATGTTCCCAAATACCTTTCCGTTTTCCTTTGAGGTAGGAACCTTTTTCCCTTAGTTCTCCGTTATCGTAGTAATATTCCCAAACACCATCCATCTCACCATTGAGGTAGGAACCTTTACTCCGTAGTTGTCCGTTATCGTAGTAATATTCCCTAACACCATTCGCTTTTCCATTGAGGTAGGAACCTTTGGTAGATAGTTGTCCGTTATCGTCGTATTCTTCGTAAATTCCAGTATACGGTTTATTTTTATAATAAAGACCAGTGGCATCGTACCGGATATCCTCCTTCTCTTTGTTCCCGTTTAAAACTTTTGTGGTCTGTGAATACCCAATAAAGGATATCAAAACCAAAAGGATTGAAAAAATGAAATTTTTCATACAAATTATTTTTTAGTGAGTAAATATACTCATTTCACCCCTCAACCATCCCCTTAACCTTCTGAATTGTAGAGGGTGAACAACGGAGGATTTTGGAGATTTCGTTATGGGTATACCCCTTTTTGAGATATTCAATGATTTTTTGGGATTTCTCTTTCTGAAGAAATTGGGTGGTGTCCAATATCAACACCCCACCCCCCACAAAGTATTGAAACAGTGAACTTTTGACACAGAAGCGCTTTATTAGGTCTTTGTTTGTTGTGTTATTTGATCCATTCATCGGCGAGAGCTCTGACCTCGCGGATATAGTTTAATAGGTTCGCGTCTATAATGACTTTACCGTACATTCGGTCGTATCTCTAGCTCTTATTCCTTTTTTAGTTTCTGCACATCTTATACATCCAAAATCACTGTTTGACCTTCCGCTTGGATAAGGTTGCTGGTGCGATGTCCATTTTTCGGCTTAACCCTAGTGGCTAACCTTGATTCATGCTACTTAAGGGCTTGAAAAAATAGACTTTGTCATATCATGATTTTTTCTTGGTTTTCGGAATTACAGGAAACACTCTCCTTTCAGAAGTCTGTATTTTAGCGGCTATTGCATATTTTCACTATTTAAATTAATAACCACCCCACGAAATATTTTTTAATTCTTGGAACCATATTATTTACGGTCAATTTATCCAATGCGGAAAGGATATACGATGGGTCGGGAACTCAAATTGGTAGGGTTGATGAGTAGCGTAGAATGCAAATCATCTTGTTTTTTACTTTTTTATGTAAGTGCTTCCATTTTAGGTGTCTCCATTATTGGCCGCTAAATTTTGTTCATTGGCTAACTTGACGTATATTTAGAAAACCGTATCAATTTTTGTCATAAATGGCAACCAAAGTGCAGCCTTTGTTTATCAAAGTGGATATCCCTGGAGGGAAACCTGAGGAAGTGGCCTATCTGATCCATGGCGCCCCCTTTGAATTGCATTGCACGTTTGAACGGTATGGTGCGGCCTTGATTCATAATCCAATTCCCGTTGGAAAATGGAACTGGCTGAAATGCTGGCACGCGATAGATCCTCAAGGGGTTTTTGAGTGTACGGCAAATTATTACCAACCTTACGTGGAGTTTTTTCTTTATCAAAAGCCTTGGTTTAAGGCCTTTTGGTGGTTGTGGATTACCAAAGGTGGGGCTCAGAGAATGAGGATTCAACTTAAGGTGGAATTCCCAAATGTCATCGAGCAGGACATACTATTGGCGCTTCATCACCAGGATTTTGAAGTTGCCGCAGTGATGAAAAGCGCCCCATCGGTACAATCTCCCGTCACGTTGACACCGGATCTGAATCGGTTGAAACTTGGCTTTAGGTTGAACCTTGATGCCCCACGTTTTAGCATGCCTACCATGGTCATTAATCCAAATAGCCTTCAAAAAGACTTGAACCTCTAAACATTTACTTAAAATTAATTTATGAACTCTCAACATTATCAACTCAAACAACCTTCCCGATTTACTAGCTTCTTGTGGTGGTGTGCCGGAGCGGACCCTCATTTCATGAACGATTCCCCCATGCAGGATAGGGTAAAATATGCCGGTATAGGGGGGATTGTTTTTGCGACAGGTTTAATGGCGGTTTTTGCGGGGTATGTTGCTTTTGATGTTGCTTTTGGTCCCAAGGTAATGGCAACCCAAGAGGCACCGGGCTTTAATTGGCTCGCGGGTGTTTTTAGCATTTTCTGGGGAATGGTCATATTTAATTTGGATCGATTCATTGTCTCTAGTACCGGGAAAGGTGACGGGACAGACAAGATTACGTGGCCTGAATTCAAGCAAGCAATTCCCCGTATTCTGATAGCCTTTATTCTAGGCTTCACCATCTCCAAACCTCTTGAAATAAAGATTATTGAGTCCGAAATTGATGTCGAATTGGGGAAGAAGCAGAAAGAAAAAAGAGAAGAATTGGATTCTTTAACCAAAAGAAAGTTTACGGCTCAAATTACATTGATAGACGCAGATATCAAAAAGCTTGAAGGTGATAGGGATAAACTAGTCTCTGATCTCAAAGGCGCAGAAAAAGAATATATTGATCAGATGCAAGGTCGTTCTGGACAGGGTGTTGGATATGGTCCAAGATCTAAACAATTGGAGATGCTGAAGAACGAAAAGCAGAAAGAGATCGATCAATATGATACTAAAAACAAAAATACGCTCGACCGGCTAAAGGCTGATCGCGAAAAAAAGCTTTCAGAACAGGATCATGAGCTCAATGTAGAAAATGAAAAGCGAGTTGTTAAATTGGATGGCCTTTTGGAGCGAATTCATATTGCCCACGAAATTGGATTTTGGCTTGGATGGGCCTTGACTCTTATTTTTTTGGCAATTGAAATGGGCCCTATTTTCTTTAAGATGATGATGACCAAAGGAGTTTATGATTACAAGGTCGAAAATTTCAATTTGTTACGAAGAGCAGAGGATGGAATTTTCAAGGAGGAATATGTTTACGAGGGCAAGGATGGATTAATGCATATGGAGAAATACAAGCATTTGGAAGTGGAATTGGCCGTACACGAGAAAAACCTTAAAATTAATTCTCAAAAGGCAATTAACGCGGAAATCATCAAAAAATGGGAATTAATTAAATTGGAACATGTAGGTAAAGACCCTTCTCCGTTTTACACTGAAAACGCCCATAGCGCCAATCAAAACAACGCCTAATGCCATCCGTCAAAGACCAACTTTTGTTCTCTCTTCTCGGTTTGGAAGAAGAACTGTGGTCGAAGGTTAATTCGGCGGAGAGAGCCGTTTTCGGAAAATTGTTGGGATTGTTCATCGTGATTTCTTTGATGATATTGATATCATCAATCGGAAATGTTTATTTGATTTCGTCTAATTGGGTTTGGGCAGTGGGTGGCGGGCTCCTTGTAAGCTTTGTTTTTTGGAATATCGTTCGATTTACGATGCTCACGATTCGGACTTCTCCAATTGAGATTAATCTCGAAGAATTGGATCTTCAATTTCAACCTATTGTTAAGGAGGACAAAGAGGCAGAGCCAGCCAATAGCACCTTTTCAGGTATCCTTGGATTGCTAAACCGTAAGGGTCAGGGTCTTGGTCATCGTTGGGGAAAGGTGAGCAAGAAATTAGGGGATTGGTTTGGTTTCGGTCGCTGGTTGCTCTACGGTATTTTTTTACTTATTATTAGTATTCAGGCTTTCCCGATGGCTTTTTTCTTCATGAAAACCAAGGCCGTTCAATTTAACGATCAGTACAGGTCCACGTTTCTGGAGCAATGGAAGCAGGATCATGAAGCTCAATTTGAGGGTTCCTTGAAAGATAATCGAAAGGAGATCGACCGATTAGAAAAGGATTTGATGTCGATGCAACGCAACGGTTTCCCTTTGGACAATCCGTATTACCAACAGAAATTAGCGGAATGCAATGCTCAGAAAATCAAGATTCAGGATAGGCAAGCCAAGTTCCAGACAGAAACAGAAATTCTGTATGCGGCGTTGTGGAACAAGAACAAGGATAAGTTTTTTCTAGTTTCGCTCATTGGATTTGTTACCGATACCCCACTCTACCAAGGCGTTTACCTCATCTTGGCCGTGTTGCATGCCTTCCCTTTGGTTTTGCTTTTTCGCTTAAAGGGAAATTTAAAATACACTTATTTCAGGGAATCCGCCAAGTCGTTCAAAGAAACTATTGATCAGGACTATTTGGTTTATAAGAAAAGCATTCAGGTTTTATGCAATCCTGTCAAGTTACAAAAAGTCGGGATCAGAGCACTTAATCCCGAAGACCCCTCGGTCTGGCTTGACCCCCCGTTTAGGACGAGGTATGCCATGAATTACGAACCCAAAACAGAAGTTGAACTACAATCATCAACTTAGCATGATTTCATCCAAAGTGCCCTATTTGTATTACCGTGGTCTTTTGGAGGCGATGTTTGAAACCGTTCAGGTCAAAGACAGCAGTCCCGGAATTCGGGTACATGAACTTCGTTTGCATCCTCGTTTTCGGTTGGATGAGGTGAAATCATTGGATGAATCCATCAAAGGAGAGATGGATCAATTTATGTTCGAAGATCATTTGGATAGCATTAGTTGGATTTGGCACAAGGAAAAGAGTTCGGTCGAATTTGAAGAATCCAAGGATCGTTATTACCTCAAAGAAGTAGAGGGGATATGGTTTTTGGCGGACATGGAGCAGGCAATTCAGGTCACGGATGAGGATGGTTTGTGGAAATGGACCACATGGAGGGAGCTACGGGATAAGCACATGGTGAATAGCCCCTACCAAGATGGGTTGGAACAGGGGTATTTCAAGGCCAAAAGCAGCAAGGAATTACACGGGCGCTTGAAGGGCAATGCCATTCTTCGTGTCCCTAATCCAGCTTATATCCCCACGGAAGAGGACCAAAAGAAAGCCGCACACCGCTCAAGGGGAACGGGCAGCCTACATCTTGAGACGCTTGCCAATCGAAGGGGGTGCATGGACCCTTTGTTCAAGCCCCATCAAGGATTAATGAATGCGGCAAGGCCTTTGTTCAGCGCAGCTGGTGTGCCCATGGGTGATGTGGTGGATACAACGGGTTCAGGGTGTTTGGGCTGTCAAAACAGGGTATGGCAGATGGGCTGCGGTTGTTTAAGTCTTTTGTTGGCACTTTTGTTGGCTTGGTGGTTGATATGGTGTGTTATTCTGGGTCGTTGCGATACAGGTTCATCGGATCAAGGCTATTCTAATCAGCGAGATACGGTATATGTGGAGGTCATCAGGGAATTCAAGGATACCCTTAAGGTCATTCAGCGGGATACGATCGCTTTTGTGGATTCTACCAAGGAGGAGTCCTTCATGATGGTGGCCTTGCCCAACGTACAGTTCTACACCGATCAAGCGGTATTGTTGCCTAGTTCCTCCAAAGAATTGGTCACCGTGGCGGAGTATATGGTCAATAACCCGGAGGCAACCGCTGAAATTTATGGTCATACCGATTCGGTTGGCAACGACCAGCACAACATGGAATTATCCCAACGAAGGGCCGAAGCGGTTAAGAGTTTCTTGGTTAGTCTTGGCGTGGAGCCAAACCGAATTAACGCAATCGGTTTTGGGGAAACCAAGCCCAAAGCTTCTAACGGGACTCCGGAAGGCCGCCTAATGAACAGGAGGGTTGAAATGAAGCTGACCCAGCCCAAGAAGGTGACCAATTCCAGAACCCAGGTGAACCCCGATTCCGTAAAGAAATCTGCACCGTGAAAAAGGCGCAATATCAATTCTATAAGGCTCGTTTCACGGCGGTTGTGAGGTCCATAGCCAAGGGCTCTGTGGAACGCTTTGTTTTCTCGAATATCGAAATGGAGCAAGTCTCCATCAAGGAAATGGTGGCGATGGATGTGGAGAGTATTGATCAATACAAGGCAGGAAAGTATAAATTTTACCCTCAACTGTATGTAGGCCGGAGGAAAGGCATCGCCAAATATTTGACATGGAGTAAGGGCCCTTTTGTGCTTATGGCTAGAGATTCCGATTCCAACTATTTTGGTAAAATTCAGCAAGTTGTATTTCGCAATTTGGATACAGATTCCGATGGAAGAATTTTCAAAAAAATATCGGAGGCTCATTATACTTTGAGCGGTGAGGTTTTCTTTGGTGTCCTAAAGCAGGCCCCTGAACCTGTATCGGTTATTGGTGGTGAGCCAATAACGGCCCCTCAGATTACCGATATTGCGGGTCAAGTTCAGGTGGCGACCAACGGCGAGGTCTTGGCCGGTAGGCCAGGTTGCTTGGGGCCATTGGGTCATTTGGCCCGTAATTCGGGGCAGTTGGTACGGCAGACTACGCAAGCAAGGCCCGTTCAGTTTGCCCGATCTAATGCGGGCGGTTGTTTGGGCAACTTGTGGCGAGCCTTCTTATTTTTTGTGTGGATTCTGGTATGTTTCTACTTATGGCAGTTTGCTCCGTGGATGGGATTGCTTGCGATGGCGGCCGGTCTGCTTTGGTTGATTTCACGCTTTATTCCCAGTTTTCCGTTCAGGTCTTGGTATTCATGGATTATGATCCTGCTCCTGTTTGTTTTTCTGCTGAATAATCGTCGAAGTATGCAAGAGGATTTTGTCCCTGAACAAACCGAAGATGGCAAAGTGGAGCAGGATAAGCCCGAGGAATATACCTACGAAGACAAAGATGTTCGCATCAAAGACTATCGCCACCGTAAAACCGTTCGTTGGTTTGATTTCGGAAATCGCTCGTATTCTTCCTCCTATTCAACAGTTTCTACAGCATATATCGACTCCAAGCGCAATCGAGAGTCTCTTCGCAATCAAAACCTTGGGAATGATCTCGTGGGTCATATGGCGACGCTCTATGGCAAGGCCCTTGAGGGGGATATGCCCAAACTAGACTCTTTGGTTCTCGATTTTCAATCCAAGATTGCCGCCAAAAGGCTGAATCCGGTCCAAGCAGCGGAGATGGTAACCACTTTTGTGCAAGAAATAGATTATGTATTGGTCCATGATAATTCCTGCAAACAATCCGCTTCGGAGGACGGTGATTTTGTAGAAGAATGGCACGATGCCAGGAAACCATGCATGCCCAATGTTTTTGGAGGGGTACAGGGCCCCTATGAATTTGCCCACAACCTCAAAGGAGATTGCGATACCCGTTCGTTGTTGGCGCATGCACTGCTGAATCGCTTAGGTATTTCATCCAGCATTTGGGTTAGTATGGCTTATGGGCATTCTGTTTTGGGTGTCGGGGTACCTGCAGGATTTGGTTCTTACAAAGTCGTTAACGGGGTAAAGCATTATGCAGTAGAGTTAACCGCCAAAGGATTCAAAATCGGCATGATTATAGCTGAACAACGGAATATGAACAACTGGAATATCACCAATTATCAAAACTTTTAATTATGAATACTGTCTTGTTTGTACAAACGATCATGGCCTTTGTTATGGGAATGGCCTCTCTGCTCTTGGTTTACCGTATTCTCAACGGTTACCTTAACCGACGTTATCAGCTCTCGGAGCATCAAAACGCAGCCTACGGCATCTTCCAAGCCGGTATTATCCTGGCGACTTCCCTCATGTTGACCACCATCGTGGATCCGGCGGTGAATGCTTTTCGTCTTTTTTCTCAGGCAGGCATCACGGCCTACGAAGGCATCCTTGTGCTTTTCTATGTGATGATGTTTGTGATCATAGGGGTTGTTGTTACTTTGTTGCTTATCGCGGCTGCGACCTTGCTTTTGTTTTCTTTCTCCAAAATTGATGAATGGGCTGAAATCAAAAACAACAATGTTGGTGTCGCCTTGATTTCGGCAGCCGTTGTGGTTGGTTTGGCTTTGGTGATGGGGGAAAATGTGGGTCACCTTTGCGAGGCTATCTTGCCTTATCCGCAAACAATGTTTATTCGCTAAACCTTGTCGGCTCCTTAATTCAATATTCTATCAATGATTGAACCAAAGAACGAATGAAAGATACCCTCGAGATGGCTTTTTTGGCAGAGCCTAACGATGTGAATTTTGGAGGCCATGTTCACGGTGGTGAGGTGATGAAGTGGATGGATCAGATTGGCTACGCCTTGGCCGTTCGGTATTCCAAGGGTTATGCGGTCACCAAGTTCGTGGATAATATTGATTTCATGAAGCCCATGAAAATAGGCGATTTGGTTCGGCTTAAGGCCCATATTGTGACCACCGGTCAAAGTTCAATGAATATCGCTATTGAGGTTACCAGTGAAGATCTGGGTTCAGGTCTTGTATTAAATAACTGTTGTTGCACCATGGTTTTTGTTGCCATTGATGCAGAAGGAAAAAAAAGGATTCTGGTGAAAGAATAAAGCTAGGCGAGTTGTGGATTGGTGTTGTGTTTTTTATTTCATTTGGCACTAAATCATCCCCTATAATTTCCGCGGACTTTAATTTTTTTTGATTATTTGCATTTAATTGATTTTTCTGTTTTATATTTTGATTTTGAATATAAAACATGAAAAATAAACCTTTGCGGTCACCCCGCCTGGAGGCGGCGCTGAACCTCTACCCCAATAACCATCGCCTTCAAAGGGCCATTAGGGCGGTTTTGAATGAACAAGAGGCCTATGCTGCCGATGAATTGGTGGTATTGGCCGAGGAAGTCCTATTGCAGGTTGCCTCTGTTGGAATAGCGCATTACCTGGCGCATGGTGATCTCCACAAAGAAGTTTACAACGACTACCTTGTTCAGTTATTCACTTCTGCGGGTCACGATCATAATGCGGGGCCTGTTTACCGATGGGCGGCCAACATGGTCAAGGATTGCCCTGTGTTAACGAAGAGCCCAAGCTACGCCTTCTTTTGGGAAACGAAGGAAGCCACCGAAAAGGAGGTTCTATCTTCGCGAGTCAATTGCCTCGGTGAATTACGAAACCGGGTCATGCATGGCTTTTTTGTTTTGCCACCGGAAGAAAACCGTAAGGAAGCGGAATTGTTGGGCGAATTGCTTGAAGATGCCCATCAAGTTGGATTGTGGCTGCGACCTCCGAATGAAAACGTTCATTTTATTCAAGATGCCCAATTCACCGGATCTTTTGTCCTGCCGGAATCCAATCAATGGCGGCTATATGCCCAGGCACCTACGCGATTCGGTCGCCTTGCCCAGCGTATTGTAGAGGAACAGGACCCAGGCTTCTGGGCTCAGGAAGAGGCTGCGCTCCAACATACTTACAACGAGGCTGTGGCCCCGCGAATGACCGAGGCTGTGAATGCTCTATTGAACTTTGTGAACAACAGGGAGCAGGGCGCCTTTGCGGTGTGGGTCCATCCGCAAGATCCTGATGCCGACGCTTATTGCGCACAAATCAGACAGTGCCTGCTGGAAAGGCCACAAACAAGGCTATTGGCTTACGGTCTCCATGATCAAGGGATTAGTTATACCGGTGATTTTCTGATGCATCGATTGATTGCCTTACTCAATCCAAATAACAATCCAGGGAAATCCGATAAGAAAAAGCCGGCGGATTTACTTAAAGCTGCTCGATCCGCCACCACAGATCGGGTCATTGTGCTCGTAAATCGCCTGCACCTTGCTTTGTTCAGTCCGCAACATATTACGATCCTTCATAACATCCTCTACGAGAATCGCATCCTCCTGGTAGCTGTTGGCCATCATTACGAACATTTCAAAAGAATTTTTCATGCCGCTCATCAAGTGGAGCATCGCGCGGTCTTACCAACCGAGACGGAATCCAGAGCTGCATTACGCAATTACCTGCGCTTCAAGGGGCCATCGCATGAACGGAATGAAGACCGTGTGGCGGTCAACCTCTTGGAAGAAATTCTTGATAAACTTCTAAAAGCATTAGCGGGTGGAGAAGAGGTCTATGCCCGCCGATTTGCGGATGCGCATCATTACGATATGGAGTATGTGCACGAAATTTTTGCCTTGGTTCACCCCTGGCTCAACAGCGACCGCAAACCCTTCGAGGAAGATGTCCTCGACGAACTGTACGGTTTTCCCAGCACGATGACCGAGGTCACGCCCATTTATTTGGCTTTGGGACGCCGTGATCTCAAACTGGAATACCAACATAAAACACTGAGCTTATGAACCCCTTCCATCAATACCACAGCCGTTACCTTGAATTCCGCAGGGCCCTGGATGACAGCAAAATCCTCGACCACATCGAAACAGATCCGGCCTGGCTCAACAATTTGTTTATGGCCGGTCTGGGCATGGGCACTTTGTTTCTGCGAATGGGTGCGGTCATTCAAATGAGCCACAAACTGCACGATGGCGACAGCAACAACGACGCGTTGTTCATGAAGCAAGTCATTGACAATCTGCGCGAAACTCTTCCGAGCGATACCAATTGGAAGAACCTTTGGTACGCTTCGATGCTGGCCGATAGCAAATGGGACAAGGCGATTCCTCGCGACAGCAACAAGAACAGTATGCTTGATCGCTTTGTGACATTCCGAAACCACTATGTGCATCAAAAGGTGCGC
>Ga0194125_10009126_pt1 | contig 13826 bp, 11 predicted proteins | sample TA2KigC250mmetaG_FD_148626 | JGI IMG/M metagenome (GOLD analysis project Ga0194125, IMG submission 148626) | Freshwater microbial communities from Lake Tanganyika, Tanzania - TA2015034 Kigoma Deep Cast 250m | ecosystem: Environmental > Aquatic > Freshwater > Lake | place: Tanzania: Lake... | reverse complement strand
TGTTCCTGATAACGCTGGGTTTGGCAAGTGACCACCATCCCTGAAGGCTTATGAATCAAACGGACGGCTGAGGAAACTTTTTGGACATTTTGACCACCTTGAGAGGAAGCTCGAAAAAATTGCCAATCCAAATCATCGTCTTTAATCTCAATATCCGGCGTTTCCTCAATCTGAGGTAAAACTTCAACCAAGGCAAAGGAAGTTTGACGCAGCTGATTGGCGTTAAAAGGAGATTGACGCACCAAACGGTGAGTCCCAGCTTCCAACTTTAAATAGCCATAAACAAAAGGAGTATTCACCGCCAAGGTGGTGCTTTTAATGCCTGCTTCATCACCCACTGTCTCATCAATAATCTCATAAGACCAACCTTTCTTCTCAAAGTAACGTAAATACATCCGCTTGAGCATCGCTGTCCAATCCATGGCCTCCACGCCACCCTGGCCAGCATGAATGGCAAAAATCGCCGGTGAGGCATCATACTTGCCAGAAAAAAAGGTCATCAGTTCAAACTTAGCCAATCTTTTTTCTAAAGCAGGCAGTTTTTCCTGCTCTAAAAGCTCTTCTAATTCTTTGACTTCAGCCAAAATTTTCTGCAACTCGCCTAGCTTTTTCATCTTTTCGCTGGCTTTTTGGCGGTCCTGCCAAAAATCAGCCGCAACCGATTCCGCCTCAATCTCTTTAATCTGGCGTTGAATTTCCTTTAAGTTTAATTTTTGCTTAACGAGTTCAATTCTTTTTTTAATCTCTTCCATCTTTATTTCTTTAGAAACAAGGTTCTACCAAAGGCAGGTTTTTATTCCTTTAAAATATTCTGACAGAAATCTTTAAAAATTTGTTTTTTAATATTTTCCAGCTGGTCGGCTGGCAATTCCTTAATAATCTCAATAATCTCCTGGGTTTTAATCTCCACCTTTTCTACCTTCTCACCTTCGTCAGTGGTTTCGCTTAGCGGCTGAGATTCTACAGCCGATTGTTGTTTATTCATCACTTTTTCCTTTAAGGCTTCACCGCCAGGTAAAATTTCCACTGCCTTACCTAAAACCTGATCGCCTAAGTCACCAATCTTTTGGCCAAGATTAAGCTCGGGTAAACCAGTTGATTCTCCAGCTACCTTTTTTTTATTCTGCCAGTCAGTAAAGACTTTCGCGCCTAAAAGCAAGAAAATCACGATAAATAAAACAATGAGTATTCTTTTTAACCTATCTTTGGCCATCTTTAAAATAGTTCTTTTATTTAATCTCCTTCTTATTATATAATGCCTTTAACCCCGAAGGAAACCTGCCCCAAAAATGAACAAAGAGGTCCTAAGTTATATTCATCAAAATCAAGAGAAAAAAGAAACTCAAGAACTTAATCTTCTTCACTTTGAAGAAAGAGAGATTTCCCTTGGCGGAATTAATGTTTTGCCGCAACCAAGAAAAACCTTTTTGTTTATCCCCGAATTAGCGGAAAGTATTAGGTTAAACGGACTTCTGACCCCGCTTTTAATCGCCGAATTTGATCCGGAAAACTGCCAGCGGCATATCGAAGTAATGAATCTTAATCGAAAAGAAAAAATCGAATTCTCTTCTCTTAAAAAAAGTTGGAATGATGAAAATAAGGAAAAATATTACGTCTTAATCGGTGGTGAAAGACGAATAAGAGCCATTAAACTTTTGGGAGAACAAGGAGTTAACCTTCAAGAAATTTTTACCGATCATCAAATTCCGGCCAGAATTTGCGAAAACCCGTCGCCCTTAATTTTTATTCGCCTCCAACTAGCAGAAAATATCCATACGCGACCCCTAGCCCATGAAGAAGCTAATTATATTGATGGGGTTTTTCAAACCATGAAGCTATATCAAAAGGATTATACTTTAACCACTCTTTCTAAAGACATCGGCAAATCCTATAAAACCGTTAAGAAAGCAACTCAATTTTGTCGTTTACCGTCTTTTATCCAAAACGCTGTTAAGGATAATTTTTTGAGTTATGGCTCTGCCTGTGAAATTTCGGAAATGGAAGTTTACGGCTTTAGTGAAAAAGAAATGAACATCATGGCGAAAAATGCCATTATTGGCAAATGGCAAATAAGGAAATGTTCTGAGGAAATTAATAAGAAAATTAAAGATAAAGAGTCAGGCCAACAGCCTTTGGAAATCTTAACCGAGACTGACAGACAAAGAATGGAAAAACTTTTTCAAAAAAACAAATTTGCCAAAGAATTGCTTAAAAATTCTTGGGAATTTATTCGTCTTTTTAGAACCCACCATTATCTTTTGGGGAAAAAACAACTCCAGATTAAAGATTCCCCCTATCAAGAAGAAGAACTCTTAAAAATTGCCGAAAAATTATATGAAGCAACAGAGGAATCGTTGTCTGATTTTAAAAAAATTACCCAAGAAAAGAAAAAAAGATTTGAAAGAATTAGTAGAAAAATGAAAAAATATATTAAACAAGCCATTGTTTATGAGGAAAAGATCAAAGAAAAGGAACTAAACCAATCTTCTTTGGATAACTGAGCTTTCTAACTCTCTGATAGCATCCAAAGCAATCCACCTGGCGGTTTTGTTTTCCATTTTCAAAATTTCTTTGGCAACTTTAATTGCCTGCTTGTTTAAGTTTTTGTTTCTTTTGCCGATTTGCCGTAAAGCCCAATTAACCGCTTTGCGAACAAAATTCCTCTGGTCAGTTGAATATTTTTTAATCAAGGGAAAGAATTTTAAAAACTCTTTGTCTTTGGTTCCTTTATCATGCCAAGCTAAACAAGACATTAAGGCAAAACCGGCTCTTCGAATAAATTCTTCTTCGCTTTTTGTCCATTCAATGGCTTTTTTCCAGGCCAAGGGGATTTTATCAAAAAGATTCATGCAGGTTTGATCACATAAATCCCAGGAATTAAATTCTTTAACCCATTCATCCATTTGCCTTGAAGAAACTTTTTCTGGTTCATCAATCATACTTGCTAAGATTCTCACTTCATGTAAATCTGATTGCCAAAGCTCTAAAGCCAACTGGTGATTTTTGCCGATTTCTTCGGCCATTTTTCTTAAAACAGGGATATTAATCCCTAAAGCTTTTTGCGGATTAATCCCAAATCTGGCCATGCCTTGAATATTTTTAGGACTAGATAAAGATTTTAATTTTTTAATGATTCTTGCTGCTTCCATTTTTATTTATTCTAGCATATCAATGCTATACTCAAATTATGGCTGAAGAGAAAACAGAAGAGATTATTCAACATAATCCTGAAAAAGAAGCTTTAAGAGATATCCTCAAAGAGGTTGCTTCGGAAATTCAAAAAGTTGTTGATAAAATACCCAATATCTCGCCAGATGAGAAAAAAATCAAAGTCGATGAAAATTATCCTGAAGTTCAAAGTCAGATGTCCACCACCGGCTATTTTGGTTTTTGGGGAGGATTAGTCGAAAAAAATCATCCTGTTTTTAGCCAATCTGTTAACATTGAAAGAACCTTACCGATCATTAAAAATCTCAAAATCCCAACTCAGATAAGAAACCAGGGTTTTGGTTCAAAAATTGTTGAAACCTGGGAAAAAACTTTTCAAAAATATGGAATTAATGTTTTTGCTGTCACCAATATCAGAAGCTATTATCAAGATGATCAAGAAAAAAGGGCCATTGACTTCTGGAAAAAACAAGGCTATATCATCCCCGAAAGTGAAAAACGCAAAGATTGGCCTTATTACATGATAAAAGTAGCCCAACCATAAATTTCTCTATCCATATTTCGGCAGACAACATTTTTTATAAATTAGAAATATAAAAATTGTTGATTTTAAAATCAATTAATATTATATTAAATTATGCCTAAATGTGCAATTAAGGGATGTAATAAATTTACTAGACATAAAAATACACGAGAAATTTATTGCTCCATGCATCGTGCAAGAATAAAACGCCATGGCCACCCTGGATTAAAAACAGATTCTCATGGTTTAGAAAAGCTACCCCACCGTATCGTAGATGACTTTATTAGAAAAAATTCCAAAAAAATGATCGATAAAGAAATTTTAAAAGCACTGAAAAAAATGGGTTTTAAAAAAGCTACCTGGTGGAATGTCAGATACCGAAGGAGAAAATTAGGAATTAAAAAATATTTATACGGTGAAATTAAAAAACATAAAGCTTGGATTCGTAATCAAGCAATTAAAAGATATGGTAAGAATTGTGAATTGTGCGGTTATAAATTAACCATCGATGCTCACCATATCATTCCTAAGAAAGAAAAAGGCAAGCATGAGGTAGATAATTTAATTGTTCTTTGCCCAAACTGTCACGCACTTATAAGTAGAAAAATTCTTATTTTAAAAAATAGGAAAAGTATCCTATACGTCCGTAAAAAATTAAAAAATTTATTAATCTTCAACCATACTTAGGATAACAACACTTCTTATACTTAATCGGCTTACCGGTTTTAGGGTCGGTTTTTCCACAAGGGCAAGGATCATTTCGTCCTGGGTTTTTTTGGGAAACATGGGAAGCAGATGTTGTCGCTCTTGTCGATTGTTGCTGGAAAGCTGACTGTTTTAAACCCATATTATCCTGGACATCAATGTTTGTCTGAGTATTTTGGGGAACCGTTGGTTTTTGCGCCACTTGAACCCGGAAGAGTCTTTTGATCGCTTCTTGCTCAATCATCTTTATCAATCCTTCAAAGGAAGCAAAGGCTTCTTTTTTGTATTCCACCGAAGGATCCTGCTGGCCATAACCGCGCAAGCCAACCCCTTCCCGCAGGTTTTCCATGGCATCTAAATGATCAATCCATAGCCGGTCAATGCTCTGTAACCAAACAAATTTTTCAATCTCCCTCATCACCGCCGAAGTCACCTGTTTTTCTCGACTCTCATAGGCTTCGGTTAAAATTTTGTTCAACATTTCGATTATTTCCTGGGAGGAATTAATCTTCTCTATCTGGTCTTTCAAGCGTCCTTGAGAACCAGAGTCTAATGGTAAAATTTCACAAAAACCATTGACGATTTGCTCTGAATCAACTTTTTCTGAGGCTTGCAGGGAAAAGGTCTTAACCAAGTTAGTGGCATAACCAGTCATGTTTCCCTGAATTTCTTTTTTCAATTCCAGGTTATCTTCCCCTGTGCTTTCTAAAATCCTTTGCCGCTTGCCGTAAATAATCTCCCGCTGTTTATTCATAACATCATCATATTCCACGACTCTTTTTCTCATATCAAAGTTAAAGCCTTCAACCTTAACCTGAGCCTGCTGAATGGCTTTGGAAACTAAATTGTGTTCAATCGGCTGGTCTTCCGGGATACGCAACATGCCCATCAAATTGGCGATTTGTTCGCCACCAAAAAGCCTCATGACATCGTCTTGTAAGGAAACAAAAAATCTTGACGAGCCCGGATCACCCTGACGACCGGACCGACCCCGCAGCTGATTGTCAATCCGTCGCGATTCGTGTCTTTCCGTGCCGATGACATGAAGACCACCTAACTTAACCACCTCTTGATGTTCCTTTTGCCACTTTTGGATTTCTTGACCTTCTTTGGAACCGCCCAAAACAATGTCGACGCCTCTCCCAGCCATGTTAGTCGCCACCGTGACCGCTTTTTGGCGTCCGGCTTCAGCCAAAATCTTGGCTTCCTTTTCATGGTACTTGGCGTTTAAGACATTATGAGGAATGCCTTTTTTCTTTAAGAACTTATCGACAATTTCGTTTTTTTCAATCGAGGTCGTACCGATTAAAACCGGCTGGCCTTTCTGATAACATTCTTCAATTTCTCGAACCACAGCCGCGTATTTGGCGGCCGGGTTTTTGTAGACAATATCCGGCTGATCCACTCTGATCATCGGCAAATTAGTGGGAACCACGGTCACATCCAGACCATAAATCCGCCGGAATTCTTCGGCTTCGGTGGCCGCGGTGCCGGTCATTCCCGCTAGTTTTTGATACATCCGGAAGTAATTTTGAAAAGAAATGGTGGCCATGGTAATTGACTCCTGCTGAATCGGGACGCCTTCTTTGGCTTCTACGGCCTGGTGTAAACCATCTGACCAGCGTCGGCCAAACATCAGCCGTCCGGTAAACTCGTCAACGATGATAATTTGGTTTTCCTTAACGACATAGTCCCGGTCGCGCAAAAACAAAGTCCGGGCTTTTAAAGCGTTCTCAATGTGGTGAATGGTGTCAAAATCCTTCTCATAAAGATTATCGACATGTAATATTTTTTCAACTTTTCTGATGCCATGATCGCTGAGATTGGCGGTCTTTAATTTCTCATCAATGGTGTAATCAGTGTCTGGGGAAAGATTCCTGATTAGATTGGCAAACTCATAATATTTTTGGGTCGGTTCGGTATCCGGAGCCGAAATAATCAACGGGGTTCGCGCCTCATCAATCAAAATCGAGTCAACCTCATCCACAATGGCAAAGGCGTGTTGGCGTTGAACTTGGCCTTCTAATCTCTGGGCCATGTTATCCCTTAAATAATCAAAACCAAACTCATTGTTGGTTCCGTAAGTAACGTCAGCCAGATAAGCCTCTTTCCTTTCCACCGGACGCAAATGGCGTAAACGCTCATCATCCTGGTCTTTTTCTTCATAATCCCGGTCGAGTAAAAAAGCCTGTTCATGAACCAAACAGCCCATCTTCAAGCCAGCAAACTCCAAGGCCTGACCATACCAACCCGTATCCCGACGCGCCAGATAGTCATTGACGGTGACGACATGAACGCCCGCCCCTGACAAACCGTTCAGGTAAGCGGCAATGGCCGCGGATAAAGTTTTTCCCTCGCCGGTTTTTTGTTCGGCAATTTTGCCCTGATGGAGTGTCGCCGCCGCCTGGAGTTGGACATCAAAAGCCCGTTCGCCAACAACGCGAAAGATGGCCTCACGAGCTAAAGCAAAAGCCTCTGGCAGTAAATCATCAAGAGTTTCTCCTTTGCCTAACCTTTGTTTAAAAGAATCAGTCTTTTTGGGGAAATCTTTATCTTTTAACTTCTTCATCGTCCCCTCAAAAGAATTAACTTTTTGAACCAAAGGCTGAAGTTTTTGCAACTCCTTGGCGTTAAAATCGAGTAATTTTCCAAACAATTTCATCTCATTTATTTTATCACAAAAAGGGCTTTTCCTGAGGTTTATTCAGAAGAAGAAAGATTAAGAGTCATCGTCAACTCTTGGCATTTTCCAGGTGGAACCAACATCTGCTCTTCCTTTTTCAAAAATCCGCCCAACGGGCTACTCCAGGCTTCAAAGCAGAAATAATTGGGCTGATCACTCCAACAAGCCAACTTGGCCTCAGATCGTTTAAAACCTTGCCCATAAACAACCCTGATTTTACCCAAGCCTGGTTGAAAAAACTCCACTGGCTGAAGCGGAAAAAACAACGTTTGGTCCAGTTGATAATTCCTAGGTTCAAAATCATTGATATTTGTCCTTAAGCTTTTTAAACCTTGAGGAATTTTAAAATAAGGATGCAATCCAGGGGCCATGGGCATCAGGTTTTTATCTTCATTAAAAACCGTTAAAAGATAAAAAAGTTCCTTGTCATTAATCTCAACCTTAAGATTAAGCCGAAACCGATAAGGAAAAATTTTTAAAGTTTCTTTACTGGATTTCAACTCCAGTAAGGCCTTCTTTCTGAGAATATCACGGTGAACCGGCAGTTTCTTCCAGGGCAAATTACGGGCAAAACCGTGTTGGGGGAAACCTGCTAAGGCTCCGGCCCAAGGAAACAGAAGCGGAATTCCTCCCCGTCTTTTTTCCTGATCCCCAATTTTAAGAACTTGATCTGGAAAAAGAATGTCCTGACCCTCAAGAGTCAATCTCTGGATATAGGCGCCTTGAAGTAAAATCGTTGCCTGGGTTTTACCAACCGACAATTCAATTTTCTCTTTAGATTTTTCTTTTCCCGGCATGAATATTACTTTTTAGGAGTAATTTTACTAAAACCAGTCTCTTTCTGAAGCACTTTGGGAATTTCCACTGTCCCGTCTTTTTGCTGATAGTTTTCCAAAATTGCCAAAATCATCCGTCCCATGGCAATCGCTGTTCCGTTTAGAACATCAACAAAACCAGTTTCGTTACCATCCTTATATTTAATATTCAGTCTTCTCGATTGAAAATCAGTACAGGTGGAAACCGAATGGGTCTCCCGATAGCGATTCTCCGAAGGGAACCAACAGTTAAGATCATACTTTCGCGCGGCCGGATAACCCAAATCACCGGTACACATTTGGGTAATCTGATAAGGAACTCCCAAGGCCTGGACAATTTTTTCTTCTAAGGACAAAAGATACTGATGTTCTTTTTCATCGGCCTTGGCCTGCGGTTTGACAAAGGAAATCATCTCCACTTTATCAAACTGGTGGACGCGAAAAATACCCGCCGTATCTTTCCCATAAGAACCAGCCTCACGCCGAAAGCCAGGCGAAAAACCAGCGTAACGCAAGGGCAGTTTTTTGGCTTCTAGAATTTCGTTTTTATGCATCGGCACTAGGGCATGTTCAGCCGTCCCCACCAAAGCCAATTTATCTTTTTCCAAAAGATACATGTCATCGACCCCACCGCCCTCCATGTAACCTAAACCCCTCATTGAATCTAAAGAGATCAAGGCTGGCGGTAAAACCGGAAGAAAACCTTCCTTAATTAAAAAATCAAAGGCAAATTTGATTAAAGCTTGTTGAAGCAAAACCCCTTCATTTTTAAGATAACCAAAGCGAGTTCCGGAAACTTTAGCCGCGGTTTGGGTATCAATAATCCCCAAAGACTCACCCAATTCTTGATAATTTTTGACCTTAAAAGGTAATTTTTGGGGTTCTCCCCATTTTTTAACCTCCACATTCTCCGACTCGTTTTTGCCTTGAGGAACATCCTCGGCCGGAATCTGCCATAAGAACTCCTTTAATTCTTGTTCAAATCTTTTTAAATCAGGTTCTAATCTTTTTAGTTCTTCTTTAATCTGACGCCCTTTATCAATATCTTGCCTGTCTAGTTTGTTTCTTTGGGACCTTAAACTCTCAATTTTAACCAATAAAGCTCTTCTTTTTTGATCAACCTCCAGCACATGATCAACAATCTGAACCTCATAACCTTTGGCCTTGATACCTTTTTTAACTAACTCCTTATTTTCTCTGATAAAATTGAGGTCTAACATCTTGTCAATTTATTTTAACACTTCCTTGAATCTTTTGATTAAAAAATTTTGCTCTTGAGATAACAAAAGCGCTGTTGCTCTTGGTCCATAAGGTTTGCCTAAAAGAATCAGATAAATTGCCCCAAAAGCCTCGCCTGGCGGTAAATCTAATTTTCTGGCTGTTTCATAAAGCCCATTTTCTAACTCCTTTTCGTCTTTCCAGCTCTTTTTTATTAACAAGGCGACTTGATTTAAGTATTGTTTCTGTTTGGCAGAAAGCTTCTCAACCGCTTTGGGTAATTTTTCTTGAATTTTAAAGATAAACTCCTCAGGGGCATATCTTTCAACCCAAATTTGAGCATATTTAATTCTTTGATTGAGAATTTTTTCTTCCTTGGTATCTAATTTCTCTCCTTTTTCTTTTTCAAATTGAATTTTAATATTAAGATTTGGCATTTGGATATAAGTCGCCACTGAACGGAAGCGAGGCAAAAAGACTGCTTTTTTTAATGGTTGATTGACTTGTGATAATTCAAAAATGCGACCCAAATCGCTTTCTCTACTAGACTGCCAAAACTCTTGAGCACAACGATCATATTCATCAAAAAGATCAGGAATCGTATAGTCTCCGGGATCAAAATCAATAATTCTTTTGTAATGAGTCCGGGCCATCAAAAATCGTAAAAGCTCTGGGGGAATAACCTCAGCCAATTCAGCCGCACTCGAACCTAACCCCTTAGAAGAACTCATCTTTTTCCCTTTAATTAAAAAAAACTCATAGCCAAAACCAAATGGCGGTTCGATTTTAAAAATTTGCTGACAAAAAGCCACAGCCATGTCTCTGGAACCTCCGGCGGAAAAATGATCCTTACCAGCGGCTTCGATCGTCACCCCAATAACCTTCCAATGAGCTGGCCAGTCAACTTTCCATAAAAGTTTTCCCTTCCCGCCAAAAGGAGAAATTCTTCCTTTAAAACCACAGCCTTGGGCCCAAGAAACAAGATGAGGCAAACATTCAAAAGCCACTGTTTTTCCATCCCAGTCAAAGGCTTCAGTTGTCCCTACTTTGCCACATTTAGGACAAATCACCTGAAAGGGAAGCCAACCTTTTCTTTTTTGGGGATAACCAGCTATCTGTTGATAAATTTTCAAAATTTGAGGAGCTTGGTTAAGAGCCTCTTTGATCACGGCATCCATCTTGCCACTCTTATATAATTCCGAAGACCAGATAATTAATGGCTTGGCGCCTAAAGTATTAAAGATATCAATGAATTCCTGGGCAAAATAACGGGCAAAATTAGAAAAACCTTTAACCGGAGAAGGAATCATAAAGAAGGGTTTTCCCATGTAGGGAAAATATTTTTTTTCAGATAAATAAACAGGCAAGTTATCCATCGGATCGTGATCGTTGATGATATAAGAATAGGTCGTTTTAATATTAATATCTTTAAGGGCACGGTGAATCAAGTCGTGAATAATCACCCCTCGCAGGGCTCCGACATGAATACGCCCTGATGGTGTTTTCATATCATCTACCCATTCGTAGGGGAATTTTCTCTTTTTTATTTCTTTGGCCAGACTATCTGCCCAATACATAACAAAAATTATAGCATAAATTAGGGAGTTAGCTTTTCGAGGAATTAATCAATTTTAATAATGGTGTAAACAATTTTTCCAACAGGAGCCTCAACATCGACCTTATCGCCAATTTTCTTACCCAACAAAGATTGCCCCAAAGGCGATTGATGAGAAATTTTAGCCTCAGTCGGATCAGCTTCCCATTCTCCGACCAAATGAAAGACGTGTTCTTTATGAACGTTTTTAACCGTGACTTTACAACCCAATTTGATTTCTTGGCATTTACCATGACCTTCATCAATCATCACCGCACTACCGATAACTTCTTGAAGCTCGTCAATGCGACCATCAATAAAAGAAAGTTCTTGTTTTGCTTGGGTATAATCATTCTCCTCGGTCATATCGCCAATCTTGCGAGAAGAAGCTAGGCGCTCAACAACTTCCGGTCTTTTAATATTAACCAGAGTATCGAGTTCTTTTTTGAGTTTTGCCAATCCCTCTTTGGTCAAAGGGATTCTTTCCTTAGGAGTATCCATAATCGAGTCCCTAAATCAAAATATTCCTTAGCATCTTACTCCTTTACAAAAACTCTGTCAATATTTAAGAATAGCTAGAAAAAGAGGCTCAAAAGAGGTAAAATAAGAACATTACGGCCCCATCGTCTAGAGGCCTAGGACACCAGGTTCTCATCCTGGCAACTCCGGTTCGAATCCGGATGGGGTCACACCACGAAAAAACCGGCAAATAATGCTTTTTAGCATATACCTGCCGGTCTTTTGTTTATCCAGTTTTTTGCTTTTGAGCGAGAAATTCTCGACCTTTACCAACATCGGTGTTGATTGGAATATTCTCCTTACAGAGTGGACAATCATCTGGCTCAAAAGCCTCGAGAGGAACTTCTTTTAGGGCAAATAATTCTGGGATTTCCAAACTCTTAGCTGTAACATTGTTGGGATTACGATTACATAAGATAGCAGCTCCGACAACATTCCCGTCAAGTTTCTTTACCACCTTGATAACTTCTTCAATTGACCCGCCAGTAGTTATTACATCTTCAAGAATTAGGATATTCTTGCCTGCAATATATTTATCTTGGCCTCGTTTAATAATAAAGACTTCTTTGTTATTCTCATCAGTGATTTTTTCTGCGTATAGCGCCAAAACATCGCTCTCTTTCCCAATTGAAAGATGGCTGGCTGCCCACTGGGTAAGAACGACACCACCAATAGCAGGCGCAACTACAGCATCAATAGGATAGTATTTATAATACTCAGCTATAAATTGACAAAGATGAGAAGTAAAACCTGTGTAGGGATAGATAGCGTCTTTGTTGACATAAGCACTACCATGTTGGCCTTTGGTGTAAACGATATGGCTGTCAGTAATGATTGCCTTAGTGTCACTAAAGATCTTATCAACAATTTGTTCTCTTTCTCGATAATAATTAATCAAGAAATTAAGCTTGTAAGCTTCTCTTTTAGCAGCCTCCTTAAAGTCTTCCTTACTTGAAGCAAAGATAATTCCTCTAGCAGAATTAACAATTATCCCTTGGCCATTTTCGTCAACGCCAGCTTTAACGGTTTTTTTAACATCACCTTTTTGTGCACCAATACCTGGGAGTAAAATAGGCATATCCGGAGCTATCTGTCTAACTTGTGTTAATTCCCCAGGATAAGTCGCTCCAACGACCAAACAACAGTTACTATTTTCATTCCAATCATTATAGACGTTATAAGCAACCTTTTGATAAAGAGGAACTTTCCCTGTTTCACTTTCAACGATTAAATCCTGAAATTCTGCAGCTCCTGGGTTTGAAGTTCGACAAAGAACAATAATGCCTTTGTCTTTTCTTTCCAGGAAAGGAGTCAAAGCTTCTTTCCCAAAGTACGGGTTTACAGTAATTGCATCAGCTTGATTAATATCAAAGGCTGACTTTACATAACCTTTATTGGTGTTTCCAATATCGGTTCTTTTTGCATCGAGAATGATAGGAATATCGGGATAATTTTCCCTAATATAGGCAATTGTCTTTTTTAATCCTATAAGTCCCTCGATGTCTTCTGCTTCATAAAAAGCACTATTAGGCTTATACGCACAGAGAAATTCATGTGTGGCATCAATGATGGCACGGTTAAACTCAAAAATAACCTCATCAATACCCAACTCTGCAATACCTTTTCCCTTTACGGATTCATATTTTTTTCTTATGAATTCAGGTATTTTGGGGAAATCTGTATCCAACCCCACGCAAGTAAAACACCCCTTATCCCAGCGCCTCTTTAGCATCTCAAAAAAATTTCTTTCCATCTCTTTGTCCTTTATTAAATTAATGTGAATGAGCCTTAGCTTTTACAGCTAAAAACTGAATATTTAAAAAGCAAATTTTTGCTTGAATTTTCTTGCGAAATTAAGAAAACCTGCTGAATTCGCTTGGTATGGGAAATATAATACAAAATGAAGCCAAAGTCAACCTATAGGATGTTGAAGAAGTTTTTTGCCTCCTTCAAAAATTTCGAAAGAAGAAAAGTTTGGGGAGAGGAAATTATCTTGAGGATTTTTTAAAGGCGATTTTGATCACCTCGTCCATATGGGAAACAAAGACAAATTTGATGTCTTTTTTAACTTTTTGAGGAATTTCTTCCAAGTCTTTCTTATTCTCTTTCGGCAAAACCACGGTCTTTAATCCCGCCCGATGGGCGGCTAGGATTTTTTCTTTAATGCCACCGATTTCCAAGACTCTGCCTCGCAAGGTAATTTCTCCGGTCATCCCCACTTCTCTTCGGGTCGGCTTTTTGGTAAAGGCAGAAATCAAGGCCATGGCTAAAGCTACCCCAGCTGAAGGTCCATCTTTAGGGATGGCCCCTTCAGGCACGTGGACGTGAACATCCAAATTTTTGTAAAAATCTTTGGGAAGTTTTAAATGTTGCCAACGAGAACGGACATAGGAAAAGGCGGCCTTGGCTGACTCCTGCATTATCTTGCCCAACATGCCGGTTAGTAACAGATTACCTTTACCCGGCATTAAAACTACTTCAATTAACAAAATCTCTCCCCCTGATTGGGTGTAAGCCAAACCAGTGGAAATGCCAATCTCATCTTTTTTCTCTGCCAAGGTTTCTGAATATTTCCTCGGGCCCAAATATTTAACCGCCTGC
>Ga0194125_10009122_pt1 | contig 13828 bp, 9 predicted proteins | sample TA2KigC250mmetaG_FD_148626 | JGI IMG/M metagenome (GOLD analysis project Ga0194125, IMG submission 148626) | Freshwater microbial communities from Lake Tanganyika, Tanzania - TA2015034 Kigoma Deep Cast 250m | ecosystem: Environmental > Aquatic > Freshwater > Lake | place: Tanzania: Lake... | reverse complement strand
TAGGTCCCCGTTGTGGGCGGGATGTCCCCATCCCGCGTCGCGGCGTGAGGACACGCCGCCCACAATCCGCCGTCCGGCGAGTGGACGCCCTGTGGGCAGATGGCGCCGCAGCGGCCACAGAGGACGCAGCGGTCGCGGAGGAAAATGACCTCGGGCTCGGGGCGGATGGATTCGGGGCTGTGGCACCAGCGGCAGGCGAGCGGGCAGCCCTTGAGATAGACCGCCAGGCGAATGCCCGGGCCGTCGTGGACCGCAAAGGTGTCCACGTCGAAGACAAGCCCAGTGGTCTCAGGCTTCCTCAATCGTCCTCGTCCTCGTCCCTCGTCCTCGTAATCCGACTTCTCTTCTTTCTTTCTCACGTCCCACCTTGCCGCCGGATATGGTGCTCCTGCTGCTCGCGGCTGAGCATGGTGAAGTAGGCGCACCAGCCGCCCATGCGGACGCGCAGCGAGCGGTAGCGGCCGGGCTCGCGCTGGGCGGTGCGAAGCTCCTCCGTGTCGGCCACGGTGAGGGTCATCATCGAGCCGCCGGTCTCGACGAAGCTGCGGACGAGTGCGGCCATGCGCGCCGTGCCCTCGTCGCCCTCGACGAGTCGGCGGGCGAGGCGCAGGTCGAGCGGGCCGCCGGCAGGGAGCCGCTCGTGGCCCATCTTGGCGTAAGAGAGGATGGCGCTGGGCAGGCCATCGAGGTCGCGCCCAAGGGCAGGAGAGAAGTTCGACGAGACGGGCTCACCGGCGAGGCGCCCGTCGGGCGATGCGCCCAGCCCCTCGCCGATGCCGATGTACCAGGAGAAGGTGCCCACGCCCGCTGGGAAGAGCACGGCGGCGCGGTGGGCCTCGGCGTGGCGGGCCACGGCCTCGGCGTAGGCGGCCATCACCTCGCGGCCGACGGCGTCGGCACGCTCGTCGTCGTTGCCGTACTTGGGCGCGTCGAGCAGCTTCTTCCGCAGGGCCTCGTGCCCATCGAAGTTGACGGACAGGGCGTCGCGCAGCTCGGACATCGTGGCCGCCTTCTGCTCGAAGATGGCGTGCTTGATGGCCACCAGGGAGTCAATGGCGTGGGCGGCGCTCTCGGCGAGCATGCCGAAGGTGCGGAAGCGGGAGCCGCCGGCCGTCATGTCGCGCCGCGACTCAATCGCCCCGTCCATCAGGGCGCTCAGGAGCGGCACGGGGGCGATTGTGCTGCGGTCGTTGAGCGTGGCGACGACGTTGCGGACGACCCGCCCCACCATCGCGTCCGCCTGGGCGAGGAACGCCCGCCACACGTCCTCGAAGGAGGCGAAGGAGCGGGGGTCGCCGGTCTCGGGCGCCGTCTCCGAGCGCTCGCGACCGAGGGCCCAGAGGAGGCACAGCATCAGGCTGAGGCGCTGGAAGACGAAGTTCGTGCGGCCTGGGATGATCACCTCCCAGCAGCCGTCGTTCGTGTAGTCGCGGGCGTCGGGGGTCGGGATGCCGAGGCGTTCGAGGGCGGGGACGAGTGCCTCGTCGTTGAAGAGCGCCGGCATGCCGCCGCCGTCCTTCAGCACCTCGCAGGCGTGGCGGATGAGCGGCTCGGGCGTCGCGCGGTGGAGCCGCACGGTCAGCAGCGGATTGGTCATCTCGTTGCGGCGGTAGGCCTCCAGGAGCAGGTGCGAGAGGGGGTTCGTGCCATCGGCGCCATCGGGCGTGAGGCCGCCGACGATGATGTTCTGGAGCCAGTGGTTCGTGGCGTCGAGGCTGTCGCGGCGGGTGCCGATCTGTGACGACGTGTAGTGTCGGGTGCGGCGCGCAGGATCAACAGGCTCGGGCTGGCGGGCTTCGGGGCGCTGGTCGTCGGTGGTCTTCGCCCGCTCGTTGAACTTCAGGCAGAAGCAGCCGACCAGCTCGAAGGCGCGGGCCATGTCCAGCCGGCCTGCCTCGAGGTCGGCCTTCAGGAAGGGCCAGGCGTACTGGTCGAGGCGCCCCATCGCGTTCCCGTTCATCGTCGAGTGGAAGACCATGTGGAGGAGCCACACGCTCTGGAGCGCCTGCCAGAAGGAGAGCGCCGGCCCCGCGGGCGCCTGACGCAGATTCGCCGCCATTTGGCGTAACTCGCCCGCGCGTTGGGGAGAAAAAAGATACCCGCTGTCTTTTTTCCCCGCCTCGGCGTTGCAGCGGGCGGCGAGGCGGGACGCGAAGTCCGTCACGGCGTCGAGGGCGATGGCGACGGAATCGAGGAAAGCCGTCTCCTGCGGCGTTGCGGCGAGGGGGCGCTGGGCATCGGCGTCGGCCCTGATGCCGCGGAGGCCCTTGGCGAGAAGGGTCGGGTAGTCGGGCACGACGTGGCCGAAGACGGAATGGATGCTGAGGCCGCGCTGGCGGGCGGCCTCGCGTTCGGCATCGGTCACGTAGTCTGGGAAGCCCCATTCGGCGTGGAGGCGGGGCTCTTCGAGGGTCATCGAGCCGGCGAAGAGCTGGCCGTGCCAGAGGCCGGTGGGCATCGCCGAGAGCTTGAGGGCGATGGCCCGCGCCTTGCGGACGGCGAGCGGCTTGGCCATGAAGCGCTCGCCGATGCGTGCGGGGCACTCCCACCGCACGGGCGGCCGCTCCATCGCGTCGCGCACGCGGCGGCGGAGGTCCGCGAGCCGCGGCGTTTCGGCCGGAATCCAGTCGAGCACTGTCCTCTCTCCTGCTCAGCCATATCCGCCGGCCCCCATCATGATCCCGCTCCTGCCCCTGCGAGTCAAGCTGGTTTGCAATCCTCCGCCCGATCCGGTATGATTTGAGCAGTGAAAAGTTATCGGGACATTTCCCAGACAGAGGTGCGAGCAGTCGCACGTGCAGCCCGGTTGGTTCCCGTCCTCGGTGGCCCCGCCTCGCCTGCCCTCCCGCCCGCCTCTGCCAAGCGTCCCTTGTTCCGCACCACTGCATGAGAGGCGCCAGGTTTGTCGAGTGAAGACGTTGGAGTGAAGTTCGCGCAGATGCCGTTTTCGGAGAGGGTTCAGCAGGACATCGCGGCGGCCGGCTACGAGACGCCCACCCCGATCCAGGCGGAGTGCATCCCGCTCGCGCTATCGGGGCGCGACGTGATCGGCCTGGCCCAGACGGGCACGGGCAAGACGGCGGCGTTCGCGCTGCCGATCATCGAGCGGATGGCCCACCGCGTGGAGCTTGGCGCGCTGGTGCTGGCCCCCACGCGCGAGCTGGCGCAGCAGATTCACGGCGTCTTCGAGGCCCTCGGCCGCTCCAGCGGCATCCGAGCCGCCATCGTCGTCGGCGGCGTCCCCATGGACGAGGACTACAAGGCCCTGCGCTCCTGGCCCAACGTGCTCGTGGCGACCCCCGGCCGCCTGATTGACCACCTGAACTCACGCAGCGTGGTGCTCGACGAGATCGAGACGTTCGTGGTGGACGAGGCGGACCGCATGCACGACATGGGCTTCATCCCGCAGATACGCCGGATCATCGAGGCCCTGCCGAGCGAGCGGCAGACGCTGATGTTCACGGCCACGATGCCCGACGACGTCGAGCGGATCGCCCGGCGCCACATGCGCCAGCCCGAGCGCGTCCAGGTGGGCCGCACGGCGCCCGTCGAGCGCGCCGTGCAGCAGCTCTTCGCCGTCGGCGAGCGCGAGAAGACACGCCTCCTGCTCGACCTGCTGAGGGGGACTGACGGGCGCGTGCTGGTCTTCGTCCGCACGAAGCGTGGGGTTGACCGCCTGGCCCGCGCCGTGAGCGGGCGGCACCGCCGCGTGGCCCGCCTCCACTCCGACCGCGCGCAGCCCGAACGCGACGAGGCCATGGCCGGCTTCCGCGAGGGGCGCTACCGCATCCTCATCGCCACCGACATCGCGGCCCGCGGCATTGACGTGGCCGACATCGAGCACGTGATCAACTACGACTTCCCGCGCTCGGCCGAGGACTACCTCCACCGCATCGGCCGCACGGCCCGTCTTGCCGCCAGCGGCCGGGCCACCAGCTTCGTCACCCGGGCCGAGCGGGGCACCCTGGCCTCCCTCGAGCGCCTCGTCGGCACCAAGCTCGCCCTCCTCACCGCAAACGCCTGACCGCCCCACTCACTTCTCCTCGTAGGTCGTGATCTCATACTGTGTCAACCCCGCGCCCCTGACACTTGGCCCACTATGGGCGCCTTGGCGATCCGGACGCATCCGGGGGCTTCCCGCCATAGTGGGCCAAGCTTATACCTGGTCCACTATGGGTAATCTGGCGATCCGGACGCATCCGGGGCCGTTTTCCCATAGTGGGCCAACTGCGCGCCTGATGTTTGGCCCACTATGGGCGCCTTGGCGATCCGCACGCATCCGGGGGCCTTCTTCCCATACTGGCCAACTGCGCAGGCTCGTTGGCCCACTGTGGGCGGGCTCGCTCTCCGGGCGGCTCCGTTAGTTCTGGCACAAATGGGGACCGTCACCTATTCTGTCGAGGGGATTGACAGGGGGGCCGCGGCGTGGCATGCTCAGGCCATGCCACGCATCGCACGCACTTGTTCCTGACCTACAGAACCAGCTCTCTTCGGCCTGAAGCGAAAGAGGAAAGAAGAAAGACCTCACCCCACCCTCGTGGGAATCCCAGGATGCTTGACACCAGATCGCGATGCCACTATAATCCCAGATACGTTTGTGTCCCTGGGAAGAGATGGCTCCAAGCTCGGCTGGAAGCGGCACGGCAAACTTGCTTGTTGCTGTTCCCGGCTGTAGCCAATTTCGGAGACGGATCGATTGGCACCACGGCATAATCCCTTCAACGTAGGCACACAGGATTACAGGGTGTTTGAGATCCTGGCCGATTGCCAATGGCACTCAAAGTGCGAGATTGAGTCAACAGGAAGTGGCGACCCGAACCGCAACCTGCAGAACATCAAGGACAGGGGGTGGCCGAAGGGCAAGGGCATGGAGGGACCCAAGAAACGGCACTGCGACAAGTGCGGGAAAGGCGAAAACCACTGGAGGCTGGTGAGTGAGAGCCCGGTGGACTTGCCCCGTACGAGGGGGTTATCGGGATCGCAGATCAGCGCGATCAAGGCGTTCCTCGGTTGCACTGATGCTTTCGATGGGCGCAAGTATCCGCCTGGTGAACTTGAGGTCGACCACAAGATCCCCACGAAGCGGCTCCATGGGCCCGAGGTCGTGGACGAGACAACACCAAATTGGATGGACCAGTACCAACTGCTCACCCGGGGCCACAATCTTGAAAAGAGGCAGGCGTGTAACAAGTGCGTGGCGACTGGTCGGCGACCGTTGGGCAAGTTCGTAGAAGGCGGGGATGACTATGATAGTCTGCATGGGTGCCGTGGGTGCTTCTACCACGATGCTGAGAAGTGGAGGGCGCACTTCGGCTCGCGTGGCGAGTCGCCCGTCTGCCCTGCATGTCTGAGCGCTATGCAGGCCGGGAATGTGACTTCGAGGCGCTTCTGCGCCTTGTGTGGCCGCGAGCTAGCACACACGCGAGAGGACAAGACGCGATGAGAACCGACTGCATCTACTGTGCGGACGTATTGGCTGGGCTCGGCCAAATCCAGGATGGTTCCGTGCACTGCGCGATAACCTCCCCGCCGTACAATCTGGAGAAGCCCTACGGCGAGCATAGCGACGACCTCTCGGACTCAGCGTACCTTGCTTGGATGGACTCTGTCTGGCGGGAGACCTTTCGAACGTTGGTGCCGGGGGGCCGCCTCTGCATAAACATTGGCGAGAACAAGAGACACTATATTTCTATGCCGCACTTCGCCGCATTCATCCACAGCATCTGTGGGGAGCTTGGCGGTCTCTACAGGGGAACAGTCATCTGGAACAAGCACAGCGCCGCCAAGCACTGTGCTTGGGGAAGTTGGCGCTCATGCTCCAATCCGCACATTGTTCCAAGACACGAGTACATCATCATCTTCTCGAAGGGGACATGGAAGCTGGATGGAGACCCCTCACTGACCGACATGACGGCGGACGAGTTCATGGAGTGTACCCGAAGCGTTTGGGCATTTGGCACGGAAAGCCGCACAAAGATAGGGCATCCGGCCCCCTTCCCAGAGGCATTGCCTGAGCGGCTGATCAAGTTCCTCACCTACCGAGGAGATGTCGTGCTCGACATGTTCGCGGGGAGCGGTACGGTCGGGGTGGTTGCTGCCAGGCTCGGAAGGCACTTCATCCTTATCGATAACTGCATGGAGTACTGCAAGCTGGCTCAAAGACGAATCGGAGAAGAGGCCAGTCTGTTTAGGGCTCTCGCCCCAGAGGTCATCGCGCTCGGGTGGCCACAGGACTCCGAGGCGGAACCAAGAAGCGGGGCCGGCGGAAGCCCTTCTGAGCACCGAGCTGCAAGTGTCAGCCATTGACCTCGGTAGCTCCGGGTGCGTCGAGGTCATCATGTCGCCACCTCATTGCTGGCGGAACGGATCGAACCCGGGCAAGGGTTGCCTCCCCCTCCCCAGACCGCTGCTTGAAAAAGGAAGATAGGGGTCAAGTCTTTCTTTTTTCCTTTTCGCGCGCCTCCCAGTCGGTAGGTTTAGGTCTTTCTTTTCCGCGCGCCTTGCAGCAGCGATGGCACCGTGCCCCGCGCGGGGCGGAAAGGCCCCGCCCACGGGCGTGCTCAGAGGGAGACGAGAGCCGCGTGGTAGGTGTTGGCCACGCGTCGGAAGCCGCCCGCCTCTCCCTTGGGGAGAGGCCGCCCGCTCTCTTGTGAATGGGGCGGGCGGGTGAGGGTGCCTTCTGCGTTGCCCGGGGCAAGCCAAGCACCCTCACCCCAACCCTCTCCCCGAGGGAGAGGGGGAATGGTTGCCTCCTGCTAGACACGTAGACCGCGTGTCCCTACGGCTCTGCCCAACAGGGGCTACTTCTCGTAGGTTGCGATCTCCAGCTCGGGGAGCTTGTCCTTCGAGGGAGTGAAGCGGACGGTCCAGCCGTCGTCCACGCCGCGGTTGGGCACGATGCGGAGGGCAAGGCCGTTGGGTTTGTCGCCGCCGATCCAGGTGCGGACGGCCTTAGTGACGTCAATCTCGTAGCGGAGCGGCGGGTCGAAGGGCTTGCCGGCGCCGCCGCCCTGCTTGACGATGGTGGAGCCGACGATGTCGCCCAGGCCCTTGAAGTCGTAGGGCTTGCCCGCCTCGAACGGGGCGTTGAGGATAACGGCTGCGGCCTCCATGTTCGCCTTGTCGTGGGCCTCGACGACGTGGAAGATGAGCTTTGCGCCCGCCAGGTTCTTGGCCTCGGGCAGCTTCACGTCGTCCACGCCGATGAGGAGAATCCAGGCGGCGGGGGCGGCGGGGTCGTTGGGCTTGAGCCACTTGATGAAGTTGTGGGGGAAGACCTCGCCCTTCATGTTCACGTAGGTGAGCCGCTTGAGGGGGAAGGTGGCGGCCTTGGTCGGCGCGTCGGCGCGGCTGGCCGGCTTCGTGGTGCCGATGAGCCAGGGGTTGGGCATCGTGGCGAGCACCTCGTTTGCCCCGACCGCTGGCGTCGAGGGCGGGGCAGGCGTAGCCATCGGCTCCTGGCCAGGGGCGAGGACCTCGCGGCGGATGAATGCCATTCTCGGGTACACTGGGAACTTGCCCTTCGGCGTGGGCACGGGTATCTCAAACGTGAAGGGCAACTTGTCCACGGCCTTCTGCACGACAACGGGCGTCTCTGCCCAGGTGGCGTAGTGGGCGCGACCGAGCTCGGCGCCCTTGTCGAAGACCTGCTCGTAGGAGCAGTTGCGCGCGCCCAGGCAGTAGGCATAGGTGACGACGAGGCGGTTCTTGCCCAAGGCGTCGGGGTTCTCCGCCGTGACGGTGATCGTGTTCTTGCCGGGGGTGAGGAAGGGCTGCGCCTCCTGGTTGTGCTGCACGATGCTCGCCAGCTCGATGGCCGTGATGGGCTTCTGGAATGTGACGCGGACGAGGTAGCGGTAGGTGCCACTTACGGACCTCGCGAGGTCCGTAAGGTCCGCGGCGGCCCACGCCTTGCCGTCCTTCGAGACCTCGGCCTTCGCGTCGTCGCCCGCGAGCTTGCCCGAGGCCTTGGCCACTACGTAGGGGGAGGCCATCTCGACGACGAAGGAGGCCGGCTTGGTGGCGTCCTTCGGCTTCAGCGCGCCGCCCTCCAGCGCCACGTTCTCGGTGTCCTTCAGGCTGGCGAGGAAGGCGTCGTTGCGCATGTCGGGCTTGAAGACGAGTGTGCCGTTCGACCAGGTTCGGCGGCGGTCTTTGGCCAGATAGGGCTCGAGGAGCGGGCCGATGGCGGGGCAGTTCCGCACGTCCTTGTCGCCGCAGGAGTGGAAGGGCGCCTTCTCCTTGCCATTGAAGTAGTGGGCGCCCTCGATCTTGTCCCAGTCGAGGGTGAGGGCATAGCCGACGCCGAGGTTGACGATGGTGTTGTAGCGCGGCTCGTCGAACTGCACGCTCGCCCAACCGCGGGGGCTTCCCGCATCGCGGTTCGCCTTGCAGCCGTCAATCACGCCGGGGAGCGAGTCGCCGCACACGAGGAAGGCGGGCGCCGTCCAGTTCACCTTGTCGCCCAGGTACTCGAAACGGTTGTCCTTCGTGTACCAGACCTTGCGCCCCTGGTCGAAGACGAAGCCGTCGCTGACGAGGGCGGGGTTGGCCTTGATGTCCTGCTGCCCGGCCACGGTGCGGCCGCCGGGGGCGTTGGGGTCGGGCATCCAGCAGTAGAACTTCAGGAAGGTGTCGAAGTAGTGCCAGCGGCCGCCGTACTGGACCTCGACGGTGGTGTGGCCGGGCCAGCCGCGGAAGCGCCACTTGAAGCCCGCCTTCTCCCAGAGAGCGGAGAGCACGGCGTGCTGTCCGCCGCAGAGGCCCCAGCCGTAGACATTGAGCATCTTGAGCGCGCCCAGGCCGCCCGGCTCGCCGGGGTAGGCGTGGTGGTAGTAGAGGTAGAGGCAGGCGTTGTAGATGGCAATCGCCTTCTCATCGTCCGTCTTGCAGTCCTTGGTCACCGACGCCACGACGCTCTCGAGCGTCGAGCAGTCAATCGCCCTGTCGCTCAGCACCTTCACGTTTCCCAGCGGCTCGGCCCAGGCAGCCGCGGCCACCAGCCCCAGCGCCACAACCAGACACATTCGCCTCATCGCTTCTCTCCTGCGTTGACACTCCCTGGGAATGGAGTATACTCTCAGCCAGCAGGTTTGTCCAACCACCGTAGGGACAAGCGGCTGTACGTGTTTGGCGAGGAGGCAACCACTCCCTCTCCCTCGGGGAGAGGGTTGGGGTGAGGGTGCTTGGCTCGCCGCGGACGATGTAGAAGGCACCCTCACCCGCCCGCCTCTGGCGGGCGACCTCTCCCCAAGGGAGAGGTGGGTGGCCCGCCGACCCGAGGCTAGGCGCGTACACTCGGCTCGCGTGTCCCAGGAGCACGACAGGCGAGCCGCCTGTCGCTACGGGAGCCAACAGGAGACGTTCATGCAGCCCCAGGCCTCCAGCCGCCGCCAGTTCCTCCTCCGCGCCGCCGCAACGTCTGCGGCCCTTGCTGCGCCCCACGTGCTCACCTCGTCCGCGCTCGGCGGCCCCAACGCCGCACCCGCCAGCGACCGCGTCCGCGTGGGCTTCATCGGCACCGGCGGCCACGGCATAGGCCAGAACCTCAACGGCTTCCTCCGCCAGCGCGATGCCGCAGTCGCCGCACTGTGCGACGTGGACGACGGCTGCCTCGCACGCGGCGTCAAGGTGGCCGAGGACGCCTACAAGGCCCGCGGCCTCGGCGACGAGTTGACCAGCATCCTCAAGACCAAGGACTGGCGCCAGGTGATCGAGCGCCCCGAGGTGGACGCCGTGATGGTCTCCGCGCCCGACCACTGGCACTGCCTGATGAGCATCTGGGCCGTCCGAGCGGGCAAGGACGTCATCTGCGAGAAGCCGACCTACGACATCGCCCAGGGCCGCGCCCTGGCCGACACGGTCCGCCGCTACGCCGCCGTCTTTGCCACGGCTACCGAGGACCGCTCAATCGCCGTCTACCACCGCCTGGCCGAGGTCGTCCGCAACCGCCTCATCGGCAAACTCGTCCGCATCGAACTCACCCTCCCCCAGGCCCCCGGCGGCCCAGGCGACCCCACGCCCCAGCCCGTGCCGCCCGGCCTCGATTGGGATATGTGGCTCGGCCCCGCCGCCTGGGCGCCCTATTGCCCTGGCCGCGTCCACTTCAACTTCCGCTACTGCTCCAACACCGGCGCAGGCATCCTGGCCGACTGGGGCTGCCACCAGGTGGACACCGCGCAGTGGGCCAACGACACCGAGCGAAGCGGCCCCGTAGAGATCGAGGGCGTGGGCCAGCGCTTCGACACCGGCCTCTACGACACTATCCACACCTACGACATCACCTACCGCTACGCCAGCGGCGTCGTCTTCCACATCAAGAGCGGCGGCACCGGCCTCCGCTTCGAGGGCACCGACGGCTGGGTCGAAAGCCCCTCCTGGACCGCCCCCATCCGCGCCAGCCGCCCCGAGCTCCTCAGCGCCCCCATCCCGCCCGACGGAGTCCACCTCTTCACCTGCCCCGCGGGCGAGCACCGCAACTTCCTGGATTGCGTCAAGAGCCGCAAGGAGCCCTACTTCCCCGCCGAAGTCGGCCACCGCTGCGCCTCCGTCTGCCACCTGGGCACCATCTCGATGCTCCTGGGCCGCAAGCTCAGGTGGGACCCCGCTACCGAACAATTCCCCGACGACCCCGAAGCCAACCGCCTCCGCGCCACCCCCCTCCGCGAGCCGTGGACCCTCTGAGACCGCGCGGCGGAGCGGAATGGACACACGCTCAGGTCGGGTCTTCACGTGCTCGTCGTCGTCCTCGTCGTCGTCGAGGCCGATGGCTCTCTCCACCATCAGCGGATTCGACGACGAGGACGACGACGACAACGACGACGATTGGGCACCCCAAGACCAGGGGCCAGACTCGCGGCGGCCGAGTCTCGCCTTGACACCCAGGGGCGGGCCTCCTAGAATCAACATCGGCGTAACTCGCTGGACCCAGGAACCCGGAGCAGGCGACATGGACAAGGATGCGTTGGCGTTTCTCGAGAAGCTCGTCACCACCCCGAGCCCGTCTGGCTACGAACAGCCGGCTCAGAAGCTGATGCGGGAGCGAATGGCGCTCTTCAGCGACTCGGTGCGGACGGATGTGCACGGGAACGTGATCGCCGCGCTGAACGCCGCGGCGCCCCTCCGCGTGATGCTCGCGGGGCACGTGGACGAAATCGGCCTCATGGTCAACCACATCACCAACGAAGGCTACATCTACGTCACCCAGATCGGCGGCGTTGACCCCGTCGTGGCCGTCGCGCAGCGGGTGGTCATACACAACTCGAAAGGCCCCGTCCCAGGCGTCATCGGCCGCAAGGCCATCCATCTCACCGACAAGGAGGACCAGGGCAAGCCGATGAAGCTCCACGAGCTGTGGATTGACATCGGGGCGAAGAACAAGAAGGACGCGGCGAAACTGGTCTCGATGGGCGACCCGATCACCTTCGACGTCGGCCTCACCCATCTGCGGAACCAGCTCGTCACAGCCCGCGCATTCGACGACAGGATGGGCGCATTCGTCGTGGCCGAGACCCTTCGCAAGCTCAAGGGCAAGGCACTCAAGGTCGCCGTCTACGGCGTCTCCACCGTCCAGGAGGAGATCGGCCTGCGCGGCGCCCGCACGAGCGCCTTCGGCATTGACCCCCAGGCCGGCATCGCCGTTGACGTCGGCCACGCCACCGACACGCCCGGAGTTGAGAAGACCCGTGCGGGCGACTTCGCGTGCAACAAAGGCCCCATCGTCTGCCGCGGCGCCAACATCAATCCCGTCCTCTACCAGATGATCGTGGACGCCGCGAAGAAGGCGAGGATTCCCGTCCAGATCGAGGGCGCGCCTGGGGGCACGGGCACCGACGCGAACGCCATCCAGCTCAACCGAGCAGGCGTGGCGACCGGCCTGGTCAGCGTCCCCTGCCGCTACATGCACAGCCCCTGCGAGGTCATCTCGCTGAAGGACCTCGACCAGGCGAGCGACCTCCTGGCCGCCCTCCTGGCCCGCATGCCGCCCGAGGCCGACTTCACGCCGTAACCATCGCAAGGGCCACAGCCTGCCGCCAGAGGCGGAGGAACGCCTCTGCCAGGGGTCCGCGGCCTACCTGTGAGAGAAGCGCGTGGGCGCCCTAACCTGATGGCACATATACCCTTAAGGCTCGAGCACGGACTGGAGTGCGGGGAACCAGCACTTGACAACCGCGTGGAGTGGGTGTATACTCTGACTGAGTTGCATTCCGGATGCCGTCCACATTGTGGCCCGACATAGGCGGGGCGGCGCCATGTATCGTGCGGCTCGATGGACCGCTGTTGCTCTGGCACTCCTCTGCGCAGAGCCCCTGCGCGCCGACACCCTCCGTCTCTCCGACCGCGGCACGATTCAAGGAACGCTTCAGGAGCTCGTCCTGCGCGTGGACGGCTTGCCGCGCGTGTATAACCGCGGCGAGCTCAAGGAGGCGGCGCTCGCGGACGCCGCCGATGCCCTTGAACTCAACGACGGCTCCAAGGTCCAGGGCAGGGTCCTCTCGCTCACCTTCAAGTGCACCGACAAGTTGTACGCCTACGGTCGCTCGAAGGTGAAGGCGATCGAGCTCGACCCCCAGAGCGCCATCCCAGCCCCCACCCCCACGCCCGCCACCGAGAAGCCGACCCAGGCCGTGGCCGAGGAACCCCCGCGGGCCAGGCCCAGGACCGCCGAGGAACTCGAGTCACAGAAGAAGGGCCTCGCCAAGAACGCGGAGTTCCTCAAGCAGTTCCTCGAGAAGGCCGACAAGCGCGGCCTCTTCGGCTCCGCCAGCAAGGCCGAGGACCGCAAGAAGCGCGTCCTCGCCATGGCCGAGCAGATCAAGGCCGAGCTCCAGGCCGGCAGGCTGTTCACCGACGGGCAGCTCTACCTGCGCTACGAGGCGGCCGTCGCCGGCAAGCCCTTCAGCGAGCCGACCAAGACCCAACTCCGCACAATGGCACAGGGCGTGAAGCTCAAGGAGGGGACGGACAAGAACACCCCCGAACTGCTGGTCGAGCCCTTCCCCGAACAGAAGTACTGAGCCGCAGAAGAGGGACATCAGGAAACAGGCTGCCCGCTTGGCAGCCAGGCCAAAGGAGGCAGAAGAATGAAGAATCTGGTGGCGGTGGTGCTGGTGCTCGGCCTTGTGTCGCTGGCGTTCGCCGGCGGGCCGCGGGAGTACAGGCAGGGCCTTGTCGCACACTACTACCAGGACCCGCAATACTGGGGCGGGAACTGGCCCGACGACGTCAGCGTGCCCGCGGTGAGCCCGCTGGACTGGACCTTCACGGAGTACGCCTACAGCCGCGTGGAGCCGCTGATCAACCACCTCTTCATCCGCAACGGCTGGTTCACCGTCCGCTGGGCCGGCTACATCAACGTCCAGCCCGGCGCTACCGGCGAGGTCAATCCCGAGAACTCCAACGCCCCCATCGAGGTCGGCTTCGAGCTCTGGATGGACGACGGCGCCAGGCTCTTCATTGACGGCGAGAAGCTCATTGATTCCTGGAAGGCCTGCTGGGAGAAGCTCCCCGAATCGCACCGCAGGTGCACTGTCACCCTCACCCCAGGCTACCACCGCATCGTCGTCGAATACTTCCAGGGCCAGAGCCTCGATAAGGACGACGCCGACCCGGCCAAGCTCTACTGGACGATTGGCGGCAAGCAGCAGATCGTCCCGGCCTCGCACCTCTTTCACACGGACGAGGACCTCGAGGGCAAGTGAAGCCCGCCGGACAGGGAACCAGAAGGCTCAGCCCCGGCGGGGCGGAGCAAACACCCTGAGGTGCCGCCCCGTCGGGGCTGGGTAGCCACTTGCCCGCCCGTCCCCTTCCCCTCAGCCTTCCCTCCAGC
>Ga0194125_10009119_pt1 | contig 13831 bp, 9 predicted proteins | sample TA2KigC250mmetaG_FD_148626 | JGI IMG/M metagenome (GOLD analysis project Ga0194125, IMG submission 148626) | Freshwater microbial communities from Lake Tanganyika, Tanzania - TA2015034 Kigoma Deep Cast 250m | ecosystem: Environmental > Aquatic > Freshwater > Lake | place: Tanzania: Lake... | reverse complement strand
AAGAAATCTAACGACGGCCACGACGAGTCCTTCTCCTACGCCTGCCTTCACCACCGTAGGTATAGTATTGAAGCCCAATAATCTTGTTCGCCATTGAATCAAAAATACTCTTCCTCCCCTCAGAAACCTTCTGCTGCTCCACAAGAAAATCATTGATCATTCGACCATACGGAACCACAGGAACCATCGTAAACTTCCGTGACCAGTCAATATCGTCGTTCTGAAGAGTGTCAATGAAGTCGAAGGTGCGGCCAATGAGCGGGCCACTCACATAGCGTTCCCAAGGCCGACCATACGGCTTGAACTCACCCGTTTTCACCGCATCCATTACTTGAGACCACATCGCAATCACATCATCCTCAACGAATCGGTAAAGGTTGATATTGATGAGCGAACTCAACGCCAGAGCACCAGAAAGCGCGATGGAAAAACGGAGAAACCGCGCTAATTCCTCCGGCCCACCACCCGCTTCTGGCATAGATCGTTTGATCATCTGAGTAGCGAAATCAAATCGGTTCCATGTATATCGCTTGAACATCAGGATAATGCGACCTAATGGATGCTTCATCACCGCAGGCATATTGAGACGGGAATAGACGAACTGCGTCATTACAATCGAGTTCAACCCCGCTTGTCGTGCCTCACGCTGAATCCTCGCTCTGAAATCTTTCTCTGATTCCAAACCGACGAACTCCGACGAGAATCTCTTCTCACCCGCTTTTGTCGTCGTCACCTGAATCTGTTCTTCTGCAAGATCAACACCGTGCTTATCCCACACCTTCTCACGCAGAGCCGCTGGGGAATCCGCCGTCATGCGAATCTTCGCATTCATCAGTCGGCCACCCTTCTCCAACCTCTGCTTCATTTTCATGTAGCCCGCCAGATACGCCACCTCACGCAGAAAAACCTCCGAGCCTGTGAATGAGAATCGTTTGAAGAGCTTGTTCGCTCCTGGAATGAAGTCCAACACAAACGGTATTGGATGGCTTAAAGCGTAGTTCGCTGCGTGACGAGTCACAAGTCGTGCTGCATCCAGAGCACTAAGTTCAGGCTTACCAGCTATAGCCTTCTTACGAGCAAGTTGCCACGGAGTTGGGTAAATATCTGTCCCCCAAGTTGATGTCAGTTCCACTCCAAGCTGCCCAAGTTCTCGCCGAGTCTCCTCACTGGGTCGAATACGCTCATTCACCGCTTTGGTGAACCAGCCCAGCCCATTGTAGATCACTGTGAGCGCATTGCCACCAATGAAGTTCCGCGTCACCGTGCCAGGGTGAGCAAGGAATACAGCCGAGGCAAGGTTCCCAAAACCCGCTGATACATTGTCCAGAAACTTCTCAGAGACCCCTGTAATATCTCCCTGAATCTTTTCCATAATCTCTAAGTGATGCTGAAAGACTTTCGCATGTTCAGGCGACTTGGCAATGTCCCCCATGATACGCTTCTTCGCTTGCCAGTGCTGGTAACGCACTTCAGACCGCCAAATGTAACTCGATACATCCCGAACATAGGTGCCAATATCCTTGATGAAGTCTGGTTTATCCAAGGCCATGTGCTGCTCTACAGACAAAGTGCGATGCTTGGCATAGCGAATTTCCCCGATGCGTCCCTGTGGAAGAATTCCAGCCTCCAGATTCTCCGCTTCTTCCAACATCCGCTCACTAAGTCCTTCTTCACGCCCAGGATAGTAAATGTTCCGTTCCCGTGCGTTAAGAATTTTCCCCAGCATCCTACTCTTAACGATGGTATCAATCGTCTTTTCCATTTGCTTCGGGTCAGTCAGAATCTTTTCTGCTTCCATCCCGAACTGTATCCTCATTGCTTCCGCATTCTCAGGAGTGGTGCGCCGATCTCCCATCTTCCACTGCACATAGACATTACGGAAGGTGTCCCGATTGACACGCATCGCCCCACCCAGCATATAGGCATTGCGAGTCACTGCACGATTGAGTAATCTCCACATATACTCTACACGAGCCAGCCGACCCCAAGGGCCTTGAATAGGTTCCTTCCACCACGCCGCAATCTCCTTTGAGGCGGGATGCAAGAAGGGATCGTTAGATGAAATTACTTCAGAGATGAGACCTTGAATTTCCTGAGATTTTGTGCGACCGTTAGCGAATGGGTCAGGAACATGCCACTTCTCCCAAATCGGGCCATACTGCTTACGAAAATACACTTGAGCTTCTGGAGTGAGCGTTTTCTCATTCACTGCATTGAGGTTCCCCCACTTCGCTGTGTATTCCTCCGCAGCTTTGCTGAAATCCACACTGAGAGCATTCAGTTTGTGTTCCCACCGAAGCAAAATATCCCAATACCGATTCACCCAAGGATTCCACCGTTTCATGGCAGATGGAAGAAACATCGTCATAGCGATAGGCCAATTACGGTTCTGAATCGTTTCCGAAATGCGAGCATAACTCTGCAAGACTGTGCGAGCTTCTTGCCGTGTGAGTGGCTTGTAATTGGGACTCCCAGGCTCGAAGTTCAGACGATTCACTGAAACACGGATGAAATCCAACGCACTGATAGACCCACCCTTACCATCAGCCATGTGCGGATTCGTCTGATTGTATCGAATCGCTGCCTGAATCCACTTCCACTGCTGAGGAGTAGCAACAGATTCTGGAGGCCCATAGATGAGAAGGTGGCCCAGATGAGAGAGCAAGGAATCTTTAGTATCACGATGAGTGCGAAGTGCACGAGCCAAACCGAAGATTTTGTCAACGAGGCTATCTCCCATCAATGCTTTCCGTCGAGCTTTCTCTTTTACTACAGCAACGCCGGCGAGAATGAATTCCTTCGCAGACTCATAATCAGGAACTCCTGTGGAAGAATAAATTTTATTACTTTTGGATACTCGTTCAATTAGAGACTTCAATGGAGACTCTTCAATTTTCTTTATGAATGTTGGCGTGTTGATTTTTTCACCAATATCCTGCCGTAGCTTGTCACATCTTCCCCTCGTTTTCTCAGTGAGAGACCTACCAACATCTACCCACTTAGAGCTTCCAGGAAATCCAAACATAGCATCATCAAGCGCATCAAATTTCCTTTTAGCAACATCAATTTTCCCAGCATCTAAGTCTCCATAGATACGATCCAAAACTGCATTCACTTTGACATTGTAGCCTTCCTTAATCAGTTCCTGTCGTTTCGCAATAAGTTCTCTCTCCGCCACAGTTCCTCTCTTAGAAGCCAGAAGAACAGGTAGTTTTTCAATCTTTTCATAGTCTTTCTCCTGAATAGCTTTCTTTAGATCACGAATTTGTTGAGTTCGCGCAGCCCTCCATTCCACTTCTGTCTCTTCTGGCATCACCCCCTCTTTCGCTCTTCTCTCTACCGCTCTACGAGCTACCCATGCCTGCACTTTAGCCGATGGAGCACGAGCAAGACTCTCCGCCAGTTCCAGTTGATCCTGCACTCTTTTACTTGCATAGAGCTTTTCTCTCTTTTCCCAATCAATTGACCTCATTCGATTGTAATAGTCACGAACTCTACTTACTTTACTGCGAACATTTGCTGCTGATCTTTTTGCCGCAGGAGAAACGAACTCTTCTGGTGAGATCGCATCAAATTGTTTCACGAGACGAAATACAATGTCTGTATTATCAGGAGAAGGAATGATCTTGCCTTGTCGGTTCCTCACCAGACGATTATAGTTTTCCTTCATAGATGAGAGGATAGAAAGAATTTCTCGTTTTCCTCTCTTCGGTTTTTCTTCCTTCGGAGCCGCTTTTGGTGCTTCTACCGTAGGTTTCTCAGCTTTAGGTGCAACCCTCGTGGATGGTTTTTGAAAACTCTCATATTCTTTGAGAACATCAGGAGGAACAACCTTCCCTTCAGAAAGAGCTTTTTCCACTATACCTTTGTGTATAGGACTACCATAGAATTCTGTTCGTAATGCTCCTATATTTGCAAAAGTCTTAGTCTCTCCAGTTCTTAAATTTCTCACATCATAGGCATTCCCAAGTCCTTTTTGATAAATGTCAGTTATCTCGTATTTCCCAACTACATCTCCAACTTTCAATCTATCATAAGTAAGTCTGTCTCGTTTTTCAAATTCACTTTTTGTGAAAGTCCAGGGTGCTTTCACTGGAACTACACTTCTTTTCGGTGCAAGTTCTTTCGAAGGAACTACTGGTTTTTCCTCTGCTTTTCTCTTCTCGATTGGAACGGCCTTAGCAGGAGGAACTTCAGGAGCCGCAGGACGAGCTTCAATTTTCCCAGCAATCTTCTCCCTTCTGACTTTCGCCGCCTCTACCCCTGCTGCGAATGCCTGAGTTAATTGTTGAGTAGCTTCTTCAGCTATCTGTGCAGCAGTTTTCTCCTCTGCAACAGCCTTCACTCTCGGCTCCCCACGAGGTTTCTTCGGAGCTACAGCCTTAGCCCTCGGAGACTCCAGTGGAACTTCTATGGAGGGTTTTGCATCAATCGCTGCATGAATCTCCTTTTTACCCATCCCCGCAGCAGCCATCTGCATCACCGCAAGTGCATCCTGCTCCTCAACACGCTTGAAATCTATCCCCATCTGCGGAGTCTCAGGAACATCCGGCTGAGTAGCAACCCTCTCATGTGGCACCTCAGCGACTGTTCCCTGCTTACGGCTCATCTGAGCGATAATTCCATCCAGCCTCGCACGAGCACGACCCTCCGCCCATAGTGCCTCCTCTGAAGCAATGTCAGATTTCCCAAGCAAAACCGCATCCGCATAGGACTTCAGCGCATCACGGTATCCATTCTTTCCTGTAGAAGCCACGAAGTTGCGCACGAAGTCATCCAGAGAAACCACATTATCTTTTGCCACCTCGACTCGATTCACACCAGCAGATTTCAGGTAATTGATGAATCTTGGTAGCCATCGCTCCATCGGCTCATCCGCACTTCGCATTTGACCAAAAGCATTCGCCAAGAGGCGTTTGTGCGGCTCTTCACCTACCTTGAGCAATCCATCAGCAACTTTCGCCACAGTCGGCCTAACTCGCAGCCCGAACTTCGGCTCCAATGCACCCCATGCGTGGAACATCATCATAAAGGTTGCATTCTGAGCAAGAGAAGGGAGATCAATGGGCAAACCTGCCGTCCGCGCCGAGACAGCACCAGAAACCAATCCCAAAGCCCCCGCCTTCGTAGATTGCTTCAGATAGTCTTGCACAAGGGCTTTCGTAGGCTGTTTGAAGTAACGCATCAGTGTTACCGCTTCCTGCATCTTCCTGCCGGTGAATCCCTTCGCTCGAAGAGCATCCACCAACTGCCCAGTGCTCATTTTGCGAAGATTGTTCACCTCCGTCTCCAGAAGCGGTGTCAGCACCTCATTAACATAACGAGGTGCATTCTTCTTCCAGTTTAGGAGCTTCTGGCCTCCAGGGAACATTTTTCCTACAGCGCCACCTATAGCAAGATTCAGCGCATAGCCTCCAAAGGTTGGCTCTTTCTTCATCTGCGCCATCATCTGATTGTAAGCACCTGAAGAGTAAGCACCCCAGAAAGCGGTGTTAAACAAGGCTGGCCGTGCAGCCACATTTCCAGCAATAGCAGAGGCAACAGGAATGCGAGAGGCACCAATCACACCAAGCGCAGCTTTCGTAGCTCCCACACCCGCCATAATCGTTGGAACAGCTTCAGCAAACGAATAGAAAAATCCAGCTACAGGGCCGTAGTCACGACTGATCTGTGCAGCAAAATCAAGTTCTGGAGTCCATCGCTCAGCCAATTTCATTGCCACTTTGCGAATCGGTTTCGGGACAATCCAAGGTGCTGCTATAGCAGCCGTCAGAGTTCCAAAAGGCTTGATGAAGAGATTCTTGAGCGTCATCCCAGCATAGAAAAGTTCCTTACCCATTCCTGGATAGCGTTGGTTGAACTCATCAATCACTCGCAGATACCGACGCTCTGGAACTGTCATCTTCTCCAAAGGTGTATCAGGTCTGGGAACTTCCAAAGTCCCATATTGCTCCCACTCAGGAATGGGTTTGTAAGCACGAGTTTGCCCAACAGCCTTTGAGTAAAAATCCTCTGCTTTCTCAGGGAATCCCTGAAAGACTCCAGGACGAATTGTCCGCGCCTTCTGAATCACCGACCACGCATCAGTCAGTAGATTCTGCTGCCATTGTTTGCGCGTTTCAGGGTCAGGGCCAAAGGTGGGTTCGTTGAAGAGACCGTAGAGGTAAGGCCGAAGTTGCTCCTCCGTAGCCCCTCGAAATTCAGGTAGGTAGCGCATCGCGCCAAGCATCATGTCAGAACGAGGTTCCATCTTTATCCAGTCGGAGTTCTTCTCCTATACAGTTCACGCATTTTCAACCATCTCAAAGTCTCCGCAGGAATAGGAGTTGGCGGAATAGTTTGCGGTTGCCAAGAACCCGTTGTCGTCGTTTCTGTTGGCAGTAATTGTGGTGTGAACGGTGGGAAAAGTTGCTGAGGAGATGGTGTTGGTTCCTGTATTGCCTGAGTTCCACCACCTCCAAATCCGTATCTCCCTGCTCCTGTCTCACCACCAGGAACTACCTGCTGCATAATGTCCCCTTCGAGATCATATATCCGATCCAAGATATTTACCATCGCACGAGCAGTAGGATGAGTGGAAGCACGAAGTTTGTCCACTGCATCCAACTCATCAGGAGACCAAGGATGACCAATGAAAGTTTGAAGGTATCTGTCAATCGGCTGTTTTTCTACTCCAAGAATGTCCGCAATCTCCCCAGGCATTTTCTCCGTCCCGAATTGTGTTCCAATGTTACTGATGATCGAATTCCGCTCCACCCGCTGGAATTGCGCCTGCTGATAAGGAGTCATTCCACCTTCTGCACCACCAAACATCCACTGAGGAGGCCAATGAATCTGCCCAGGAACCAACTGAGGTCTACCCTGTTCGTCCAGAACTACAGAGAATTCTCGTGGCTCACTCACGCGTTGTGGCTCAAGCGGTGCATAACGCTCAGGAAAATTTGTCATCATATATTCCTGCCACAACTGCGCCTTCTCTTGTGGCGTTTTCGCCTGTGCCATCCGTGCAATGTAATCTGCTTGTATCCGTTCCTGACGGTCAATCGCAGCCTCCTCAGCTTTCTGCCGAGCCGCCATAGAAAGGTAATACTGCCCTTGTGGGCCTGCTGCCTGAAGTTCCCCTTCCAACCGAGCGCGAAGTTCCGTCAGGGCTTTCATCTGCTCGAATTCCGACTGCTGCTGCCGCTCTTTCTCCGCCAAAGCCATTTTCGTTTGCTGCCGTGCATAGAAAGGAGCCAGAATGCCCGTCGGGCCGAACATTTCCACATGCCGAGGCTCTAATCTGAAGGTAATCCCTTTTGCCATTCTATGACTCCTTCTTTCTTCATACCAGCTTCTTCACCACAGCGAAGAACACAACCATCACCCATGCCTATCCCCAAGGCTCCAAATAGGAAGGCCATGTAGAAGGTCGAGCATATCCTCCTGCCTGCCAACCCCGTTGAACCGCCGCACCCATTCCTAATCCCATCGTAGCAGGTAAAGCAGGGGGGAATAGAAGGCCAGCCACTCCAATCCCCAGCCCTCCAACAGTGCCCAGAATATCCCAGAAGTTCGTCCTTTGAGCCTCCTCCTGCAACTTGATCTGCTCCTCCTGCAATCTGATCTGCTCCTGAACTTGGCGAAGCGACTCAATCTGCCCTTGAATTCCCGCAATCGCCTGTGCTCGCTGAAGGTTAATCTGAGGTGCCTGCATCGCCGCCTGTGTCACTCCACCCGCGTAGCGACCGTAGAGTTCAGGATAGCTTTGCTGGAGGAATCCGAAGCGCAGGTGAGGTGGAATGTTCATTTGCTCTCCCATCATTCGCTCTCTACGCTGTTGAAGGCCAAGTTGACGATTCAGTTGTGAGAGTGTCTGCTGAAACATCTGCATTCCACCAGGCAGTTGCTCCATCATACTTCGCACTCTATAGAACGCACCGTAGTCTGGAGTGTAAGGCATCATACCCTCCTATGCCCATGTCGGTTGAATTGGAAAATAAGCTGTTCAAATACAATGTCACTACTTTCCCCATTATAAAGCTCAAACATGAAAGTATGCCCATGCAGCCCAACTGGTATTCGTATCAAACCACTATCTACACCAGTCTTAGTAAAAGTTGGGGTAGGTGGCGTTCCAAGGATATTCGTTGGATTGGAATAAACCTTCAGTGTCAATCCAGTAAACAAGTCAAGGGTATCTCCTATAGGATGACTAACATAGACATCACAACTCAGGATTTCAGAATCAAATAGATAGAAATGTTTACTCCAAACAAGCGTGGCCACATTACTGTAAGCCCACGCTCCCTCTCCGTATCTATGATCAGCGTAGATATAATCACCAGAGTTACCTTCAAGTTTCGCAAGATAAGCTGGATAATCTTCAGATATATAGGGTTTCACAAACACAAAATCCCCAGTATCCTGAATCAAATTCAGTATCACCCCATATTGCATCCGAATTCCCCATTCTGTATAAACTATCTCATCTGGAGTGCTTGCGAAAAAGAGATTAGCTACAAATGTTCTTTCAGAAGCAACAGCCAGATCATCATAGAAGAGATACAACTGCCTCTTCACTGGATGAAAACAAGCGTTGATTTTTACCTTATTAGCCAGCAAATCCTCCTTGAAAATCAAATTATCAATTTTTAGTGAGAGATGCTCAAAATTCTGCCCATCGAAGAAGTAAAATCCTCGCTTGGAGAGAAATCCAACCCCATCTCGGCCTGCAAACTCCATTGCCACCAGAGAGTCAGGAGCCATCACACCCAAACCACCAATCTGCCCTGTGAGATCATTCGACAGATTCCACATCATCGTATCTTCAACTCCGGCTCCAATCGCTTGCTCTGCACCTGCCGCGAAGAGTGCCCGCACCTGATTCTCCGTGAACACATAGAGTCGGTTACGCAAGCCCTTCAGCCCCTGAATCCCATCCCCACGATTGCCCAGATCGCGGAAGTTCAATGACTGCCAGCTATTCGGTGAGTTGAGTTCCGAGAAGTAGAATCGGTCAGGGAATTTAGAAGCCGTTGCAGACTCAATCGTTCCAGCAGAAGCATAACCCATATTCTTCCAATAGGCATCACGCATGAACATACACATCAACTCACTATTCCCATCATAGATACGAGTAGAAATTTGCACTTCTTTAACAGGCAATGTATTTGATGACCCAGCACTCAACAAAACATTCATACCATCTGAGTAAAGAGTCACAGGGCCATCAAAAGTATCTGTATCCTCGTAAGTATAAAATTTACCACTCGTGCTCCATTGAGATCCTTCCCCAGGATGACCCGTTCCAAGTCCAGTGACTACATTCAACTTTGCTACATCACCAGAAACACTCAGCATAACATAATTCCAGTTTCCCAAAATCACATCGCTACCAGAAGTTACTACAAGGGTAGTCGAACCACTTTCTCCGTAAATCGTAGCTGTAATTGTATCTGTCCCTGGTTGTGTGAAAGTAATTGACGCAACCGTATCGTAAGGACTAACTGCCCTCTTAATGGAAATAGAATTCCCAATACGAGCATAAAGAAGAACAGCAATAGTAAAATCCACCGCACTATCAGAATCTGACCAAAATGGAATATAAGCAATCTGATTCCCAGCAACATAAATTGCCGCTTCATCTGAAAAATTCTTGGAAGTTGTGTTGAAAAATGAAGTCACTCCTGCTGGAGAAGGCACTGGCCGTTGGATGGAAAAACCTGTCCCCGAAAGATACCCTAATGACCGTTTCTGCGTTACCGAGGTTACTGCCATCCCCGATTCCCAATTCTCGAAATCTATCAGAAGAAAATCTGTAGATTCAAGAAGTGGATAGTGAGCAACCGACTTCCAATGTCCTACTTGATACTCATAGCTCTCTGGGTCATTCGTCAGTTGGACATCTTCAAAATAGAGATAGATAGTTCGGCTACTGGCTGCTGCAATCTCAGGAAGCTCCACAAGAAAAGTAACTGTATCATGCCCCCCAACCTGAACCGTGCCAACGCGGAAAAATCCCAACGGACTCACACCGTCCTCATCTACAAAAACCATCTGATACCAACCACCATCACCAGCAGCCAAATCCAATGTTGTATTCAACCAAGCCCCATACCAATTTCCTCCAGCAGACGGCGGAGTAGCAACAGTTCCATGATTCGCAGCAGTATCTTCATAGAATCGTAGTGGGATTGTCACCGCTGTCATTGTGCGCTGATTCGTATTCTGAATCGTGATGGGAATGCGCTTCTGGAAGTTCGGCTTGTAGGTAGATAACCCCCTGAAATTGGACGGCAGCCCAGGCTGAGTGAACAACTGCTTGGAGATATTTCCAATGAACAGCCGATTGTTCACTGCTTCCACATGATAGCCAGCCGCAGGAAACACCTTTGACTGCGGAGCTACCATCGCGGCATCGCGGTCATACACATCCCCAATAGACGACGGCCATGTTTTCTTGAACTCCGCCAGAAACTCGAAGGGACTGTAGAGTTGATCGGCGAACATCTTCCACCGGCGGTAAAGCCGTGTCCATCGGAGGAAGTCCTCATAATCTTGCCCAGCAGATTCCGCATAGTGCTTGAGGAAATCTTCATAGGTGGCATCCACTCGCGCAGGAACCAAGCCCACTGGCGACTTCACATAGCCTTCCAATGCCGCCGAGAGAGATGTCGCTGTGTTGAACTGACAGATGAACGCCCGACTCTGCGCCCCTGCATTGGACTCCTCAACCTGCTCATTTTCCTCGAATCCATGATACCCGAAAGTTTGCTTGTATTGCCAAATCCCAGGCAATTCAATGCCAAGTTCCTCCGAGCCGACGATGTTGTTCTGGTAAATCGCCCGTGAGATATAGAAATCATGCGAAGAATCCTCAATGGCACGAACTGGATAAGGCAAGCCAGCGATGAGCCAAACATGAGCACCATTATACTCTTTATACCACCGAGGCCGATCCACACCATTGGTGAAGAAAATCTTGTCCTCAAACACCACCGCACGAACCCGATAGCCTTCTGATGGGAAAAAATCAGTAATGTCTGTAAGAAATACCCCATTTTTCTCTACACGGAGAGTTGTTCCAACTCCAGCACCAGCCTCATCAAAAAAAACGAATAGATAGCGGTTGCCATCCTTATCATACATGATGAAAAAGCCTCGGACAGTCGTGGAGAACACGGCGTCCGCATCCTCACTCCACCGTCCGAAGCCCTTGCGCTTCGATAAAGTTCCCGCCTCAATCACCTCTACATTCTGCGCCTCATACAGTTCGTCATTTCCAATCTGCCGAGGATCAAGAGCACGATTGATTCCTTTGCTGAAGAGGATTCGTTCTACTTGCATCTTTTCTCATAAGCCCTGAAAAGGTTGAACGACAGACGGCGTTACTTGACCAGCTACTTCCGATGCTCTCTCATCCCGAAGTCGAATATACTCCATCTGTTCATGTGCGAATGATTTCTGTTGATTCTCTAAGCATTTCCACAGTGTCCCATGATAGAGAGCCTCTACATCAATCTGCGGCACGATGGTATCCGCCGCATCGTCGTTAATGTCCTCTGCGTAGAGGGAAGCGAGAATCACAATGGAATCTCCATCTCCAATCGCCGGATAGACATTCAGAATTGTGCCCACATAGGAATAGAGATAACTCATCCCAGCAGTTGAGAGAGAACTGTCTGTGGCTCGAAAATCCGTCATCACCGATTCCGACACAGGTGTAGCCGCATAACCGTTCACCGCTACATAGTAAATCTTGCGCAGTGCAGGAATCTGAAAGATAGCACCTCCCCCTTCAAACTCCAACCCACGCAAAAACTCCCCGACCTTTCCGCTGTAGTCATTGAGAATCTCGCGCATGAAGAAGAGAACGAACTCCCACGAGATGCTGTCAGGAGACACACCCGCTGATACGAGTGCCGTGCGAATCATCCCATAGATTTGCTTGAAAGTGTAACCACGAATCTTCGCAATCTGCGTTGTCTTGGCAATGTCCGAATACGCCACATTGCGCTGATAGGGGAATACGCTTTGAATAAACGCAGGGGTAATATCTTCCATTGCCATCGTTAGGGTCTCTCGAATGCCGCAATGACAATCTCAAAATCTATATCCGCAGGCAAAGCCGATTCATGCAAATCCCCTCCATTGCTTCCCACGAGTTCAATCACACAGCCAGAAGTCGTCACATTAACCGCAGTCCATTGCACCTCAGAATCCGAAGTTTCCCCAAGGGGAGTCACAATGACCACTTGGGGGATATTCTTAAACACAATAGGAAAAGTGACGGTAGCACCTTCTGCAATCGTTTTCCATATCGGCCAAGCAATAGGAGGGTCTTCTCCTTGTCGAAGTTTCACCACTTGCACTTGGAGGCTATATTGCTTGTTGTGGAAAGTCAGCATCAGAGTTTCTCCATCGCAAAGATGAAGATTTCAATGTCCGTTTGAATCGGCATAACCGTCTCATCCTGCACATCGGTCACGCCACTACGCATCGTGAACTTCTCCGTCGTCAGCGATCCAGCTTCATACCACCAAGTGCCATCAGCAAACAACGGTGGGACAATGAGCACGACGGGTGGAGCGAGAAATTTCTCTGGGAAGTAGAAGGTGTATTCTCTCGCCAACCCATGATAATCTCCAACCGTCTGTAGCTGAACGATCTCTCTCTGGATCGTATATTTCTTCCCGTTGAACAGTGCCATTAGAGTTTCTCATGTGAAATGACAACGACAAAGAACTCCATCCCAACCGTCATAATCGAACTGGCAACTTCCAGAAGAGCCCCTGTAGTTGTTGCTGTAGCCTTCCATGTGCCTGTATCCCCATACGGTCTCACCACCCAACATTCCGGCACATTGACAAAAGCCTCTGGGAAAGACACATCATCATACGCTGTATCAATCGCTGAAGCTCCCGTCAATTTCACCTTATGAACCTGTATATGGTATTGCTTGTCAGAATAGCCCTTCATTCTTACAACCTCTCATGCGAAATGACAAGCACATAGAATAGTGGAGCGAGTGCTTCCGTCGCATTGTAGGGCATCGCGGAGGTTTTCCCAGACGCTATTTTGATCGTGCATCCTGTAGTAGTCGGAGCCGCTGTCGTTGTCCATACATCATAGGCATCCGGCAAAGGTGGCACAATCAGAACCACTGGAGGACTCACAAAGGCTTCTGGAAAAGTCACCGTTGCAGTAGCAGAATGAAGCGTGTTACTCGCAGACAACTTCACTCCATGAACCTGAATGTGATAAGGCTTGTCAGAATAGCCTTTCATGTCCGTGCAGGAACCTCCTTGATCTCACTATCCGATACCAGAATCATCTGATAAGCACGATTCACAATCGCAGCATGATACACAGGCGGCAGTTCCGATTCAATGCTCGTCCCAACCCATGATGGCCCCGCCACAATGGTTCCACTGGAGAGCTTATACATATCCGACACTCCCGTCACCCTCATATTCTGAGGGAAACGAAAGTAACTGATGAACACATCTTGATCGAATTTCCGCCCAAAGGAGTAGATTTTCCCACCAGAGATACGCACTTTCGGCTCCAGCTTCGACCCATCATAGGGGAATGCAGGAGCCACCGCAGAGGAGAGAATCCGCATCGCCCCCGTCAAATCGCCCGTCACCGATTCCGGCGAGATGAGCCGCAGGAAATCGAGCGGCAGAAAATGAAAATCACTGTCGTTTCGCGGAAGTTTGTAGCGATAGACAGCCAGATTATCCAAGTCGCTCGGCTGAACACTGGACGCAATCTCTTGCTGGGCCATATTCAGCCGAGCGAGTTTCTCAAACGCTGTGTAGCGTTGTTCATTCGGGTCGTTGAGCAG
>Ga0194125_10009117_pt1 | contig 13831 bp, 8 predicted proteins | sample TA2KigC250mmetaG_FD_148626 | JGI IMG/M metagenome (GOLD analysis project Ga0194125, IMG submission 148626) | Freshwater microbial communities from Lake Tanganyika, Tanzania - TA2015034 Kigoma Deep Cast 250m | ecosystem: Environmental > Aquatic > Freshwater > Lake | place: Tanzania: Lake... | reverse complement strand
TTGATATTTCTAGCGGTCTTATTTATATTTACAATTCGTATTTATAAACTTGAAAGTTTGCCTGGAGAGTGGTTCGGAGATATATCAAATGTTCATGAGTATGTACAGCAGATATTGAAGGGGGAATGGCCATTTTATTTTTTTCAAAGTCCGGGACCACTTTATCATTATCTTATAGCTCCAATAGCAATAATTTTAAACAGATACGGATATGATACTTATAAAATCGCATCTGTTTTAGTGAGCATATTAGGTCTGTATGCTACTTATTTTTTCGCTAAAGAAATTACTTCAAGGACGCTCGCTTTGATTACGGTTCTTATCATGTCTTTTTCCTCTTGGTATTTGATCTGGAGTAGATTAGGTAATTCACAAATTGTCATTCCTGCTATTTCTGCTTTAATGAGTTATTATTTGGTAAGATATATAAAAAGAGGTAAACTAATTGATCTGTCGCTTGGTGCGCTTATTGCTTCGTTTGGTTGGTACACCTATCCCCAAACTTTTATTTTTCTGCCGATTTTTATCTTTATAATTTTTGTATCTCTTCTTATCCGAAGAGATTGGAGAAGGGGTATTATACATTTAGTTTTCCTAATTATTTTATCGTTTTTATTCGCTCTTCCCTTTATTAGTATTGTTCAACATCAGCAGGGTGATTTCACAAAAGGATATATTGGTAATAAAGTTATTCCAGTATTCTTACAATCTCCTCAACAAGTAATAAGTAAATTTTTTACCAATTACAAAAAAACACTCCTGATGCTTCATGTCAGAGGTGATGAGATATTTATCGGTAATATTTCACATAAACCGCATCTCGACCGATTAAGCGGACTACTTTTTTTTGCCGGAATTTTATACTTCATAGATAAAAAGAAATGGATTTGGCTGTTTTTCAATCTATTTATGATTGGAGTAATGATATTACCTTCGACTTCTCCAGCTATTCCAAACGGAGAAATTCCAAGTAGTAGCAGAAATGTAGCAATTATTCCGTATGTATATTTATTAGTGTCTGGTGGGCTATGTTGGTTTGGAAATCTCCTTAGGAAAATTCTGAGGAAGGATCATGTTTATAGAATTTTTCTCTCAGTATTTTCAGTTTTTATTGTTTTTATTAATCTCAAATCTTATTTTTATGATTATGCCTACGGACTGCCTGATCACAATCAGGCATGGGGAAAAGAGATAGCGCAGTATATAGATACACTACCACCTTATATCAATATATATTTTGGTTCCTGTTGTTGGGGGGCATGGGGACATCCAGAGCCTAAAGCGGTAGCTTATGTTCTAAGGAAACAACGTGATTTTATTGAATATAGTCATTTTTTAGATTCATGCAAGGAGGTTACTCGTTTTCCGGCATTAGTGATTTTTGGCCCCAACCATGAAGATAGGATAAAGAAATATTTTTCTTGCTTTCCAGATATTAAAATTGAAAATGTCAAGGGGAAAGATGGAAGTATACTTTTCAAGAAAATAAGCATCGATAGGATCAATTAAAATGAATGGATTGATTCGATTTCAAAAGGTTATAATTATCTCGACTATATTTTTTTTGCTCGTCATTATTACTTTTTTTTTCTATCTTAGCGACTTAACCACTTATGGGCCTACATGGGATGAGCTTGTTTTCCATCGGAATTACGGTAGAACATACACAAATTTTATAAGAGATAGAGATCTTAAACCTATTATTAACGACGATAATGCATCTTGGTTTCCACCTGTAGCTGTAACTATAGGTAATATTTTTCTAGAAAACAAGTTTCTTAGAAATATTTATCCGGTTAACAGTGATAGATTCCATTTAGCAGCAGTACTATTTGGAAGTATTACAGTTGGAACTGTTTTTCTTATTGCCTATCTACTTTTTAACAATTTATACCTTGCCATATTTAGCAGCTTAATACTTGCAACTTATCCGCAGTTTATTACTCAGTCGCATAATAATGTTCGCGATATTGGCTTGACAATGTTTTATAGTATTTCGATATTATTTCTGTTATATAGCATACGATCAAAACACAGCATCTTTTGGATGGCCCTATCAGGGATGATAGTTGGGATTACCACTGATACAAAACAAAATGGTGCTTTCCTGGTAATCATTGGGATAGTTTGGTTTTTGTTCCATTTCCGAAAATTGGGTATTTTGAGATTTTTATCAGGAAGTTTGTTCTTTATTGCTTTCTTCCTAATCTCTTTTATTACCTTTTGGCCATATATGTGGGCTGATACATTTAGACATTTGCAGTTAGCCTGGCATTTCCTGACTGATCCAGGGATCATTGCAGGATCGACAACTTTTTACGATAAAGTGTATATCTCTATGAGAAACATACCAATATATTATCCATGGGTGATGTTATTTATCTTAACTCCTCCAGTTATCTCTTTTTTGGCCCTAATAGGACTTATTGTTGCATTTGCCAGCATGTTGAAAGGAAAAAAAGAAGCAGCTATTTTATTCTTATGGATTTTTGTCCCACTCTTCCGTTTCTTTTTCCCACTCTCATCTTCGACATTTGATCAGATCAGGCATTTTTTTGAAGTAGTTCCAAGTATCCCTATTTTAGCCTCCCTCACTCTATATACGATAATAAAATGGTTTAAAGATATTGTCTTGGTGAAGAAATTTATTACAGTAGTTACGTTATTGATTTTTTCTTATAATATTTACGTCAGTTTGATTTATCGCCCATATGGAACTGCTTATTTTAATTTTTTTGCAGGTCCTCCTTCTTATGTAAATCATGCATTTGATATTGAATATTGGGGCAGTGTATATCGGGAAGCCACGAAAGTCTTGAATGAAAGATATGGGAGGAATGTCATATATTATTCAGCAGGACTTGGCTCGCATATATTAGTTGAAGATGGTTTGTTGGGTAAACTTACCGATAATTATCTGGATAATTTTGATTATATAATCTTTATGAATAAACAAACATGGCTTAGGAATAATGACTATGTTCTTTGGTTAATTAGCAACAAAAAGCCACTATATACCATAGAAAGAGGAGGAAAAGTAATATTCTACCAGTTTGCTCCATATAAAGAAGAATATCTTCAACAAAAAAAATAATAGCTTAATCCAGGTGGAAAATGTAATTTAAATCTCTAGATTTGAAATCGAAGCTTATTTTGCGGAATATATGATTTGATTTAAAGAATAATGGGAATTTGAAAAGTCAAAATCATACTTGTCGTATATTAGTTTAGAACTTAATGGTGTCAGTTCTTCTACGCAGTTTGTTCCTTCAGTATAGATTATCATATTAACATTTGGTTTGAATCCTACCAGGCATGGTTGATTATCTGGGAAAACAGTAAATTTTGGAAAGAAAAAATATAGATGATCATTTAGGAATTGAGTTTTAAAAGAGTTAAGATAGATTCCTAATTGTATTTCATCTTCAGGTTCTATATGATATTTGCTCGCCGTGTTTATTGTTTCGCGTAATAATAATGAACGTATATCGAAATTCTTTACCGCTGAAATATATATGTTGTGGATTATATAAATATTAAACACCATAATTACGGAAAATATAATTATCTTCATTTTCTGTTGGAAGATCACATCGTATCTACTAAAGAGATCAATGATACCCCAGAGGATAAAGGGAATAACTATAATAGACCGGTGGATTCCAAAGGAAATATGAGGTTTGGCATAACCTGGAGAAAGACCCGAGAATATAATTGTGGCAATAATCCAAATTACAAGAAGGAAATGTTGAAATCCCCATGCATATGTCAGAGAGCCAAATAAATAAATTACCACAGGGAGAAATATTATCTGGCCGATTAGTGGCACCTGATTATTATACATATCTGTATTGTGTATGGAAAAGTATTCTAAAGATTGCCTTGATTTTTCAACCACTTCATTAATGCTAAGATCTTTGTTTGGTAGTTTCGTATCTGTCCGATGATGGTAAGAGATAATTCCGAACGAGAGTGAAAGTATTAGGCAGCCAATCCATAATATAGATCGATAAGCTGATTTATTCTTGATTATTTCAAACACTGTCATCATTAGTAATACTCCCAAAAATAGTGCCCAGACGGCGAGGGCTGGAACATAGATGTTGGCAAGCATGATTAAAATCCATCCGAGTGCTATCCAGTTAATGATTGTTAGCCTGGTTTTAGTAATAAGAAACATGCCAATTGCTTGGAGAGTAAAAGAGATAGGATTTGTGATTTGTTCAAATGTTCTTATCAAAACAGGAATAACAGGAAAAGCAATAATAGCAAGACTACTTATTCCTGCTGCAATCGATATATCACCATATTTTGAATAGTATAACTTTAATCCGCTATAGAACAGAAAGATCCCGAGCAGAAATGGAAGGAGGTATCCTAGACGATAGTTAATGATTGATTTACCCCAAAATAAGCTTGGTAGAGAGACAAGTAGAAATTGCTTATTCGGATTGCCTAGAAAGGATGTTCCCGTATAACCGAAATCATTTTTCTCCCAGTTGGATAGTCCGGCAGCTACCTGTTGGGTAGCCTCACCGGAGATATCTATAGGGAAACTTCCAAGCTTAAAAGTAACAAATAATGTTGTTGTCAAAAGAGCAATAATACCAAAAAAATTCTTTGAGCGAATATCACTTGATAAAACTTGGAGGATGTATCTTATGCTAACAAGAAGATAAAATAGAAACCAGACAAACCATATCCGAGAAGCAAAAATACTATATAGACCATGTTGACGGTAAGCCATTATCTCGAAAATTGATATGATTCCTGATAAAACAATGACAAGAATTATTTTTAGACATTGGGACCAAATTATACTAGAAATTGTTTTTATGATACTTGTTATGTTCATATATTTATGAATTATTACATCCTACCTATACTTGAGTTCAATTTTATAAAATGCTGGAGACCCGTTTGGCGCAGGAATAATTTTCTTTATTTCTATCTTGCTGAAATATTGACTTTTGACAAGATCTTCAAATTCATCTGGGATACTGAAAATTACAGTGTTATCTGTAGTTAGTTTTTGTCGAAGATAATCTCGTGTATCTCTGAAAGTCACTCTAGATACTTTTTCTTTTGTGAGAAAAAAACTTGCAACAGTAATAGTATCGAAAGTAAAACTGGATATATCTACATGTTGGTATTCATCTAAAGATTTATTTACTTCTGGAAAAAGTTGTTTTGCGCCATATTGCATCATTTTATAATCTTGATACCATAGAGGGCCTTCGGTGACACTTTGCTTCGTAATTTTATAACTATAAATAAATACAGAAATAAAGATTATTAGATAGAACAACTTATTGAACGATTTCCACCTAATTATTTTATAACGGAAATCATATATAGCTTTTACTCCCAGAAGAAATACACATGTTAAAGGAACAGCACTAGGAATAATCCGTGTAGCTTGTGGTTCCGTCATTACAGCAGATGGTAGTGGAGAGGTTAATAGACTTATTAGAATTATTCTAGAGTAAGGTCTATTTAATTTTAGTAGCAATATAAAAAGACCAATTAAATATAGAGGGAAGGCCCATAATGGATAAAATCCATAGTCTTTAAAAGGAAAAAATGGAACATATGTAGGATAATAGTAAAATAAAAATTTTGGAACAAAGAAGTTAAGATAATTTCGTACGATATAATCAAACTTTTCTTGAGGTGGAATTTCTTTAGTAATAAGTGAATCACGAGATCTAAGATATTCAGTATTGAGTTGAATATTATCAACGTTAAATTTGATAAGCGGCAAGAATATTATTACAGCAAAGATACAACCAAATAATGCCGTTTTAGCATTTCTAAAATGATATGGAAGATCAACTATAATAAGACCAATAATCATAGAGACTATTGGTAACCAAATTATATTGAATGTATATATTGCTAATGCAGCAAAAAATATTGATAAATAAAGATAAGAACTATTCTTGATCCTATATTGGAGATAATAATAAATAAATCCAGCATAAAATGCTGTAAAGATGGCATTCGGAAAACCTGTTCTTGATAGGAAAAAATAGATAGGAGAAAAACCAAGAAAAAATACGGCTAACCAATAGAATTTTATCCTGAAAATATTTTTAGCGATCAAAGCTGTATAAACACAACCTAGTAAAGCTACCAGTACGGTTGTAAATCTGATGCTCCATATTTTCTTACCGAAAAAAAGAACGCCAGGAATATTTAAATGAACATTAAGCCCAAGCATGTGATATCCTGTACTCTTTATCGTCATTGGAAGAAAATTGTTCTGTCGGTCTTTAAAATTGTTTTCTAATAACTCTTCTGCTTTTGTTCCCACAATTGCTTCATCGCAGAAAAAATAAATTGGAAAATCCTCAATTTTCACTATTCGGGTAAAAAGATAGAAAAGCAGAGTTGATACGAATAATATTTTATGAAGTGTTGCTGATTTCATTTAAACCTATTAATAAACTATTAATTTGTAATTCAGGTTAATTTGGCTCATATGACTTTATTTCATTCTACCAAATAGTATAGAATAAATTAATTCGTAAGTTATACTTTTATAAGTTTGCCAATGAAGATATTTAATTTCATTAAGAAGAACTTCTTTTTTCTAACTCTTCTATTATTTGCTTTTATATTAAGATTTTATCATTTAGATGGTATCCCAAATTATTTGAGTGGTGATGAAAGTGAGATAGGAATTTCCGCCAGAAGAATTATTAATGGCGAGGTAAAAGCAAGTATATTCGAAACTGGATGGTATAGCATTCCAAATGCGTATTTCTACCTAATCAGTCTCTCTCTTAGGATGTTTGGAAATACACTATTGGGTATTAGATTTTTTTCCGCTTTAGCCAGCTTTTTGACAGTAATATTTACTTATTATTTTGGAAAAATATTATTTGATCGACAGACTGGGTTTGCTGCCGGATTGATCTAAGCTATCAATGGTTTACATTTACAATCTTCACATGTTGCCCTTCCTAATATATATGATGGTTTATTTTCTTGTTTGGCTATTCTGTTGCTCATGATTGCAGATAAAAAAAGGCATGTCTTTTATTATTTTATTACTGGTCTTGCTATCGGTTTTTCTTGGTATTTTTATCTAGCTCCAAGAATTCTTCCTTTATGGATTTTAGTATTTTTCTTTTGGAGGATCATATTTCGACAATACAATATTAAAAATGCACTTATATACATAGGTGTTCTGTTCTTTGGTTTTTTTCTTATTTCTGGACCATTAATTTGGTATTTTATTCAGCATAAGGATGCCTTTTTTGCTCGAATACTCGGACATATAGATTATGGACAAAACAACAGTTTTTTGGATATTTCTCTTGACAATTTTATTCTCGTGACCAGATTTTATGCTCAGAAAATCTTCGATGCATTTAAAATATTTATAATCCCTGGGACAGTGAGTTTTGCATATTACCGAGTAACGCCTATACATTTTATACCCGCTTCTATATTTCTTTGTCTCGGATTATTGTTTCTAATAATTAGGCACTATAAAACACTAGATTTTTATATTATCTTATTATTTATAAGTATTTTAATATTTGGAGCATTATTAACAGATATTTTATTAGGTCGATATTTAATAATTATTCCATTTACATGTTTATTAGTTGCATTAGGGCTATCGGTGTTCGTTAGAAAGATTACTGCAAATAATTATTTTCGGTCGATACTAGAAATATCTATTGTAGTATTAATTATAATAAATGAATTACCAGCTGTTATGAAATTTATGTTTATAGATGTTTATAATGAAGACTATCATGCTCAAGTATCAACATATTCTGGAAAATATATAGTGGAAAATAATTTGAAAAATAAGAAGGTATTTTTCTTAACTACTGACAGCCTTTTCTATGATGCAATAAAATCAGCAAAATTCTTCTCAGGTAAAGAAGGTAGGGATTTAGTTAGACCATTAAATACTGAGTTGTTATTAACAGAGGGGAGAATAGATAGCTTATATATAATTCCTAATGGAAGATTTGAGGATACTGAAGTATTAAAAAGTCTTTTCCCAGAAGGAAGACTAATATCCCTTTCCAATCCCCTTAATACAATGGTTGCTTATATATTTATAAACTGAGAGTTTCATTATTGTTTATTATCATCTTAATCTCATTAAATAGGTTGGGTCTGTTTAAGATCCCAGGATGGACGGCAGGTCCATGAGCGCCTCACGGACCGGGATGATTTCAATTTTTCCTTCCCTCATCCGTCTTTCTCCCTGATAAATAAAGTAACCTTTTGCTTGTTGGTAGTCGGAGAGGAATGTTTTTAGGCCTCTATACATAGACGATGATAACTTTCTTGCTCTTTTTACTTCAAACGCCTTGATGCCCTTTTCACCGTAGGCAATAAAATCAACCTCTGATCCGTTGGCTGTCCGGTAATAAAAAAGCTGATAGCCAAGATTGAGCGCGTCGTTTATTGCTAATATCTCCTGAAAGAGCAAAGTTTCAAAAGCAGTTCCTTCAATCATTTCCGGCATGTCCAGAGGGCCTTTTGGACGGATAGTACGATAAACACCCGCATCGAAAAAATAAAATTTTGGGTGGAGAATCAAGCGTCTTTTGGCTTTTTTCGAGAATACAGGTAGCCTTACACCGATTAATAAATCTTCAAGTATGGAAAAATAATTTTCTACAACCTTCCTTTCGATCGCCGCATCTCTGGCTATTTGCGACACATTCAGTACTGATCCCTGTGAGAAGCTGGCGGTTTCCAGGAATCTGCTGAATGCACCCAGATTTCTGGTAAGGCCTTCCTGCTGGATTTCTTCCTCAAGATAGGTTTTTACATAGCTTTCCAGATATTTTTTAGGGTCCGGCTCAGTATAAACCGGAGGTAATTGACCATAAGTCATGGCATGATCCAGGTGAAAATCAGAAGATGTTTCGACCGCGGTTAAGGGATGAAGAAAATAGGTTAAAGCTCTTCCCGCCAAAAGATTGGGACCCTTCCTCCTTAACTTACGGGCATTTGAGCCTGTCAATACAAACTTATATCTGTATTTTTCTATCAACCGATGAATTTCATTTAAGAGGTCGGGTATTCTTTGTACCTCATCAATAATAATGTAATCCCTATAATTGGCAGGAATGAGATTTTCCAGACGCTGGGGATTAGCAAGTAAATCATTATAAAGTTCCGCCTCCAGAAGATCCAGGTATAATCCATGGGGGAAAGCTGTTTTTACCCACGTAGTCTTGCCGGTACCTCTAGGACCGAAAAGAAAGAAGCTTTTATTTTCAGGTGGAGTGATTATTCTGGAATACATAATTCCATTTTACATGTATTTTTGGAGTTGTCAAGTCCATTTATTCACTCTTATAAAGAAAGTTAAAATAATTCATTGGTTGCGTTTTTTTGAATATTACCACTTTTGGATGGTCATATACTGTAAAGGTTTCATCGGCATAATCATCCACAAAACTTATCCCTCCCTGGTTACATTCCTGGGACTTTAATGCAACTATCCCATATCTTACAAATGGGGGAGTTAGACAGATTTTAATGCCTGGTATCGGTATATTGGGCCGCGAGGTAAATTCAGCAATTTTCTCAAAGCCCAAAGAGCCATCAAAGAGGGAATTGTAATATTTAATAGACAACGGGTATTTTTTAGGATAGGTCATAATTGATCCATAAAGCCGATTACTTGTTAATATAATATAATCTACTTTCGCCAAATTTTGACTCAATTTTTCCCATTTTTCTTTATTATCTGGCCAGTAGAGAGGAAATTCTAATCCCTGATATTTCTCGTGGATATATCCGGGTGTAGGCAAACTGAGGGGTAGCGCATCATCCCAATGCTCGTCAGACTTATAAGATCCCTCAGGGATATTTTGGTAAATCCACTCAGAAGCTTGAACTCTGGTATGAGGATGTGAATAGATAGAAATAAAAGCAATAGGATAAATGATTGTCAATAAGCCAATAGTCCAATATCCCAATAACCTAATTTTCAGTCGAAGTTTCTGTTCCAAGTTCTTGAGACATTGAGTAGCAAAGAAGGCAGATAAAATTGCTAGAAATGGATAAATAGGATGGAAATAGCGCATGGTTTTAGAGAATTGGATGCCTTGATAGAGAAAGAGCAGAAGGATCCAGAAAAGAGACAATAGAAGTAATATATGGTAGGTATTAAGTATTAAGTATTTTTTTCTTTTTATCATTTGATACAAAATACTTAATACATAATATATAATACCTGATACAGCAATTGTTCCCAAAGGCAAACCTAATCCCCAAAACAATATATTTTTAAAAGGGAAAATCAATGGTTTAGTAGTAATCCATTGTACCGCTGGTGGAAATCCGCCATGTGGATCATCAAATGATTTTAATTCTTTCCAATTATTTATAACTTTTTGGTTTAGACTGATGTCTAAAATACTCTGATTGGCAAAGAGGTATGGTTGGGCGAGACGAAGAGTAAGATAGGAAGAGATAAAGATAAAGAAACAAGAATTAAGAATAAAAAATGTTCTTCTACATTTAATTAGCTTAAATAGCATTCCCAGTCCTATTATTGGTAGAAAAAGAAGTGCTGTAATTTTGCTGGCAATAGCAAGACCAAAGGAAATGCCAAGCAGGGTATTCAGTATCAAGTATTTAGTATTAGGTATTTTTACGGGACTTTTAATAATTATTATTAATAGATAAAAAGAAAAGGTGATATAAAAAGTCAGATAAGTTTCTACAGCATAGAAATGAGAAAGTTGTATCGGAAGAACCATAGTAGCATAGAAAAACATGGAAAGGAGCGGAAGAGCATGAAGCGTGAAGCGTGAAGTATAGAGAAATTTAGCCTCACCAGTTTTACTTTCCGCTTGCCGCTTTCCGCTTGCCGCTGTTATTTCTCTGGCAATAAGATAAACAAGTACTACTGTTCCTAAGTCAAATAATGCGGATAACCGTCTACCAACGAGGGTAAGATTGCCGTAATCTCCTAAGTTGAAGCTTTCAGCTATCCATTTAGTGAAAAATACCGGAAATGTACCATAAACAAAAAAGCCATAACCTCGGTTGTGGGGATTAAGAGGCGAATTGGTTGTGTCCAGATATTGCCCTAAGTCTTTTGGCCAAGCAATACCATTGGCCACCATCGTTAAAAAACGCTCATCCGGATGAAGATGCTGTCCTTGGTCCCAGTTGACTCCATAGAATCTGAAGAAAGAAGCTAATAAAAAGATTGTTAGGGCAACTATAATAGGAAATTTGTTATACATAGTATTAGTTTATTAATTGTATATATACCAATCTTACTCCGGTCTGCAACTATTTAAGTTGCAATAGCGGATTAGATTGGTATATACCGAAAAACATAAGATGCAAATCTATGTTTGTTTGGTATAGCATCAAATTATTTAAGAAAGTTGAAGAAATAACTCATTAATCACACATTAATTCCTCAACACATTAATCGAAGTTTCTTTAGATTAAATGGTAAGTAGCAATTTATATTCTTCTTTAGTCATTGATTTTACTTTTTTATAAATTCTGATTACCGGATGGTCAAAAACAGTGAAAGATTCCTCGCTTTGCTCGTCGTCAATTTCTGTTTTCCAATTTCCAATTTCCAATCTTGGGAAAGAAGAAAATTGAGCAATTTTTTCAAATCCCAAAGCGCCGGAAGATAATAATTGATAATATTTTGTAATCAGAGGATAAAGATAGGGCAGGCGGAGGTAATTGGCAAAAATTCTTCTTGATGGAATAAAGATATAGTCAGCTTGCTCAAGGTGAGAAAGAAGCTGATTAAAAAGTTCCCTGTTTTCATCGATATGATAGAAATCAAAAGAAACTTGGGTATAACTTTTCTGGGGAAGGTCTTTGCCTGAAATACCCAACGGAATATCAATTACATTGGCTGTTTCAAAAAGGATATATGATTTATCAGGAATATTTTGCCAGATCCATTCAGAAGCTGTAACCCTACTGTCAGGATGAGCATAGATAGACATAAATGCTACCCCTGGTAGCAAACTCAAAACGCAAAACGCAAATGTTAAAACTACAACTAAAAACTTAAAACTTCTAAAGATTAGTAGATTTGAGATTTGAGATTTAACTGTATGATCTTTTAGGCCATGATATAACTGAAAGAGGAGGTAACTAGCAAAAATACTAAAAAGTGGGAAAACCGGCGTCATAAAACGGGTCCATTTGGCAAAAAGGAAGGCATTGGGCAGAAAGTAAATTAAGAAAGAAGCAAGAATCAAGAAGTACGAATCAAGGGAGAAATTTTTAAATTTCAAGTCTATAATTCTTGATTCATTATTCGTTATTCTTTGGTATATTATTTGGAAAGCCCACAAAGATAATATGAGAATCATCAATAGAAAACCTCCAGCACCGAGGATAAATACCGGCCAGCCTAGGGTATAGGGAAATATCTTTTCCATTTGGAAAATGATCGGAGTAGTTTCTACAAACTGGCGGGTATAAAAAGCCTCATATCTGCCCATGGCAACATCAGCTTCATAGCCAAAAACTGCCCCTTTGAAGTTCTGGATATCAATTAGATTATATGGAGATGCAAGGATGGAAAAGACAATACTTCCCAAAAGTAGAAACAACCCAACAACCCAACAACCCAACAACCCAATAGACTTTTTCTTTATAGATATTCGTCGCCTAGTTAGTTTGACAATTTGGATCATTAAACAAAGAATCAGAGGAGCAAAGAAAAATAAGCCAGTCAGTTTAGATCCGATGGCAAGGCCAATTACTAGCGAAAGAAGTATTATGTATTTGGTATTAAGTATTAAGTATTTTTTAAGAGAATTTCGATATGGATTGTTCAGGAGCTTGATTGAGAAATAGACCGAAGCAGTGAAAAAGAAAGTAAGAAGTGATTCTGTGGTGCCGAAGTGAGCTGCTTGGATAAGGCCAGGAATAAACGCAGTAAGGATTGCGGCTAAATAACTAAATTCTAAATCCGAAATTCTAAACAAATTCCAATTACCAAAATTAAAAATTCTAAATAATTTGGGAAATTGGAATTTAGAATTTATTATTTGCTGAGAATTTCGTGCTTCGTATTTCGATTTTTTTAATTGCCATCGGGTATTAACAATTTCTTTTGTAACAAGATAAACTAATAAAACAGTAAGAGTAGAAGAAAGAGCCGACCAGAATCTAAGCCAAAAAATAGCTGATGAAAACGGAGTAGATAAATAGCTATCGAGCGATCGAGCGATTGAGTAATTATTAGAGAGGGAAATATTGAAAAACCCGGCAGTCTGATAGCTTGAGAGTTTATTAGCTATATTGCTCAATAGTCTGATTGCCTGATCACTGGCAAAAGCCAGGTACAAAGGAAACTGGCCATAGGCAAAAAAATGAGGATTAAGGTTACACTCTTTAGCGGCAGACGATCCAGGATCATTACTGCTGGAGCTCGATCCTGGATCGTTTCTTAGACAGATCAGAATTTGAGGAAGATTATTTGGCAGACGAAACTGGCTAACGGCGATAGCCATATTTCTCTCATCTGGATTGAAAAAGTAAGGAGAATCATGCATGAGATTATAAAAACGAAGGAGTGATGAAACGATCAAGATAATTACTAGAGGGATGGCAGATATGTTTCTTTGAGTCATCAAATTTCCAAATTTCTAATTATAAATTTCTAGTAAATTTCCAATGTAATAATTTCTAAAAATTTATTGTAATTAGAATAATATATACATATAACATCCATAAATTGGACTATCGTTTTTCTGATTCCTCCACCGTCCGAGGAGTCCCGCCACAACTGCGTAGCTGTGGGCGGGCCACCTCGGAGGTGTCTTTAAGTCCAATTTACAAA
>Ga0194125_10009116_pt1 | contig 13833 bp, 12 predicted proteins | sample TA2KigC250mmetaG_FD_148626 | JGI IMG/M metagenome (GOLD analysis project Ga0194125, IMG submission 148626) | Freshwater microbial communities from Lake Tanganyika, Tanzania - TA2015034 Kigoma Deep Cast 250m | ecosystem: Environmental > Aquatic > Freshwater > Lake | place: Tanzania: Lake... | reverse complement strand
GAGTTTGGCCAAGGCCGCTTGCAGTGCTTCGCTGGCCTCACGCCCGGCCAGCCGGCCGTCGGTGCGGCCGCCGACCATGTGCCGCTCCTCCAGCACCGGCAACTGGTCTTCGATTGACTCAGTCAGGCGGTCCCGCCGCGTGCGCCGGTAGTGATCGATGAGCAGATTGCGCGCCAGGCGCGTCATCCACACCACGAACGAACCCTCGCCCGCGCGAAAGCTCTTGAGGCTCCTGAAAACCTTCAGGAAGACCTCCTGGGTGAGATCCTGCGCCTCCGCGTCGTTGCTGGTGAAGCGGTAGCAGATAGCGTATACCCGGCGGGTGTGGCTTTTGACCATCTCCTCCCACGCGGCATCCTCGCCGGCCATACAACGCGCCACCAGACTGGAATCCGGGTCCAAGCTGTCCCCAGCTATCCTACCGCAGCCGGGGGCCCAAACGCTCTGCCGCGCGGCCGCCGCGCCTCCCGCCGTTACCGGCCGGAAGAACCTGCCCGCGTCGATGGTGGCACTGGCGGCCATGGGACTCTGGTCCTCGCCTCTGGGAAGCCGTTCCAACAGCTTCCACTTATAGGAACGAAGTCTTATGATGGAAAGTTCACTTTGGAGCGGCCCCCGACCCATGCCACTGCCACTACCAGCCCGCCCCCCCGGCGACACGGCCGGTGAAGCCGCCTCCTGCCCAATCGAGAAGGCGCCCGCTTGCCGGCTTCGCCGGTGGGCGTGGGGGCTGGCGTCGGCCGGTCTGGTTGCGGCGGCGGCCTGGCTGCTTTACCAGCGTTGGGGACGACAGTTCGACGCGCGGGCCTTCGGCCGCAGCTTCGCCTCCCTGGACTGGCGCTGGCTGGCACTGGCCATCGCGGCGGCCCTGGCTACCTACTGGGGGCGAGCCCTGCGCTGGGCCGTGATGTTGCGGCCGCTTCGCCCCCGCCCCAGCCTGTGGGGGCTGTTCAGCGCCACGGCGGTAGGGTTCGCCTCCGTGGTGCTGATTGGGCGGCCCGCCGAGGTGGTCCGGCCCTACCTGATTGCCACCCGAGAGCGGGTGCCGTTCTCTTCCCAGCTCGGGGCCTGGGTGCTGGAGCGCATCGCCGACCTGCTCACCATACTGCTGGTCTTCGGCTTCGCTCTGAGCCAGCTCGGCGCGGGCCGTCCTGGCATCGGCCCCGGCCTGGCGTGGGTTCTGAGCGTCGGCGGGTACGTGGCGGCCGCCATGGTGGCCGTGTTGGTGCTCCTGCTGGTTTTGCTGGGGCGGTCGCCGGCCGGGGTATGCCGCAGGCTGATGGATGCCCTGGGATTCCTGCCCGAGGGGTACCTGAAGCGGATCGAAGGCCTCCTCACCGCCTTCATGGACGGCGCCGGAGCGTTGCGTAACTGGGGGTCGGTGAGCCGGTTCGTCGGATACACCGCTCTGGAATGGCTATTGATCACGCTCTGTACCTTGGCGTTGGTGCGAGCCTACCCGGAGATGCCACGTCTGGGGTGGGTGGACATCCTGGTGTTCATGGGGTTGGCATCGTTTGGGAGCCTGCTGCAAGTCCCCGGCATCGGAGGCGGGGTGCAGGTGGCAACGGTCGCGGTACTGCGGGAGATCCACGGCGTACCCATCGAGTTGGCCAGCAGCGTGGCGGTGATGATGTGGATTATTGCTTTTGTAGTAATTGTCCCCATAGGCCTCCCTTTGGCCTTGCATGAGGGCCTGACCTGGAAGAAAATAAGGCAGTTGGGTGCGGAGACCAGACCGTGACCTGTCCCTTCTGCGGCAACAAGACCGACAAGGTGGTCGATTCACGCGAAAGCAAAGAGGCGGATGTCATCCGGCGCCGCCGCGAATGCCTGGCCTGCGAGCGGAGGTTCACGACCTACGAGCGGATCGACGAAGTTCCCTACATGGTCGTCAAGAAGGACGGCCGGAGGGAGAAGTTCGATCGCCAGAAAGTGCTGGCTGGACTTCTGAAGGCATGCGAGAAGCGCCCTGTGGCCATGGCCAAGCTGGCTGAGGTGGTAGATGAAGTGGAGGGTCGATTGTTGGACAGCCCGGAGCGAGAGATCCCTACTACAGATATAGGGGAGCTGCTTATGGACCGGCTCCGCAGCCTCGACAAGATCGCCTACGTGCGCTTCGCCTCGGTGTATCGCAACTTCCAGGACGAAGAGGATTTGTTCAACGAAATCAAGCACTTGATCCGGAAGAAACGAGGCTGAGACAAAGCTCAGGCCGCGCACACTACCTTGTTGGCGGGCCGGTTTCGGCAATCAACTGAAACCCTGTATCAGCTCTAGACATCTTCAACATTAGGGCTTAACAAAAGGCGGGATCAATGCTATGATTGGGAACGGCAGCAGGCCTGTCCACTTGCGCCTTCAATCTGGCAGCGGCCGGAGGTTGAGCTTTATTAATCTACCGCAGGGCAGGGGTATACTTTGCCCGCATCCGGCGGGGAGGTGAGTTCGAGCGTGGATCACTTCGAGGACCAGTATCTGAACGGCGGCCACGAGAACCTGGTGTCACCCTTCGACGAAGAGCCCGCGAAGTTCTTCGATGCGGAGGAAATCCACGCGGCGGACGACTTCCACGCGGTCCACCCGGAAGAGTCGATTTACACCGACGACCCGGTCCGGGTGTACCTGCGGGAGATGGGCGCCGTTCCCCTGCTGACCCGCGAGGGTGAAGTAGGCTTGGCCCGCCGGATGGAGCGCGGCAAGCTCCGTATGCAGAAGGCCATTAGCCGCTCCCCCCTGGTGCTTTCTACGGTGGTGGAACTGGCTGAGCATGTGAAGCGGGGCGCTGAGGACCTCGACAATGTCGTGGACCTGGGAGGGATCGAGCAGGATCTCGCGGCCGACGAGCGGCGCCGGGAGGAGATCCTCCAGGCGTTTGCCGATGTGGGCGCGCTCCACAAGAAGGCACAGCAGGTGGGCGAGAAGTACGAGTCCGCCCCTTTGAGCAACAAGAAGCTCCGCCGGCGCTGGCTGGGCAAGCTGGCGCGTGCTCGAGTCGAGTTGTCCCAGGCCATGCGCCGCATCCCCTTCCAGGTGGCCAAGTGGAAGGACTTCGCCCGCGAGATCGAGCAGGTGGCGGAGGAGCTGGGCCATATCGAGAGCGAGCTGAAGCGGATTCAGGACCGCAACGGGCAGGCATCCCAGGCCCGGATCAAGGAGCTGCGCCGGGAGATCCGCAAGCGCGAGGTTGCGGCGGGCGCCAGCCTGGCCGAGCTGCGGCACACCCTCCAGGTGATCTGCCACGGCGAGGTCGAGGCCGAGAAGGCCAAGAAGGGCCTGGTGGAGGCCAACCTGCGCCTGGTGGTCTCGGTGGCCAAGAAGTACGTCAATCGCGGGCTGCACCTGCTGGACCTGATCCAGGAAGGCAACATCGGACTGATGCGCGCCGCCGACAAGTTCGAGTACCGGCGCGGCTACAAGTTCTCGACTTACGCCACCTGGTGGATCCGGCAGGCCATCACGCGCGCCATCGCCGACCAGTCCCGGACCATTCGCATCCCGGTCCACATGAACGAGAGCATGAACAAGTTCCTGCGGGCCAACCGGGAGCTGGAGAAGGAGCTGGGGCGGGCCCCCACCAACGACGAAATCAGCCGCCGCATGGACATCCCCGTCGAGAAGGTCCAGAAGCTGAAGACCATCTCCCGCGACCCGGTCTCGCTGGAGACTCCGGTGGGGCGCGACGGCGAGAGCGCCCTGGGCGACCTGATCGAGGACCGCTGGATCGGCTCCCCGGTGGACACGGTGATCGACTCCAATGTCCGCGATGAAACCGCCAACATCCTCAAGACGTTGTCTCCCAAGGAGGAGAAGGTGATCCGGCTGCGCTTCGGCATCGGGTGCGAGCGGGAGCACACGCTGGAGGAGATCGGTCAGGAGTTCGACGTCACGCGCGAGCGGATCCGGCAGATCGAAGCCAAGGCCTTGCGGCAGCTCCGCTCGCCGGAGCGCGCCCGCCATCTGCGCGCCCTGCTGGCGGCCCGGTAGTGACCGCCGGCCACCCCCCGCAATCCGAGCCGGAACCTGAGTCCAGGTCGGCGAATGCCGGCTCCACGCCCATGAACCCGGAGGAGTTCGCCCACATCGCCGCCTCCGAGCAGCGCTTCTGGTGGTTTCGGGGCATGCGCCGCATCCTTTACCGGATGCTGGATCCGGTGGCGCGGACCCGCCGCATCGAGTGCGCCCTGGAAGCCGGCTGCGGTACCGGCTACATGGCCCGGCTCCTCGAGCAGCGTTACGGCTGGCGGGTGCATCCGGTGGACTACGGCCTGGAGGGTTTGCGCTTCGGCCACTCCCTGGGAGTCCGGCGGATGGTCCAGGCGGATATCTCGAGGCTGCCCTTCCCGGAGGGGGCGTTTGAGGCGGTCCTCTCCCTGGACGTTCTGGTGCACTTTCCCTGGGGGGAGGAAGAGGCCGCCGTGCGGGAGCTGGCGCGCGTCCTCTCTCCTGGAGGGTTGTTAGTACTACGTGTGTCGGCGCTGGACATCCTGCGCAGCCGCCACTCGGAATTCGCCTTTGAGCGCCAGCGCTTCACGCGCCGCCGCCTGGCACGGGTGGTCGAGCGCAGCGGTTTTCGCGTCCTGCGCTCGACCTACGCCAACTCGCTGCTGACGCCGGTGGCGCTGGCCAAGTTCCGCTTGTGGGAGCCGCTGCTGCGACGCCCTCCGGCTAGCGGCATAGAGGGTTTGCCCGGCTGGCTGGACAAGCTGTTGTACCTGCCGCTGGCCTGCGAGGCCGAATGGATTGGCGCGGGGCTCGGGTTTCCCTTGGGCCAGTCACTGATACTTATCGGGGAGAGAGCTTAGGCGGGGCCCATTACGGGCGCGAGAGGGCCACTTCCTCGCCCGCGCTCAGCCCTTCCAGCACCGCCACCCGGACGTGGTTGCCCAGCCCCAAGGCTACGTTCCGCTTCTCGAACCGCTCCGCCTTCTTGACGAAGACCACGGCCTGGCCGTTCTCGGTATGCACGGCCTCGCGAGGCAACACCAGTACGTTGTCCGCGCGCTCGAACTCAATGTCGGCCCACGCTGACAAGTCCGGAATCACCCGCGGATCGGCGCCCTCGATGGTCACCCGCACCGGGACACTACGCACGAAGTAGTTCTCGCGAAAGCCGCGCGTTGCCAAGGCCCCGATGCTGTGGATCCGCCCCTTCAGACGCAGCTCGGGAAACGCGTCCAAGCCCACCGTGGCCGCCTGGCCAATGCGCAGGAGGTTGCTCTGGCTCTGGCTGATGGTCGCCTCCACCTGCATGCTCGTGACGTCAACGACTTTCATGAGGGCCTGCCCCGGAGAGACCTGGTCGCCTTCCTGGATCTGTGCCATCTCCCCGCTGCGGAAGATCGGCTGCATCACCACCAGGCCGGCCATGGGCGCCTTGATCTCGAATCTCACGATGTCGATGGCGTGGCGGTCGAAGTGGTTCTGGTTCCGCTGCCGGGAGATGTCCAGGATGCGTAACTCCGCCTGCTGGCCGGCCCGGGTGGCGGCGATGTCCGCTTCCCGTTGCTTGTAGGTGGCCTGGGCCTCCTCGAGGTTCAGCCGGAGCAGCTCCCGCTCGACCTCGGTCCTCACTTCGCCCGCGCGGTCATCCAACCTGGCCTTGTCCAGGCTGGCGCGAGCGATCTTCAGGGTCTGCTGGAGGCTGCCCCAATCCACTCCCTGCTCGGCCTCGCGTTTCTTGATATTCAACTCGGACTGCGCTACATCGTCCTTGGTATCGTCGATGTGCTCCCGGAGGCTCTGGGGATCCAGCAGGGCCACCACTTCGCCCTTCTGCACCAGCGTGCCGCCCTTGGCCAGCTTGAGGATGGTCAGGTTGCTGCGTGAGTCCGGCCCCACGAACACCGGGATGCTCATGGCGGCGAAATTACGAGCGGAACTCACCCCGGAGACCCGCACGGTGCGCACCAGGCTGCCCACAGCGGCCTTGAAGGTGCGAACGCCGACCGCGGTCGCGGCGCCGGGCCTCTGCTGGGGCTTCGGCCAGAGCAGGTAGGTTGCCACGATCGCCGCCACGGCCGCCGCCACCACCACAGCGTACATCCAGCGGGGTCGCTGCGGCTCGGTCGGCGCGGGCGCCGGGGTCAGGGCCTCGGGAGGCGCTTGTGTTCTAGGGGCCGACTGGCCGAAAGCAGACATCAATCCCTCAGTCTACTGGACGTTGGACCTACAAGATAGGCGTGCGCCAGCGGGCCGAAGTTACCCTCTGGCAGCCGGCCTGGCAGACCGGGGCGGCGCACCGCCGCCCTGAGGCTACCCTCAAGTGAATCCACGGGTCGAGCCACAGTTCGCCCCCAGCCCGAAACGGCTGATGAAGCTGGAGATCTGCCGCTCTACCTGCTCGGACTGGCAGTGCGGGCAATCCAGGTCCCCGTCGGCGTCCTGGAAGCGGCGGATCAACTCGAAGCGCTTACCGCACTCCTTGCAGCGGTACTCGTATAAGGGCATTATCAACTCCACTTTACACGATGCAGACCGCCGCACGGGGGTGACAGGCCCGTAATCCGTCCGCAACCAGGAGTTCGGACAAGGGCCGAACGCGGTCCAGGAGGACCGCCCCACCACTGCCCGCCGTGGGGCGGGTCCCCAGACTCGCGAGCCAGCCCCCCGGCTGGCTCACCATCTGGGTGAAGAGCTCATGCGCCCCTCGGCCGCGCGCACAGGCGCTTGGCGGAGGCGCCCCCTCGCTACGGACGGATTACGGACAGGCCGGGTGCGTTGCCTGGCGCCGCGCAAAGTGGTACTCCCAGCCGGGCATGAAACTCGGGGTCGGAACTACTTGCTGGCTGGCGTTTGGCTGCCGGCTGCGGCGGCGCTGACAAAGACGGGCGCCGGCGCCACACGCTTTACAGCCCCTCGATCACCACCTCCGCCTGGAGCCGCACCCCCTTTCCAGACAACCGCATCCCGGTGAACCGCCGCAGCCCGCTTACCACGTATCTCTACAGCGTCACGCCCCTGCCCACGCGCCCCGAGCGCAACCCCTTGGTCACCTCCAACTACTTCTTCGGTCCCTCGCCCAACCTGCGCGACGACTACACCCAGGACAACTACAAGCTGAGCACCCGGCTGACCCTGAATCTGGGGCTGCGCTGGGAGATCCACCCCGCTTTCCACGAGGCCGACCGGCTGTCCACCGGCTTCGACCCGGCCTCCAGGTCCATCGTCAACGGCCGCGGCCTCGAGGATCTCTACAAGCTGCGCAAGACCACGCCGGAGATTGTGGGCAACTTCACGCGCATCGGAGTGAGGTTCGCCACGCCCGAGCAGGTGGGCCTGCCGCCCAAGCTCATCGAGCCTGACTACTGGGACGTGAGGCCGCGCGCCGGCTTCGCCTACAAGCTGGCCGCCGGAAAGCGCTCCACCGTGTTGCGCGGCGGTTTCGCGCTGTACACCTTCCCCAATCCGCTGCGCAACTTCAACGCGCGCACCCGCAGCAACGCGCCCTTCAACGCCACTTTCTCGACCTCGATCACCAGCGCCGCGCAGACCCCCGACGGCCGCCCCAACTGGGGTCTGCGGTCCGTCCCCGCCGTAATCGCGGGCGTCAACAGCCGGGACGCCATCGACCCCTCCAAGCCCGGCGGCATCACCCGCGGCGGCTTCCGCACCAGCTACTTCGACCCCGAGCAGCCCAGCACCCGCTCACAGCAGTGGAATCTCACTCTCGAACGGGAAGTCACTGAGAGCGCCGTGCTGCGCTTCAACCCCGACTTCTTCAGCGTGCTGAACAACCCCGGCACGCCGCAGCCCTCCAACACCAGCGGCATCATCAGCCTCCAGAACTCCGCCAACTCCCCGCGCGAGCTACAGCTCACCTTGCGGCTGACCTGGTAGCAGGCGGGCGGCTCATCACCACGGCGTCAGAGCGCGGGCGATGCCCAGCGCCTGCGGCGTCAACTGGAGCAGGATCCGCGGCGTGATCATGGCCAGCGGAAGCAGCTTGACCCAGGGCCGCGGAGACGGCCCGGCCAGCGCCAGCATCAGCGGCAGCGGGGCCAGTGAGCGGCCGAAGCTGTAGACGCTGTCCCAATAGTCCCACGGACCCAGGGACAATATCGGCAGCACGAAGGCCAGAGTTGCCAGCTCCGCCTCCCCGAGCGTATGCCGCCGGGCCTGCCGCACCGCCAGCGCCGCCGCCAGCAGCGTTCCCGCCAGCGCCAGGTAGTCCAGCGTGTGCGCCGCCAGCGCCACTGGCGCCGCCAAAGGGTAGGAGGGCGGATGCAGCAGCCGACGTGCTATCCCGTACAGCGGTATCCAGGGCCAGGACGCCTGCGGCGGCGGCGGAAGCTGGACGTGCAGCCACGCCATCCACGCCAGCACCGGCAGCGCCGCCGTCGCGAAGACCGCCGCCCGCCCCCACTCGCGCCGCAGCACCGCAGCGCCGCAAACTGCGCCCACGAACACCAGCCCGGTCTCGCGCGCCAGCCCCGCCGCCACCAGAACCAGGCACAGCTTCCAGGGCGGACCCTCCCGCGTGTACAACAGGAAGCCCACGCACAGCGCCGCCAGCGCCAGGTCGATCGTCAGCCGGTCGATCGAAACCAGAACCGATGGGACCAACAGGAACGCCAGTCCCCACGCCGGGCGGTTCAAGTACCGGCCCACCCAGAAGGCCCCCAGGAAGACAAAGGCCAGCGTCACCGCCAGGTACGCCGGGTCGATCAAGCGCGACTGGCCGCCCGCCGCCAGGTACGCCAGCGCCGGCGTCAAGATCCGCTGCGCCCGCACGCGGGGCAGGTCGAGGTACTTCCGGTAATCCTGCCGCAGCAGCGGATCATGGGCGAGGTAGTGATAGAACTGCCCGTCAAAACCGTTGCTGCCGGCGAACACGAGGATGTTCTCGTGGGCCAGTGCGGGCGGCGGCGGAAACCGGTCGCCCGTGCAGTAGAGCGCCGTCCAGTTGCCGCCGAAGTTGAAGTGGACCGTCAGCCACCACCACGCCAGCACCAGCCCGGCGGAGGCGGCCGCCCACGCCAGCCGGTTCGAACGCCTCACTGGTAGGTGATCCACATGGGGCTGACCCACACCAGCTCTCCGTCGGCCTGCTCGCCCCGCACGTAGTAGTAGGAGGTCTTGCCCCGCTGGGAAGCATCTGTGCGCGGGGTCGCTTCCGGCTTCGGCATCAGGGGTTGCCCCCCGTGCTGTCTTCGCGGAACTCGCTCTCCAGAATGTGGGCGATCTGGCGGCCCAGAGCGGGAGCCTCCTCGACGGCGGCCTCCCACACCCGCTCCCAACGAATGCCGAAATAGGCGTGAACGAGGATGTTGCGAAAAGCGGTAATCCTGGCCCAGGGGATTTCGGGATGACGGTTCCGGAACTCCTCGGATACGCGGGCCGTGGCTTCGCCGATCGTAGTCAGCCGCTGAACCATCGCCCACCGGGCCATCCGGGCTTCGGCCAGCGTGCCGGCGGAGAGGCCTGACGCGAACTCCTCCAGGTCGTGAACCGCCTCGAGGATGTCACGCAGGTACAGCGCATCACGCCGCATAAATCGTCCGGGCTTCTGAGAGAACGGCCTCGCGAATGAGCGGCTTGAGTCCCTCCCTCTCCACCAGGTCCACCTGTCGTCCCAGCAGATCGGAAAGATCCAGCATCAGCCCGGCATACCCGAGCAAGCCGCCGGGGGCGTCCGGCTGGAACTCGACCAGCAGGTCAATATCGCTCTCGGGACGCATTTCGCCGCGTGTAGCCGAGCCGAACACCGCCAGCTCCCGCACGTGGTACCGGCGGCACAATTCCGAGATCTCCGGTAGCGGCAACTCCAGACCCGGCGAAAGCGTCATAGCCTTCCTCCAGGTTCATTACAGCATACCTCTCGAACAGCGCGGCCTGCCGCCCCTACTTGTACGTGATCCACATGGGGCTTACCCACACCAGCTCTCCGTCGGCCTGCTCGCCCCGCACGTAGTAGTAACTGGTCTTGCCACGCACCGCCGCGGCGTCCTTCCAGAGGAAGTCCACCTTGCGGGCCTTCGGCTCGATGCTGTAGGCATAGGCGCCGTCCTTGATGATGTGCACCTTGGCGAAATCGGCCGTGCCCCACAGCTTCACCGCCAGCGCCGGAGGCTCGGCCGTTGCGAACTCCTCGCCCATGAAGTGCGCACCGCAGCGCACATCGGCCAGGATGTTATCCGTCGCCCCGTAGACGCGCCGCTTGCGGAAGGCCTCCAGGATGGCCTCGCGCGTGGGCGCGGTCACCCACAGGTTGCAGTAGGAGGTGTGCGTCGAGATGTGGTCGGAGGAGGCCTGGAAACCCAGCCGGTAACCTTTCTGGAGCGCCAGGGAGACGAAGCCCAGCGGCCGCCAGCCGCCGATCGAGTCGTTGGCGCTGTTGGAGCGCGGGGCGTCCGGCATTTCGTAATTCTGGCGGTGCCCCTGATAGATCTCGACCACCGGCTCGACCAGGGGGTCGTTGTCGCGCCAGTCGGTGCCCATGTTGGTGCCGGAGGTGTGCGAGGCGGCCACCCCGCTGAAGCGCTTCAGATAGCGGTAGAGCATCTGCGTGTCCGGCGCGGGCGCAAAGGGCGCGTCGTCGGCCACCTTGGGCAGGCGCGGCAGGGGCCGCACTCCACGCTGGGCGAACACCACGTTGCGGTGCCCCTCCGGATAGCGCACGCTGCGCTCGTAGGTGAACATGGGGACGAACTTCTCGCCCAGCGTGTAGGCCTCGACCAGCTTCTGCTGGATCCACCAGGAGTACTCGCGCCCGTTGCCGTTGTCATGGTCGCCGGTGCCGCCCCAGTCCATGTAGGCCGCGTCGATGAAGTAGCGATAGGCGTCGATGAGCGGCCCGTCGCGCCCGCCGTCGCCCGAGATCTCGGTATGCCGGTGGAACTCGCCGCGCAGCAGCCGCGGGTTGTCGCCGCCGAGGCGGGCGCGGTAGTTGCGGATGAAAGCGACCTGCTCGAGTTCGGCCTTGATTTCGGCATCCGGCGCCGCGGGCGTCTCCGCCGGCAGCGCCTGAAGCTGCGCGGGCTGCGGCTTGGCGGCCAATTCCATCTCGGCGGCGTAGAGGTCGTTGTTGACCCCGCTGGCGCCGCGCCGCCCGCCGCCCGCGACCACCTGCTGACGGTGATCCGCCGAGGCCACCATCAGCAAGTGCCCAGGGGCGAAGGAAAGCAGCCCCGGGCGGTTATCCAGCAGGTTGTCGGACTTAGGGAAGGGGACCGGCCCGTTCCAGCGCGCCCCGTCGAACCACACCACATGCTCGCCCCACACCGTGCCCACCGGCGAGCGCGATGCCGTGGTGGCCGACCGGAAGGCCAGGAACACCGTGCCCGCGGCATCCACCGCCAGGCGGGGAAAGCTGTTCAGCGGCAGCGGGGGCGCCTGGGTGGCGGCGTTGGGCGCGCGCTTCCGCGCCAGTTCGGGGTTGGGCTGCATCGGGCTCAACGCGGCGATCTGCGGTGCACGCCGCCGCCGCGCCGCCACGCCCGGAAACCCGGGCAGCGCGGCGGCCAGCTCGTCGGCGGTGGCGAAGGCCTGGTTGCCTTCAAAGCACTTCACGCGCAAATTGTGCCCCTGGTACAAGGCGATTCCCGTGCTCTCGTAGGCGCCGAAGTCCTTGCCCCATTTCACGTCCGAGGCTTCGTAGGCCACCCACAGCCGGTTCTGCGGATCATAGGCCGCCGCACTGCGCGCCTCGAAGTTCGGGCTGGCAGCCACCGCCGCCGGCGCGTCCATGCGCACACGCCCGTCCCAGCGCATACGCCGGAAGTAGACGTCGTAGTCGCCCTTGTCGTAGGTATCCCAGGAAACCGCTACTTCTCCATTGCCGGCCGCCGCCAGCGAGGGATCCCAGTCGCTGGCCGGCGAGGTAGACACCGTTTCCTCCCGCGCGAACCGCTCGCCGTCCTGCACCGCCGCCAGAATCTCGAGGTTGCCGTTGCGGAAAGCCTGCCAGGCCAGCCACACGCGCCCGCCCGCGTCGGTGCCCGCCTCCGGATTCAGGTCCGCACCCCGGTCCGTGGTGAGCCGCATCTCGGCGGACCACTTCCCGCCCTGGTAGCTTTTGGCGTACAGGTCGAAGTTGCCGCCGCGGTTGGCGGACCACACCACCCAGGCCCGCTTGCTGCCGTCCACCGCAACGGCCGTCCGCATCACGTCCTGCCCCGGCGCCGACACCTCCATCGACGGGCTCCACACCCGTCTTGATTTCGAGTAGTGCTGGAGCAGCACCTGGTCGCCGCCCGCCGGGCGCGCCAGGAAGTCGAAGCTCTTGGGCTCCTCGCGGAACTGGCCCTGCACCACCGCCGAGCGGTCCCCGTGGGTGAACTCGACGAAACTCACGTATACGTCGTCCCCGCTCTGGGCTACGGCGGGGTAATCCTGCTCTTCGTCGGAGACGGTCAGTTGCACGCTGCTGGGAACGCGCTCGACCAGCACCCGGTTCTTCAGGTAGGGTCTAACCGTACCGAAGGGCAGCTCGGCGGCCGCGAAGGCAAAGTTCCCTTGCGCCGTCTCGAGGGCGAACCGCGCCTGGCCGTCCTCCAGCCGGGCGGTCACAATGACGCCGTTTTCCACCACCGGGGCGAGCCTTCCAGCCGCCTGCGCCGCGGCGGTCGCCTGCCCGCGCCGCGACTGGGCCTTCCAACTGGTGCGGTAGTCGCTGGAGTCCGTTTCGGCGAACCGCCAGCCCTGTATGCTCAGGATGCGCGCGCCGGAGGCGGTGATCTTGCCATCCCACACGGTAGGCTCGGCATCGCCCATTCCCAAGAGAATGCGAAACGCCGCCGCCGGCGGCATCTCGACCGGCTGTGCGCGCCGTCCCTGCCAGCTCAGCGCCACGGTCGCCGCCACGACCGCCAGCGCGAGCACCGCCAATGACACCCGCCTCATGATCCCTACCTCCCCCTCCGGACCGCGCGCGGCGCCACCGCCGCTTCCAGGTCCGGCAAGTCGAAATCCCGCAGCACGCCCGGCGCCAGGATCTCGATCAGATTCTGGTGCAGCTTGGCCCGCACGATCTCCATGTAGGAAGCCACCGTGCCCTCCATCTCGATCCGGCTGAGGCGCGGCTCCAGCACCGCCGCGTATAGCCCCACCACGCCCCCGTGGCCTTTACCCAGCGCGGTTATGCGTGTAGCATCCACATCCTCGCGAGCGGCCAAGTATTCGATCAGCCGCAGCACGTCGTGGACCTGCATCCCCACCATGGTCTTGCCCACCAGGATGGCCCGCATGCAGGGCTGATAGGAACCGCCATACACGCCGGGCCGCTTCGGCGGGGCGCTCTCACCCCACCCGCGCAGGTCCGCCGCCAGCACCACGTGGCCCTCCTTGACCAACGCCTCGATAGGCCCGCCCGGCGCGGCATCCTCCGCCTTGCCCGCCCGGTCGAGATACAGCACCGCGGGCTTCTTCCCCGCGCCGCCTTCGCCCGTGAACAGCAAGGCCGGCACGGTGATGCCCGGCTCGGTCTCGAACGCCAGCTTGTGGATGCGGTAGCCGGGGCGCGGCAAGATCCCGGTCTCGGTGGGCTGGACAGGCTGGAAGTCTATCCTACTGGCGGGCAGGCCCAGGCGCGCTCTCACGGCGGCGCGCAGCTTCGCCGGGTCCTTGATCCGCCCGGGCCGGTAAATCCGCTCCGCCAGCGCCTGGTTGAGCGACTGCACCGTCTCGCCCTTGAGCGACGTGGCCAACTGTCCCGTCGGGGTGCAGTTGAGGTTAGCGTCCGGCTCCGTCTGGACCTCCTCTTCGATGCCTTCCTCCTTCACCCCGTTGAGCCACTGCTGCATCCACTGGTAAGTAGCTTCGCGGAGCGGCTTCGACCAGCCGTGCTTGTCATCGTGCTCGAAGAAAGCGATCCGTTCGGAGGCGCCCAGGACT
>Ga0194125_10009110_pt1 | contig 13838 bp, 10 predicted proteins | sample TA2KigC250mmetaG_FD_148626 | JGI IMG/M metagenome (GOLD analysis project Ga0194125, IMG submission 148626) | Freshwater microbial communities from Lake Tanganyika, Tanzania - TA2015034 Kigoma Deep Cast 250m | ecosystem: Environmental > Aquatic > Freshwater > Lake | place: Tanzania: Lake... | reverse complement strand
TCGCGCAAATCACTGCGGCCGTCGATAAGCACAAGGCTGCGCTCCAGCCCGCCGCTAGCCAACTTATCGAAGTAGAGCCGCTACCGGAAAAAAAGTGAGCTGTCGCGTAAAACCCATAACCAAGACAAAATCTGGTCTGAAACGCCGGAACTTTTTCAACCAGCAAGACCGTTGCGCGGCAGGAGGCGAAGTTTAACCGGTGGCATCCTCGTGCCGTTCCTTGCGCGGTGGCCGGGAAAGATCACGGCGAGCATGTCCAGTGCGACGTGCAAGGACGCAAAGCGACATTAGTAAGCGCGCGGGTTTCCCAAAGGCTTGGCCCGGCGGCTCGTGCTGACTACGCTCACCCGGTGAAACTGATTTCTTGGAACGTCAATGGCCTGCGCGCGGTGTTGAGGAAGAACTTCCTCGACTACCTGGCCGAAGAAAATCCCGAGGTGCTTTGCCTGCAGGAAACCAAATGCACACCGGACGACGTCGAGCAGCTTTGGCCGGCGAGTTACACGACGTATTGGAACTGTGCCGAGAAGAAGGGTTACAGCGGCACGGCCATCTTCACCAAGGAGCGACCCGTGCGCGTGACGAATCATCTCGACATCGCCGAGCACGACCGCGAGGGGCGCGTCATCACCGCCGAGTTCCCCGGCTTCTTTCTCGTGAATGTCTATGTGCCCAATTCCAAGCGCGAGCTGACGCGCCTGCCTTATCGCCAGCTTTGGGACCGGGACTTCCTTGCGTATCTCAAGAGGCTGGAGCGGAAGAAGCCCGTGGTCTGGTGCGGCGACTTGAACGTGGCGCACACGGAAATCGATCTGGCGAATCCGAAGGCCAACGTGAAGAACCACGGGTTCACGCCCGAGGAACGCGCGGGCTTTGACGCCTTCGTGCAGGCGGGTTTTGTGGACACGTTCCGCGAGTTCGAGCAGGGCGGCGGGCACTATACTTGGTGGAGCCCGATGGGCGGCACACGCGCGCGGAACGTGGGCTGGCGGCTGGATTACTTCCTTCTCAGCGCGGCGTTGCGGCCGCAGCTGAAGGCCGCGTTCATTCGCCCCAAGGTCATGGGCAGCGACCATTGCCCCGTGGGCATCGAACTGAAGTAGTGCGGGCCGCGATTGGTCATCGCCGTCCGTGGCATCCGGCTCTCACGTCTGGCTGGCCCTCGCACCCAAAGGCGTGCCGCGTGGGACCGGTCCCACCGCGAACAACCCCATGCTATGAATGGCACTGGGCGCGACCTGCGTGCGGATGAGCATTATGCGCGGCTTGAGTAGGCGAACCACCAGGGAAAGCCATTGGAAAGTCGAGGGGACGATCTAGTTCTGCTTGCGCCGCGTTGTCAGAGCGGCGGCTTGCACTGATCGCGCGGTTAGTTCACTCTCATTTCACTTCGCCATGAAAAACACGCCTGTCTCCCCCGTCGTTTCCCCCGTCACCCGCCGTACGTTTCTCCGCACCGGCGCGGTGCTCACCACCGCCATCGCCGCCCTCTCGCCCGCCGCGCGCGCGCAAACCAACGCGAACAGCAAACTTCGCATTTACCAAATCGGCGTCGGCGGTATCGGCGGCCTGCAGCGCAACGGCTTGAAAGATCATCCGCAGGTCGAGTGGGCCGGCTTCTGCGACGTGGATGCCCGCGAGTTGGATAAAATTAAAAAACAGTTTCCGAACGCGTGGACGCTGAAGGATTACCGCGAAGGCTTCGCGAACAAGGTCGGTGATTTCGATGCCGTCATCGTGGACACCCCGGACTACCACCACGCGCCTATGATGATCACGGCGCTCAAGCACAAGAAGCACCTCTACGGGCAAAAACCCCTCGTCCACCAACTCGAGGAACTCCGCCTCATCCGCGACGCCCTCGCCGCCCGGCCCGGCCTCGTCACGCAAATGGGCAACCAACGCGCCTGCAATCTGGGCCGGATGCAAGCCGTGGAAATCCTCCGCAAAGGCCAGCTCGGCAAACCCGTCGAGGCTCACGTCTGGACCGGCAGCGTCGCGCGCGGCACCTACTTCGGCGACCCGTGGGCCGACTACACCGCGGCCAAGCCCGTGCCCGATTACCTCGACTGGGACTTGTGGAACGGCCCGCTCACCAAGCCCCTGCCTTACAGCGAAGACCTCGCGCCGCGGCGCTGGCGTTCCTTCTGGGAAACCGGCGGCGGCCAGCTCGCGGACTGGGGCTGCCACCTGCTTGACTTGCTTTACTTCGCCTACGACCTCCCGTCGCCCGAGGCCGTCATCACGCACACGCCCAAGCCCTCGAACGCCAGCCACACCTCGCACAACCAGAGCACGATCACCTATCCGGGCCGTGGCCAGTTCGCGCGCGAGAAATTCGTGGTGCGCTACAACGACGACGCGCTGCTCCCGTCCTTCGCCGCGCTCGGCCTGCCGCCCACCAAGCCTGGAGCCAACCACACCATGGTCGTCTGCACCGAAGGCACCTTGCTCCTCCAAGCCGACGGCAAGATCACCGTCTTCCGCAAAGGCGAAGTCGTCGCCAACGAGCCGATGCCCGTGACCACGCCACATCACCATTGGAAAGATTGGGCCGACAACTGCCTCGGCGCGAAGAAACACCTCTGGGCCCCGCTGACCATCGGCTGGCGCATCACGGAACCCGCGCTCTTGGCAGTGAAGGCCACGCGCTTCCCCGGCCAAGAACTGCGCTGGGACGGCGTGAACTTCCGCTTCACCAACCACGAGCAGGCCAACAACGAAATCCTCAAGCGCAACTACCGCGCCGGCTTCGCCCCTCCGTCCATGGCGTGACGCCGGGGATCCCTCGGAGCCAAGGCCATGGTCAGAATCCTTTTCTTCATGGCCTTTCTGGTCAGCCTATTTGAGGTGATCGAGCCTGCCCAAGGACAACAAGCGTGGTCGGCCATGGCGGCGGCGGTAACCTGATCACCGAAGGCCCAAGTCACCCGCAGGAGCAAGTAGCAAACTTCACGTTTACCCCACCTTACGCAGCTTGGTGACGCGGCCGGTGGCGACCCACTCGGCAACGAAGATGTTGCCGGCGGCGTCGAAGCAGGCGTCGTGCGGATGGATGAACTTGCCATCTATCCACTTGGCGCTATCGCCGCGGACGTCCTTCACGAGTTTGGTCACGCGCTCCACGTCTTCGCCGAGGCGGGCGACGACTTCGTTCTTCGAGTTGAGCAAGGTGATGCGGGCGTGGAGCTCGGGCACGAGCAGTAGGTCCTTCCACGAGTCGAGATTCGCGGGCAGGCCGTAGCCCTTGAGGGTCTCGATGTATTTGCCGTCCAGGGTGAGGTATTGGAGGGTGTGGTTGGCGCGATCACAAACGACGACGCGCTGTTCACGGCCTGGGCGGCGGTCGATCCAAATGCCGTGCGGGGTCTGGAACGTGCCTTCGCCTTTGCCCGGGCCGCCAAATTTTGAAACCCAGTTGCCGTTTTTGTCGTAGCGGTGGACGTGGAAGGAACCGTAACCATCGGTGAGCAGGAATCCGCCGTCATCGAGAAAGGCGAAATTTGTGGGCATGAAGGCGTCGCGACCCCAGCGTTTCACGCGGACTTTATCCTCGTCCTTCGCATAAACACCACTGTCCATCGGCGCGTATTTTTCCCAGACGACTTCGCCGGTGAGCGTCAGCTTGGCAAAGGCCTTCACCTGCTGGTAGGCGCAGACGTAGAGAAACTCCTTGCCACCCTCGTTGCGCACCTCGATGCCGTGGCCGCCGCCCTGAAACTGTTTGCCGAAGGCACGGATGAACTTGCCCTTGGGATCGAACACGAAGATGGACGGGTGATCCTTCAGGTTCTCGCGGCCCTCATGGATGACGTAAAGGTTCTGATCGCGGTCCACGGCGACGTTGTGAGTGGTCTGCCAAGTGTATTGCGCGGGAAGTTGGGCCCAGTTGTGGTGCACCTCGTAGCGGTGCTCGCCCTCGCCGATAACGAGTTGCTTGTCAGACTTCTGTGCAGTGAGCATTCGCGGGGCGGCAACTGCAGCGGTGGTGGCGGCGAGGAAGTGGCGGCGGGAAAGGCGTGTTTTCATAAATAATGGAGGCAATCGGTGGTGTTGTTCCGGCCAATACTAGGCATTCGCCGAGGCGGCGCAACCACAGTGTTTCGGAGACAGGCGGTGACGGCTTGCCTTCCGTTTTGCGGTTCCGGCAGGCTGACGTCATGAGCATTGCGTTACATCAACTGCGCGCCGGCGTGATCGGCACCGGTTTCATCGGCCCGGTGCACATCGAAGCATTGAAGCGACTCGGCGTGCAGGTAATGGCGATTTGCGGCTCGACGCGCAACGCCCGGGCCACAGCGGACAGGTGGGGCATCCCCGAAGTCTATGGCGACTACGACTTCCGCGCGCTGCTCCGCTCTCCAAGCGTAGACGTGATCCACATCACCTCGCCTAACAAGGTTCACGTTGAGCAGTCACTCGCGGCGCTCGCGGCGGGCAAGCACGTCATCTGCGAAAAACCGCTAGGCATGACGGCCAAGGACACGGCCAAGGTGGTTGCGGCGGCGAAGCGGAAAAACGCGCCAGTCTTCGCCGTGAACTATATGTGCCGCTTCTTCCCCGCCGTGCTGCAGATGCGCGCGCTGGTGGCGCGCGGCGACCTCGGGCAGATCATCCACGTCCAAGGCCACTTCTTCCAGGACTGGCTGCTACACGCCACCGATTACAATTGGCGGCTCCTCGCCAGCGAGGGCGGCAAGCTCCGCGCCGTCGGCGACATCGGCACGCATTGGATTGACGCAGTGTCTTTCATTCTTGGCGCGCGCGCAGAAAGTGTCTTTGCCCACTTGGAGACGTTCCACCGCACCCGCTACCGACCAAAAGGCGAGGTGCAAACCTTTGCGAAAATCGACCCTAAGACGATGGTGCCCTACCGGTGCGATACGGAGGACTTAGGCAGCGTGCTGCTGAAGTTTGGCAAGGCGCGGCACGGCTTTGTGGACGGCGTCCACGCCAATGCCTCCATCTCGCAAGTGGCCGCCGGCTGGAAATGCAGCCTTGCCTTGGGCATCTACGGCACAAAGGGCAGTGTGCGGTGGGACTTACAACAGCCGAACGAAATCCTCGTGGGTCGTCGCGAAGAACCGAACCAGGTGCTCCAGCGCGCCACCGCCGGCTTCAGCAAGGACGTGGCGGGCTTCACCGATTATCCCGGTGGCCATCCCGAGGGTTTCCCCGATAGCCACAAGATGCATTACCGCGCTGTGTATGAGCATATCGCCAGCGGCCGACGAACCCCCGTGCTCTTCGCCACGGCAGAGGACGGGCACCACGAGGTGAAGTTGTGCGAGGCGGTCCTGCGCAGCAGTCGGTCACGCCGATGGGTCAAGGCTTAAGCCGCCGCGCCGTATTGCCAGTTGCCAAGCCGGCCGAGTTTTGCCAAAGATTCCGGACTAGTTTGGCTGTTTTCCCCGGGTAAGCTGTCCGGCTCAGCCATCCCCAAATATCATGAGCACTGGCTTGAAAATCTCTAAAAATGGCGCACTAGACTTCTTGTCCTTGGGCGCGCTGGTCCATCGCCTTGATCCTGGCATCATCCCGTTCCGCAAGGCGAACAGTTGCGACATCCACGTCAGCGGCGGCGAATTCAACGTCTCCGCCAACCTCTCCGACTGCTTCCGCCTGAACACCGGCGTGGCGAGCGCGATGGTGGACTACCCTATTGGCGACCTCATCGCCGAGCGCGTGCGCGCGATGGGCGTGAAGCCGTTTTACAAGCGTTTCAAGCACGACGGCGTGCGCGGGCCGAACATGGCGACCGTCTACTCCGACCGTGGCCAAGGCGTTCGCGCCCCTGTCGTTTTCTACAACCGCTGCAACGAGGCCGCTGGCCAACTCAAACCCGGCGACTTCAACTGGAAGGAAATCTTCGGTAACGGCGTGCGCTGGTTCCACAGCGGCGGCATCTTCGCTGCGCTATCTGAGACAACGGGTGAGTTGATCATTGAGGCGATGAAGGAAGCCAAGCAGCACGGAGCCGTGACTTCCTTCGACCTGAATTACCGCCAAAAGCTCTGGGACATCTGGGGCGGGCAGGACAAGGCCGTGGACGTCCTCGGCCGCATCGTCAAGCACGTGGACGTGCTCGTGGGCAACGAGGAAGACCTCCAAAAGGGCCTCGGCATCGAGGGCCAGGACGTCGAGAGCAAGAGCAAGCTGGACCCTTCCGCGTTCTACGCCGTCATCGAGAAAGCCACCAAGAAGTTCAAGAACGTGAAGGCCGTGGCGACCACACTGCGAGAGGTTCACTCCACCAACCGCCACACTTGGGGTGCGGTCGCGTGGGTCAACGGGCAGACCTATCAATCCCCGATGTGCGAACTCGACGTCGTGGATCGCGTCGGCGGTGGTGACGGTTACGCGGCGGGCTTTTTCTACGGCCTGCTCTCCGGCGCGTCCGAGCAGGAAGCGGTCAATCTGGGCTGGTCGCACGGCGCGTTGCTTACCACCTTCCCCGGTGACACGACGATGGCAACAGTGGAGCAAGTGAAGGCATTCGCCAAGGGCGGCTCCGCGCGGATCCAACGGTAAGTGGTCCCACCAACTGAATGACGCAAGGCCCGGCAGCAATGCTGGGCCTTTGCTTTACGAAGCGACCTCGAGACCAAGTTACGCGCGCTTTACCCGCTTGAATCACCTGCGGAGAGCGCGCTTCAATTCCCTCGCTATGAAAGCCGTCCAGCTTCTCGCCCACGGCAAGCCCGGCCAATTCAGGTTCGGCGAAGTCCCCGACCCCGCGCCCGCCACTGACGAGGTAGTGGTGCGCGTGCGTGCGTGCGGCGTGAACCACCTTGACTTGTGGTGCGAGCAGGGCGAACTGCCCCTGCCCTGACGAGGTAGTGGTGCGCGTGCGTGCGTGCGGCGTGAACCACCTTGACTTGTGGTGCGAGCAGGGCGAACTGCCCCTGCCCATCCTGCTGCCGCGCATTGGCGGCGGTGAAGTGGCCGGTGAAATCCTTGCACTCGGCGCGGACGTGGCCCAGTGGCGCGTGGGCGATCGGGTGGCGGTGCAATCCAACCTCTTCTGTGGTACCTGCGAGTTCTGCCTGCGCGGCGAGGATTCCAACTGTCTGAACGCCCGGTTGCTTGGGGTGCAGTGCGACGGCGGCTTCGCCGAAAGGGTTAAGGTGCCCGCGCGCTGCGTCGTGAGGCTGCCCGAGGCGGTAAGCTTCGAAACCTCAGCCGCGCTCACGCTGGCGGGCAGCACAGCGATGCACATGCTCACCGACCGCGCGGAAGTGCGCGCACGTGACTGGGTGCTAGTGATCGGCGCGGCCAGCGGGGTCGGCTCGGCAGCCATCCAAATTGCAAAGCAGCTTGGCGGGCGCGTCATTGCCACGGCCTCCACGCCAGCCAAGCGCGAGCTGGCGCAACGCCTCGGCGCGGAGTTCGTCGTGGATTCCACGAAGGCTGACTGGCCGTCCGAGGTGCGCAAGATTACGGACAAACGCGGCGTGGACCTTGTAGTTGAGCACACGGGCGGCGCGGTACTGCAGGCCGTATTCCACTGCCTCGCGCGCGGCGGCACGGTAGTGACGTGCGGTGCGACCGGCGGCCGCGAGGTGCCAATGCAGCTCTGGCCATTCTTCGTGAAGCAGCACCGGCTCATCGGCAGCTACGGCCGCAACCGCAGCGACCTGAACGCGACCCTCGAATGGGCAGCGGACGGACGCCTCAAACCGGTCATCCACCAACTCTTTTCGCTGACGGACTTGAGCGCTGCATTTGCAATGCTCCGAAGCCGGCAGGTGCTAGGCAAGCTGGTAATTAAGCCGTAGCGCGCCGTTTCACAGAATCCAAGCAAACAGAATTGTGAGCCCGAAAATCCCAATTTGCAGCGCGTAATTTGGTAACTAACCCGCTTGGCTTTCCCGCGTGACTTTCCGGCGGGCGGCTAACATCGTTCGGACTGCTTTATGGGCAAGAGAACTTCAAGACCGGTCTCACGCAGCGGGCGCTTCACCAGAGGGCCCGGCGCAGATGTCGCGCGCTTCACCGAATCCGTTTCCTTCGATTGGCGGCTATGGCGGCACGACCTCCAAGGTTCGCTCGCACACGCCCGAATGCTCCAACGAATCGGCGTATTGACGAAGGCGGAATGCAAGGCGATCGCCAAAGGGCTGGAGCAAATTTACGCTGAGATCGAAGCGGGTAAGTTCCGGTGGAAACCCGAGTTGGAGGATGTCCACATGAACATCGAAGCGGAGCTGACCCGGCGCGTACCCGCCGGCGCGAAACTGCACACCGGACGCTCGCGTAACGACCAAGTTGCGCTCGACGTGCGCATGTGGCTGCGCGACGAGATCACTGAACTGGTGACAATAGAGCTTCCGGATTTGCAGCGGGCGCTGGTCGAGCTCGGTGAACGAAACCAGGCTATTATCATCCCCGGCTACACTCATTTGCAACGCGCACAGCCGGTTTACCTGGCCCATCACCTGCTCGCCTATGTCGAAATGTTGGCTCGTGACAATTCACGATTTTCAGGCTGCTTCAGCCGGCTAAACGTCTGCCCGCTGGGCAGTGGAGCTATCGCAGGATCCACGTTGCCACTAGACCGCCAGTTCGTCGCTGAACAGCTTGGCTTCAAGGACTCAAAGGGGCGTCCGGCGGTTTCACAGAACTCAATGGATGCAGTAAGTGACCGGGATTTCATGGTGGAGTTCTGCGCCACGGGCGCCTTGCTGGCCGCGCACCTGTCGCGGCTTGCTGAGGACCTGATTCTCTGGGCCAGCAGCGAGTTCAACTTCATCAAGATTGCCGATGCCTACACGACTGGCTCATCGCTGATGCCGCAGAAAAAGAACCCTGACATCGCCGAGCTGACGCGCGGCAAGACAGGGCGTGTGTATGGCAACCTCATGGCCCTACTCACGCTCTTGAAGGGCCTGCCGATGACCTACAATCGCGACCTACAGGAGGACAAGGAGCGGCTCTTTGACACTGCCGATACAGTGCGCTCCTGTGTGCGGCTCATGGCCGCGATGTTGCGCCATACGAAGGTTAACGCCGCCGCCTGCACCGCCGCCGCGAGCGACTCCACACTGCTTGCGACCGACCTTGCCGACCATCTCGTGCGCAGGGGAATGCCGTTCCGCCTCGCGCACCACGCGGTCGGCACAGCAGTGGCGCTCGCGGAGAAGCTGGGCAAGCCGCTCGGCGACCTGACCGCCGCCGAGTTGAAGTCCCTGAACGCTGCGTTCGGCAAGGACGCCAAGGACTGCTTCAGCCTTGTGAGAGCAATGGCGCGGCGGAACTTGACCGGCGCACCCGGCACGAAGGAAGTAGCGAAGCAGCTTGCCCGCTGGCGCAGGCTGCTTGCGTAGCTCATGCCGCCGTGCTGATTTGATTTTTAGGGTGGCACACCACCCCTTGCGCGTTGCTAATGGATTTGGCGACCAAAAACGGAAAATTCTATCCCGAGAAAGGAGTGTTAATATGAAAACATCTGCACCTCCCTCCAAGGAACCGCGCCCCAAGCCGGCCGCTGACGACGCCGCACAAGTGATTGACACCTCAAAGATGAGCGCCGGCCAACGTGCGGCGCTCGAACTCACCGAATCCGCCCGCGACGCCGCGTCGGAGAAGGGCAGCTTCGCCGCGAACCTCTTCATGGGCCGGCACGAGTTGGACCGCGTCCTGCCGTTTCCCGCGCAGTCGCACGAAGACCGCGACCAGGGCGATGCCTTCCTCGCCCGGCTCGACGCCTTCCTCCGCGCCAATGTGGACCCCGATGAGATTGACCGCACCGGCGAAATTCCTGACGCAGTCATCGAGGGGCTGGCGAAGCTGGGCGCCTTCGGCATCAAGATTTCGCCGCAACTCGGTGGGCTGGGGCTGTCGCAGACGAATTACTGCCGCGCCGCTGTGCTGCTGGGCAGCTATTGCGGCAACCTCGCCGCGCTCGTCTCCGCACACCAAAGCATTGGTGTGCCGCAGCCGCTCATTCTCTTTGGCACCGACGAGCAAAAGGCAAAGTGGCTGCCGCGCTGCGCAAAGGGCGAGATCTCCGCCTTCGCGCTTACGGAACCAAGCGTCGGCTCTGACCCTGCGACCTTGCAAACGCGCGCCGAACCAACCGCTGACGGTGAGCACTTCGTCATCAACGGCGAAAAACATTGGTGCACGAACGGGCTGAAAGCCGGCGTGCTCGTCGTGATGGCGCAAACGCCTGCGAAGGTCGTTAACGGCCGCGAGCGCAAGCAGATCACGGCCTTTATCGTGGACATGGACACGCCGGGCATCGAAATCACACACCGCTGTCGCTTCATGGGCCTGCGCGCGCTCTACAACGGCGTCGTGCGCTTTACCGACGTGAAGGTGCCGCGCGCAAACATCATCCTGGGCGAGGGCAAAGGCTTGAAGGTCGCGCTCGCCACATTAAACACAGGCCGGCTTACTTTGCCCGCCGCCTGCACCGGCCTTGCTAAGCGTTGCCTCGCAGTGTCACGCCAGTGGGCCGCCGAGCGCGTGCAATGGGGTGCGCCCATCGGCAAGCACGCCGCCATCGCCGAAAAGCTCGGGCGCATGGCCGCGAACATCTTTGCGATGGAAGCGATGACGCTCTACACCGCCAGCCTCGTGGACCGCGACAAGCAGGCCGATATCCGTCTCGAAGCCGCCATGGGCAAACTCTGGGGCAGCGAACGCGCGTGGGAAATCGTGGACGACACGATGCAGATTCGCGGTGGGCGCGGCTACGAAACCGCACAGTCACTCAAGGAGCGCGGCGAAAAACCCATCGCCGTCGAACGCTTCCTGCGCGACTGCCGCATCAACACCATCTTCGAGGGCAGCAGCGAAATCATGCGGCTCTTCATCGCGCGCGAAGCGCTGGACCCGCATCTGAAAGTCGCCGGCGCCGTGCTCAACTCGCAGTTGCCGCTCGCGGTGCGCGCGAAGGCCGCCGTCGGAGCCGGCCTATTCTACGCCGGTTGGTATCCGCGCCAATGGCTGCCATCGCTTGGCTCCATAGACGCGCATCCCACACTCGCGAAGCACCTCAAGTTCGCCCGCCGCGCCGCGAGACGCCTCGCCCGCTCGCTTTATCACGCGATGGTTCTTAACGGCCCGGCGCTGGAGAAACAGCAAGTCCTGCTCGGCCGCTTCGTGGACATCGGCACGGAACTCTTCGCCCTCACCGCTGCGTGTTCGCGCGCGCAGGCGATGTTGAAGGACGCCAAGTCGCTGGAGGAAAAAGAGTCACTGCTCCAGCTCGTGGACTGCTTCGCGCAGCAAGCGCGCCTCCGCGTGGCGCGGCACTTCGACGGCCTCCGCCGCAACGCCGACCGCGCGGGCTACAAGCTGGCGCAAGGTGTTCTCTCCGGCCGGCTCGGCTGGTTGGAAGACGGCATTGTCGCTCGCCCGTGAGCGAGCGAGCCTCGCTGGGCGGCCAGCCCGGCACCCGGCCGCGCCTCTCTGTCCCGCGCGGCTGGGTTTTCCGTTTGCAGAAGCAGCCGTGGTGAGAAGGCTCTGACAGTAGCTGATGAATCTGGAGTTTCGAGGCTGGGTAAGTTGGAGCCCTCTCACGTGGCAGCTAACGGAGAAATTCTTCCCGATACTTCTCCCGTCGGCGCGCGATTTCCTCAATGTAACGGCGCGTGCCGGGAAAGGTCATTTGCGCGAGGAAGTGCTGGCTGTTCGTGGTTGCCGCGCCCGTGTTCCAGCGCAAGACGTGCGCACGCCCGGCGTTATAATCAGCGAGCGCGTAAGACACGGGGTCATCGCAGTGCGGGTAGCGGCGAAGCAGCTTCGCGAGATACCAGGTGCCGGCCAGCGTGTTCGAGCCGGGGTCGAGGATGTGTTCGTGGTGAAAGCCCGCGATGCGTTCCGCCTCGGCCCATTCGTGGGCGGCAGGTGCGCGAATTTGCATCAGTCCGATTTCGCCGGCCTTGCCGCGGGCGCTCGGGTCGAACCAACTTTCGCGCCAGACCACCGCCTTCACCAGCGCACCGTCCACGCCATAACGCGCGGCGGCGAGGCGAATGACGGCGTCCTGACTGTGCTCGCGCCAGCGCGCATAGAGAAACCAGCACAGCCCACCAAAATCCGCCACCACGACGGCGGCGGTGACCCAGAGCCACAGGCGGAAGGGGCGCTTCACGCGCGCATTGTGGGCTGGTCAAAGCCGGCGGAGCAAGCAGCCATGCAGCGCGCTACCATGGACCTGGGAAGCACTGCACGCCGCCAGCTACAAAGCCGTGCTGGAACTGCTCACCGCCAGCTACAAAGCCGTGCTGGACCCCAAGGATTTTCAGTAAGCCTTGCGCTCCTGACCCACCCAAAGGGATAGGCATCCGGACGTAACCGCGCGCGCTGCCCGGCGTCATCTTCGCCGCCCACGCGCATGTCCCAACTGTCCGCCAGCCCTGACCCTGCCAAGTCCGTGAAATGGGGCAGCCAGGCCGTGGATGAAATGATGATTGGCCACTTCGAGTTTTTCCTGCCGGTGGCAGCCAAAGTGGCGCACAATTGTCCGACTTTAACACCCGCCACTCCATGACTCCCAAACTCCACTCCGCCATCACCCCGCTGCTGCTCCTCGGCGCTCTCGGCGTCCTCTGCGGTCACTCCTTCGCCGCCGACCACTGGCCGCAGTTTCGCGGACCCGAGGCCGCCGGTGTGAGCGCGAACGCAAATCTCCCCGACAAATGGTCCGCCACGGAGAACGTCGCGTGGAAGACCGACCTGCCGGGGCGCAGTTGGTCATCGCCCATCGTGTGGGGCGGGAAAGTGTTCGTGACGGCGGTGGTGAATCGCGGTGAGAGCGAGCCGCCGAAGAAGGGGTTGTATTTCGGTGGCAACCGTCCCGAGCCGCCCAAGTCCGAGCACGAGTCGAAGGTGTTTTGCCTCGACGTCGCCACGGGAAAAATCCTCTGGGAACACACCGTGCATCGCGGCGCGCCGCAGACGGCCATCCATCTCAAGAGCAGCTACGGCGCGGAAACGCCCGTGACCGACGGCGAGCGCGTCTATGCAGTGTTCGGCGGGCTGGGCGTCTTCGCGCTCACGCTTGATGGCAAGGAAGTCTGGTCGCGCAAACTCGAGCCGCGCGCGACGCGTTACGGCTGGGGTTACGCGGCGTCGCCGGTGCTGCACGGCGGACGGCTGTTCCTCGTGAACGACAACGACGAACGCGCCGAGGTGCTCGCGCTCGACACGAAAACCGGCAAGGAACTTTGGCGCGTGGACCGCGACGAAAAGAGCAACTGGTCCACGCCGTTCATCTGGAAACACGCGCAGCGCACCGAACTCATCACCACCGGCACGCGCGCGGTGCGCAGCTACGACCTCGACGGCAAACCGCTTTGGTCGTCGCGCGGCATGTCCAGCATCACCATCCCGACGCCGTTCACGGGCGACGGCCTGTTGTTTGTCAGCTCCGGCTACGTCGGCGACAAGCTGCGCCCGCTCTACGCCATCCGGCCCGGTGCGAATGGTGACATCTCGCTCAAGCCCGGCGAGACGGCCAACGACGTCATCGCGTGGTCGAATCCCGTCGGCGGCCCCTACAATCCCTCGCCGCTGTACTACGACGGACGCCTCTACGTGCTCTACGACCGCGGCCTGGTGAGTTGCTTCGACGCGAAGACGGGCAAGATGCTCTACGACCGCGAACGGTTGCCGAACGGTTTAGCTTTCACGTCATCGCCGTGGGCGGCGGGCGGAAAACTTTTCTGCCTCAACGAAGACGGCGTCTGCTTCGTGCTGCGCGCCGGGGACACGTTCGAACTGCTGCACACGAACAAGCTCGCCACCGACGACATGTGCATGGCCACCCCCGCGCTGGCCGGCGACCGCCTGCTCCTCCGCACGGCGGCGCGGGTGTATTGCGTGCG
>Ga0194125_10009105_pt1 | contig 13843 bp, 15 predicted proteins | sample TA2KigC250mmetaG_FD_148626 | JGI IMG/M metagenome (GOLD analysis project Ga0194125, IMG submission 148626) | Freshwater microbial communities from Lake Tanganyika, Tanzania - TA2015034 Kigoma Deep Cast 250m | ecosystem: Environmental > Aquatic > Freshwater > Lake | place: Tanzania: Lake... | reverse complement strand
GGTTTAGGGATGGAAGCAAGCTCAATGATAGCGCCCTTGCCAGAGTTTTCCATCATAATGGAAACAGTTCCTAAGATACCCGAATTGCTCACATCCTTGGCGGCTTGAGACCATTCCCTTTCAGCGATAAGAGGTAAGGCCTCCAGGCGGTAAAGCAATTCTTCTGGAGTCTTTCCAGAATTGGCATCCCAGCTCACCACAGAACGACAACCTTTATCGCCTTTAAGGTCCACTGCAAGAATGATATCATCTCCTGCCTTTGCCAAATGACTCCTTAGTAACTTATTGGCATAACCCAAAATGGCAACAGCCAAAGAAGGAGAACTCCCGGGAGCATCAGGATGCAAGTGGCCGCCCACCATGGGCACCTTCAGTTTCTCGCAGCCCTTCCTGATCCCCTCCACCACTTTTGATCGCTGCTCTTCATCTCCGCTGGCCAAGACATTTACCATGGCCAGAGGTTTACCGCCCATGGAATAAATATCGTTGACCGTCACCATCACTGATGCTTTTCCTGCGGCATAGGGCTCATTGACCAACAATCGGGTCATGATACCATCGGCAGCCAGAAGCAGAAAGCCTTCTTTCCAGGGGATCACTGCTGCATCATCACCATAATTAGGTAACTGAGGACCCGGTTGGCCATCTAAAACCAATTTTTTAAAAACATCCCCAATGGGTTGCTTCCGCAACAACCCTTCATAATTGCGTATCCTGTCAATGATTTGATCTAAGCTGATATTCACAAATGCCTTTTCCTATTTAGAGTCTGTCCATAAATGTCGTGATCTTCTTTTTTGTCATTCCCGTAAAAACGGGAATCCAGTTTTTTCAATACGTTCTGGATACCCGCCTTCGCGGGTATGACGGACAAACTGAATTTATAAACAGACCCTATTTAAATTTGTAATACATTCGAAATTCGTGCTCCGGATTATTGCTATTTTATAAATCATCCAGGTTGGCTTCCATAAGCTGGTGGGGCTTACCAAAATATTCTTTCACATCCTCAATTGTTTTCCAACCCAGTTGAGAAAAAAAGGGGACATTTTCAACTTGGATGTGGGCCGTAAATTTAGTGCAGCCCTGGCTCTTAACGCGGCCCATCGCTTCCCGAACCAATAATTCGCCCGCACCCGTATTTCTGAACCCCTTTCTCACGGCCAGTCTTCCTCCGATCCAGTGTCCGCTTTTATTAACTGGAAAGACACGGACCGTCCCGACGACCTGGTTATTCCATTCTACCACCAGGTGGATGCTTTTAGCATCATTCTCATCAACATCAGAATTTGAAAATATTTTCTGTTCCAGAACAAAGACTTCTTTTCGAATTGCAAAGGCTCTCTCCTGCTCAACCCTGGTTCTTACGGGATGACAGATCAGAGGATCTGTTGTTTGTTCAAATGTGTGTAAGGCTGAACAGGACCCGCAACGGACACAGCCAGCAAGGGATTGGGAAGCAGAAAGTCCTTTTCTCTTTAATATACATGCAACTGCTTCATAAATGCGCTTCATCTCTTCTGGGTCGGGTGGAAGGGCATCCTGCATCAGCGAACCAGGGATGGGTCTCAGAGGAAGCACAAAGGGGTAGACCCCCAGGTCGGCCAAACATTCGCTTCCCCAGATGACCGATTCTTTCTTTTCCCCGAGTCCTACGATCAAGAAGGTGCTGACCTGACCGGGACCAAACACTTCCACCGCTATCTTCCATGCCTTCTCATATTTTTTAAGACCCATGACGGCTTTCGCCGGGGCCACCCGGGATAGGATCTCAACATCAAAACTTTCAATGTGAATTCCCACCGTATCCACTCCTGCGTCTTTCAATTCATAAAACTTCTCGGGATCAGAGGAAGGAGTGAATTGGGCATGGATGGGCAAATCGGTGGCCTTTTTAATGACCGCCGCACAACGCGCCAGATGGGAGATCTCCCGAGCAATGGGTTGAACGGTTCCAGTCGTTAAAACGATATGTTGAATTGAATCGAGTTTTTTTGCTTTTGCTGCCACCTCAGCGATCTGTTCAGGAGTTTTGATCTTTAAGGTTTGCCCACTTTCATAGGATAGGTTGATTCCGCAGAACAGGCATCTTTTTTTCGTATGCCAGTGGGCGCAGGCCTGAACAACCGTAGTGGCGAGACAATCTTTCCCATGGAGAAGAGCAATTTTTTGATAGGGGATCTCATCCTCGGTCGAATCATTATAAAACTTTGGCCGCTCTACGAATTCCACAGGATGGAGCGATTTTCCATCTTTGAAAATGAGGTATTTCCCTCCTTCTTCCCTTAAGAGGTAAGGGGACTCCGAAACATATTTACTGCTCATGGGGAGAGATACTGGAATTCTCTCGATGAGCAGGGTTCCACCCTCGGCCGGACCTGCCCCTCCCTTGCGCTTCAAGAGCTTCCCCTCAAAACGCAGACCATAACTCTGTAGTTCGGTAATGAGATGGGAAATCATGATCCATGCATCCTTGCGGCCACTTCCGTCACTCGTTTACCAAGATTTCGAGCGGTCTCCAAACCAAAAACATCCTTTTCAATTCCATCCGGGTGGCCGCTCCATAGGGTGGCTCCATAGTGTGAAGTGGGCTTCCCCTCGCTGACCACTACCATATCCTGAACTAGCATCGCGGCATGAACGGCCTGAATGGTCAGTTCTTGCCCGCCATTCCGGACCCCTCCCACGGCTATTGCACCCCCCACCTTGTTCCGGAGCAGGAATCCATTTCTTCTCAACATGACACATCGGTCCAGAAAGGCCTTGCACTGTGAGGTCATGGAGCCAAAATAGACAGGGGTTGCTATGATCATTCCCCCCATTTCTGGATCGGAGAGGATTGGGATGAGCTTTTCAAAGCCATCCTCCTGGCTGCACTTCAATACTTTCATGCACTGGCCGCAGCCCAGACAACCGTTGATCTTCAAATCTGAAAGTTCGATCAAAACAGTCTCAATTCCTGGGACAGCCTCCCTTGCGGCCTCGAGACACGTTTCCATTGCAAAAAAGGTTGATTTCCCTTTGCGGGGACTACAGGCGATCCCAACGATCCTCATCTCCAACTTCCTCCCTTTTCATCTCTTCCTCTAAAATCTTTAGTATCCCTCTCCTGATCTTATTACATCCTTCGCTGGTTCGGTCCCTTGGCCTTGGAAGATCTACCTCAATGCATTGAAGGAGCCTGGCAGGCCTCTTCGAAAGGATGACGATCTCATCGCTCAGGAAAACGGCTTCTTCAACATTGTGCGTGACGAAGATGATGGTGTCTCCTCTTTTCAGCCAGATCCTGAGGAGAAACTCCTGCAAGGCGTTCCGGGTCTGGCTATCCAAGGAACCGAAAGGTTCATCCATTAAAACGACACGGGGGTTCATGACCAGGGTTCTTGCAATGGCCACCCTCTGTTTCATCCCACCCGAAAGTTCCCGGGGATAACGATGTTCGAACCCATTTAAGTCAAAGGTCTTAATGTACTCCATTGCGGTCAAACGCCTCTTCGGCTTATCCATTCCCCTGATCTCGAGGCCCATCTCAATATTCTGGAGGGTCGTTCTCCAGGGGAAAAGCGCATATTCCTGAAAGACCATTCCCACTTCTTCCGATCCCTGAACCATCTCCTTCCCCTCGAAAAGCACTGTGCCGGACGAGGCCTTTTCGAGACCGGCAATGATTCTGAGAAGCGTTGTCTTTCCACACCCGCTTGGCCCGATGACGGAGACAAACCTTCCATTGTCAATCCGGTGCTGAAGGTGATCCAGGACGTGGACGCTTTCTCCAGGGCCTTTACCCGGAAAGGTTTTACTGAGTTCTAAAAGATCTAAGCTCAAAAGGATACCTCATTGCCATTTGATGGTCTTTGATTCAATAGCCCTCAAGCCAATATCAATCAACAGGCCAATCACACCAATGACCAGCATCCCTGCCAGGATTTCGTCCGGCCTCTGTATGTCCCGGGCGGTCATGATCATATAACCCAGTCCAAAACCTTCCTTCACCCCAGTGAATTCCGCAGCCACAAGGGTCATCCATCCAATGCCGATGCCAATTCGCAATCCCACAAAGATGGAAGGGACTGCTCCAGGAAGCAAAACTTTGGAAAAGATATCCTTCTCCTTAGCATGCAAAGTCCGAGCTGCTTCTATCAGGATGGGGTTAATGGATAGAACTCCAGAGATCGTATTCAAGAGAATTGGGAAAAACGCTCCCAGGAAGATGATAAAGGCTGCGGATTTAATGCCGATACCGAACCATAAGATAGCAATGGGGATCCAGGCCAGGGGCGGAATAGGTCTTACCAATTCAAAGAGAGGACGAATCATTCTCAGGAGCCCGGGTGACCATCCCATTAAGAGTCCCAAAGGGATTGCCATCAAAGCAGCCACGGCATAGCCCAGGGCAACCCGATAGAGACTGTAGAGCATATGATTGTGAAGAAGATGCCCGGGCGGAACCCCAACGATTAAAATATCTTTAAAGCCTAAGACAATCTCAACAGGGGAGGGGAGTTTATAGGAAGGGATCACCTGGACAGAAGATAAGCCCTGCCAGACCAGAATCAGGATCAAAGGAAGCAGATAACGTTCCTTTTTCATCGCCTCATGATCTCCCTGAGGATTTCGGTCCTCATCAACCGATCGAGAAAGGCAGTAGTATCCTCTACCTTGATATATTTTAATTGGGTTAGAAATTCAACATATTCCTTGATCCCATCCACACTGGGGAGGTAGGTGTAATGGACATTGTCCATGGCTAATCGGATGGTCTCAACGTCCATCCCAGTGTACTTGATAGCAATCCTAATGGCCTCTTCAGGATAGCGATGGATAAAATCGGTCGCTGCCACATGACTGCGAACGATCGCCTTCGCCTTCTCCGGATGCGTTTCGAGAAATCCAATATCCGCGACAAGACCACAACAGGGATGATCTTTCCAGATGGACCGGGAGTGGGCCATCACTCTTCCGACCCCCATGGTCTGGGCTTTGGCAGGGTGGGGCTCCCAGGCAATAAAAGCATCAATCTGATCGGTTCTCAATGCTCCGATCATCTCAGGTGGCTTTAAGACCATGATCTTGGCCTGGGCCGGGGAAAGGTGAAATTTGAGCAAAGCCTTTCGCAGGAGGAAATCCTGCACCGTGGAATGACCCGGGATGGCCACCCCTTTACCTGCCAGATCCGCAATGGTTTGTAATGTCCCATCTTTTTTTACCACAATGGCTGAACCCTCGGTATTGACCTGGGCCAGAAGGGCTAATTTCACCGTCCGGTTGGCCAGGGCGGTGATGGTTGGAGCATTCCCGACAAAACCTATGTCAAGGGAGCCTGCGGCAAAAGCGCTCATCATCTCCGGACCCGCCTTGAAGATCCCGGCCACCTCAACACGTACCCCCTCTTTGTCGAAGAACCTTTTCTCCATAGCCACCCAGAGGGGGAGATGATGGATATCGCTCTGAAGATAGGCAGCCTTAATCACAGGACCCTGGGCGCGCGATAACCCGGGCACTCCTCCCAGAGCCGTTACCGCTGCAACGGCTGCCGAACACTTTAGAAAAGTCCGGCGGTTTATCTTCTTCATCCTTTTCATATAACCCCCTCTTCTTGGATATTCTTATCCCTCCCCTCACTTTCGTGAGCTTCATACTTATAAATTTATAAAACCATTTGTCAACATCAAACCGTGATGATCTTCAATTTTTTTTGAGGAATCCTTCATGATGGCTACGTCACCCTCAAACAATGAAAATCTTTAACCCCCCATTGCCCCTTTGGCAAAGGGGGGCGGTTGGATTTGAGACTTATTTTCTGGGCAATGGGGTAGGGAACCAAAACGTTTTTAAAATGAGATCGGTTTCGAAGGACAGATCTCAATTCTCTTTTGTCTCTTCGTCTTTGGCCGTTCTTGCGGAGGGCAGACCCATTGCCAGGGCGACCAACTCAACGAGATCTCTCATCCGGATGGAAGAACCCATGGACATGATTTCTTTCTGCAGTCCCTGGTAACAGAAAGGGCAGGCGGTGACCAGGTCGGTCGCACCGGTAAGTTCGGCATCTCTAACTCGCTCCCTTGTCATCTTTTGCTGGATTTCCGGAAACCCTGCTTTCAGTCCCCCTCCAGCGCCACAACACCTGGAGTTTTCCCTGATTCTTTCCATTTCAATGAATTCAACCCCTGCTTCCGAAAGGGCGGTGAGGACTTTTCTCGGGATATCATATTCACCGCTTGCCCTTCCCAGATGGCATGGATCATGGTAGGTTACCTTGAGGTTCAATTTTTTCTGAAAGGTTATCTTCCCCGCTTCGATGAGTCTCAAGAGCAGAGTGGCAAAGGGGATGACTTCGAAATTTAATGCTTCGACCTTGGGGTAGTCCTGCTTGATGGTTTTAAAACACCCTGCGCAGGAAGTGACCAGGGTCTTGATTCTGTATTGGTGGAAGAGCTTGATATTCTCCGAAGCGATTCTTTCAAATTCCTTGTCTCCCATCCTCAACAGAACACTTCCGCAGCATTTCTCCTGGTTTGCCAGAAACCCCCAATTCAATTCGAGGGCGTTCAGGATGTTCGTCGTATTGATGGCGATTTCCCTCAAGTTTGCGTCGAACGAGGCGGTGCAGCCCACAAAGTAAAGAATTTCTGCTCCTTCCTGTATCTCCCTGGGGGGGGCGATCAGGGTCTTCTCCTTTTTGCCCGCTCTCGCCCAGTGAGCGCGGCTTGACCTGGGTTGACCCCAGGGATTGTCATAAGCCTTGGTGTTTTTGACCAAAAGGGTTTGGTTCTCCAGGGGGCCAAAACCGAGATCGACGATGCAGCGCCTGATTCCCTCCCACATTTCCACGGTGTCGATTCTCGAGGGACAGACGAAGTGGCACTGACCGCAGGTGCTGCACTCATAAAGACTCTTGGTAAAATCTTTCAGCGCCTCAGGGTCCACAGGATTGCAATCAAAGAAAACAGCATTGGGACCGTGCTGGGCCTCGACCATCTTTTTGAAATCAGCGATTTTTTTCCGGGGGGTGATGGCCTCCCGCTCATCCTGAAGATAGACCGGACACCATGTGACACACTCTCCGCAATTTGTGCACGCATCCAACTCCAACAACCGAAGTTGATCCAAGTCATGGATAGGGATCTTGGGTAGATCGGATGAATTAAGGATCTTTTTCTTGGTTTGAATCGTCCATACGAGAAGTCCTAAAAAGATCCAGAACCCACCGAGGAAGAGAAGTCGGGAAACCGTGTAGCGGACAGGGCGGGCATCTGGAAGGGTTGCCACATAGTTTAATACTTGATCGATTTGAGCCTCTGTTAATTTCTCTTTGAACGGGGGCTGGGAGAGCGTCGATTCCGTTCCTTCCACTTTGGACCCATTCAGGATAAGGTTCTTAATGATCTTTCGGTTCCAGGCGTCCCCGAAGGTGTCGGTGGTTAATGCGAGCTTGATGGAACCCGTATTGAGAGAAGGGATGATTCGACTTGCAGGATTTTTGGCGCCAAAGTTCCCCTGTCCCCCGATCCCCAGCTCCCCATGGCACCGGAGGCAATGTTCCCGGTAAATCTTTTCGCCGGGTGAAACCTCGATTTTTTCGACGGCAACACTCCATACAGGAAAGAGAATAGGAAAAAGAAATATCCCCAGGGAGAGAACGATCCAAAGAGATGAATTATGGCCGAAGATTATCATCGCAGTTACTCTCCTAAAATTGCCCAGAAGCTAAAAACAAAAAGAAGTAGAAGGACGACCACACCAAGCCAAATGAGACGTCGATGATCCCGAAAACTCCGGATTTCTCTTGTGTCCACAAAGGGTAAAAGGATTAAGACTCCAGCAATGAGGAAGGGAACCAGCACCCCGATAGCCGGAGGAACCAATTTCATAACCTGAAAAAGCCAGAGAAAATACCATTCCGGATTGATCGTGGAGGGGGTGACCAGAGGATTCGCCATCTCTTCGTAACCGATGGGGAGCACCACGGCAAGGGTGACCAGGATTCCGACGATGAATAAGAAAACGATGGCCTCCGTGAAAAATTGGTCCGGATAAAACGTCGGTTTTCTTTTTTTCCTTTCCTCCATTCACCGCTCCTTAAAAAGGTTCCTTGACTCCCTGCCGCCGTATCATGAAAAAATGGGCAACGAGCAGGCCAATGAGCATGACGGGAAGAACGATCACATGGGAGACAAAGAACCGGGTGATCGTCGGCTGCTTGACGCCATACCCTCCCTGAAGAAAGATCATGAGGTATTCCCCGATCAGGGGAATCTCGCTGGCCATCCCCGTTCCAATTCGCGTCGCCCAATAGCCCCGCTGGTCCCATGTCAATAAATATCCGGTAAACGAGAAGGCGAAACAGAGCAGGAGGAGAAAAACCCCGCTGACCCAGGTCATCTCCCTCGGGGGCTTATAGGCGCCGCGGAAGAAGACGATCATCATGTGGACCACGACGGTGACGATGATCAGGTAACTGGCATAGTGGTGAATCCCCCGGACCAGCCAACCCAGGTGGACCTGGTCCGTGATGAAGGCGATGCTCTGGAAGGCGCCTTTGACGCTGGGCTGATAGTAATAGGCGAGGAAGACGCCGGTCAGGAGTTCGATCACGATGAGCGCAAACGTCATGCCCCCCCAGCAGAACCGAACCTTCTTTTTATAGTCGGTCACTTCGGTATCGAGGATGGGGCTCAGGATCGCTTTGACCCTCCATCTCTCTTCGGCCCAGCGGGATAGCTTCGATGTCCAACTCGCCATATCTTATACTCCACTGATCATAGTAATCCGGAACCAGGACGGGTATCCCTGGAGCTTCTCTTCCGGGAGCTTTACGGATATCGTCTCTCCCTCCACCTTAAACTCGAAAGGGAGCAAGGCGTCCTTCAAAGGCCCTTTGAGCACCTTCCCGTGCTTATCGAAAAAGGCATCATGACAGGGGCAGAGAAAGCTCTTCTTCTTCTGATCCCATTGAATAATGCAACCGAGATGGGGGCAGATGGCCGAGAAGACACGGAACTCCGCCTCCTCTTTCATCAACAGGATGGGAAGGCCGAAATAGACCTTTGAGAGACTCTGGGCCTCTTTAAATTCGGAGAGGGTTCCCACCACCTGCCATCCTCCCACTTTCTTCAAGGCGCTGCGGGGAGGGGTGAGGAAAGCGGCCACGGACGAAACGATCGCCCCCAGCCCGAAGAGCCCGAGAATGGCCGTGATCAATCTCAGAAGCTTCCTTCGAGAAACGGACGGGGCCCGGTTTTCTTTTTCGATCGCCTTTACTTCATCCATAGGCGGCTCTCCCTTTGTTATCTCCTCGAAACCGTTGCGGTCACGGGACAGGTGACAATGTGGACGAATTTACTGTAAGGGATATAAGCGATGAAAGCAAACGCCAGGAGAAAATGAAGATTCCACGTATAAAAATGGAAGGTGGTCCAGTTCAGAGGCAACTCCCGGAACAGGAGGGCCAGGGTAAATCCGACGAAAGAGGGGCTGTGTTTGAACGAAAAGGGAAGGACGGCGATCCGGAAGGCCTCCAAGAGAAACCCGGTGGCTACAATCAAAAAGATGAAGAGCAGGGCGACATTGTCCCTGGTCTCGTTCCTCAACTGAGGGAGCTTCAGCACATATCTCCTCAACGCGGAAAGGGCGACGCCCACCAGGATGCTCAACCCTAAGAAGTCCATCAGAAAATCGAGAATCCTCCCCCCGGGGGACGGGATCCCAAAGGTCCGCACATCCAGAGAGATGGCCAATGCGTAAACGAGGAGCATCAGGACCAGCAAGGAGGAGAAACCCATGGAGAGGGTCATGTAATTCGCCCAGCGGAGGGTGTTCAACCGGAGCATTCCTCTCTGCAACAGGGCATCCGCAAAGAGGAACCGGAGGAGATTCGTCTTCTCCGTCCCCTTTTCTCTTTTCCCTCTTCTCCAGATCAACCACTTGGCCGTCATGCCGTAGAAGAAAATGAGCAGGGTTGCCCCGAAGGTTGACCACATGAAGACCCACTTGTATCGGTGTTCGGCCTCATAGAAACTTTTGCCGGGATAGGCATGATCTACATGACAGTGAATACATAATTTTTGGGGTTCCTTCTTGAATTCTTTCATATATTCAACGGTTGCATGAACCGATGATTCAAATTGTAGCAGGATCAAAGTGGCTATCAATAGTATCCAAACGGCTTTTCGAAACATGAGAAGATTCCTCGGGCAGAGGTTCAGGGCCTATGCCCCTGAGAGTTTTGATTCGAGCTTCTTTTTTCTAAAATAGATCGTTAAAAAATCAGAGGCGACCCCCTTCAGATGTAAAAAAAGATTTTCGGCCAATCCATCCGTGGCGTGACTTCGATCACACTCTTTTTTCATCGTCCTCAGGAGATGGGTCATCTCCTTGAGCCGACCGATCATCCCCTTTGGATCTTCAAGAGCAACCGCTGTTTCTTCTCCTGATTCCAAATAGTTCAAGCGTCTCCATAGAGCCTCTAAGAACACTCGAATCTTTTCCGGCTCATACCATTTATTGCCGATCATCCACTGAAGAGGGAGCATTTCCAGTCCGAAGGCGACCATCCGTGAATGGCTCAGTTCTCTTCTCCATTCTTCAAAAAAGGAATGTCCGATCTTTGAAGAAAGAGGTCCCGTGTCAAACGGACGCGTTGCCCTTTCTTTTCCCTCCTTGAGAATGATCCGGGCAATGATCCCGTTTGCCTCAGGATAGTTGGGGTGTTCGAAGTGAGGCCCGAAAATATAGAGACGACCTTTTCCTATCCTTTTTTGGGCCACAGCGATATTTCCATTCAATGTTTTTTCTGCCAGTTCTTTCTCAACAAGAAATTTTGTCTTTTTCGTAAAACCCCGGTAATAGGCAATGACCTCCATATCCTCCGAGGGTAACATCGATGGGCCCCCATAAAGGGGAGCAATGATCTCTTTTTTCCCACCGACTTGATAACCCTCCTCCATCTCCAAAAGGACATCCTCTCTCACCACATGATAGACAAACTCACAACCGTAAGGACTACAGGCATGCTTTTGAAATAAATGCCGTTCGGATTCTGAAAGCCTTCGCGAAATATTGGAAATTTTCACATTGATAAAATTGAATTGATTCAGGAATTCCATGGAGGATCTCAACGGAAGATAAGCCCCAGCACAGGCGCCGATATATAGGCCTCCCTCTTCGATGAAATGTCTCAACCTCCTCGAACCCTCAACGCCAAGACTCTGTGCAATAGCAAAGGTATCTCCCCCAGACATCAGTAAGACATCCACGCTCTCCAGACCATCGATGAGAATCTCTCTTTCATTTATAAAATGGACATCGTCCAAACCCATGCGATCAAGGAGGTCAACGAACCAAAGCCAGGAATGAGAGGCGCCAGCGCCCATATAGATCCCTATCTTAGGGGTAAATGGGAGTGGGTTCAGGTATGAAGGATAAACAATCATTTTATAATATTCCTCACCACCTGATCCAGTGTTTCTGAAGTGAAATCTAATCCCGTCCCGATCGTCGCAAGCTCTGTCAACTTTTCCTCGGTCAATTCAGGGGACATAAGGGCAAAGATAGGGTGGATGCCAAAAATATAGGCCATGGCTTGTCTTCTATCCCACCAATTGAGATTTTGACTGCCATCCGGAGGGAGAGCAAAATCAGCAAAAAACGGCCTTGGGGGCGCCCAGGGGCTAAACGTCCCTTTTGCTAAATTTTCCAAAGGTCCTTTCAAATCGGCGAATGACTTCTTTATCTCTTCGGGTTTTGTTTTACCGGCTTTTTGACTCAACTCGGCAATAGCGACGGCGTCGATACCCACTCTTGCACATTCTCTCAGCAATGCAGAGGATTCCGCAGCCGACAAACCCAATTTTTTAAATCCCAACAAGCCATAGATATCCGTGATCAAAAAACCCGGTTCATTCTTTTCGCTCTCCTTCAACAGTTTGGGATCCTCATCAAGAAAGACAAACGTATTGGTGGGGAAGGGTGTGTTGAAACAGGACAGATGTCTATGAATGATAGGCTCCAGCCATTTTCGAATATCTTCTCCGATCGCAGCCGATAATTCTCCAATCCCTTGCTTTCCCGCAAAAGATCCATTCTTTATGGTTGAAAGGAGTTCTTTACACTCTCGGACAAATTCTTCAGGATCAGCAATTTCTAACAGACTCATTCCTCGTAAGGCAACCAATTTCAGCTTCTTCTGGCCGAAGAGTTTGCCGAATCCCCATCGGTCCCCACTTGCCCAATAGTTAATGCAGACCTGACCAAAATCGGAACCCGACTCCCCTGCCTTTCCTATGCCCAATACCTGAATCAAGGCATCCCCCATTGAATCTCTTATCGAATCAGTTGCCTCCCAGACATCTTTACCCCAGATCTCTTTGGCATCAAGGATATCGGCAATCCCATCATGGACCCAGAGGTACATGGGTTTGGGAGCATTTCCCTTAATAACGATGTAATCAAAACCAGAATATTTCAACTCCATCCCCGCATAGAGGGTCAATGGAGCATGGCACACCTTTCCGGTCGAAGGATTCTTGGCAGTGATCATGCCCAGGGCGGATGCAGGAACAAGGGTTCCGGTTAATAATCCTGCCCCTAAGATAATCGGATCTTCCTTCTGATATCTTTCATAGAGTTCGCAGGTGATCCCCACCCCGCCTATTTTTTTTCTAACGAGATCTTCATCAAGTTTCTCATGGACGATCTTGGAAGTCCCCAAATCGATGATCGCTATCTTATTTGACGATAGGTATTCCATCTTTTCCTCTCCTTAACCCATCGAAATTGCATTCACGGGACAGAATTGAAGGCATAGGGGCCCGTCCTGCCGGTCACTACACAGGTCGCAGGGTTCTCTTAACAACAGGGGCTTGGCTGAGGCGTCCTCTTTACCTTTGCCCTGGTTGGACTCCCCGGTTGAACCGAGCTTCCTCCTCTCCAATCCCTCAGGTCTGGCGATGACCAGATTCTCTTCCTCCTTCACGACCACGGCGGAATAATCTTTCTTCTCCCTTCCCCGGGTAACCATAATACAAGAGGAAAGCAGGGCAAAACCATCATCCCTGTGGTACCCGCAAGCCATTTCACAGGCCATGCATGAAACACATTTCTTTGGATCGATGTTCATTCCCATATCCAGGCTCCCTTAAATTCCTCACGCTTCCTCTCAGATTGAGGGAGTGCGAGGTCATTTTAACCCCATTAGAAGAAATAGACCGCTCGGTTTCAAGTCCCGCTATTCAAGAAGAGACTTCAACTTGGTTAAACGTTCGGTTCTTTTTTTGGCCACCATTATAAAAGATCTCGGAACATCTGCCATCAAGTGCTTGGCTTGTTCCGCTGCAACTTTATAAAAATTAATGATCTTTTCCTCCATCGCCAATGCTTCTTTCACGGCATTGGAATAACTATCGTCCTTCGGCAGTGTTCCTTTAATCTGAAAATCCTCTGGATTGAGATTAAAAGCAAAACACCCTTCAATCATATCGGTGATCACGCCATAGTAAGCTCGCTCAATCTGCGCGACATACTTCGCATTCTCTTTTGAAAAGGTGAGGAAAAGGTCTTTACCTTGTTCATACTTCTTTGACAACTCCTGGTAGAACTTAGCGGATTCATTTTCCAGTTCTCTTGAAAGGCTAATCGCCTCCGAACATGTACTGATTCCCATCAGAATTTACCTCCTCTATTCTCCTATATTATCTATTATCCTAAAACCACCTTTGAATGATGACCTTGCTTTCCGTGAAGAAGCGAACTGCCTCCTGACCCTGGGTGTGCAGGACTCCGAAGAAGGAGTCCTTCATCCCGCTGAATGGGAAAAAGGCGACAGGAGCTACGATTCCAATATTGA
>Ga0194125_10009098_pt1 | contig 13851 bp, 10 predicted proteins | sample TA2KigC250mmetaG_FD_148626 | JGI IMG/M metagenome (GOLD analysis project Ga0194125, IMG submission 148626) | Freshwater microbial communities from Lake Tanganyika, Tanzania - TA2015034 Kigoma Deep Cast 250m | ecosystem: Environmental > Aquatic > Freshwater > Lake | place: Tanzania: Lake... | reverse complement strand
GCGATCTGACGGTCCACAGCATGGGCCCGCTGGCCGCGTTCCACAATCTCACGGGATTGGGCCCGGAGCAGAAAGCCTTCTACCCCGGCTTCACTCATGCCCACGGGTCTGGTCCCGGCCTGGGAGTGAAGAGCCGCGAGTGGCTCGACAAGCTCGGAGGGGCTCTCCCGCGCGCCGCCGGATACGGAGGTCAGGGTCATGACGGGCCGCCTCGGCGGCCCCGCTACGCGTCAACCGGAGGAGACACCCCGTGAACCCTCTCAAGATGCTTCGCTCTGCATGGTGGTCGTGCCTGCTCCTCGCGGTGGGAGCGAGGTCGGCCACCGCGCCTGCCCAGGTCGAGGAGTTCGTCGGCCCATTCTCCAGTTGGGCCAACGTGAAGACCGAGTACGGCGCGGTCGGCGACGGCCGGGCCGACGACACCGCGGCCATCGGGAAGGCGCTGCTCGACGTTCGGCGCCTCGATTCCCCCAAGCGGGTGCTCTTCTTCCCCGCCGGCACCTATCGCATCACCGCCACGCTGAGGCTGGACCGCATTTCGCACAACGAGCCCCTCGGGATGAGCATCGTCGGCGAAGACCCCGAGAAGACCATCCTTCGGTGGGACGGCCCCGCAGGCGGCAACATGCTCCGCTACAATGCCTGGTTCGCCAGCTTGAGCCGCCTGACCTTCGACGGCGCAGGAAAGGCCAAGACGGCCATCGAGCACGGCGAGAAGTTCACCACGGCCAACGAACTCGCCGACCTCGTCATCAAGGACGTGCAGTTCGGCATCGAGGCGGGGATCAAGGATGGCATCGCCGAGACCGCTGTGCTCCGCTGCCGCTTCTACCGCTGCGCCCAGGCCGCCATCAGCATCCAGAACTTCAACTCGCTGGACTGGTACATCTGGAACTGCTGGTTCGAGGACTGCGGGATCGGCGCGACGAACGAATTCGGCGCGGGCAACTTCCACGTCTACCTGAGCACCTTCCTCCGCTCCACCGACGCCGACATCACGATCCGCCATACCGGCTACTTCTCCTTCCTCCACAACGTGTCCATCGGCTCGAGGGCCTTCTTCCACGCCAAGCGCGCGAAGAACTGGAAGGACACCGAGACGTGGGGCTCCCAAGCCACGCTGCAGGACAACCGGATCATCTACCCCAAAGACGGGACGCCGATCCGCATCGAGAACAACGGCCCGAATCTGCTCCTGGACAACAGGGTCTACGCGCAAGGGCCCGGCCCCGCCGTGCTGAACGAGCCGCCGGCGGAGAAGGCCGACCTCATCTCCGTAGGCAACACCTGGACGGCTAAGGAGCCGCTGAGGGTGAAGGGCCGCCTGACGGCCCTGGACGACCAAGTGCGGGCAGTGGAGATCGAGTACGTGATACCGGCTCCGGCTCCCTTCGCCGCCCGCGCGGACCGGCCGGTGATCGAGGTGAAGGCGGGCGCCGACGCGGCGGCCATCCAGGCCGCCATCGCCCAGGCGGCGGCGATGAAGGGCCAGCGGCCCGTCGTCCACCTGCCCAAGGGGAACTATCCCGTCGCAAAGACCCTGGTCATCCCTGCGGGATGCGACCTTCAGCTCGTCGGCGACGGCCCGGAGAACGCGACCCAGCTCAACAACGCCGGCGGCGCCGACCCCCTCATCCGCGTGGAAGGCCCCTCTCACGCCACCTTCCGCAACCTCCTCGTCAATGCCGGCAACGCCGCGGTGGGCCTCCTGGTGGAAGGTTGCGACCAGCCCGGCGCGAGCATCTTCGGCGAACAACTCAACACCACGGGATACGAGTACGGCTTCGTCGCCGACGGCCTCAAGAACGCCTATGTCGAGCTGCGCGACCAGGGCCACAACGGCATGCAGGTGGTCGGCGCGGGGCCGGGCACGAAGCCGTGGGTCACGCTGTTCTGCGGGGCGTCCAGCCGCCACACGCACAACAAGGCAGGCGGCCAGCGCACGGTAGCGGGAAGTGAACGCTCGCCCAACTGGTGAGGACCTGTCGGGCGTGGGCTCGTCATCGAGTTCGTCAGGAGCCAGGCCCGCTGCCGCGGCGCACTCGTCATCCTTCGCGACCAGCAAGGCAGGGTGCTCTCCAACCTCAAGTACGGAGAATTAGCGCGTGCCCCAACCAAACACGAGAGGATACCCCATGGCCGACGCACAAGCCGACGACGGGATGCTCGGGAAGAAGCTGCTGGCTCTGCCCGTGGACTACCAGTATGCGGGCCACGGCTGCGGCGCGTTCGGCGTGGGCAAGGAGTGGCTGGCCGCTGCCGTGCGGAAGCTGGGCTATGTAACTCGTCACGATTCTCGCTCAATGTAGCCACAAGCGTCTCGCCTGTGGAACTGCACGGACAGGTCCCGGTCGGCAAGCGGGACGCTTGCCGCTACGTCTCGCAGACCGATAGCGCGGGGCGGTTTGAGCGAGAATCGTGACGAGTCATACAGGAGCCTGCGGCGCGATCTCGGATGTCGTAGCAGATGATCTCGACGGGGGTGCGGACGAAGAGGCGTCCCCGGGAGATCACCGGCATGCACCAGCCGTTCAGGGCATCCAGATGGAGGTTCTTGCCGACTGGCCTGAGGCCGCCATTGGCCCACGCCGGGGCTTCCTGGGGTCCCGTGCACTCCCAGCTCCATACCTGCTTGCCATCCGCCAGCCTGAGGATCTTCCATTGGCGGTTCCCGTGGAACACCATGCAGTCCTCGCCGCGGAACGTGACGGGCAGGCCGCTGCCGGTGATGAGGCCGGGGCCGCGGGAGCCGGGCGCGCACGCCTCCTCGAACCGCCAGACGATCCTGGCCGTCAGGGCGTCGTAGGCGGAGATTTGCATCGTGCTGCCAGACGATCTTGCCCGTCTTCCTCTCGAAGCAGAAGCCGTGGCCGAAGGTGCCGACTTCGTAGACGCGTTGGTCGGTGATCGTGGGGGTGGCCCGCACGCCTAGTTCGCCCCATCCTACGTGGTAGATGGGAGGCACCTCGTAGGTGTGGCTCCATCGCTCCTTGCCCGTATTCGCGTCCACGCACCTGATCGTCTCGTGCCGATCATCGGTGTCGAGCTGGCCGAAACACAGGTCGTCGCCTGCGACGGAGGGATGGTTGGAGCCGGTGCCTATCGGGATTCTCCAGAGGACCGGGGGGCCTTCCTTCGGCCAGGCCTTGAGCAGACCCTTCTCATCCGTCGTGCAATCGCCTTCCGGCCCCGCCCAATGGGGCCAATCGCCCGCCATCGCCGTCGCGGCAATCGGCCGGCGCCGTCGAAGCGCCACATCACATTGGTGGCGTTGCTGGTCTTCCTCTCCTCCGCCATCAGAGCCGTGCAGGCCGCGGCGAGAGAAGCGATGAGCAAGGCGCCGGAAGCGGGGCATCTCACCATAGCGGGCCTCCTCGAAGAGATTCTGGCCGAGCACATTGTGGGGTTCAAACCCGAATGGGGAGCGGGCGTTGGCGCCGCCTTGTGCGGGGCCGCCACAAGCGCTAGAATCCCGAAAAGGGCTTCGACGCTGATGCAGCCCGCAAGCTCGTCGACCGGTGCACCGAGAAGCTGAAGCACTCCATTGACGGGCCGCTGGCAAGCAGGCCGCCCAAGGACGCGACCTGCGGCGCGCGGCAGGTGGTGGCAGTGACGGGCGCCGTGCGCGAGCGCAGGTGTTGACAGGATGTGGGCGGCGGAGTATGGCCGCCTTCCAGCGGCTTCGATGTCCTGCACCCGATGAGGACTGGTGAGCCATGATGCTTCCCTTGGCGCTTGTTGCGGGATGCGCTTCGGTGGCGGCCGGAGGGCCGCCCCCGGTGCGCCACCCGAACCTGCTGCTCAACCGCGAAGAGATTGAGGAGGTCAAGGCCAAGGTACGCCAGCACCCCTGGGCCGCACGCCTCCTCGACCGGGTCAAGGAGATGGCGAAGGACGGGCGAAACGTCCGCGAGGCCGCACTCGCCTACGTCCTGACCGGCGAGAAGCCCTACGCCGACCAGGCCCGCCGCGAACTCCTCGGCACGGCCCGCTCGATGATGGCGACCTACGAGAAGCTCGACCTCAAGCTCCAGCCCGAGTTCGGCGCCTGGACCTCCTGGAGCACCTACGCCTGGGCCTACGACCTGACCTACGACACCTTCTCGGACGAGGAGCGCCAACAGGTCGAGCGCTGGCTCCGCGCCGCGTGCAGGGCCGTCATCGAGGGCGAACGGCTCTGGACGACCACCCCCAACCTGGTCTTCGGCAAGCACTTCAACGTGGGCCTCGTCGGCTACTGCCTCGGCGACAAGGAGCTGATCGAGTGGGGCCTGAACGATCCCGGCGCCCACGGCCCGCGCCGCGGCGGCTTCTACCAGGTGCTCGACTCGATGATCAACGACGGCCGCTTCTGGGGCGAGACGCCCATCTACGCCCTCCACTACGACGTCCACGCCATGCTCGCCCTCGCCGAGGCCGCCCGGCACTACGACGGCACCGACCTCTACGGCTACGTCTCGAAGAAGACCGGCGGCTCCATCAAGTCGCTCCTCGACGGCTACATCCGTATGGGGTATCCCGTGGAGCGGACGGGCATCGGGGCCGGCGCCATCCGCATGGCCACCTATGGCGACGGCTCGACCTCCTACAGCCCCAGCGGCATGCTCAACGAGACCTATCTCGCCCCTGGCGACCTCTTCTGCGGCAACCTGGAGATCGCCTACAAGCGCTACCGCGACCCCGCCTATGCCTGGCTCCTCCGCTTCAACGAGAACCGCGACGCGAACGTGACCTATGGCCGCGCCGTCTGGGGCCTCCTGGCCCTCACCCACGGCGAGCCCCTCCCCGAGAAACCCACTCCGCCGCCCGCGCCGAGCGGCGTCTACCCCAGCCAGGGCTTCGCCTTCCTGCGCGCCGACGAGTCGCCCGCCTACTGGACCTCCGGCGCCCTCGCCGCCCTCGTGATGCTCGGCAAGCCCGTCGGCCACGGCCACAACGACTTCTACAGCCTCGTCCTCCACGGCAAGGGCCGCCTGCTCTATCCCGACATCAACGTCATCCAGTACGAGCCGACGCATCTCCGCTGGACTCACGAAGGCATCTGCCACAGCACCCTCCTGGTGGACCGCCAGTCCCCCGAGGACGGGCCTTTCACCACAAGGCAGGAATTCGGCCCGGACCTCAAGTTCTTTGCCATCGAGGGGAGCGCGTTCAAGGGCGTTGACCAGTCCCGCGCTCTGTTCTTGACAAAGGAGTATCTGGCCGACGTCTTCCACGCAACGGACCGGAACGGGGAGCCGCGCGTCTTCGACTGGGTGCTCCACGGCCTGGGCCGGCTCTTCCCCGGGAACCCGGCCGCCTATCGCCCGACGAACGCGCTCGTGCCCTTCTACTGGTGGGTGGACAACGAGCGCGGCCGGGAGGTGGACGGCCCGTGGCGAGCCGACTGGATTCAGTCGAGTGCCGGCGTCACGAGAGGGCTCCAGTTCGCCAAGGATTGGTTCGAGGCGAGCGTGGGGGTGCGGATGACAATGCTAGGCGCAAAGGGGACGCAGGTCTTTTGTGGCGACGGCCCAATCACCGACGGTCCGCCGTATCATCTGCTCAACGGGAACCCCGAAGGGTCTTCGCCCCTCGTCGTCGCTCGCCGCCGCGCCGCCTCGACCACCTTCGCCGCCGTCCATGAGCCTTATGGAGAGCAGCCCGCCATCCTGGAGGTCCGCCGCATCGCCGAGGCAGAGAAGGCCGTCGCACTGGCCGTTCGCGCCCCGAAGTTCACGGACTATCTCATGGTCGCCTTCGACAAGGAGGAGCACAAGATCGCGACCGGCACGGGCGAGGAGTTCACCTTCAGCGGCCATGGCTACCTTCGCGTGGTCGGCGGGGCGCCGAGCGTCGTTCGGGGCGTGAAGGCGTGGCGACTGAGACCAGAGGGCCTCGAGCCGAAGCCCGATGCCGACGAGCGCTCCGACCAGGCAGCCGCGCTCCACTACTGGTTCCAGCCCGCGGAACTGCACCTCTCGGCGGCGGGCGACCGGGCCGAGCGCGAGGTCGAGGTCCACTTCCGCTGCGTTGGCGAGGGAGAGGCGCGCGGCGCGCTCCGAGTGGTTGCGCCCAAGGGGCTGGCGACTGAGCCTGGGAAAATCGAGTTCCCGCCGTTTCGCGCGGGAAAGGAAGCGGTGGCCAAGCTGAAGGTCAAGACCCTGCCGGGAGCCGAGAACGACCTCCTTGAGGTGCGGTTCACGCCTGAGCAAGGGCTTGTCGCGGCGGAGCAAGACCTCCCAGTCGCGGTCGGCGTCGTGATGAAGCTCGATCGCCGCCTCCCCAAGCTGGCCCAACAGGTCATCCGCGCACCGGGCTACACGTTCGCCGTGGACGAGTTCAGCGGCGTGAGCAACTTCATCCTCGACGCCGACGGCCACCGCCGCCACGGGCGGATGCACGGCACGAACTTCATCTATGGCATCCCCGGCGTCATGCGCGACGGCAAGTGGGCCTTCCAGTTCCGCCACCCCTGCCGCTTCGTGTGGACGCGCAAGGACGGGCTGATCGTGGGCTGCGACGGGAACTACAACGATCACGATGCCCGCCTCGGCTACACCTTCCGTGAGGACGAGATTGCCATCAGCCTCATCCCGCCGACGAATCCCACCATCGAGCACACCGTCTGGCTCGGCAACTTCGACGCTCTCGGCGAGCCGCGTCCGGTCAACCTCCCGCGGGTTCCAGACCCGCGGGAGGTTACCCCGCGGACGTGGTTCTTCTACCCGCATCCCGCGTATCGTCAGGGGCTTCTCCTCGGTCTCCCGCCGAAGACGGAGCCGAAGTACTATGGCACTGCCGTCAGCTTTCCCCTGCGAACGGGGCAGGAGGTGGTCCTGCGGTTCGCCTCGGAGGCCGAACTCTCAAAGCTCGTGGAACAAGGAGGCCCGAAGTGAGAAATGCCACGCGCCGTCTGCTCCTCGCCGCGCTTGCATTGGCGCCCGCCATAGCATCGGCCGAGCCGCCGCTCGTCCCGCAGAAGACCGAGGGGAAGCGTCCCCCCTTCCTCGACCGCCTCAAGGCCGAAGTGCCGCCGCTGAAGAATCCCCGAGGCACCCGCTGGCCGATGATCTGCTGGGAGTGTGTGTCGTTCGACCCCCAGCCGCCCGAGGTCTACAAGGCGCTGCTCGACCGCGGGATCACCCAGCATATCCAACTGGACGCCAAGATGATCCCTGCGGCTCAGGCTCTTCAGAAGGCCGGCTGCCCCGTGATCATGATGCAGGGCGGCGGCGGGCCGTGGCCCTACGACCAGGCGCCGAACTGGGCTCATCAGTTCGACGTGGGCTACACGCCGCTCGTCTCGAAGAGCTGGTGGCCGTCGTGGAAGGCCTGCCCGGCCGTCTTCGAGGGCTGGCGAGTCAACGCCGATCGCATCCGCGACACGCTCCGCAAGTTCAAGGACGCCGGCGTCACCGTGGACGCCGTCTGGATGGACTGGGAGGGCGAGCCGTCCAGCTCGGGGCAGAAGAACGGGTGGGAGAACGCGCGGCATTGTAGGCGCTGCCGCGAGACGCTGCCCCCGCCGTTCTCCGCGACCAGTCGCTCTGGCACGGCTACTGCCGCCGGCTGGCCGAGGACCTTCTCGCGGCCTACCTGGCCGCCCCGGTCCGCGACGTGTTCGCCCGCTGCTCCGTGACCAACTGGATGTCGGTCTGCTCCACCCCCCAGCGCCGCGTGCTCGCCTGGGAGAACAGCCGGCTGCCCCCCGTCATCCCGGCCATGCTCACGGCCACGAACCCGGTGGCCTACGGCAACGACGTCTTCTGGCGATTCTGGGACAAGGCGTGGCCGCTCGACCAGCGCCACGTGGACCGCTTCTACACCCACCTGCTCCTGCGGCAGGTCTCGGACGACGCGGCGAACCGCCGCGACTTCGCCCCCGAGAAGCGCGCCGTGCCCTGGGTGAGCCGCTGGTGCCCCGACGAGGGCGACGCCAAGCTGCCGATGATCTCGCGGCCCGCCTACCGCGAGGCCCTGCGCCACATCTGGCTCCGAGGCACCGAGGCGATGCAGGTCTTCAACCCGACCCGCAAGGGCTACGAGGACATCGTCTTCGCCGAGGTCGCCGACGCGGCCGCCGTCTACGACGAGATGCTCGCCTACGCCCGCTTCCTCGATCAGGGCGAAATCCTCTGCTACGACGTGCCGGGCGTCCAGAGCGAGGGGGTCTTGTGGTCCGGCCTGAAGCTTGGCGGCGAGGCCGTTGTCAGAGTCATCAACCAGGGCGAAGGTGCGGCGAAGACGAAGGTCGAGCCCTGGCCCGGCGCCGCGGCCGAGGTCGAGGCCCCGCCCGAGGGGGCCACGTACATCCTCCGACACGAGGGCACGGCCGTCCGCGCCACCCGGCAGTGACTGAAGGAGCGCCGGATGGGCAGCTTTCCTCTGGAACCAGTTGCGTTGGCCTGCGCCCTCGCGGTGGCGGCGCTCACTGTGGCCTCGATTCAGGCGAATGGCGGAGATGCCGACATCACGGCGGCTGCGTTCGGCGACATCCATGACATGAGCGACGGAGCCAAGCCCATCCAGAAAGGTGGAAGCCACAAGGACATTGTCTCGGGCGATACCTGGTACACCACCTGGGCAGGCGACGGCACCGCGTATCTGGTCCACGACGACGGCCTGGGTTCGACAACATCGGCGGCCTCTTCGCCAGCCACCGCCTGTGCCGGCTCGACGGAGACCCCAATGTCTCAACCGGCGGATTCCGGGGAGTCAATCTCAATCCCGGTTCGCTTGGCAACACGATGCCGAACTACGAGGCCACGCCCGAATGGCGGATCGGCTACTCCTCGTCGGTCTACGAGCAGGACGGCACCCTCTACGTGGTGCGGCACAACTGGAGCAAGGACGATGCCCTCTGGCCCCCGATCGACTCCAGCCTGATCAAGTCGTTCGAGGTCGGCCCGATGCTTGAGAATGGCTTGGACCCGCCAGTTGTTCGGGGGAGCGATTCTCTGGGCCAGGGCGCACGGCTGGCCGACCCAGTAGGTGTTGTAGGGCGCCGTCGTGCTGTCGAACACGGGCGCGATCTCGCGGCCATGATGGGAGAGGAGGTAGAAGTTGTTGAGGCTGAAGCCGTCCACGCCTGCCTCGAAGCTCGCACCGCGCTCTCCTTTCGGATAGGCCGCCAGACCAAGTCCACGGCCCCGTCCAGCGGCGGGCCGATGGCACTATGGCACTTGAAACGTCTGGCCGCGCGGTGGCAGTATGGTGGCCTCAGGCCCTAGCAGCCCGAGTCGCCAGGGGATCTGGCCGTAGTTCTTCCCTTGTCGGTCGCGGTCGAGGACGCCCTGGAACAGGAAGCGCAGATGGGCGGGGTCGACGTCCAGGCGTTGATCGCGGCCATCCCGAAGCAACTCGCCGTGGCTGATGTTGTCGGTCCACTGGAACTCGCCGCTGGTCAGAGCTGCCATGGGTGGGCGTCCCGGGCCGTCGGCCATTTTCGGTTCCCCCGCGGCGAGGCCGCCAGCGGAGGCGAGCAGCAATGAGAACATCGTGAGAACGCGCGCGGCACTCATCTGGATCTCCTTGCCGTCGTGACCAGTCGGGGCGCCCAAGCTACCGGAGACCAAGGGCCAGCGCAACGCGGAGTCACGCCCGCGCTCGGATCCGCGCAGGAAGAGGCCGGCAGAACGCCTGCCCCACGGCAGCGCAAGCCTAGCCCGCATTTCTCACGAAATGCGGGAAATCCCAAGAGCCAAACGCCAAGCACCAAACAATCTCCAAGCCCGGAATGCTCAATGACCAAAGCAAGCCCCCAGGGTCGCGGGCAACACCACGTAGTCTCCGCTTGGACCATTGAGGATTGGAGTTTGGGGCTTGTTTGGCGCTTGGTGCTTGTGGTTTGGTGGTTCCCGCATTTCTCACCAGCCGCTGGTGAGAAATGCGGGCTAGCCGCGCTCCCGCTTGACTCCGCGCCGTCCATCCACTACCCTGCTGGCCGAGGCGTCTTGTTGCGAAGCTTACTCGGTAAGCAAGAGAGGTCTGCAATGGCCGCCGCTGCGCGGTGTAGGCCAGTCGTCCCGACTGCCGGGCCAACGCGCCGGGGCAGCCCTATGGGATTGTGGGCCGCGGTCGGGGTTCTGGGCCTGGCGGCTCAGGCCGCCGCGGGCATGGCGCAGGGAGGAGCCGCCAGGTTCGCGTTCGGGCCAGCGGGCTTTGCCCCGCGGGCAGGGTTCGCCCTGGTCACCGCCAAGGACGCGTTCACGCCGGAGAAGGGCTACGGGTTCGAGTCCACTCAGGAGCTGCCGAGGGGGCGCGCAAGATGATGTCACAAGCGGGTCGGGAAAGAGCGGCCCTCTTGCGTGAAGCGCCTCAGAAAGGGCAAGCCACCGGAGTAGCGCTGTGCCCCGTGCGCGTCGAGGAGCACGGCCCCGTGGCCGCCACGGGGCTTCTACGAGGGGAGTCGAGGGTGGAGATCGCTCGATGAAACGGACACGTGCTGGGCTGTTCGGCTGGCTCCTGCTCGCCGCCAGCCTCTGCCCCGGCGGCGAGACGCCCATGGCGGGCGGCTTCCAGGCGCCCGCCGGCTGCCCCCTGGCCCGAAAGGAGCACCCGCGCATCTTCATCACGAAGGAGACCCTCCCTGAGGTCAAGGCGCGCTGTCAGACGAGCCACAAGGCTCTCTTCGCGAGGATGCGAGCTGCCTGCGACAAGGGCGAGGGCGGCGCGATTCAGCACGCCTTGTGCTATCTGGCCACGGGCGACAGGCGGTACGCCGCGGCGGCCAAGCAGAGCATCTGGAAGAACCCCGAGCAGCGGCCCGGCCAGGAGTCCGTCGCGCTCGATTGGATCTACGACACGCTGACCCAGGCGGAAATCCAGGAGATCGGCAGCCGAATGTTGCGCAAGGGGCTCTGGGACCCCGACCACGACCATTCGCGCTCCGCCTTCCGCGATCTCGTCTGGTGGAATCAGCACTACGCCTATACCTTCAGCGAGACCTTCATGAAGGACCTCTTCCTCTACGGCGAAGGGGTGGACGATGCCGCGGTCGCCAGATCGCTCGGTGACAAGGTGAGGTGCCTCAAGGATTGCTTCATCTGGGGCCACAACATCACGGGTGGGAACCCCGAGGGCTTCAACTACTGGCACGGCATGGTCGAGCCCCAGTGCGACTGGGCCACGGAGGCCTGGCGGACCGCCACGGGGGAGGACCTCTTCCGCGATTCGGTCTTCCAGCGCGAGCGCGGCGCCTGGTACCTCTATGCTCGCTACCCGTCGAGCGGCGCCGCGGTCGGGATCAACGACGGCCACGGCTTCGCCCCGGGAAGCCCCAAGTTCAGCGTCATGCCGCTGCTCGGCTCGCGCGCCGGCGACCGCGTGTGCCAGTGGATGGCCAATCAGTACGCCGCCGACCCCAAGAGCCACTACGGCTATGGCGGCGAGTTCTGGTGCGCGATCCTCTGGCACGACCCGGCCGCCCCGGCGACCCCACCCGACGAGCTTCCGCCCTCCCGCCTCTTCGACGGCCTCGGATGGGTCTCGATGCGCAGCGGCTGGCAGCCGGAGGCGACCTTCGGCTACTTCATGGCCGGCGATTGGTTCAACGGCCACCGCCACGAGGACTGTGGCAGCTTCATCATCTCCTCGCGCGGAGGCTATCTCGCCATCGACTCGGGCTACTACTCGACCTACCAGGACGACCGCCAGAACCACGGGACGAAGTACACCGCCAAGGGCGTCGCCCACAACACCCTCTTCGTCCACGACCCCCACGAGCGCTCCGGCGGCATGTGGGACCGCGCCCTGCGGGTCCGCGACAACGGCGGCGTCCTCCACCCGGGGCACCGCAGCCGCCGCGAGGCAGAGCAGCCGACCAAGGGCAGCCCCTGGGACTCGGCCGACATCACGTCCTATGAGGCGAACCCCCTGTTCACCTACGTCGCCGCCGACCTCACCGGGAACTACCGCCGGGAACTCGACCCCTTCATGGACCCCAAGGGGCCGGCGATTGTCGCCAAGTACACCCGCGAGCTGCTCTACCTCGCGCCTGACGTCTTCGTGATCCACGATCGCGTGAAGACAGCCGGCCCCCAATACACGCAACGGGTGCTGCTGCACGTGATCGGCGAGCCGGAGGTCCGGGCGAAGGCCGCGCGCACGCCCGAGTTGGGGACCACCGAGTTCGACGGGCCGGGCGACGCCGTGATCACGGACGGCGCGGGTCGGATGTTCGTGCGGACGCTGCTGCCCGAGAAGCGGGTCATCCGCCGCATCGGCGGCGTGGTCGTGAAGTCCGTGGAAGCGGCCGCAGCGAACAAGGGCGATGGCAAGCTCACCGGGATCAAGACGCTCCTCGGCGCCTGCACCGAGACCCTCGACCTCAAGTGCGTCGAGGGCGGCCCGGGGGCGAAGTTCGGCGTCACATCCAGCGTCTTCGGCCCAATCGGGACCGCGGGATTGGGGAAGCCCTTCACGGACGCCCCGCGCCATCCGCAGTACAAGAACCTCAAGCTGGACCCGCACGTCTCGTTCACGATCGAGGCGGGGGCGAAGCCCTTCCAGATTGGCGACGCGTTCCGCATCGGCCTCGTGTCGCGGCGATTCTGGGTGGGCGGTGAGAACCCCGAGCCGTCGCTGAAATGGTGGACGAACCTCAGCCATGCCGAAGCCAAGCTCGACAGCCGCCGCATGGGCGGCTGGGGCCGGCTCGAGATCGAGCCGGCCGAAGCCGCGGCGGAGGCCCGCTTCCTGACGGTCCTCTACTGCACCGGCTCCGACGTGAAGGACCTGCCTGGAGCGTGCGGCCTGCTCCAGGATGCGGGCATGGAGGGCGCGAGGATCACGCAGGGCGAACGGACCTGCGAGGTCCTCTTCCGCGCGGCCGGAGGAACCGGCGGCACCATCAAGCTCACGGAGACGGGCAAGACCCGGGTGGACAGGGCGCTCGCGGGCTCCCTCGAGAAGGAGTTCCGGCGATGAACCCGGCGATATAGGCCCTCGGCCGGGAGGCGAAGGACTCGGGCGCCGAGACGACGGCCATGAACCGCTGCGCCAGCGGACGCGACTCGCCGATGCCCTCTCGTCCCGCATCTACTTCTTCCCGACGCAGTAGAGGTAGCCTTCGGCCTGGTAGTAGATGCGGCCGCCGTCGAAGATCGGCGAGCTGACCGTGCACTCCGGGTGAGCGCCCTCCTTCGACGGGACCGGCGGGTAGCTGCCGCGGTAGCGGCCGGGGAGGAGCCGCTCGATGCGGTTCTCGGCGACGAGGTCGAACGTGCGGCCCGGCTTGATCACCACCGAGTGGCCGCCGTTGCCGAAGAGGTAGATGTGCTTGCCGCCGAGGGTCGGGCTGGCGCACACGCCCGAGCCGTGCGGATAGGGATACGCGAACATGATCGTGTTCATGTCGAGCCGCACGCTGTAGACGGGGGCGAGGGTCGCCTGGTCGAAGACGCGGAGCGGCCCGCCCATCGCCACGGTGTAGATGAGGCCGTCGTGGACAAGGGCGTTCGCCGTGACCTCCGCCGCCGACCAGGAGCCGATCGTGAGGAGGCCCCACTCCTTGTCGCGCTGGTAGCCGATGGTGCGGCCCTTGAGCCTGGTCTCGGGCGTGAAGGCCTCGGGGAGGGTGAACTCGACGCTCGCCGTGCCCGTGTGCGCGGCGCACCAGTCGAGGACGTACGCTTTGTTCCCGGCGATGGTGCTGGCGTGCCAGGGGAAGAAGCCGACGCCTGGCTTGTAGAGGCCCAGGGCCTCGTAGTTGATGCAGGGGGTGCCGGGGGCAGTGATCGGCTGGCCGGGGTCGCGGGGGGGCCAGCGGTAGTTGTTCGACGGCATCTTCCAGAGCACCTTGCCCGTCTCGCGGTCGAACGCAATGTAGTTCATCATGGCGGCGACGAACTCGCGGTCGGTGAGGATGGG
>Ga0194125_10009094_pt1 | contig 13855 bp, 7 predicted proteins | sample TA2KigC250mmetaG_FD_148626 | JGI IMG/M metagenome (GOLD analysis project Ga0194125, IMG submission 148626) | Freshwater microbial communities from Lake Tanganyika, Tanzania - TA2015034 Kigoma Deep Cast 250m | ecosystem: Environmental > Aquatic > Freshwater > Lake | place: Tanzania: Lake... | reverse complement strand
GGAAGCGCCTCCCATACTCCAAAAGGGTTCTTCCCGAAGCTTCTTGGTCAGAGGCAATGTACCATGGTTCGTCTTCATCCTTTTTCCAGTAGGCGGCTAAATGATAGGGGCCTTGGCGCCATTTGGTTCGTTTCTTAATTCCGTATAGAGTTTCTTATGCAATAATCACAACGTAGCGGCGTGCCTCTGTGCTGCCAGTACCACCTAATGTCACCACAGAGGGATGACGCTACGTAATTTTCTGCTCAGATGAAAACCCTATATGAATTTAAAAAATTGACCACTAGTACATCGGGGCTTAAGTTGAGATACCATTTCGTAGAGCAGGGGGAAAAGGAAGGAAGGGAAGGAAAGGAAGGAAGGAATCCCCCCTTCCTTCCTTTCCCCCCTTTTTTCTCTGAAAAATGGTATCTTTCTTTACGCCCTCGTGTACTAGCAAAGTACATTTCATTCATTTTCCAAAAACCTCAATATTTCTTGCAAATCATCAACAGCCGATTCAAGATGTGTAATAGCATCTGACACTAAATCTTCTGGCTCCGGTAGGTTTTCCGCGTCTTCAAGGGATTCATCCTTCAGCCAGAAGATGTCCAGGTTGTAGTTCCGTTCTTTTACCTCACTGATATGAAACTTTCTAAATCGCTCTACTTTCTGCGCCTTTTCTTCACGGTGTTCAAGGGCTTTGATGCTGAAAACAGAAGGTATATTACCGTAACAAGCTTCAAATTCTACGAAATGTTCAGAAGTTAAAGGGCGTTCTTTCTTCGTGATACTGGGTATGTTGCTTCTGGCGTCGTATATCCAGACATTTTCTGTCGGTCTACCCTTGGTGAAGAAGATGACGTTTGCTTTGACACCGGGCGAATAAGGCGTAAAGGTGCCTTTGGGAAGTCTCAAGATGGTATGTAAGTCGCAGTCCTGCACTAAGAACTCAAATACTTGAGCAGCTTGTTCGCCAAAGAGGCAGTTATCAGGAAGCACGATAGCGGCTCGTCCGCCGGGCTTGAGAATTGTCATCACATGCTGGACGAAATTGAGTTGTTTATTGGATGTCCTTACCATAAAGTCGTCCCGTTCAGGCGCCTGGTCTGCTCCCCTGGTACCAAAAGGTGGATTCGTGAGGACGACATCAAATTTCAATCCCTGGTCTGGCTCATAGAGGGAATCGCCTAAGTGGATATTCCCCTCTATACCGTGTAGAAATAGGTTCATAAGGGCAAGGCGTCTCGGTCTGGGCACAAGTTCTGTGCCGTAGTAGGTTCGTTTCAGAATGCGTTCCGCATCCTCTCTGGAGAAGAACCCTTGTGTTCCTTCCACAAGCCATTCATAAGCGGCGACGAGAAAACCGCCGGTGCCACAAGCCGGGTCACTGATAGTAAACTCCCCGTGAATTCTCGGGTCAGGCTTCATCACTTTGACGATGGACTTGATAAGTATACGTGGCGTGAAATATTGTCCTGCGCCTTTCTTTCCTTCGGACGCCGCTTTCTCCAAAAGTCCCTCATAAGCTTGGGCTTTGACATCTACGCCCAAAGCGGTCCATTCCACTTCGTCAATGAGATTGACCAGTTTTTTGAGATTCACAGGGTTTTGAAATCGAGACATAGCCCCGGCAAATATATCGCTCAGAACTCCTGGCGTGTTGCCGAGCATTCTTAACATATCCTCATAGTGTTCTCTGAGTTCGGTTCCGGCCTTTTCTCTCAGACTCTGCCAGTCGCACCCTTCAGGAAGAACAATCTCTTTTTCATCCGCCATCTTCAAGAACAGCAGGTAGGTAATCTGCTCAATGTAATCTCCGTAATCAATTCCGTCGTGTCTTAACGTATGGCAAAAACCCCAAAGTTTTCCCACAATATCAGTCATGCCGCCGCAACCTCCATATTTATTTCCTTAAGCAAGGATAAAAGTTGATATGCAAATATCCTGTTGGCTACTTTCCATCCCCCAATACGAGAGAACGCGGGGATTTGGTCAAAGTCGGTTTTATCAATAGTTAGATTTTGGATGAGATGATTTTTAATGAGTTCCAGCCATCGCTCTTGCTCTTCAGTAAACCTCTTGCCCCATGTGATTTTCCTGAGAGCCCTTTCAACTCTTTCTTGCGCAGTAAGTAAAGGCTCTTCTTCTTTCGCAACGTGTTTTATCAGAGAAATTATATCTGTCAATTCATTGTGATACGCTCTACGTAAGTTTTCTTCAGAGAAATTATTTTTAAGAGCTTTTCTCAGCTCATAAAGCGCGTCAGTTGACCAATCAGAAGGACGTTCAAGGAGAATCTTGATTGCTTCAATTTTATCTTTATTTTCTCCAACAAAACGAACAAAAGATTTTATGTACTCTTCAGGCTTATAGGAGCCAGATGATTCTACAATTAGGTGTTCTGATTCCACCTGGTCTCTCGTATCATAACCAACCAGGAAGACTTTTTGGGGTCCTGGAGGATTAAGCAAACCCTGAAATTCTGGGTTTCTCAAAACCTTCATCGTTTGAGAAAAGTTCTCTTCCAATAACTTTGGTAGTTCTTTAGCAAACCTTCCTATATCTCCGTCTGGAATAAATGGAGCAAAATTTTCCATTATCTCGCCTGAAACATTTTTAGCAATCCGCTGAAATCTTTTTACGAGCACACGAATATTGTATTCTCTATCGCGATTCTGGTAAATGTTTTCAATTATTTCCTGAATAGGACGCGTAGGTTTTAACGGCGGGTCAATTGTAAAGGCGGAGACATCCTTGAAGTATTCGAGGAGTGTCCCCCCGAAGCAATCGAAAACAGTAAAATGGCTTTTCCCAATCTCATCACATTTTCTTGTACCTCGCCCTATCATCTGCTCAAATAGTATTCTTGATTTCACCGGGCGCAAGAATACGATGCACTCAAGAGCAGGTATATCAACCCCTGTGGAGAGCATATCCACAGTAACGACTATACCTGGCTTGGGACGATTTCGGAACTCGCGGATGCGCTGGAGTGGTCTATCTACAGTGGGATTGCCAGTAATTTTTTGGACGAAGTCATCGCCTCTTCCAAAGGCTTCGCGACAGATGCGCACAATTTGGTCAGCATGGGATATATGGGGAATGTCATTTACGGCAAATATCAGAGTCTTCGGAAATCTTCCAGTTTTCTTTTCATGTTCTAAGGCGTATTTTTTGAACTCTTCTATAATTTTCCTGTTGCTATCCGGTGAGGTGATTTTGATTTCTACTTGCGAGGCGTCAAAAAAACGTTCATCCTCTAACCTATCCAACTTCTCTAAACCCGTCTTAGTGTCAATTTCTCCCACTCGTTCCCCTTCTTTTAGAAAAATCCCATTGATTCTTACGCCAGAATGAATGGCTACAGCGTCATAGTCAACAAGATAGCCATCCCTCACCGCTTCTTCGTAGCCATAGCGGAAAACAGGTTCGCCAAAGTAGCCTACCGTATGAGCCGCTGGTGTTGCTGTTAAACCAATGGTTATGGCGTCAAAATAGTCAAGTACCTCTCGCCATTTGCTCTCCTCTTGCGCAGTATATCCACGATGACATTCATCCGCGATTATGACATCAAAAGCATGGATAGGAATATTTAACCTTTCCGCTTCTATCTCTTCTTCCGGCTCATCTTCGCGAGTTTCAAAAGCTCCCTCAAGCCCAAAGAGATTAATTCTCATCCTCTGGATAGTAGAAACGTAGACGAAAGCATGAGAAGGTTTTGGATGAGTGAGATAGCTTTCAGGGAGAGCTTTGGGGTCAAATTCCCGTGCGCCTTCCAAATCCTCCCTTCTGAAACGTTGGCTGTAGACTTCGTAAATCTGGTCGAATTTGAGACCGAGTTCTGGTTCAAAGGATTTAAAGGCAAGAACAGCTTGAGCAGCAAGAGCGCGTCTATCGACCAAAAATAAAATGCGCTTCGCGACGCCTGATTTCGTAAGACGGTAGGCTTCGGAAACCATTGTGTAAGTCTTTCCCGTCCCTGTAGCCATTGCGATGAATATTTTGCGTTTTCCTTCGGATATGGCTTTTTCTATTGATTTTGTCGCTTCTATCTGATAATAGCGTAATTTAAGATGATGATTGGGATTTTCAAAAAGCCATGAACAATCTTTTCGAGTGTTTTTCATGAGCATCTCTCGCAAAGCTTCCGGTGTATGAAAATTAGAAACCCTGCGGGAGTAGCTGTCTTTTTCACGTAAATCCTGAAACCAAACAATTTCACCGTTTGTAGAATAGATGAATGGAACCCTAAACCCATGGAAATTGAAAGGAGAGTGAAAGAGCCCTTTTGCATAGCGTTGTGCTTGAATTAGCACATTTTGGGGGCCAAGAGAAAGCTTTTTGGCTTCAATAATCCCCATAATTTTGCCCTTATAAAAGAAAGCATAATCAGCAGGCCCGCTTGCTGTTGGGTATTCTTCAACAGCATGGTGAGTATATGTACTTGATTGTGCATCAGGATTATAAGGGATAATATTCCATCCCTGGTCTCTAAGTCGAGTGTCAATCTTCTTTTTTCTTGTTTGCCATTCAAGTTCTTTCATCATTTTCACCAAGAAAATTGGTATAGTTTTTACGCATTACGTTTTACGTTTTACACATTATTCCGTCCGCAGCCTTGGGTCGAGCGCATCCCGGACAGCATCACCGAACAGATTTGCCGGCAGCACTAAACCGAACATGAACACAAACGCTGCTGCGAGATTCCACCAGACGACTGGCTCTCTTGCCAATTCCAGGCGCGCGGTGTTAATCATATTCCCCCAACTTCCGGTTGTTGGGTCCACACCGATTTGCAGGTAGCTAAGCAGCGCTTCGGCAAGGACTAAACCGCTGAACCGAAGAATGAAGGAAATCAGCACGATGTGCATCACGTTTGGCACGATATGCCGAAGAATAATTTTGGCACGGCTGACTCCGAAGGCTTCTGCCGCCTGAACATATTCCAATTCCCGCAACTTCAAAGTCTCCCCGCGTAGCAATCGGCATAGCCCGGTCCAGCTTGTAATTCCCATAATGAGGCAGAGGTTGAATAAGCCCCGGCCAAACAGCAACATAAAAGCGGCAATCAGTAAAATATCGGGAATCGAAGCGAGAGTGGAATATAAATATTGAACTACATCGTCTACTCTGCCGCCGAAATATCCGGCAATCACTCCGAAGAAAATTGCGAATGGAATGGCAATTAATGTGGTAAATCCGCCGATAATTAAACCGGTCCGCACACCTTTGAGAGCACGGTAGAACACATCGTCCCCCACTTTGTCAGTGCCTATTAGATGATATTCTGAAGTGAGCCATGCAACGATAGCGACACCGCTGACGAAAGCCAGTGTGATTCCACCCCAGATGAACGACCGCTTCAATGAAGAAAAGGCGAAAGGTGCTTTCCCCCTCTCTTTCCCCCCCGTCGACGGGGGGGATGAAGGGGGGGCAGGCACCGACGCCTTCATCTTATGGTTCGTTGGATTTCCAGAGCGCGCCAAACGGTTGCCTATCATGTACACCGCTACGCCTACCGCCAGGCCTGCTACAAGTCCCACAAGCAATCCCATCAAGATGCGGCGGGAAACATCCGCCCAAACACCTGCTTCGTTTTTCAGCTTCGCGCCTCCGTATTTGAGTCGAGGGTAATCCCGAACAATACGCCCGTCTGGGAGGGTTACCGTCTCTTTGCTGTACAGACGGTTCGCTAACGGTGCGGAATATGTCTTTTCAGTATGTTCACGCAGAAGCGTGCTTATTCGGTCTAAAAGACTCAATGCCCTCGGTTCATAGATAATTGCTCCATTCTCATTGCGCATCAGTTTCCTCTCCGGTCTAACGCTCGCATCTCGCCAGCGAATGCTGTCCAATAACCCGATTGCTATATAAATCAACAGGATGAACAAGGAAATCATAGCAATCCGATTGAGGCGAACTTGTCGAGCGGCGTTTCGCCAGTATTCTTGTCGAGAAGCAAGCCACAGGAGGTAAATAACTATGCCTATCAGCATCGCTACAAGAATGTTCCAGTAGGCGGCAGACCGCCAAATCCAGGCGATTAGGTCACCAAAGCGGATGCCATTTTCACCGAAAATCATGTCAATGTCCTTTCTAACAAAGTAGCCCAACTTTCTAAGTTGGGCTTTCAGCAAGCAACCAAGATAGACATAGTGAGTCTACTCCAACCTTATCCTGGGGTCCACTAAAGTATAGCTGATATCTGTCAATAGAAGTCCAACGATGTAGAGAATAGCGCCGATATAGACCATACAGCGAACGATTGCGAAATCTTGAGCGTAGATGGCGTCAATGATGAAGTTTCCCAACCCCGGTATGGCGAAAAAGTTCTCCATTAAAAGACTTCCCATGAACAGGAAGGGGATGGTCATCACAACATCTGTGAGGATGGGAATCATCGCATTTTTCAACACATGCTTGAATAGCACCATTCCTTCACTTACCCCTTTTGCTCGCGCTGTCCGCACGTAATCTTTGTTGACTTCTTCAAGAAAAATGGTGCGGTAAAATCGGACTGACATTCCAATTCCTCCAATGACGCCAATAACGACGGGTAGAACCACAAATTTGAACATACTGGTTCCCGTATCGTAGCCGGAGATAGGAAACAGCCGCAGCATTTTCCCGAACAACCACTGACCGCCGATGATGTAGAACAGCATTGAGATGGACATCATGATAACACAAAGAACCACGCCCCAGAAATCCACGTAGGTGGCCCGGTAGTAGGTAACAATCATCGATACAGTAATCTCCATCAGTAGACCTACAATGAAGGTCGGAATGGCGATAGCGAGACTCGGCCAAATACGGTGTCGGATTTCACGGCTGATATCGATGTTGTTTCGGTCAGAACGCCCAAAATTGAAAAACAGCAATCCAACCGATTTCTGGAAAAATATGGTTTGAGTGAACACAGATGGACCGGATTCTTTGAAGTTGATGAAAAGCGGCAAATGATATCCGTGGTCTCGCTTCCAGTTGTCTATAGCCTCTTGAGTAATATTTTTTTGTCCGAGTATAGTTCGCGCCATATTATCTGGAGAACTCCAGACGAAAAAAAGAAAAAATGTAATAATATTGACCCCGATGATGATTGGAATCGCATATAGACAGCGACGGATGATGTATGCTAACATATAGTTATACCTTTTCCATTTGAGAAGTTACAATGGCAAGAGGGCAAAACGGCTAAACGGTTAAATGGCAAAACGGCAAAGGGGCAAGGGGGTAAGGGGGAAGCGACCATCTTGCCATCTTGCCATCTTGCCGTCCTACCATCTTACCGTCTTGCCACCTTGCCGTCTTGCCGTCTTGCCATCTTGCCATTTAGCCCCTTTACCCCTACCCCTTTCCCTACGCCAGATGGTGATGGTTGCAGGGATAGTAAAAACAAACAGGAGCGCTAAGACAATAGCTATCGGCCACAAGACCGGGCGGTTCCATCCCTGACGATTATCCTCCCTAAGCGTGCCGTCCACGCTCAAGTATTTTAACGTATTGTTTGCCATGTTACTCGGTTTGGCGTTTCGGACCCACTGGTGGTAAAGTCCGAAATCCACAGGATGATAGGTAAAGACCCAGGGCGCGTCCATCTGAAGAATCTGCTTCATCTCCCGGATAATAGCCAATCGCTGTGAGCTATTCTCCATGCTTCGCATCTGTTCGAATAATCGGTCGTACTGAGGATTTTGGTAGTTGGCGACATTCTCTCCATCGCTTTCTGCCATACTATTGGGCCCGTACAACAGAAACAGGAAATTTTCTGGGTCTGGATAGTCCGCCAACCACCCCCAGGAGAGAATTTGGAAGTTTCCACTGTGGACTTTGTCCTGGAACCGATTATAGTCCGTCGTTCGACTCACCATAGTAATTCCAATAGCTTCCAATTTCTTGCGCATCCAGCTCAATTGTGCGGTCGCCCCAGCTTCTACCCAAGCGTTGTCAAAGTGGATAATCAAAGGATTGCCGTTTTTATCCTTTCCGCCTGGATATCCGGCCTCTGCTAACAGCCGCCGCGCTTCATCCAACGATTTTCTCATTGCGCCACGTTCTGTTGAAAAATCATATACATAAGGGTTTATGCCCTTCTCTCCTTCTTCGTATCCAAAAATCCCAGAGGGGATGGGACTATAAGAGGGAATGCCGCGCCCATTGGCGAAAATTTCGATATATTCTTCATAGTCCATAGCAATAGAAATCGCTTGACGTAGTTTTCTTTTCTCTTCCGTATATCCTCCTACTACATCATCAAGCATGTTAAACGCAAGGTAGTGGGTAGATGTCTCCACATTTGTCAGGAGCCGGATGTTTCTTGCCGTCAGGACCTCGCTCACCTGTGGGTCGCCTTGGTCGGTAAACTGGATGGCGCGGTCAAAAGTGTCAGATGAAATACCGGAGACATCGTAATAGCCTTGAAGGAATTTATTCCAGCGGGGAATGAACTCTTTTTCCAGCTTATATACTGCCGTATCAATAAACGGAAGGCGTTTACCCCATAAGCCCTTGGCGTTGGTGAGGCTTCCGAACATATCCGAGAGCAGTCCCAACTTTCCATCCTCGGATTCTGAATCTGAGGATGGATATAACTCGGTATGGAAATGTTCATTGCGTTTCAGTACAATCTCTTTGTGAGGGTCAATGACATCCAACCGATATGCCCCCGTCCCAACGGGGAAGCGGTCTATAGTGATATTTCGGTTTTTAAGAGGACCCTGTTCGTAGAAGGTGATTGCTTCCTTGGGCATCGGCGAGAAAAACGGCATAGCTAACCAATAAAGAATTTGCGGATACTTTTCTTTCAGAATAATTCGGTAGGTATAGCGATTGACCAATTCGACGCCACAACCCCCTACCCCCTTTATTAAGGGGGATGGGTGGGCATCTAAATCCAGAGGAATTGGATTTCGCTGCTCATCGAGTTCTTGATTATAAGCTGCTCCCGCTGATTCCCGCCGCCGCTTCCGTTCCGCCTCTAAATCATTATCCAGAGCAGTTGCGTATTCTTCCAGCCCCAAGATATATTTTTCCAGCGTGCTCAGAATTGGGCAGTGCAACCTGGGGTCCGCCAACCGTTTGATTTGGTAGACGTAATCCGCTGCCACTAATTCGCGCGTTCCAGTATGTTTAAAATCTCGTATCTGGTAAATATCCCGCATCTCATCTGAATTTAGGTTATGGTATAAAAAGTTTCCCATCTTATCTTTTGCAAAACAGGGATGTTCTTGATATAAAATACCTGGCTGAATCTGAATCTCGTAAACCGCTCGCGCCACCTGTTCTGCCGGCGCATCCCTTGGAAGAGAATTTCCATCTGCGTCAAAATACTGTGGAGTTGGAATGCTCTGGGCTGTGAGCGGAATAAGTTTATAAGGTCGCTTCAAGTAGTGGTATTGGAGCGGCGGCTCATAAATTTGGCAAATAAACCGATATTCGTCAGAACTATATGACTGCGCAGGGTCCAGATGTTTCGGTTCTTCGTCAAATGTGCCATAGTAAATGTTTTTTCCCTGTGGTGAGTTGGGATGGGGATTATTCAGGATACATCCACCTAATATCAAACTTGCTGAAATCAATAAAATGAAATATCTCATCTGGTGTTATTCACTCCCTTGTGGGGCAGACCGTAAGCCGAAGATGCCACTGCGCAGGCAAGAATGCCTGCGCCACACTAAGCCAATTCATCCATAATTAAATCATCAGGCGCTTCGTAGAATATGGGACGCATCTGCAAATTAGTTTGGATGGGAACAGCCTCCAAATCAACGGGAAGATGTATTGTAACTGTCGTGCCGACGCCTTCGACGCTGGTCAAATCGATTTTTCCTTGATGTTCCCGCACTATTCGCTGGACGATACTCAATCCAAAACCGCTGCCTTTTTCTTTGAGGCTATAACCGGGTTTTAACACATTATACAGTTCTTCCTTTGGGATGCCGTGACCTGTGTCCGTGAAAGTCAATTTGACTGCAGAACCCATATCATCGTATTCTGTTTTTATCTGTAACAGACCACCGTTTTCCATTGCTTCAGCGGCGTTGAGGATGATATTGTTGAACGCCTCCTTCAGTTGGCTATAATCGCCCTTGACCTGTGGCAAATCCTCAGAAAATATGCGTTGATATTCAATTCCGCAAGAAGACAATTTGGGACAAATATGGTCTATCACAGATGAAAGCGTTTGGTTAATGTCAACGACATCAAAGACAAAATCCTCCTGCTTGAGAATTCGTAGCAAGGAAACCATCTCATTATAATAATTTTCTTGTTCTGTGAGAACCTCCGTTAATAGTTTGGAAAGTTCGGAATTATCTTGACAATTTCGAACGGCGCGGCGAAGTTTGGAACCAGTAACGCCGATGAGATTTTTTATTTTATGGAGTCTGGAATAAAGACTTTGATACGCTTCTGAGCGCGCCACATCGACCAGTGCTAAAGAAAGATTGAGCAGAATTTTCGCGGCATTATTGGGTTTGGTTTCAATCCAACTTTGAAAATCTTTCCGAATCTCTTCGTCGCGTTCATAAAAGTAAATCTTGGCTAAATTATGATACGGATGTTCGTAATCAGGATTCAATCGTATTGCCTGTCGAAATTCTTCGATAGCATTTTCAAGCCGTAAGCCCAGCGAAGCGCCAGGCGTTGGTGTACTCATATCCTTCAGCGAATATAACACCCCAAGGTTGTTGTGAGCCTCTGGGGATTGCGCATACTCTAATCCCGTCCGATAAGCCTGAATAGCTAAATCAGCATCGTCTGGTTCATCATCATATATGCTCCCAAGAATAAAAAAGACTTCATCAAGCCTTTCGAAGGTTTGTAAGTTTTCGTTGATGCGAATCAATTCCAAAAACTGGTCGATAGCCTTTCGTCGATAATCTGGTTGAGCGCGACGAAGTTTTGTGTACAATTGCGCCAAACCGTAGTGAGAGTCAAGATGCGCTGGAGAAAGATAAACCGCATTTTCAAAGCTGTCGATTGCTCTCTGAATATCACCTGAAGCAGCCAAATAAATCCCTCCCAGGTGATAAAATACGTCTGCGTCATTAGGGTCAAATTCCAGGCATTGTAGGAAGGTTTCTTCCGCTTTGTCCCACTGTTTGAGTTTAATGTAAATAATGCCGATGTTGTGTCGCGCATCTTGGAAAGTAGGCCGAAGTTGGAGTATAGTTTCAAAATCTTTTTGGGCTTCTTCGAATCGTTTTAACTTATCATAAAGTATTCCTCTTTCGTAGAGTGCTTCGATATACTCCGGATTCAGAGATATAGCTTGCGAGAAACTATCAATCGCCGCATCAAATTCCGGGTAATCATGGAGTAGTAACCCAAGAGTATAATGAAAATATGCGTTCTGCGGATTGAGGTTGATAGCTATTTGAAGTTCATGCTTAGCTTCGTCAAAATCCCCCGCTTTGTAATATGCAAAACCTAAGTTGTGGTGGACACGGGCAAAATTTGGTTCAAGCTCAATTACTTGCTTGTATACGCTGATGGCGCGTTCATACATCCCGACCTGGACATACCAATTTCCTAAGATATATTGGTCTTTAGCCTCGTGTGAATGCAGTAAAACCGTATCAGCCGCTACTTCTACTTCCTGAGCGGCATCACGCAATTCCTGCTCTAAGAAATCCGTGTCGAGTTTTTCTTCTGACATATCAACCGCCTCAATATAACACTAATTTTGAATATTAAAGTTGCACCAATATATTGATTATAACACTGGTCGTTTGAACTGACAACAAAAAACTGAACCGAAAGAAGATGAGACCGGGTGAAAAATGACGATGAGAGCAGGGAAACTTTGCTATTCCAGGGCTGTTTTATGAATTAGCAAGACTAGTACACGTGGGCGAAAATTCTTGCCCCTATCTTTTTTCTGTCGTGGCCTTTCTGTTTATCCGCGAATTTCCGCTAATAAACGCGACTGTTTTTTCTTTTTATGCGCGAATATTCGCGTCTATTCGTGGCTTCTTTTTTATCCGTTAACGTGCACGCGCAGGAACGGGGGTTAAGAACTTCTGCCGACGTGTACTAGTCTCGCGTAGGCGGGCGAATAAAATGTTGATGTAAAGTCTATAAAATTAAAACGCTTGGTGTGATTATCGGTGGGAAATAGATATTGTGGTACCATGCACAGAATAAAATATGTAGGAACCAAGCTTTGGGGAAAAACTCGGTTTCTCATTATTCTGTTATCTAGCCGCCGATTTCCAGACTACGCCAATTAGTGTAGTTTTAAAAATCAGCGCGGTCTGATAATCAGCGGCTCTATCATTTTTAAAATCTTCTGTTATCTAGCCGCTGATTTCCAGACTATGCCAATTGGTGTAGTTTTAAAAATCAGCGCGGTCTGATAATCAGCGGCTCTATCATTTTTAAAATCTACTAATAAAAGAAATACGGTGTGTGTCGCCAACTTCACGGTTGGGGGCAAACGCATAATCAAACTGGAAGTTTATATTCTCCAACGGCGCTGTTCCCCAAGCGCGTAGTCCAAGGCCTGCGGTAATTCCTCGATTAGTGTTGTCGCCCTGGCTGAAGCTATATCCGACCCTGAGCGCCAATATATCGTGGAACCAGTTTTCCAGGCCCAGGTGCACTACTGGATAGCCGCTTTTGGGGATATTCACGTCAGCGACAATGGTAAGTATCGGTTCTGGTTCAGATTGAATTATAGGCTCCGAAGGCGATTCTTGTTTTTCGAGAGTATTTGCTTCATCCACCGATGGTTTTGTCTCACCGGTTTGAGTGCTGTTTGCTTCGTTCCTCGCAACGGGTTCTTTCGCCGCGGAAGGTTCAGAAACAATAAGATGAAAAGCACCCCCCACGCGGATGTTCAGAGGCAGAGATTCATCTAAAGATTCCTCTTCTATTTTCGACCTCAAGGTACCAAGGTTTTGAATGCTTGCGCCGACGCGTAAACGATTGCTTCCCAAAAGCACACCAGCATCACCTGCCACGCCAGTCCAATCCTCGATATCGAATTGTTGGCTGAGAAATTTTATTGTACCGCCCAAAGATACATTCTTTATTAGCTCATGGCCGTAGGACAATCCAACGGCAAAAGAACTGGCGGTGAATGTGCGTATCGGGTCCTCAGTTGGTTCTGCGCGCTCGTCGATTTTCGCAAACGCTCCGAGGAAACTGAGTCCGAAGGCGCCATCCCCTAATCTTTGAACATAACTTATCGACTCATTGTTGATACCTGCGAACCAGAAGTTTTGCATCGCAGTTAGTTCACGGTCCACAATTGAGGTCAAACCCGCTGGGTTGTAAAAGACAGCGTTGGCATCATCGGCTAATCCGGCAAAGGCGCCGCCCATGCTTGCGGGACGGCTTCCCGCTTCAATTTTTAAAAACGCCGCGCCCGTAGTGCCTGCTTCTTCGTGAATTTCCGCCCCGACTGCAGATGGGACAAACGTTGCTAATAACACGAACAAACAACCGATTGTCCTTATCTTCATAACTTTACCGTAAGGCGAAGCCGTCGGTGAGCGAAGCGAACATAATCTTTCTGTGAATATTTGTGTTTTAATTTTGTACATGCTTTTCTCCGTTATATTCAACGTGAAACGTGAAACGTGAAACGTGAAAGGAATTCTCTCTTCACGTTTCACGCATCACGTTTCACTTCTCACTTCACAACCAAAATTCTACCAACCTCATTGGTTTTATGAGTTCCGTCATCGGCTTCGAGTCTGAATATGTAGACACCGCTGGCGACTCTGTTGCCAGTATCGTTTTGACCTTTCCAAACTACAATCTGGTCATTACCACGGCCGGGGGGGAGATTGGAGAATTCTTTTTGATATACTAAATAACCGGCGATATCATAGATGCTCAAAATCACCGTTAATTTGCCCCCTTC
>Ga0194125_10009088_pt1 | contig 13863 bp, 8 predicted proteins | sample TA2KigC250mmetaG_FD_148626 | JGI IMG/M metagenome (GOLD analysis project Ga0194125, IMG submission 148626) | Freshwater microbial communities from Lake Tanganyika, Tanzania - TA2015034 Kigoma Deep Cast 250m | ecosystem: Environmental > Aquatic > Freshwater > Lake | place: Tanzania: Lake... | reverse complement strand
CCGGTCATGCAAGAGATGTGACGGGCATGCTGCCCCGGGGATGCTCCCTGACGTGAGTGCTGCACGGTGCATGGACTGCACCGTGCGACTCAGATTCAGCGAGCAGGTTCTGACGTGGGGGCGTGGTAATCCTGCAGCGACTTGACGCTGAGGCCTTCCTGCCGCAGAGCGCGGATGGCCTCGACCGCCGCCGCCGCGCCGGTGATCGTCGTGATGCAGGGCACCGCATTCATCATGGCCGCCCGGCGCACGGACTTGTCGTCGAAGAACGATTCGCGACCGAGCGGCGTGTTGATGACCATGGCGATGCGGCGGTTGACAATTTCATCCGCGAGACTCGGGCGTCCCTCGTTGACCTTGAAGACCACTTCGGCGTCAAGTCCGTGGGCTCGCAGGAAGGCCGCAGTCCCGCGCGTGCCGATCAAGCGGAACCCCAGGCGGGCCAGCTCGCGCGCAATCGGCAGCACGGCTTCCTTGTCCTCGTGATTGACGCTGATGCAGACCGCACCGCTCTCGGGCAACCGCTGGCCCACGCCGAGCATGGCCTTCGCGAAGGCCATGCCGAACGACTCGGCCCCGCCCATGACCTCGCCCGTCGACTTCATCTCGGGCCCCAGAATCGAATCGACGCCCGGGAACCGCACAAACGGAAACACGGGGCTCTTCACAAACACTCCCGTCGGCTGCAGGTCGTCTGTCAGCCCCAGCGACGCCAGGGTGCGGCCCGCCATCACTCGCGCCGCCAGCTGCGCCAGCGGCACACCGGTCGCCTTGGCCAGATACGGCACCGTGCGTGATGCGCGCGGATTGACCTCGAGCACATACACCGTGTCGTCCTTGATGGCGTACTGGACGTTCATCAGGCCGACGACCTTCAGCGCTCGGGCGATGCGCCGCGAAAACTCGCGGATGGTGACGAGATGCTTCTCGGCCACGAACGGCGGCGGCACCACACACGAGCTGTCGCCCGAGTGAATGCCGGCCTCCTCGATGTGTTCCATGATGCCGCCGACAAGCACGGCACCGGTGGCATCGGCCACGCAGTCGACGTCGATCTCCTTGGCATGCTCGAGAAAGCGGTCGATGAGAATCGGCCGATCGTGCGACACATCCACCGCGGTCGTCATGTAGCGATCGAGGCTCGCCACGTCGTAGACGATGGCCATGTTACGGCCGCCAAGCACATAGGACGGACGCACGACACAGGGGAAGCCCACCCGGGCCGCCACATCCCGGGCTTCGTCGCGCGACGTCGCCGTGCCACTCGACGGCTGCGGAATGCCCAGGTCCCACAGCAGTTGCGCAAACCGCTGCCGATCTTCGGCCAGATCGATCGAGTCAGGACTGGTGCCGTACATCGTGACGCCGGCCTCCTGCAGGGCCAGCGCAAGTTTGAGCGGGGTCTGTCCGCCGAACTGCACGACGATGCCCACCTCGGGATTGCCTTCGCGCTCGCGTTCGACAATCGCCATGACATCCTCGAATGTCAGCGGTTCGAAATAGAGGCGGTCGGCCGTGTCATAGTCGGTCGAGACGGTCTCGGGATTGCAGTTCACCATGATTGTCTCGAAGTCTTCCTTCCGGAAGCCGAAGACGGCATGGCAACAGCAATAGTCGAACTCGATGCCCTGCCCGATGCGGTTGGGACCGCTCCCGAGGATGATCACCTTGCGGCGGCTGGTGGGCTGCGACTCGCACTCGAACTCGTACGCGCTGTACATGTACGGCGTGAATGATTCGAACTCGGCCGCACAGGTGTCAATGCGCTTGAACACCGGGGCAATGCCGAGATCGCGACGACGCTCGCGTACGGCGGCGGCGTCCGTGCCGAGGAAGTGCCCGAGCTCGGCATCACCGAAGCCGGCCCGCTTGAGGGCCAGCATCAAGTCAGACGACATTTCCCGAAGACCCACGAGTCCTGCAGTCTGGCGCAGTGCCACCATCTCGCGGAACTGCTCGAGGAACCACGGGTCGATGCGGGTCAGTGTGTGCAGCGTCTCGGTCGACCAGCCTTTTTCGAGCGCGCGGAACAGCGCCCATATCCGCCGATCGGTCGGCACGATCAGCTTCCGACGCAGCTGCACGTCTTCGTCGTCTGCCTCTTCATCGGTGCGTGGACGATCCGCACGATGGTTGGGCCGGCTGAACAGCAGGCCCTCCTTGCCGAGCTCCAGCGACCGCATCCCCTTCAGGAAGGCTTCCTTGAACGTGCGCCCGATAGACATCGCCTCGCCCACCGACTTCATCTGCGTCGTCAGCGTGCGATCGGCCTGCGGGAACTTCTCGAAGTTCCAGCGGGGAATCTTGACGACCACGTAATCGATGGTCGGCTCGAAGGATGCCGGGGTGGTGCGGGTGATGTCGTTGGGAATCTCGTCGAGCCTGTAGCCCAGCGCCAGCTTGGCGGCGATCTTCGCGATCGGGAACCCGGTCGCCTTTGACGCCAGCGCCGACGACCGCGACACGCGCGGGTTCATCTCGATGACGGTCATGCGGCCATCGGCCGGGTTGACCGCAAACTGGATGTTCGAGCCACCCGTTTCGACACCGACGCGGCGGATGATGCGACGCGCCGCATCGCGCATGCGCTGATACTCGCGGTCGGTGAGCGTCTGTGCCGGAGCGACCGTGATGCTGTCGCCGGTGTGCACGCCCATCGGATCGATGTTCTCGATGGAACAGATGACCACGAAGTTGTCGGCGCCGTCGCGCATCACCTCGAGCTCATACTCTTTCCACCCGATCACCGACTCTTCCACGAGCACCTCGTGCACCGGGCTCAGATTGAGCCCGCGCGTCACGATCTCCTGGAATTCCTCGAGGTTATACGCGATGCCGCCGCCGACGCCGCCCATGGTGAACGACGGACGGATGATGGCCGGAAAGCCGGTCTCGGCCACCGTCGTCAGCGCCTCGTCCATCGACTTGACGACGGCGCTGCGCGGCATGTCGATGCCAATCTCCTGCATCGCGTTCTTGAACAGGAGCCGATCCTCGGCAACCTTGATCGCCGGAATCTGTGCGCCGATCAGGTCGACCCCGTAGCGGGCCAGGATGCCCTGCTCGTCAAGCTGCACGGCGAGGTTAAGCGCGGTCTGTCCGCCCACCGTCGGCAGCACCGCGTCGGGACGCTCGACCGCAATGATCTTCTCCAGCGCCTCGGGCGTCAGCGGTTCGACATACGTCCGGTCTGCCAGTTCCGGGTCGGTCATAATCGTCGCCGGGTTGCTATTGACCAGCACCACCTCGATGCCCTCACTGCGCAGGGCCTTCAGGGCCTGAGTGCCCGAATAGTCGAACTCGCAGGCCTGACCGATGACAATCGGACCCGATCCAATGACCAGCACGCGGTGAATGTCAGTCCGTCTCGGCATGGCTCAGTGCGCTTCCATGTGCTGGATGAACTGCTGGAACAGGTAGTCGGCGTCGTGCGGTCCTGGCGCGGCCTCGGGGTGATACTGCACCGACGTAATGGGGCGCTCCCGGTGGCACAGGCCCTCGACGGTGCCGTCATACAGGTTCAGATGCGTCACCCGCGCGGTGGCCGGCAGTGAGTCGGGGTCGACGGCAAATCCGTGGTTCTGCGCGGTGATTTCGATGGCACCGGTGTCGAGGTTCTTCACGGGGTGATTGCCCCCGCGGTGGCCGAACTTGAGCTTGTAGGTGCGTGCCCCTAGGGCGAGGCCGAGCAGCTGGTGACCGAGGCAGATGCCAAACATGGGCACATCGGCGTCGACCAGCGTGCGGATCGTGCTGATGGCATAGCTGACCGCCGCCGGATCGCCGGGACCGTTGCTAAGGAAGACGCCGTCGGGCTGCCACGCCAGCACGTCGGCGGCTGGCGTCGAGGCTGGAAACACCCGCACCTGACATCCGTGGGCCACTAGACGCCTGAGGATGGTGCGCTTGATGCCGAAGTCATACGCGGCCACACGCAGGGGGCGCGCCGGACGATGGGGGGGGTGCAGAGCGAACGCCGCGTCAGCCGCCTGTTCCTCGGCACCCAGAGTCACGTCGTACGGCGCGGCGCAGGTAACCGTCGAGACCAGGTCGGTGCCTTCCATCGGCGTGATATGGCGCGCGTGCTGCACCAGTGCCTCGATATCGTGAGCCGCCGCGCCGGTAGCGATGATGCCGCGCAGCACGCCGCCCGATCGCAGCCGACGCGTCAGCGCCCGCGTGTCGACATCGGCAATCGCCACGATGCCGTGCATCGTGAGGTAGTCGCGCAGCGAGTGCTGCGCCCGCCAGTTGCTCGCCAGCGGCGACGCATCGCGCATGACAAAACCGGCGACCTGCGGCCGGGACGATTCCTCGTCGGCCGCCGCCACGCCGTAATTGCCAATCTGCGGGGCCGTCATGGTGACAATCTGCCCGGCATACGAGGGATCAGTCAGCACCTCCTGATAGCCCGTCAGGCTCGTGTTGAACACCACTTCACCGGAGGTCTCGCCAGGTGCTCCGACCGAGATGCCGGTCAGGCAGGTGCCATCTTCCAGCGCTAGCACAGCAATCATTGAGGCTCCTGAGCACGGGGTAACGTCGCCGAGACACTCGCCGTCGCACCGGCCTTCACCTGCACGGGTCGCGTGACCGGACGATGTCCCTGACGTCGGAATTCGATGGAGTGAGAGCCAGGCGTCACATTGCGGACGGTCATGGGCGCCTTGCCCACCAGTTTGCCGTCGAGCATGACCATGGCCCCCGGCGGGGTCGACAACGCGCGCACCGCCCCGCGGCTCGCCGACGTCACGCGCGGGCCCGCAGCCGGGACCTGCCGCCGTGTCTGGTTTTTCGGGGCCGCCGCTGGCGCCGCCGAAGATGCGGAGACCGACCGCAGGTCTGACGCCCCTGAACTCCCGGCGACTGAGGCCGACCGCTCCGATGCTGCCGGGACCGAAATCGGAGGCCCCGCGACGGGTTCGATGGTTCTTGCAGATTCGGTGCCTGCCTCGGCTGCCACTGAGGTCGGACGCCCCACCGGTTCGGCCACGGGCATCGCTGGCGTCGCGTCGGTCGACACCGGCAGCATCGCCGCACTCTGCCCTCCACCCGGCTCCGCGTCCGACCAGCCCCACGTGGCATAGCCAATCGACACACCCAGGGCCACGCCAAATGCCACCAGCAGCAGGCGAGCCATCCAGGCATCGGCCGTCGGCGTTTCAGAAGGTGATTCCTGAGGCGGACGCATGCCCGCAGTCCCGGTGCCACGAACTGGCAATGCCGGCACCCCGGAAAAGGCCGCAGGCGTCAGGTGCGCCTCCTCGTCATGGTCCGTCATTCCCGTCCCGGATTCCGATGCCATGGTGTGGTCCCCGGACAAGCGGGCGTCCTCGAGCTCCTCCCTGATGTCAGCCGAGGGATGAGTGGGAGCTGACGTCACCAGACGTGCCACGGGCCACGCGTCCGAGAATTCCGACGCGGCATCGGCCATCGGCACCTCAGACAGGGTGCGTGTGTCATCACGACCCGTCGATTGCAGCGGAAGGTCCGGCAGTGCCGCAGACACGGCCATGACGGCGTCAATGTCCGCCGACTGCAGTGGCATCTCGGACGCTGCGGGTGCGTCGAGGTCCAGCGCCAGCAACGGCAGTGGCTCGGCTGCTGGCCGTGGCCGACGCCTCGGGCGTTCCTCAGCGACCCGCGACGACTCAGGCCCATCAGTCCGTCCGCTGTCGACATGCATCAGTTCGTCGACGAATGCCCGGCACGTCGGAAAGCGATGCGCCGGGTCGAGGTGCATGGCCCGGGCGAAGACCGCCCCGAGCGATTCACGCCTCGTGCCCACCGACGCCGCCATGTCACCCGCCACAAAGGCTGCGGGAGACCGCCGTCCCGTCATCCACTCGTAGGCCACGGCCGCGAGCGAAAACTGGTCGCCCGCCCCACTCAGAGCGAGATCGGCCAATTCCGGGGCCCGATAGGGACTGCGCCGTGGCAACCGCACGCCGCCCGCCGCGAGGGCCTGCCACACTCCGACGCCAGTCATCAGCGTCGAGGCTTCGTCGACCACGATGTCCCTGGGGTGCAGCGCCCCATGGTGCAAGTCACGGGACACCAGGAGGTCAAGCGCGTCTGCCAGCACGGCCAGTCGCGGCAACACGTCGACGAGCAGGGCCGGACCGAATCGACGAAGTGCCACGTCAAGTGAGTCGCCCGACGCGAGTGCCGTCACCAGAAACGGCGTCGTCCCGTCGTGCAGACCCGCCTCGACAGGCGTCACGGTCCCGTCCACCGCGAGGCCGTCGGCGACAACCCGGTGCAGAGTGTCAAGCACCGCATCAACGCGTTCAGGCCGAATGGGAATGGTCAGGAGCTTGATAGCGACCGACTCCCCCGTGGGAGCGTCGGCTCTGAAAACGGGACCGCACGTGCCGGCCCCAAGAGGATGCTGGACACGGTAGCGGCCGATGGCCGCTGGTGGAACGTCAAAGAGCGAACCTTCCCCGGTCACGTGATCGACGAGGAGTTTACCACGCGAGAGTTGACACACCCGGTCCTGTCTGCGACAGTGGGCGTCGGTGCCTGTCGAATCCTCACTCTCCGTGCCCGCTCTGACCGTCGACCTCCGTGAGCTGCCGTGGATTCGTCCGCTGGCGTCCGACTACGCCTTTCAGTACGCACGAGTCGCGGCGTTTTTCGCGGGCGATCCATCCACTCCGGAGGCGTGGCGCGACACCATCGCCCGTTCGCAGGCCACGCCCCGTCAGCCCGAGGCCCTCTCACGCGCGCTGATGGCGCAGCTGACCCGGCGGCAGGCACCTCCGCAGGCAGTGGCGGCGGCCCAACGGCTGTCGCAACCCGACACGCGTGTGATCATCACCGGCCAGCAGGCCGGCCTATTCGGCGGCCCCCTGTTCACACTGCTCAAGGCACTCACCGCGATGAAGCTGGCGTCCGGGGTCGAAGCCGCCCACGGTGTGCCGGTCGTGCCCGTGTTCTGGATCGACGCCGAAGACCACGACTGGCCTGAGGTCTCGGGCACGACGGTCCTTGACGCTGATGTGGCAGCCGTCAGTGTCAGAGCCGCCGACGTCGACGGCGCAGGGCACGAGCCGATTGCACGCCTCCGGTTCAACGAGTCGCTGGCGGCCACGCTCGACCACCTGGCCGCTGCCCTGCCGGTGACCGAATTCACCGCCACCACGCTCGAGGCCCTCCGCCGCGCCTACGCGCCAGGGCACGGGGTGGCCGATGCCTTCGGCCGGTGGCTCGACACCGTGCTCGGCCCGCATGGCCTTGTGGTCTACGACTCGTCCGATCCGGCCACCAAGCCGCTGGCGTCGCAGGTGTTCACTCGCGAGTGCCGCGCGCCGGGGACGACCGCCGCGCTGGCCACACAGGCCGGCGAGGCACTCAAGGCAGCGGGATACCACGCACAGGTCACGCCGCAGGACGGGGCCGTGGCGCTCTTCCACCTCGGCCAGGGCCGTCAGGCCATCCGCATGCAGGGCGGCACGGTGACGATCGGCGACCGGACCCTCACCCAGCAACAGCTGCTCGACGAGTGCCAGACGCACCCCCAGCACTTCAGCCCCAATGTGCTGCTGCGACCGATTGTGCAGGACACGCTGTTTCCGACCATTTGTTACGTGGCCGGCCCCAACGAACTCGCCTACCTCGGCCAGCTGCGCGGCATCTACGAGCACTTCGGCATTGCCATGCCGCTTATGTATCAGCGGGCGACGGCGACATTGGTCGACTCGGCCTCGCTGCGGTTCATCCGCAAGCACGCGCTGCCAATCACCGCCTTCCAGGCGCAGGACGAACGCTCGCTGAACGACCTGCTCGAAGCCCAACTGCCGCCCACGGTCGAGGCCGCCCTGACCTCGGCCGCCGCCCGCATCAGCGACGAGCTCGAACAGCTAATACGCGTCGTCCCACAGGTCGACGTCACGCTGGAAGGCACGGTGCGGACCACACAGGGTCGCCTGCAGCACGAGATGCACACGCTGCACACCAAGGTCATCCACGCCGCCAAGCGCAAAGACGAAACCCTGCGACGCCAGTTCCAGCGTACCCGCGCCCTCACCTTTCCTCTTGGGCACTCCCAGGAACGCGAGGTGGGCCTCGTCTGGTTCGTTAACCGTTACGGCGATGCCCTGGTTCCCCGCTTGCTCGAGTCGCTGCCACTCGCGATGGGCCAGCATCACGTGCTGAGCATCTGAGCCGCCGGCGCCCGCTGTGACATACCCCGCCTCGGGTCCCCTCGCGGTCGTCCGCTACCGGACGGTGAGAGTGCTCGGCGGACTCTCGCTGGTCGGGCTGGTCGTCTTTCTGGCAGCGTTCGCCTATTTTTTCGTCCAGTTCTCGCACGTCATCGACGAGCGACTGGCCGGTGAACGTGACCGGGTCATTCCCCGCGTCTTCGCCCGCCCCCTGCGTTTCCGCACGGGCCAGGTGCTGAGCCCGAGCGACGCGGTTACGCGGCTCAACGATGTCGGCTATGCCGAGCGACCGTCGGCCGATGGCCCGGGTGAATTCTCCGTCGAAGGCCGGCGACTCCGGTTCAGGCCGCGTTCCGGTGACTTCGCAGGTAAAGCCGTGTCCGTCGACTTTACCCTGCCACCGCCCCCCCAGAGGCCCAAGGCCCCGCCTGCCCAACCGCCGCCGCCCGCTCGCATCGCGACGATCATGATCGAGGACGCCGCCGCTCCGGAGGTCTCGCTCGATCCCCCGGCCCTCACCTCGCTGATCACGGGCCCGCGCGAGCGCCGACGCCGCGTCGCCCTCGATGCCATCCCCGCGCAGGTGCAGCGCGCCGTGCTGGCCATTGAAGACCGACGGTTCTACTACCACCCCGGTGTCGACCCGATTCGCATGGTCGGGGCTCTGGTCACCAACCTGCGCGGCACCCGCGGCTACCTGGTCGGGGCCAGTACGATCACGCAGCAGCTGGCCCGCAACTTTTTTCTCACGGAGGAAATGGCTGAGGAAATCGAATCGGGCCAGCGCTCCCTGAAGCGCAAGGTCGTCGAGCAGTTCGTGGCCCTCATCCTCGAAACCAAGGCCAGCAAGGACGACATTCTCGAGCTCTACCTCAACGAGGTCTACCTCGGACATCGGGGGTCGTTTGCCATCCACGGCATGGCCGAGGCCTCGCGCACCTTCTTCGGCAAGGATGTGACCAATCTCTCGCTGGCGGAAGCCGCCCTGCTCGCCGGCGTGATTCAGTCGCCCTCCAACCACTCGCCCTTCAGCAACCCCGACCGTGCGCGTGACCGGCGCAACGTGGTGCTGCGGGCCATGGTCGATGCCGGATACATCACCGAGGCTGCGGCCAGCGCCGCGGCCGCCGAACCGGTGACGGTCGTGCCGCGGGCCATCGACAACGAGGCCCCCTACTTCGTCGACTACATTGGCCCGGTGCTTGATGAGTGGTTTCCGGGCGTCACCGACCGCACGGCTGCCCTCGAGGTGTACACAACCCTCGACCTCAACATGCAGCGCGCAGCCCAGGAGGCAATCCGGGTTGGCCTGACCCGCGTCGACGAGACCCTCACGCGCCGTGGCCGCAAGAAACGGGGGCCCCAGGCGGCTCTGGTCGCCGTCGATTCCCGCACCGGTGACATTCTTGCGATGGTGGGCGGACGGTCGTACAACCAGTCGCAGTTCAATCGCGCCGTGTCGGCACGACGCCAGCCCGGTTCGACCTTCAAGCCGTTTGTCTATCTCGCCGCCTTCGAGCACGCCGCGTCCGAGGGACGCACCGATTTGACTCCGGCGACCCTCATGAATGACGAGCCTACCGTCTGGACCTACGGAAACGAAGAGTGGGCGCCGGGGAATTTCGAGAACGAATACGAGGGGCTTATCACACTGCGCCGCGCGCTGGCGCTGTCCAAGAACATGGTAGCCATCAAGGTCGCCGAGGCCATCGGCTTCGACCGCGTGGCCGACCTGTGGAACCGCACCGGAGTGGGGCCTGACAAAGTGACAGGGTACCCATCGATCGCGCTCGGGGTGTCCGAACTGACGCCGCTCGAAGTGGCCACCGCCTACACGCTCTTCGGCAACGGCGGCACCATTGCCCCGCTGTCGGGCATCACGCGCGTGCGCAGCGGCACTGACGACCTGCGACCGCCAGCGCGCACCGGGCCGGTCGTCGCCCGCCCAGACACCACGTATCTGGTGACCCACATGATGCGCAGCGTCATCAACGAAGGCACCGGGGCCAGCGCGCGCAGCGCAGGCTTCACGCTGGATGCTGCCGGCAAATCGGGCACGACCAACGATCTGCGTGATGCGTGGTTTGTCGGCTTCACCCCTGAGGTGCTCGCGGTCGTCTGGGTCGGCTTCGACGACAACCAGCCGCTCGGTCTCAGCGGCTCGCAGGCCGCGACGCCCATCTGGACCGACTTCATGAAGCAGGCCCTCGCCGGACGTCCCAATCTGCCCTTCGAAGCCCCCGAGGGCATTTCCATCGCCGATATCGATCGCGACACAGGCCTCCTCACCACTCCCAACTGCCCGCGCACCATGACCGAGGTCTTCCTGTCTGGCACCGAACCCTGGGAACTGTGCCGCCTGCACCAGTGGTAGGCCGGCACGTATAATCGCGCTGTGAACCACGAAATCTTTGCCGCGATTGGCGAGGCGCTCACACGGGGCGACGACGTGGCCCTTATCACCATCGTCTCGTCAAACGGTTCCACCCCGCAGCGCGTCGGCGCGAAGATGCTCGTCTTTGCCGATGGCCGCACCGTGGGCACCATCGGAGGTGGTTGCTACGAGAATGACGCCCTGCTCAAGGCCCGAGACGCTCTGCGCACCAGAAAGGCCATCTGCGCCACGTACGACCTGAACGACGATTTCGCGGAAGACACTGGCCTGGTCTGCGGCGGGCAGATGGAAGTGTTCATCGAGCCGCTCGAAGCGCCACCGGCCCTCTACGTCTTCGGTGCAGGTCACGTGGGCTTCTACCTCGGCCGCCTCGCCTCCGATGCCGGCTTCGAGGTGCACGTCGTCGATGACCGTGCGGCATTCGCCAACCGCGAGCGCTTCCCCGAGGCCGCCGAGGTGGTCGTCGACGACATTCCGACCTGGCTGGCGTCGACCACCCTGCCCAGCTCGGCCTACGCGGTCATTGTCACGCGCGGACACCGGCATGACCTTGACGCCCTGCAGGCCCTGGCCAGCCGGCCGCTGCGGTATCTCGCTCATCGGCAGCCGGGCCAAGGTGGCGCGCATCTACGAACAGCTGCTCGCCCACGGTCAGACCACGCTGGAAGACCTCTCGCACGTGCACGCCCCCATCGGCCTCGACATCGGGGCAGTCACCCCCCAGGAAATCGCCGTCAGCATCGTGGCCGAGCTGGTCGCGGTCCGCCGGGGTCGGGCCACGGCCCTGGCCGATGCCTCATTGCGCTGGATGCCGCGCATGAGCCGATAGCCGGCCGCGGCCTGCTATACTGTTGGCAGTCTCCCGTAGCGACTGCCAATGATCGCGCCCGCCCTCTCTGACCGTACGCGCCGCGTGCTGGCCGCGCTTGTGCGCGAGTACATCGAAACCGGCGAACCGGTGGCCTCAGCGACCCTGTTGCCCCGACTCGGCATCACCGTGTCGTCGGCGACGGTGAGGAACATCCTCGCGCAGTTGGAAGACATGGGCTACGTCTGGCAGCCCCATACCTCGGCCGGCCGGGTGCCGACCGACCTGGGCTACCGCTTCTACGTCGACCAGCTGCTCGACAGCCGGCGCACCGCGCGCGACGCCACTGGCATTGAAGCCCGCATCCGACAGGAAGCCGGCGCGCAACCCCTCATCGACGATCTGCTCTCGTCCACGTCGCACGCCCTGTCTGCATCGTCGAGGCACGTGGGGTTCGCCATCGCCCCGGCCAACGAGCACGCGGTCTTCTACCGCATCGAATTTGTGCCGCTGAGCGGCACGCGCATCCTGGTGGTGATGGTCTCCCGCGGCAACCAGGTCTCCCAGAAGACCGTCGACATCGGCGAAGGGGTCAGCCTCGACGAGTTGCGTCATGCCGCACAGTATCTGAACGAGCAGTTCTCAGGTCGGCCGCTTGAGGACGTCAGGGCCGGGGTGCGCGCCCGCCTGCGCGAGGAGCGCACGCTCTACGACCAGCTGCTGGGCCTAGCCTTCCGTCTGGCGAACCAGTCCCTCGACACCCTGCAGGGGCCCACGACCGTGTACATCGACGGCGCCTCGACGCTGCTCGAGCAGGTCGTATCGGTCAGCGGCATCGCCCCGGCGACGCTGCGCGCGCTGCTGCGCATGGTCGAGGAGAAACAGCGGCTCGTGCGCCTGCTGAACGAATACATCGATGGCCCCGGTCTCACCGTGGTCATCGGCACCGAACACAACGACCCAGAGATGCGACCGTTCAGCCTCATCGCCTCCACCTACTTCGATGGGCGCGGCACAGGCACGGTCGGCGTCATCGGCCCCACCCGCATGAAGTATTCCCGCGCGATTGCCGCGGTCGACATCGCCGCGCTGGCTGTCGCCCGTGTGTTGCGCGACGTGCAGTAACGGATTGTCATGAACACCCACGACGCACTCCACGACCCCTCCACTGCTCCTGCTCCCGACGGCCATGGCTCGCCGGCTCCGCAGCCCCCGGCCGATGCGCTGCAGCAGGAGCGCGACGACCTTTACGATCGGCTGCTGCGCAAGACCGCAGAGTTCGACAACTTCCGCAAGCGCATCGAGCGTGAACGGAAGGAGTTCACCGAGTGGGCCGCCGCCGACGTGCTGGGCGACCTGCTCGCCGTCATGGACGATTTCGACCGGGCCCTCAGGATTGAGACGCCAGAGGCCGCCCGCCCCTACAAGACCGGCGTCGAGATGATTCACAAGGCCCTGCACGACCTGGTCCACAAACGCGGCGTGACCGAGGTGGACGCCCTCGGTAAGGATTTCAATCCGCATCACCATCAGGCGGTGTCCTACGACGAGGTAGCCGGAGCCCGCGACGGTGAAGTCGTGCAGGTGCTGCAGCAGGGCTATCTGCTGGGCGATCGTCTGCTGCGTCCGGCCATGGTGCGGGTCGCCAAGGTTTCGTCGTGAGCAAGCGCGACTTCTACGACGTGCTCGGGGTCGCACGAGGCGCGGCCGAGTCGGACCTCAAGGCCGCGTATCGCAAGCTGGCGCTCAAGTACCATCCCGACCGCAACCCCGGCGACAAGGACGCGGAGGAAAAGTTCAAGGAAGCGGCCGAGGCCTACGCCGTGCTTGCCGATGCAGACAAGCGCGCGCGCTACGATCGCTTCGGTCATGCAGGCGTGGGTGGCGCCGCCGGCGGGCCAGGCGGCGTCGATCCGACCATCTTCGCCGACTTCCAGGACATCTTCGGCGGACTCGGCGACATCTTTGGCTTTGGCGACGCCCTCGGCGGCGGTCGCCGGCGCTCCGGTCCGCAGCGCGGCAGCGACCTCCGCTACGACATGGAGATCGACTTTCTGCAATCGGCCCGAGGCGCCGACATCGCCATTCAGATTCCCCGACAGGAAACGTGCGATCCCTGCATGGGCTCGGGCGCGGCCCCTGGAACCACCGCCACGACCTGTCCGCAGTGCCGCGGCGCGGGGCAGCTCCGGTATCAGCAGGGATTCTTCACTATGGCACGCACCTGCGGGCAGTGCCGCGGTGCCGGCAAGGTGATTCAGAAGCCCTGCAAGGCCTGCGCGGGACAGGGCACGGTCACCCAGCAGCGCAAGCTTACCGTGAAGGTGCCGGCTGGCATCGCCACCGGGCAGCGTATGCGCCTCACTGGCGAGGGCGAGGCCGGGTCGCAGGGAGGGCCGTCGGGAGATCTGTACGTGGTCATTCACGTGCGCGAACACGAGTTCCTGCGGCGTGACGGCAACGACTTGATCTGTGAGATTCCCGTCGCAATG
>Ga0194125_10009087_pt1 | contig 13864 bp, 11 predicted proteins | sample TA2KigC250mmetaG_FD_148626 | JGI IMG/M metagenome (GOLD analysis project Ga0194125, IMG submission 148626) | Freshwater microbial communities from Lake Tanganyika, Tanzania - TA2015034 Kigoma Deep Cast 250m | ecosystem: Environmental > Aquatic > Freshwater > Lake | place: Tanzania: Lake... | reverse complement strand
GATGGCCGCCTGCAAGGCCAGTTGATACCAGCCCTTGTGCAAGGGCTGACCAACGACACAACATAAGATATACCACGTACTTATGGAATTCGACTCAATCTCATGAGCAGGCAATTCTGGCAATGCCGAAGGCCGCACTCCAAACTACGGCCTCAGCACCACGCGGAGCGATTCGCCGCGTTGCATGAGGGCAAAGGCCCGCTCGAAGTCGGCCAGCGGCAGAATGTGGGTGGCCAACTTGTCCATCGGCACGGAGCCGCCGGCGATGAGGTCCACCGCACGCTTCACCTGGGTCGGGGTGGAATCGCTCGTGCCGACGACGCGGAGTTCGTTGTAGTGGAGCGGACGGCTGTCAATCGAGAGCAGGCTGCCGCCCGCAGGGAGCGAGGCGAAGAGGCAGACGACGCCCCGTTTGCGCACGAGATTGATGGCCTGCTCCTGCGGCTTCGTGGCTGGCGCGGCGACGATGCAGACGTCGGCGCCGAGGCCGCCTGTCATGTCCTTGACCACCTTTGCCAGGTCTTCGGTGGCGGGGTTGACAAGGCGGTCGAAGCCAAATGCCTCGGCCTGCCGCAGCCTCGCCTCGTTGATCTCGGCGAGGATGACCCTTGCGGCGCCGAACTCGCGGGCGATGACGGCGTTCATGATGCCCATCGGGCCGGCGCCGATGACGACCACCGTGTCGCCCTTCTGGAGGTCGCAATTCTCGGCGGCGTTGACGCAGCAACTGAGCGGCTCGGCGAGGGCGGCGTGCTCGGGCTTCACGCCCGGCGGCACCTTGACGGCGTGGCCGTTGCGGAGCGCCCGCTCGGGCACGACGACGTATTCGGCCATGCCGCCCTCATACTTGAAGCCCATCGCGGCCATGTCCACGCACAGGTTGGTCCACCCCCGCTGACAATAGGCGCAGGCACCGCACGAGACCGACGTGGCCATCACAATGCGGTCGCCGACGGAAACGACCTCGGAGGTCGTTTTCTGCCAGAAACGACCTCCGAGGTCGTTTCCGGCTCTGTCCACGATGCCTGTGAACTCGTGTCCGATGATGCGGGGCGGCGTAATCTTAGGATTGCCATGGAGATACGACTTCAGGTCGGTGCCGCACACGGCGCAGGCGTCCACCTTCACCCGGATTTCGCCCTCGCCGCAGACGGGCGCAGGCACTTGCTCAAGACGAATGTCACCAGGCCCGCGGTAGATCAACGCTCTCACTAGGAAGGCTCCTACCCCTCGCAAGGGGCTCGCGCCGGGCTAGAAAGGTTAATAGTTAAGACCTGACCCTCCCTCCCCCAGGAACTTGCCGAGTCTGCCGAGTCGAACATCTTGGGCATCTGGCATCGGCTGCCCCCAACGGCTCGTGGTGCCTCGTCGCACATCGCCAAGCTCCCCGGTCAGTAGCCGGTGCCGGCGTCGGGCGCGCCGTCGAGGACCTTTTCGGTGGAGCCGACGCCGAGGCGTTTGCAGCCCTGCTTGAGGTAGCCGATGGCCGTCTCCCAGGAGCGGACGCCGCCCGAGGCTTTGACGCCCATCGTCTTGCCGACCGTTTTCAACATGATGTCTATCACCTCGGGCGTGGCGCCGCCGTCGGCGAAGCCGGTCGAGGTCTTCACGAAGTTGGCGTGGGCGGCCTCGGCGAGCTTGCAGGCGGTGGCCACCTGGTCGGGCGTGAGGAGGCTGGTCTCCAGGATGACCTTGACGAGGACGCCCTTGGGCTTGGCCTCGGCCACCACCGCCTCGATGTCCTTCTGCACGAAGGCGTAGTCGCCCGAGAGGAACTTCCCGATGTTCATCACCATGTCCAGCTCATTCGCGCCGTCCTTGATGGCGAGGCGGGCTTCGAGGGCCTTGACCTCGGAGCGGTTGGAGCCGTGAGGGAAGCCGATGACGCAGGCGACGGTGGTGTGAGAGCCCCGCGTGGCCTTGACCGCGGCGGCGACATCGGTCGGCCGCACGCAGATGTTGCCCACGCCGCGCTCGACGCACATCTTGCAGTGGGCCGCCACGTCCTTGTCCGTGAAGTTCGGCTTCAGCACCGCGTGGTCAATAGCTTTGGCAACTTGCTCTCGCGTGAACATGGGTGAGTCTCCTAATCTCGTTGGGGGATGAATGGATGGTTGCATGGATGGATGAATGGGAAGACCAGACTCGCTCTTTCATTCATCCAATCATCCACCCATCCATTCATCCTCTTTCAATGCATTTCCCTGCCGCCGGTGACGTTGATCGCCTGCCCGGTCATGTAGTCTGCGCCTTCTGAGGCGAGGAAGAGCGTGACAGCGACGACGTCCTTGATGGCGGCGAGGCGGCCGAGGGGGACCTTGGACGTGAACTTCTTGATAATCTCGTCCCGCGGGAGGCCGAGGTTCTTCACATAGCCGGCGGAGACGTGGCTCCACACGCCGGTCTCGAGCACGATGCCGGGGCAGAGGCAATTGACGTTGATGTTCACCTCGGCCAGCTCGTAGGCCAGGGCCTGGGTGAAGCCGATGACGGCGGCCTTGGCCGCCGAGTAGTGGCTCATCAGAGCCGAGCCGGTCTTGCCCGACTTCGAGGAGAAGTTGACGATCTTCCCGTACTTCCGCGCCTTCATGAGCGGCACGACGTGCTTGCAGAAGAGAAACGTGCCCTTGCAGTTGACGGCGAACACGGCGTCCCACTGCTCCGCGGTGAGTTCCTCGACCTTGCCCTGGCCGACGATGCCCGCGACGTTGACCAGGATGTCCACCTGGCTGTCGAAGGCTCTCGCGGCGGCGGCGACGGCGGCCTTGACCTGCTCCTCGTCCGTCACGTCGGCGGCGAGGCCAAGCGCGCCCCCGCCGACCTCCTTAGCGGCGGCCTCCACCGCCTCCTGCCTCAGGTCGGTGATGAACACGCGAGCGCCGCCCTGTGCGAGGGCGGCTGCGATGCCCTTGCCAATGGCACCCGCGGCGCCAGTCACAAGCGCGGTCTTGCCTGAGAAATTCATCCTGGCCTCCTTCTGCGTCCCGGATTCCTGAGTGGCTACAGGATACCGAAATGCGCCCTGGCGTGCAACACCCGGCGGGCTTCTCTTGAGCCGAGCTTGGGGCCGCTTGAAACGTGGCTCGGGCAGGCTATAATAGGGGCAGAGGACTTGTGCCATTCCGGGAGATGTGTCTATGCGCCGCCAAGGCTCTATGGTGGACGCGCCTGCTGCTGAGGGCATCGAGATCGAGGGCCAGTGTTTCGCAGACCCCTTCGACATCCCTGCGGCTCTCTCGCCGAAGGTGCAACCTGGCCAGTACCCGGCGATCTTCCGGATCATTGAGGCGCGGTACCGCCGCCTCCTGCGCAAGGCATCGAAGGGGCCCAGGCCGCGAGCCTTGCTGCTGTGCAGCCGCAGAGTCGTCGCCGAGGCCGCCACGCCCGAGGAGTTCGACTTCGACGAAATCCGCCGCATCGAGGCCAGACTCGATGCTGTCTGCTTCGTGTACAGCACGGGGGACCTCGTTGAGGACTGCGCGTGGAGCGGGGTTGGGGTTGGGGACGCCTACCCCACGCTGCGCGTGTGGGTCGCTCCGGCAGGCACACCGGAGGCGGCAGTTCCAGACGTCGGCGCAGAGGTGTTGGCAGACTTCGACACGGGCAACCCGAGGCATCCGAAGGGCTTCTGCGCCTTCGATGACTCGGTGCGCCAAGAGGTCGGGATCGCGCCGCGCGTTCACGCCCAGGCGTCCCACCTCGGCGGCAACTACTGGTGTGCGGGCGCGCCTGCGCGTATCGCGGTGAAGGATGAGCAGGGCCGGACGCGTGTTCATGAGACACGCGTGCGCTTCGTCCCTCACTGGGAGTCCAGCCCGTTTGTCTGGGCCAACCCTGCCCGGCGCGGGCTCGTCGGCCGGGAAGTGCTCTTCGGCCTGCGCCTCAGGATCGGCCTGGATTCCGCCGCCCGGCGGACGACCGTCGAGTTCGCATGACGCCGCGGCCTGGGAAGCAACGCTGCACGCGAGCGACGCAAGAGCCGCGTCGCGCGCCAACGCTGGCCGACCCGGCCGCCCGACTGTTTGACAGGGAGGCGCGCCCCGGATAAGATGCACTGGTGCCTCGTTCGGTCTGCAACGCTGTTAGGAGCTGGTCATGCGGGCAATGAAGGTCTTGGCAGCGGTCGCTCTCCTGCTCATGGCGGGCTGCTCGACGGCGATCATCCCGGAGAAGGTGACCGCCATCGAGCTGACGGGCAACTACAACACGCCCGACGGCATGGTGGTGGACAGGGAGGGCAATATCCTGCTCTCGTGCCCGAACTCGAACGACCCGACGCCAGGGGCGTTCATCCTGAAGATAGACAAGGACGACGCGGTGAGCGAGGTGGTGAAGCTGCCCGAGCATCCCGTCACGAAGAAGCCCTGCGGCCCGCTGGGGATTGACGTGGGGCCGGACGGCAATCTCTACGTGGCCGACAACCAGTGGTTCACGGTCGCCGGGAATGCCGCGTTCCCGGACAAACACCAGTCGCGTCTGCTCCGCGTGGTAATGAAGGGCGGCAAGGCCGAGAAGGTCGAGGTCCTGGTCACTGGCTTCATCATGGCCAACGCCGTGGCTTGCCACGGCGATTCGGTCTACGTCACCGAGAGCAAGTTCAGCACCGACCCCACGCCGCCCATGCGCAGCGGCGTGCTCCGCTTCAAGCTGTCGGAGCTCGACCCCGCCAGGCCCATCGCCCTGAAGCCGAACGGCGAGGACCCGCACGTGTGCGCGCGCATGAAGACCGAGAACATGGACTGGGTGGGCGCCAACGGCGCGGGCTTCGGGGCCGACGGCACGCTGTACGTGTGCAACTTCGGCGATGCCAAGCTCGAGGCCTTCACGTTCAACGCCGAGGGCAAGGTCGCGTCCCACAGGATGGTCGCGCGGCTCAACGGGATGAAGTGCTGCGACGGCCTGAAGGTGTGCCCCAAGACGGGCGCGGTCTACATCGCCGACTTCCTCGGCAACGCCGTCCACAAGGTCTGCCCCAAGACCGGCGCGGTGACGACCATCGCCCGGAACGGCAACACCACGGGGCGGAGGGGCCGCCTCGACCGGCCGTCCGAGCCCTGCGTCCGCGGCAACAAGCTCTACGTGGCCAACATTGACCTGCCGCTCGCGGGCAACCGATACGATGCGCCCCACACGATCACGGTGATCGAACTGGGCGAATGAGGGCCGCAAAGCGAGGATGAATGGATGGGTGGATGAATGGATGAGTGAAAGAGGGGAAGGGCGAATGGCCTTTCCTCTCTTTCATCCAAGCATCCAATCATCCAGTCATCCCTCACAATGAACAGGGGAACCCCGATGAGGCGTGTCGCACGCTGCACACTGGCATGGGCCACCTTTGCCGCGCTCGCCCTTGCCGCCAACGAGAAAGAGCTCCAGCTCGACGAGGCGAAGAAGCCCCAGGCCGGCGAGGTGTATGCGAAGAAGGCGACGTGGCCCGAGGCGATGGCCGCCACGCGGGCCAACTACCTCGCATGGCTCGCCGAATCGAGCAAGGGCGATGGGGCCACAGGCTTCAAGCCGTGGGACAGCGGCTCCGTGGCCGGCGACGGGCCGGGCAAGCAGGTCTCCGTCAACGTCGCAGGGCTTCAGACGATGCGCCTGGTCGCCACGCTCGAGGGCGGCGGCGGCAACTGCCATATCTGGGGCGACGCCCGCCTCATTGACAAGGCGGGCAAGGAGACCCGCCTCAGCGCCCTCAACCCCCTCGCTGTCCAGGTCGGCTGGGGACAGCTCCTCCGCGACAAGAACTGGGAGAATCACCCCCTCCAGATCGGCGAGCGGAAGTTCCAGCACGGCATCTGGGTGCACTCGAACAGCGACGTGGCCTACGCCCTCGCCGGCCGCTTCGACCGCTTCGAGGCCTGGGTGGGCATGGATGCCCATCGCGCGGTCGGCGTCGCCCGCTTCCAGGTGCTCGCGGGCACGAAGGACATCTTGCCCGGCCTCTGGCGGCAAGTGGCGGCCGACTTCCCGGCCGAGGCCGCCTGGCTCACGAAGGACCTGCCCCGCGACCAGCACCTCGCCTGGTTCCACGACCGCAAGGGGCCGCAGTTCGAGTACGGCATCGTCAACCGCGCGGTCACTGGCCTCGGGCCGAGCGGCGAGCAGCCCCGCAAGGAGGTCGCGGACCTGCTGAAGACGGCGCCCGACGGCGATGCCCGCTGGCTCGACCTCTACACCCGCGCATGCGCCCAGCGCGACGCCCTGGCCGCCATCGCCGAGGTCAAGCTCCCAACCGTCCGCCAGGCCATCGAGAAGGAACTCGCCGCCGTGGCCGCCGCGAAGGCCCCCTCCGACGACCCCCGCTGGCGCGAGCTGGCCGCCAAGGCCGCGCGCTACGCCGAGGCCCTCAAGCCCCTCGGCAACATCAGCCTCGCCACGCTCCGCCCCTCCCTCGAGGCCCTCGCCGCCGCATTCCCCAAGCGCTACCCCGCCAAGGACGCCCTCCTCAGACAAGTCGCCGAGAACGAGCAGCTCTGGGCAAGCGTCTCCGAGCGAGTGCTCAAGGGCGACGAGGCCGCGCTGAAGCAGATCCCTGAGTTGCGCGACAAGGTGGCCGGCCTCTGGCAGGCCATCCGCCTCGGCTACGCCAGCATCGAGGAGTTTGCCGCCGCCCCACCCACGCCCGAGATGGTGAAGGAGTGGGAGGCGCAGTTCGCCGCCCTCCAGGCCGACCTGGCCAACAAGGGCCACTTCGCCCGCGTCGGCCCCGACGTCTATCGCCCCGAGGCCCTCATCGCCGAGAGCGACCGCGACCCGGCCGACATCGTCCTCCGACGCACCGCGGCCCTCATTGACCACCTCAGGAGCAACCTCCCGCAGGTTGCGAACCTGCGCGAGGTTCTGGCCGCTCTCGAGCAACAGCTCGGCGAGCTTCAGGCGGCGAGCGCGAAGATTGACCCCGCGTGCGCCGACGCCCGCTACGCCCTCTACGCCCAGGCCTGCCGCATCCGCCGCCAGGCCGCCTTCGCCAATCCGCTCCTGGCCTTCGACAAGCTCCTCTTCATCAAGCACCACCGCTCGCTCTACAGCCACATGTGCGACCAGTACTACGGCATCACCGCCAAGCCCGGCGGCGGACTCTATGTCCTCCACAACCCCTTCGGCCCCAAGCCCGCCGTCCAGGACGTGCTCGCCAACTCCGTCGTCGAGCGCGGCCGACTCAAGGGCCAGAAGCTCCTCGGCGGCCCGCCCAAGACCCAGGACGACTCGTACGACGGCGGCGGGGGACGCGGCGGGGGCGACGCCCAGGGCGGCTCCTTCCTCTCCCCGGACCTCTCATTCGACGCCAGGCAGATCGCCTTCGCCTTCGTCGAGTGCAAGGGCCGCCGCAGCCACGAGAGCCACACCGACGCCGCCCGGGGCCACTGGGACCCAGGCTGGTCCTGGCACGTCTTCACCGTGAACACCGACGGCACTGGCCTGGCCCAGCTCACCGACGGCACGTTCAACGACTTCGACCCCTGTTGGCTGCCCAACGGCCGGCTGGCCTTCATCTCCGAGCGCCGCGGCGGCTACCTGCGCTGCGGACGCGTGTGCCCCACCTACACCCTCTACGACATGGCCCCCGACGGCTCGGACATGCGCTGCCTCAGCCCCCACGAAACCAACGAGTGGCACCCCAGCGTGACCCACGACGGGCGGATCATCTACACCCGCTGGGACTACGTGGACCGCCACGGCTGCACGGCCCACCTCCCCTGGATAACGACGGTGGACGGGCGCGACAGCCGAGCCGTCCACGGCAACTTCGCCCCGCGCAACAGCCGGCCCGACATGGAGATGGACATCCGCGCCATCCCCAACTCCCACAAGTTCGTCGCCACCGCCGCGCCCCACCACGGCCAGGCCTACGGCTCGCTCGTCCTCATTGACCCCCGCACCCCCGACGACGATGCGATGGGTCCCATCCGCCGCGTCACCCCCGAAATCGGCTTCCCAGAAAGCCAGGGCGGCCAACAGGTCTACGGCACCGCCTGGCCCCTGAGCGAGGACTTCTACCTGTGCGTCTACGACTCCCTGATGCGGGCCAACGCAGCCATGCAGGGCAGCGCCTATCTGCCGGGGAACTACGGCATCTACCTCGTGGACGCCTTCGGGAACAAGGAGCTGCTCTACCGCGACCCCGACATCGCGTGCCTGAGCCCCATCCCGCTCGTGCCGCAGCCCAAGCCGCTCGTGGGCTACGAGCTGGCCTCCCAGCACCGCCGAACCACGTCCGCCCCCCAGCTCGCCGAGGGCAACGATCAGAAGCCCGAGGCCACGCTCACCGTCCTCAACGTCTACGACAGCCGCCGCCCCTGGCCTGAGGGCACCAAGATCAAGGCCCTCCGCGTCCTCCAGGTCCTCCCCATGTCAGTCCCCTCCGGCGGCCCGCCACACGAGACCGGCGTCCGCCTCCCCGAGGCCGGCGACTCCGTCGTCCCCTGCCGCTACGTCCTCGGCACCGTGCCAGTCGACGCCGACGGCAGCGCGTACTTCAACGTCCCTGCCAACATCGAGCTCTTCTTCCAGGCCCTCGACGAGCGCGGCCTCGCCGTCCAGTCCATGCGCTCGGCCACCTATCTCCTCCCCGGCGAGACGCTCTCGTGCCAGGGCTGCCACGAGACCCAGGGCCGCGCGCCCGACGCCAAGCGCGGCGCACCGCTCGCCCTCCGCCGCGAGCCCTCGAAGCTCACGCCCGACGTTGACGGCTCAAACCCCTTCAGCTACCCGCGCCTCGTCCAGCCCGTGCTCGACCGCAACTGCGTGCCCTGCCACACCAAGAGCAAGGACAAGGGGGCGCCCAACCTGGGCAAGGAGCCGCTGAGCCGCAACTGGTACGCCTCTTACAACACCCTAGTCCGCCACGGCTACACGACCTACAAGGACGCCTACCGCACCACCCCGGGCGCCTTCGGCGCCCGCGGCTCGAAGCTCTTCCAGATGCTCGAAAAGGGCCACAACGACGTCAAGCTCTCCGCTGAGGACTTCCATCGCCTCACCCTCTGGCTCGACTGCGTCTCGATGTTCTACGGCGTCTTCGAGCGCGAGGGCGGCCAGATCCAGCTCAGCGGCGGCATCGCCAAGCCGACGCTGGAGTGAGTGCGAACGGGGCTTGATGCCCGCAGGAGACCGCACTATAATGCTGAGGCCGTGCGCACCATGTTGCCGTGGCGTGCTGTCCCCGTTTCCCGCGTTCGCTAGGCGGGCCCTGCAGCGAGCAGCAGCTCCAGGCCCTGTGCAGCCGAGGGTAGACTCGTGAGCGATCAGAAGACAGCGGGGGCCCAGCTTTTCACGGTTGGTTACGAAGGGAAGACGCTCGATGGCTTCCTTGACCTGTTGACCGGGAGCGCTGTGACCGTGCTGGTAGATGTGCGCGAGCTCCCAGTGAGCCGGAAGCCGGGCTTCTCGAAGACGCGCCTCCAAGGGATCCTCGCAGAGCATGGTATCGACTACATCTCGATGCGGGCCCTTGGGAGCCCTCGCGACCTCCGTAAGGAACTCCGCGACGGCGGAGACTACGGAACGTTCTTCGCACGCTACCGAGAGCACCTTGACCGGCAAGATGTGTCACTTGCGACGCTGACGGGGATGGTGACCGGGAACGCTGTGTGCCTCATGTGCTATGAGGCAGATCCCGAGAGGTGCCACCGCAGCGCAATCGCCAGAGAACTGATGAACGCCAATGGGGTCTCCGTGGAGGTCCAACACCTATGACAACCGCAGGGAGGGAGAGGCGCAGGATCCTCATCACCGTCAAGACCTACCCGCAGCCGAGCATGAAGTACGAGGAGACGGTCTGCGTTGCTGGGATCGATGTTGATTCTCCGCAATGGATACGACTTTACCCGGTTCAGTACCGTGACTTGCCCTTCGCGCAGCAGTTCAGAAAATACGAGATCGTGAGCCTCTTCTTGGAGAAGCACCGCCAGGATTCGCGACCGGAGAGCTACCGCCCTGACTACGATTCCCTGGTAGTCGAGGGCTCCCTCCCGGCTGGAGGGGACTGGTATGAACGCCGCAGGTTCGTTGAACCAACCGCGAGCGAGTCCATGTGCGCAATCCAGATGGAGCACAAGGCCACGAAGAAATCTCTCGGCTGCTTCCGCCCTGGGGAAGTTGAGGACTTCATCATCGAGACCGACTTGCCACAGTGGGAGGGCAAGCAACGCAGTGCGCTCCTGCAACTCTCCTTGTTCGAAACCGCGAGGCGGCCCTTGGAGAAGGTTCCCCTGAAGTTCTTCTACAGATACCGGTGCAGGGACCGCGGTTGCCCTGGTCACCGGCAGATGTTCCTCGACTGGGAAGCGTTCCAGCTCTACCGCAATCTCAGAGCCAAGGTGGCATCGCTTGAAGTCATCAAGCAGAAGCTCCGTGAGAAGTTCCTGGACGAACTATGCGGGGCCGCCCGGGACACGTTCTTCTTCGTCGGGAACCACTCCACTCACCCTGCCTCGTTCATGGTTCTCGGTGTCTTCTATCCACTCCACCGGGAGCCAACGCTCTTTGACGGCCCGTTGCCGATGCGGCAATGAAGGAGCTGCCTAATGACGGAACAGGAGTTCCTGGCCCTGCCTCGGCGCGACCAGGTACGTGTGCTTGCTCGCGCGACGGGGTGCAAGCAGGTGACCACGACGCGTCTCTGGCGCGCGGTGGCCGGTCTGCTACCGGACACAGACACCGCACTTGTCAGGCTCCGCGGTGACCAAGGTTGGCAGTTCCTGTGGGACATAGCTGAGGACGGACGGTGGCAACACGGTACCCGCACTTACCCCACCCCGCTCCTCGCTCTGGGAGTCGCGATTCTGGCTCTCACGGAGGAGTTGGAGGATGGTTGAGTTCCTTGTCGGGCGCTGCGATGCGCCCGCGGCTCGGAGCTTTCGAGATGCTCGAGAAGGGCCACAACGACGTCAAGCTCTCCCCCGAGGATTTCCATCGGCTCACCCTCTGGCTCGACTGCGTCTCGATGTTCTACGGCGTCTTCGAGCGCGAGGGCGGCCAGATCCAGCTCAGCGGCGGCATCGCCAAGCCGACGCTGGAGTGAGCGTGCTATGCGCTCAAGGGCCTTCGCGGCCGTGATGGGCATCGTGTGCGGCGCGCTGGCCATCGCCTGCGTCGCGCTCGGTCTCCGCGCCGCGAGCCTCCGGGAACGCTACAAGGCGCTGCCGCGCGCCGTGCAATTGTACCGCGATGGGGACTTTGAGAAGGCCCTCCCCTGCCTCGAACAGGCCATGGCCGCTGCGCCGGAGCGCATGGACCTTGTGCATCTCGCCGGCACGATTTGCTTGAAGCTCAAGCGGTTCGACCAGGCCCGCGAGTGCTTCGTGCGACTGCGCGACGCCGCAGGCGACGCGGAGCGGCCCAAGGCGGAGTTCCGCCTCGCGCTCCTGGCGCTCGGGCTCGAGGCCCGCCCCGACAATCTCTCGGCTGCCATCGAGCACTTGAAGGCCGCCCGCGCGGGCCTTGAAGAGGCCGGGGATCACAGGCAGCTCGCCACAGTGTTGCTCCTCCTGGCCGACGCCTGCCAGCGTAGCGGGGACGCCGCGGAGGCCGAGGCGTGCCTCGGCCGGCTCGCCACGCTGCCGAGCAAGGCGCTCGAGGGCGCCGCCGCGAGAGCCGTCGCGCTCCGGGAGATCGCCGCCAAGCTCCGCAAGGGCGACGTGGCCAGCCTCGCCGAAGCCTGGGCAATGCTCCGCGGGCGCGACGAGGCCGCCTTCGCGGCGGCCCGCCCGTCTGTCGCACTCGCCCTCGGCCTCTATGCCGGCGACCCTGCCCTTCCCGTGGCCGTCCGCCGCGTTTGTCTTGATGCGATGCAGCAGATCCCGGAGGCCGCCCGGAAGGCCCACGGCCTCCAGCTCTGCCTCCGCGCGGCCGCAGGCTGGAGCGTTCTGGGCAACACCGCTGCCGCGCTCGGCGCGGCGCGGAAAGCCCGCGACCTCGCTCCGAAGGACCCCGCGGTGCTGCGCGTGCTGGCCAGCGCGTGCCTGGCCGCCGCGGCGCGCTCGGGCGAGCCCGGCCCCCTCCGCGAGGAGGGGCTCAATGCCTGGCGCGCCTTCCTCGCCGAGGCCAAGGTGCCCCCTGAGGAGCAGCGGCAGGTGTGTCTTGCCCTCGCCAGCCATGCGTGGAACGGTGGCCGCAAAGATGAGGCCCAGCAGCTCCTCCGAGCCTTTGGGCTCGCCGATTCTCCCCTCGCTGTGCGGATGGCGGCCATCGTGGCCATAGAGCAGCGCGACACGCCTGCGGCCGTCAAGCACCTGCGCCGCCTCGAGGAACTCGACGGCGCCTCAAAGCAGCTTGCCGAGCTGCTCAAGCCCTTCACGACGCCACCCGAGATAGCCAACCTGCGTGTCAACGCCCTGCATCGCTACGACGCCCGTCCCGTCCTCATAGCCCAGTTCTGCCCGCGCGCCGTGGGCAGCGCGGTCGCGCCCGAGAATGTCTCGGCAAGCCTCGATGGCAGCGCCATCAGCCCCGTCGTCACCCGGGCCGAACTCTTCTATCGCCCGGAGAAGGACCTTGCGGTGGGCGAGCACAAGCTGAACGTCGCCGTGACCGACTCCCTTGGCCTGAAGGCCGAGCGGAGCCTGCCCTTCACCATCGAGGCCGACAGGGAGCCGCCGGCCATCATCGGCGTCACCCCCGAGCCGGACAGCACGACCACCGACCAGTCCCCACTCGTGAGCTTTCGCTGCACCGATCCCTCGGGCATCGTCCTCTCGTCGCTCACGGTGACCTTCGGCCCACTGGGCGAGGGCGGGCAGAGCCGGCGCGACTTCACCATTATGAGCCAGGGCGTCTACCAGGTGAACATCAAGGGCAGCCGCGTCAAAATCGCCAAGGGCACCCGCGCCGAATACGGCTTCGTCTCCTTCGAGCCGAGCCAGCCACTCGCCCCCGGCAAGTACCGAGTCCACGTCACGGTGGACGACGTGCGAGGGAACCGATGCTCGAAGGAATGGAGCTTTCAGCGCGCGCCCTGACCGGGAGAGCCGGGCCATGAAGTGCCCCTACTGCACCGAGGAGACGCCGCTCTCCGAGAGCAAATGCGTTCACTGCGGCCGGAGCCTGGAGTTCACCTCCGGCGCCGCCTTCGAGCCCCCGGCTCGCCGCGAAAGCGCGCAGGAGTCCGAATGGGGTCCCAGGCTCCTCCGCTACGCCGTTGTGCTGGCCCTCGTGGCCGGCGGGCTCTGGTGGTGGGGCAGGTCGTTCCGCCAGATGCCCGACGTGAAAGTCCCGGCCGAAGAGCTCCGGGTGGACGTGCCGGAGGCAAAGGTGGCGCTCCCGCGGCCCAAGCTGCCAGGCGCACCGCCCGCGCCCAAGCTCCTCCTCGAGCCCGAGGCCGTCGCGCTCCCCGAGCCGCTCCCGCAGCCCCAAGCCCACCCAGCGTTCGGCTCCCGCGACCCACGGGTCCGCAAGCTCTTCCTCGAACGCAATGGCGGCGACGCCCACACCGAGGCCGCGGTGAAGCTCGGCCTCGAATGGCTCAGCCGCACGCAGGACGAGGACGGCTCGTGGGACTACACGAAGTACGGCGTCGGCGAGCAGCAGCGCGCCGCGCAGGCCCACCGCGTCGGCGTCGCCGGACTCGCTCTCCTCGCCTTCCTCGGCGCAGGGCACAACCACCTCGACCCCGGCCCCTTCCGCGACACCGTGGCCAAGGCCCTCAAGGGCCTCCTGGGCGCGCAGGACGCCAACGGCCGGTTCCCCGGCGCCCTCTACGCCCAGGGCATCTGCACGATGGCCCTCGTGGAGGCCTATGGGCTGACGAACGACACGCCCCTCCTCGCGCCCGCGCAGAAGGGGATCGAGGCCATCGTCGCCGCCCAGAACGCCACCGGCGGCTGGGACTACGGCCCCGGCGGCGCGCGCGGCGACACCTCTG
>Ga0194125_10009084_pt1 | contig 13869 bp, 12 predicted proteins | sample TA2KigC250mmetaG_FD_148626 | JGI IMG/M metagenome (GOLD analysis project Ga0194125, IMG submission 148626) | Freshwater microbial communities from Lake Tanganyika, Tanzania - TA2015034 Kigoma Deep Cast 250m | ecosystem: Environmental > Aquatic > Freshwater > Lake | place: Tanzania: Lake... | reverse complement strand
GGCCGTACCGTGCGGCTCTCCTCTACGATGCTATTGGCCCAAAGCGGAAAATCTCAGGGGTTTGGGGACAGAGTCCCCAAGAGCCATCGAAGTACGCTAAAGCCGGATGAGCCTCCATTATTCCATTCTTCCACCCTTCCCTGCCAGGAGACCCATGGCCTTTTCCACGACGTCGTCCGAGGTCATCCGGTAATGGGCCAGCAGGTCGTTGACGTGGCCGGTGTGGATGAAGTCCTCGGGGTCGGTGCCGATCGCGCCGACCGGGACCGGGACGCCACGGCGGGCGAAGGCCTCGGCCACCAGCGAGAACAGGCCGCCGCTGGTGCAATGGTTCTCCAGGGTCACGATGGCCTTGACCTTGCTTGCCATGTCGTAGAGCAGCCCGTCATCGAAGGGCTTGAGGCTCGGATGATGGTCGAGCCGCACACCGACGCCGCGGTCGCGCAGCTTCTGAGCGGCCCGCTTGGCGGTACGGATCATGTAGCCGGTGCTGACCAGGCCGATATCGCGGCCCTCGTCGATCACGGTGGTGCCCTGGCCGAGCCGGAACTGGTAGCCGGGTCCGGCCTCGTTGTCCTCGACCTCGCAGCGGACGATACGCAGGTAGAACGGTCCCGGCGTCTCGACCGCGACACGCAGCGCCTGGCGCATCTCCTCGTTGAAGCCCGGCTCGATGACCCGCAGGTTCGGCATGCGCAGGAGCACGCCGAGCTCCTTGTCGCTCTGGTGCGTGGCCCCGGCCTTGCCGGTGAACAGGCCCACGTAGGCCCCGAGGACCTTGACATTGGTCCGGCTGTAGGCGACCGAGATATAGAGCTGGTCGAGGAACCGCCGGCAGAAGGCGTCGAACGTGCAGGGGAACGGGATGAAGCCCTCCTGGCTCAGGCCCGCCGAGACGCTGATCATGTTCTGCTCGGCGATGCCGACCTTGACGAGCTTGTCCGGGTGGAAGTGCTCGAAGATGTGCAGGCCGGAGCTGCTGCGCAGGTCCGCATCCACCGCGACGACGTTCGGGTACTCGTTCGCCAGATCGGCCAGCGCATAGCCCATCTGGTACCGCATCTCCTTCGTTTCGTTGCGTGCCGGTATCGTGAACTGTGCCATGGCAAAACGATACTCGATCACGGGGAAGGTAAGAAGGAAAAAGTCGAAAGGCTCCCAACCTGGCACCGAGTCCGACCGGGTCTTTCGGACTCCAAGATCATATCTGGATGCCAGGGGCTCCAGGGTCCCCATCGCAGAAGTTCGCGACGGGCCCCCCCAAAGCGAAAGAACGCCTTGGGGCCTCGGATCCCAGCCCCAAGTCCTCCGGACTTGAGGCTGGCCGGACCGCGATTCGTCGTGTGCTCGTAAGAGCATAAGATAGCGCCTGACGACGCCACTACCAACCAGGGCGGCCGCGTTGTGTGGACTGGCGCAGAACGGGAAGAACGGGGATCAGGACCTGCGTGGGGGTCTTGATCTTGCCGGTAAGATGCCCCAGCAGAAGGCGCACCGCCTCTTCGTGGATGTTGTACTGGGAGCGCGTGAACGTGCTCAAGGGCGGATCGAGATAGGAGGCGATCGGATAGTCCCCGGTGCCGATGACGGCGACGTCCTCGGGGATGCGCAGGCCGTGCTCCTTGAGCGCGCGGTACGCGCCCACCGCGAGGCTGTCCATGATGGAGTAGAGGCCGTCCACCTGGTAGCCCTGCTCCAGGAACCGTTGCATGGCCCGGTAGCCGTCCCGCTCGTCGAAGCCTTCGCTGATGATGGTGGCGGGTTCCTCGGCCCCGAATGATTTGACCTTCTCCACAAAGCCCCCCAGCCGGCCGCCGGTGGCCTGCGTCAGCATCTTGGCATGCAGCACGGCCAGACGCCGGCTGTCGGCGCCGAGGAGGATCTCCGCCGCCTGTTGGCCGGTCTTCTCGGGCAAGTCCCGGACGGAGCTGTAGTTCGGGATGTCCCGGCCGATCAGAACGATGGGGATGGACCACTGGCTGGCGGCCAGGAAGGCATCGTCCTGGGCCAGGGTGTTCGCGATGATGGCGCCGTTGCAGCGACTGCCGTCGAGCAGGCCGGGCGGATCGGCCAGCCGGCCGGCCTCGAACATCTCGACCGCGATGGTGGACTGGATGTCCCGGTACGGCTCCTCATGGATGAGCCGGTGGAACGCGGCGATCGACGCGCTGACCAAGGGCAGCGGCGCCTGGTACGACGTCACCACCGCCAGCACCAGGTAACGACTGGCCGCCCCCGACCGCAGCCGCCGGGCCGAGATGTTGGGCAAATAGCCCGCCGCCGCGGCCGCCTGCCGGACCTTCCGGACGGTCTCGGGCGAGATCCGCCGTTGGACATGGCGGTGGTTGAGGACGGAAGAGACCGTCGCGACCGACACCCCGAGGCCCTTGGCCAGCGCGGTGATGGTCATCGGTTTGTCACTCGAATCGGGCATCGCCAAAATTCCCCAGAAACGCATCCGGTTCCCACGCTCGGATGTTACTGCGGCTATAACCTCTTTTCGACCACAAGAGCGATATCGGAACGCAGGACCAAAGCCGCAGGTGCACGAAAGAGGATTGACAATTGCGCGGATAGCGCGTACATTCTGTTCAAGAATGCAAGGCCTTCTTTCATGTGAGAAGGCTAAAACGTTTGTGCATGCAGAAGTGTGTCGACGACCTCCAGTTCGGCCGAAATCCTTGATAATCGCAAATAGGGACTTTCCGAGGTGCCGTGATGGGGAAGAACGGCTTCACACTCATCGAGTTGCTGGTGGTCATTGCCATTATTGCCCTGCTGATGGCGATCATCATGCCGGCGCTGCACCTGGCCCGGGACCAGGGCCGCCGGGCCGGGTGCATGAGCAACATGCGGCAGGTGGGGATCGCGCTGGTGCTGTACCAGACGGAGTATGAGAAGACTCCGCCGAAGACCCACGCGGTCTTCAACTACGCCAGTCCCGCGGCGGCGCCCAATGTCCTGAAGCTGCTGCGGCCGTTCGTGGGCGCCCAGGGGCCGGACGTGGCGACCCCGGTCTACGCCTGTCCCGGCCTGCGGCCGAACCCGAACCCGGCTTATGCGCCGACCCGCGTCAGTTGCACCGGGTACCTGGTCAACGCCGTCCTGATGGGCCGGCGCGTGGCCTCGATCCCCAACCCGGGCCGGCTCATCGTCCTCCAGGAAGGCTGGTCGCTCTCGAACCATCTGTGGGTCCAGCCGGAGCCGGTCACGCGGACCGCCGCGACCCTGGAGGGGTACGAGCGGACCCAATACCGGGAATGGCACATGTTCGCCAGTCAGAGCGATCACGAATCCTGGTCGACGCCCGAGGCACGCGAGCAGACGGCCAACGTCCACAACCAGGGCGGGAATTTTATTTTCGGCGACGGCCACGCCGATTATCGCAAGTTCTGGGACCGGGAAAGCGGGGACTATGGTCTGGTTCACCCCACAACTAAGGAAAGTGTGCCCTTTGAGGCGACGCGGGCCAATACCACCATGCCGCTGGACCCGGCCTTTTGATAAGGGGTTGTATGAGTGAGGGTTGGAGTTGTGCGATTGTGATCTGCCTGGGAATGGGCTTTCTGCTCGCCGGCTGCGGCCAGGACCCGCAGGCGAATGCGACGGCCGATCTGGCCGCGAGCTTCGAGGGCTCGCCGGCGCGGGAGGACGTCCTCAAGGCCAAGGCCGCGTTCGAGGAAGGCCGATACAAGGAGTCGCTGCTTCTGTTCCACCAAGTGGTCAGTCGCGGCCCTCTGACGGCGCCGCAGAAGAAGGCGATGGCCGGCATTGTCGGCCGGTTGCTCCAGGTGATACAGGACGATTCCAAGCTGGCCGGCGATGCCCAGCTTCATCGTCTTATGGAGATGCTCATCCTGAAGACCATGGGGGAAAACTGAAGGGCGTCGCGACTGTGTCGGGTGGGTGGCGCCCACCACATCGGAATCGGTGGGCACAGCCCACCCTACGTTCTACAATATGAGGATGGCGGACATGCAGAATCGTGCGGTGCTGGGACTGATGACGGTGGTAGCAGTGAGTGGCAGCCTCCGGGCCGAGGGTGCTGGGGACAGTTCGACCTTCGTCAATACCTTGGGCATGAAGATGGTCCGGATCGAGCCGGGCAGTTTTGCCATGGGCCAGGCGACCGGCGGCGACTTCGACGAGCGCCCCGTCCATCGAGTGACGATCTCGCAACCGTTCTTCCTGTCCCAGACGGAAGTCACCAATGCCCAGTACGAGCAGTTCGATCCGTCGCACCGCCGGCTCCGGGGCAAGCTGGGTTTCTCCCAAGATGATGACGAGGCGGTCGTATTCGTCAGTTGGAACGAGGCGACCGCCTTCTGCCGGTGGCTGAGCGAGAAAGAGGGCAAGCCTTACCGCTTGCCGACAGAGGCCCAGTGGGAGTACGCCTGCCGGGCGGGCACGACCACCGCGTACCACACGGGCGACAAGCTGCCGGACGAGTTCCGCAAGAACGCCTCCAATAGCTGGTATCCCGCCCGGCCGGGTCCCAACGAGGTGCCGCCGTTGCACGTGGGCAAGACCCCGCCGAACGCCTGGGGCCTGGTGGATATGCACGGCAATGTCGAGGAGTGGTGTCTCGACTGGTACGGGCCGTACGGAGCCGGCGCGCAGACCGATCCGGTCGGGCCGGCGGACGGCGATTACCGCGTCACGCGGGGCGGCAGTCACTCGACGAACGTGGAGTACCTGCGCTCGGCCAACCGCCTGGGCACGCTGCCCCAGGACAAGCACTGGCTGATCGGTTTTCGTGTGGTTTGTAGTGTGCTCGTCAGAGCATATCCAGAAACACCTGACGGCGTCACCACGAACGCACCGACACGCCGGTGGGCGTGGGATGTGAAGCAGGACAAGGCGGACTGGACCCAAGGCCCCGACCCGGCCAAGCCGCATTTCAAAGGCCCCATCACCTACGTGAAGGTGCCGCCGGGCTCGGAAGGACCGCTGTACTCGCGCCACAACCACTGTCCCGCCTTGGCGGCCTGCCCCAACGGCGACCTGCTGGCGATCTGGTACACCTGCCGCACGGAGCAGGGCCGCGAGCTGGACATCGCGGCCAGCCGGCTGCGGCGCGGCAGCGAGGAATGGGACGAGGCGGATGTATTCTGGGGCGCTCCGGACCGCAACGATCACGCCTCGGCCCTGTACGTCGATCCGGAGGGCACGATCCATCACTTCAACGGCCTGGGCGCCGCCGGCACGTGGGGCGCGTTGGCCACGATCCTGCGGACCTCGACCGACAACGGCGCGACCTGGTCGAAGGCAAAGCTGATCATGCCGGAGCATGGGCTGCGTCATATGCCCGTGGAGTCGGTCTTTCGGACGAAGGAGGGCTACCTGATCGTTCCCTGCGACGCGGTGACCGGCGGCAGCGGCGGCACGGCGGTGCTGATCAGCAAAGATGGTGGCCGGACCTGGACCGACCCGGGCGAAGGGCAACCGAATCCCAAATTCCCGGACGGCGGTCCCGGCGCCTGGATCGCCGGCATTCACGCGGGCGTGGTTCAGCTCCAAGACGGTCGGCTGATGGCCTTCGGCCGGGGCGATACGATCCAAGGCAAGATGCCGATGAGCCTCTCGGCCGACCGGGGCCGGACGTGGACGTATCACCCGAGTCCCTTCCCGCCGATCGGCGGCGGACAGCGGCTGGTGCTGACGCGCCTGAACGAAGGGCCGCTCTTTTTCGCCTCCTTCGGGGCGAAGGTTGAGTTCATCGATGCTTCCGGAGCCAAGCGGACCGGCGCGGGCCTGTTCGCGGCCCTCAGTTGCGACGAGGGCGCGACCTGGGACATCCGCCGGCTGATCACGGACGACGGCCCCGCGCGCCAGATCGACGGCGGCGGCAACACCGGCAAATTCACGATGAGCCCGACCTCCGCCGAGCCGCGCGGCTATATGTCCATCCACCAGACCCCCGACAATGTCATTCACTTGATCAGCTCGAAGCAGTACTATGCGTTCAACCTGGCCTGGCTCCGGGCGGCGGCGCCTGTGCCGCCGGAGGACCCGTAGGCGGAACGAGTGAAGATCGAGCTGGAGAGCGTCATGCAGGCACGACACTTCGTGGGTATCGACTGGCTGATCCTGGGGGCCTATTTTGTGGCCACCATGGGCATCGGCTTCTATTTCCACCGCAAGAGCCGCTCGCCGGAGGGGTTCACCGCCGCGGGTCGCTCGCTGCCCGGCTGGGCGTGCGGGCTGTCGATCTTCGCGACCTTCGTCAGCAGTATCAGCTTCCTGGCCCTGCCGGGCAAGGCCTACGCGGACAACTGGAACCCGTTCGTCTTCAGCCTGTCGCTGCCGCTGGCGACGTGGGTGGCGGTCCGGTACTTCCTGCCGTACTATCGCCGCTCGGGCGAGGTGTCCGCCTACGCCCACCTGGAGCACCGCTTCGGCCCGTGGGCCCGGGTCTACGCCGGCGCGTTCTACCTGCTGACGCAACTGGCCCGCATGGGGGCGGTGATGTACCTGATGGCCCTGCCGCTGAGCGTCCTGCTCGGCTGGGACATCCGCACGATCATCCTCGTGACCGGGGTCTCCGTCACCTTCTATGCCTTTCTCGGCGGGATCGTGGCGGTGATCTGGGCCGACGCGTTGCAGGCCCTTGTGCTGATGGCCGGGGCGGGCATCTGCACGCTGGTGATGCTGTTCAGTATGCCGCAGGGGCCGGGACAGGTCTTCTCCCTCGCCGCCGCCCACGACAAGTTCAGCCTCGGCAGCTTCGGCCTGTCCGTGGCGGCGCCGACGTTCTGGGTCGTCCTGATCTACGGCATCACCATGAACCTGCAGAACTTCGGCATCGACCAGAACTACGTCCAGCGGTACATCGCCTCGCGCTCCGACCGCGAGGCCCGCAAGAGCGTCTGGCTGGGCGGGCTGCTGTACGTGCCGGTCTCGGCGGTGTTCTTCTTCATCGGCACGAGCCTCTTCGCCTACTACCAGGCCCATCCGGCGGCGCTGGAGGAGGTCCGCACGGCGGTGGCGGTCCAGAAGCTCCAGTCCCAGGGGCTCAGTCCGGCGGACCCGGCCTATGGAGCCGCTCTGGCCGAGGAGCGGGCCACGCTGACCGAAGCCCAGGTTGCCGACAAGGTCTTTCCGCACTTCATCGGCGCGAAACTGCCGGCCGGTGTGACCGGGTTGCTGATCGCCGCCATCTTCGCCGCCGCGATGTCCACGGTCTCCACCAGCCTCAACTCCTCCGCCACGCTACTGCTGCGGGACTACTACCAGCGGTACTTCAACCGTACCGCGAGCGAGAGCCAGTCGATGAGAGTGCTGTACGTCTCGACGATCGTCTGGGGCGTGCTCGGCACGGGCGTGGCGCTGCTGCTGACCCGCATGACCAGCGCCCTGGATGCCTGGTGGACGTTGTCGGGCATCTTCAGCGGGGGCATGCTGGGCCTGTTCCTGCTGGGGATGATCTCCCGGCGGGCCGGCAACCCGGCGGCTCTCACCGGCGTGATCGTGGGCATCCTGCTCATTTGCTGGATGACCCTGTCGAAGTACCTGACCGGGCCGTGGGAGTCGTTGCGCAGCCCGTTTCATGCGTTCCTGATTCCTGTGCTGGGCACGTTGACCATTCTTCTGCTGGGCCTGCTCGTCGGCCAGTTCACCGCGTCCCGCCGGACGGCTCCCTCCCCGATCGGGGCCAACAAAGACTGGACGCCGGGGAGGGCCACATGAGCGACACCCCTCGGCCCGCCGGATGGAACGCGGCACTCCCGCGTGCCGCAGACGTCTTTCATGGCGAGGGCGTCCCGCCCTCGAACCGCGGACGGGACGTCCGCGACACGGGAGAGTCGGGAGATCCGCCCGCGCCACGTGGCGAGGGCGTCCCGCCCTTGCGTCCTGCCGGCATCCTACCGGCGCCAGAAGAACAAGGGCAAGATGCCCTCGCCACGCAAGAACGAGGCCTGGCCGCGTCACGTGGCGAGGGCGTCCCGCCCTTGCGTCCTGCCGGCATCCTGCCGGCGACAGAAGAACAAGGGCAAGATGCCCTTGCCACGCAAGAACGGGGCCAAGCCGCGCCACGTGGCGAGGGCGTCCCGCCCTTGCGTCCCGCCGGCATCCTGCCGGCGACAGAAGAACAAGGGCAAGATGCCCTCGCCACGCAAGAACGAGGCCTGGCCGCGTCACGTGGCGAGGGCGTCCCGCCCTTGCGTCCCGCCGGCATCCTGCCGGCGACAGAAGAACAAGGGCAAGATGCCCTCGCCACGAAAGGACGAGGCCTGGCCGCGCCACGTGGCGAGGGCGTCCCGCCCTTGCGTCCTGCCGGCATCCTGCCGGCGACAGAAGAACAAGGGCAAGATGCCCTCGCCACGAAAGGACGAGGCCTGGCCGCGTCACGTGGCGAGGGCGTCCCGCCCTTGCGTCCCGCCGGCATCCTGCCGGCGCCAGAAGAACAAGGGCAAGATGCCCTCGCCACGGAGGACCGCGGCCATACCGGCCTCGCGATAGACAAGGCCAGGATGGCCTCGCCACGGCTGCCCGCGCCGCTGCGGGGCATTATCCCGCCCATGGTGACGCCGCTGCGGGACCATGACACGCTGGACGTGGCGGGCCTGGAGCGGCTGATCGAGCATATCCTGGGCGGGGGCGTGCACGGGCTGTTCATCCTGGGCACCACCGGCGAGGCCCCGAGCCTGAGCTACCGGCTGCGCCGGGAGCTGATCGAGCGGACCTGCCGGCAGGTGAACGGGCGAGTCCCGGTCCTTGTGGGCGTCACGGACACGGCGTTTGTCGAGTCCGTGCGAATGGCCGGAGTCGCCGCCGCGGTGGGCGCGAGCGCGGTCGTGGTGGCGCCGCCCTACTACTTCGTCGCCGATCAGGTGCAGTTGCTCGACTACCTGGAGCACCTGGTCCGGCAACTGCCCCTGCCGCTGTTGCTCTACAACGCGCCCAGTCACGCGAAGTTCTCGTACGATCCGCCGACGGTCCGCCAAGCGGCGGAGCTGCCGGGGGTGGTCGGCCTCAAGGACAGCTCGGCGAACATGATCTATTTCCATCGCCTCGTCGCGCTGTTGCAGGACAAGCCCGGGTTCACCCTGCTGGTCGGCCCCGAGGAGCTGCTGGCCGAGTCCGTCCTACTGGGCGGTCACGGCGGCGTCAACGGCGGCGCCAACTTCCACCCGCGCCTGTACGTGCAACTCTACGAGGCCGCCCGAGACCGCGATCTCGACCGCGTGACCGAGCTGCACCGGCAGGTCATGCGGATCAGCACCGGCATCTACCCGGTCGGCGGGTCCGGGGCGGGCGTTCTCCGGGGCCTCAAGTGCGCCTTGTCGATCCTGGGGATCTGCGCGGACTGTCCGGCCGAGCCGTTCGGACGGCTCGGTCCACCCGAACGTGCGCGGATCGAGCAGGAGTTGCGGGACCTGGGATTGCTGGACCGTCAGGAAGGATAGATCCCCGTGCTCAGTGGAATTGATTACGTCGTCGTCATCGCCTATCTCGTGGGCATCATGATCCTGGGCCTGTACTTCGCGCGGTTCGTCCGCTCGGCCGACGATTTCTTCCTGTCGGGCAAGTCCCTGCCCTTCTGGGCAGTCGGCATGTCCATTGTCGTAACCGACATCAGCGCCATGGATTTCGTCGGGGTCGCGGGCCAATCCTACCGCTTCGGGATCTCCGTCGGGAATTTCGACTGGCTGGGCTCGGTGCCGGCCATGCTCCTGGCGGCGTTCATCTTCATCCCGTATTTCTGGAAGGCGGGGGTATATACGATCCCGGAGTACTTGGGCCGCCGATATAACGACGGTGTCCGCGCGGTGGCGTCTTTGTGCTGGATCATCTTCTTCGCCTTCGATCTGGGCGTCCTGTTCTGGGCGGCGGCAGTGATGTTCGAGCCGTTGATGGGCTGGGACCCCTGGTTCTCCATCATTGTCACGGCGGTAGTCGTCGGCGTCTACACCTTTTTCGGCGGCCTGACCGCGGTGGTGATGACCGATGTCGTGCAGATGGTCATCATGTTCGTGGGCGGCGCGGCCGTCGTGGTCGTCGGTCTCTACCATGCCGGCGGATGGGGCGGCCTGGTGGAACAGATTTCTGCCATGGGCGACGCTTATCAGAATCATTTCGAATTGGTTCAACCCGCGGATACCCAGACCCCCTTTCCCTGGACAGGCATTCTCTTCGGACTGACCTTCGTCATGTCCAACGCCTACATGATCGGCAATCAAGCCATCGTGCAGCGCTGCCTGGCCACCAAGAGCCTGTGGCACGCCAAGGCGAGCATGCTCGTCGGGGCTTTCTTCAAGATGTTCATTCCCCTGCTGGTCATGTTCCCGGGGCTGATCGCCCTGGCGGCGTATCCCGGGATGGCGGATGGCGACCAGGCGTTTGGCACGCTGGTCAAGAACCTGCTGCCGCCGGGGTTGCGCGGGCTGCTGTTCGCGGGGTTCTTGGCCGGTCTGATGTCGACGATCGATTCGTTCCTGAATTCCACCGCGACCCTCTGGACCAAGGATATCTATGAGAGATTCCTGAAGAAGAACGCGAGTAGCCGCCACTATATGATCGTGGGCCGGGCGGCCACGGTAATGCTGCTGGTCTTCGGCGTCCTTACGGCGCAGTTGACCCAGCACTTCTCCGGCATGTACGTGGCCATCCAGACGTTCATGTCCTTCTTCCAGGGGCCGGTCTTCTCCGCTCTGCTGCTGGGGATGTTCTGGCCCCGTGCCACGCAGTGGGGCGGTCTGGTCGGGGTGGTCGGAGGGATCGCGGTTTCGGTCCTCTTCAACGTGCTGGTGCTCCTGGATGCCAGCCTGTTCACGATCCAGGACCCGTTCCTGTATATCTCCTGGTGGTCGTTCGTGGTGGGAGCCGGGCTCAACGTCATCGTCAGTCTGATGACGGCACGGCACTCGGAGCAGCGGTTGTCGGGCCTGGTGTGCCGATTGCCGAGAGATCTCAAGAGTAACAGCGGGGCGGTTCCATGTTGAATTTCGAATGGCTCAAAGGCGTTTCGCCGGCGGCGGCCAAGGGGATCTTCCTGGGGATCTTTGTGGTCTCCGGGCTGCTGGTGCTGCTGATTCCGAAGGCGTACATCTACGAGGGCGTGGAGAGCCCCCGCTGGTGGCATAACCTCAAGCTCTGGGCGCTGGGCGTCCTGGCGATCATTTTCACCATCTATTCCATCTTTTGAGAGTGGCACGCGATGGCGGCAACGGAAGATCAGGACAAATCGAGGACCCTTCAGGAGGCACAGATCAGCAAGGCCCTCGGCCTGTTCCTGCTCATCTTCGCGCTGGTGGTGCTGGTGTCGATCCTGTTCACCGACACCGGGATCGGGAAACTGACGAACCTCGGCGCCGGCATCGTCCTCGCCGCGATCGGCGGCATCATGCTTCTGAGGGTGCGCAAGACGGGCCGCAAGCAAGCGTAGGGTGGGTTCTCCACCCATGCGTTCTTCTGCGCCCGTGCGGCGGGAGGCGCACGCGTGATTATCCATGCCGGTGCAGTTCGCCTCTTCGTAGGGCGAGCGTCCCCGCTCGCCGGAAGACGTCGTGCGGGGACGCACGACCTACGAAGAGAAGCCTTCCGAGTCGGCCCCCCCGCCGGGTGCCATGTCTGCGCCTCGTAGACATGCCTACGCAAAGCCGTAGGCATGGCACGGGGCCCCCAAACGCGATGAATGGCGTTTGGGGACCCCACCCAGCGTTTGGAGTTCCGCGTTTACGCGGGTCGGAACAGTCCTGCCTTCCACGTTCTACCGGCCTGGAGCCGCTGCGCGGTCTTGACCCGCCTGAAGGCGGAACTCCGAACGGCACCGGATGCAACTCGTTTGTAGTGTGCTCGTAAGAGCATATGTTACACACGCTCTCAGACCATCAGATCAGATCCTCAGCGTGGTCGTGGATCTTGCGGATCGCCTCAACGATCGCGTCCATGTCCGCCCTCGTGCCCATCAGGACGGTGTGGTGGAAGCAGACGGATTCCTCGTCGCGGATGCGCCGGCAGACCGGCAGCTTGAACCGGCGGGGGTCGATTTCCTTCCAGTGCCTGGCCGTCAGCCTGTAGCGCCAGGGTTTAGTGTGCGGCGTGTACAGGGCGCAGGCGTTGAGCGGCTCGTAGCTGGCTTCGACGCGACAACCCAGCTCGGCCGACAGCGCCTCCCGGAATTGCGCCACGGGCAGGCCCTTGAACCGCTCGCGCTGGTACCGGAAGGAGTAGTTGTAGTACGCCTCGGCGGTCTCGCGCTGGTCCCGCCGCAGGGGCAGTACGCCCGGAAGCTGCGCCAGTTGGGCGTTGAGGTACTGCGCGTTCTTGTCCCGCACCTTGTTGTGCCGGGGCAGACGCCGGAGGGCCTCCGTGAGCAGCACGGCTTGGAACTCCGTCAGGCGGTAGTTGCCCGATTGCAGAAAGTCGCCCTCGGAGCCATAGATGCCTTCGCCTTTGCGGGCGGCCTCCGGCTCGGGTCGGCGGCCGCAGTTGCGCAGGGCGTCCAGCTTCTCGTACAGCGCCGGATCGCTGGTGGTCAAGGCTCCGCCTTCGCCGGCGGTCATCAGCTTCGAGAGCTGGAAGCTAAAGCTGCCGATATCGCCGATACTGCCGGCCTTTTTGCCCTTCCACTCGCCGCCGTGTTTGTGGGCGCAATCTTCGATGACCCGCAGCCTGTGCCGGCGGGCGATGGCCAGGATCGCGTCCATGTCCGCGAAACAGCCGTAGAGATGAACGGGGATGATCGCCTTCGTCCGCGGCGTGATCGCTTCCTCGACCTTCGCCGGGTCGAGGCACCAGGTATCTTCCGTGACATCCACCAGCACCGGCACCGCGTTGACATCCAAAGCCGCGGCCGCGGTCGCCTGCCAGGTCAGGCCGGGGACGATAACTTCATCGCCGTAGCCGATGCCGCAGGCCTCCAGGGCCAGTTGCAGCGTCACGGTCCCGTTGGCAATGGCCAGGGCGTATTTCGTTCCCGTGTACTTCGCGAAGGCCTCGTTGAACCGTTTCTCTCGCGGCCCGTTGTAGGACCAGACCCCGCTGCGCAGGACCTCCAACAGACCTTTCTCCTCCCGCTGGTCCCACACCGGCCATTTCGGCCAGGGATTCTTCTTCACATTCCGCACCGGCATTCCACCTTTGACGGCCAATCGACTCATGACTGATCTCCTTTCCGTACCACGGGCGCGAGCGCCTCACTGTTGTACACATCTTCCCTTGTTGCAGAGGGTGGCATCGCCAAAGGCTCCGCCTTTGACGATGGTTGAGGCGCTCGACGATGCCTCGACCGCACGCGCGAAAGCCATCGTCAAGGCCGGAGGCCTTGGCGATGCCACCCGCCGGTTCTACCATGCCGACATGGGTACAACAATGAGGCGCGAGCGCCCATGAGCATTCACGGGCATCTCGCCCATCCGTAGCATGGGCGCGAGCGCCCATGAGCCGCACGGGCGTCTCGCCCGTGGAAGCAGGGCCGAGACGGCCCTGCGACGCATGGGCAGGATGCCCATGCCACGTATCACATTACCGCATCTGCGCGTATCTTTCAATCCGCCACATGTCGGCATTGCGTCCGGTTCCGGAATTCTATAGCATCCGCGGTATGGAACCACACGCTTCTGAGCAACAACGAAGTCTTCGGCACGGATGGCTGATCCAGGCTTCCACCGAGGTGGACGCGCGCCCAGAGCAGGTCTCCCGCTCCGGTTTCGACACGAGCAGATGGACAGCCGCCTCGGTGCCTTCGACCGTGCTGGCAACCCTGGTCGAGCAGGACCGCTATCCGGACCCCTACGGCGGGATGAATCTGGCGGCCATCCCGCGCGCGCCGTTCCTGTCGTCATGGTGGTATCGGACGGAGTTCACGCTCACGCCGGACGAGGCGGCGAAAACCGTTCTCTTGGAATTCGACGGGATCAACTA
>Ga0194125_10009080_pt1 | contig 13870 bp, 12 predicted proteins | sample TA2KigC250mmetaG_FD_148626 | JGI IMG/M metagenome (GOLD analysis project Ga0194125, IMG submission 148626) | Freshwater microbial communities from Lake Tanganyika, Tanzania - TA2015034 Kigoma Deep Cast 250m | ecosystem: Environmental > Aquatic > Freshwater > Lake | place: Tanzania: Lake... | reverse complement strand
TCCCCCGGCTTTTCCTGAGGCTCGCAAATAATAACGGGAGTCCGCTCAATGATCAATAAAACAAATTCCCGGCCTTCCCAGGACATGTCCCGGGACGAGCCGGGGAGGCCGCCGGGGGATATATTTATTTTCCAATCATTTAAACTGGTTATTCATCCCATCATCTGGCAGCCTTTTTGCTTACTTTATGAATGCGGTCACCCGGACTGGCGCCTCTCCCTTCTCCGGGGCGCTTGGTAAGAGCTTATGTGAGAATGCCCCTTTGCCTACCCTAACCGGGAGCGAAGCCCCATGGTTTCAGGAGCCGAACCAGACGTGGACCGGGTGTTCATTGCCGGTCTCATCCTGGAAGCCGTCCTGGACACTCCAGGGCTTGGGCCGGAGCCATCCGGCCGCCGGAACCGGGTGAAAAACCGGGTTCGCCGCGCCTTGCTCACCCACCTGGCGGGATGGGTGACCTTGCAGCGTTTCCGGGAACTGGCCGTGCAACTGGATCACTGGTTTCCCATTTATTATCCCTTGGTTGCAGTGTCGAGGAACGCGGTTCAATCTGGCATGGAAATTTATGAGGCCAGCCCGGGGGCCGGACCTTCCCCGGTGCTGCGGGAAGACTTGCTGGATCAGTTGCTCCACCGCCACCCCCAATTGCTCCCTCGGCGGCGCCACCGCAAATTGTATCGCCGTGGGCTTCTGGAATTTCTGCATCGCACCCGGGGAGGCGCCTTCCGTCTCAAAGATTTTCAGGAATTCTTCCAAATCGACCGCAAAACCGCCTGGGAATACGTGCAGAAATTGCGGCTCGCCGGCCTCCTGGAGCATAATCAGGGCCGCTCCGCGGCGGTGCGCTATTCCCTAAACTCCCGGTTTTTAGCGGGTTAGCACCTGGCCGGGGTTTGCTGACCGAATGGGGCAGACCCTTCAGGAACCTTGACTGTTTTGACCAAAAACTATAAAAAAACCTCAATCAATTTTGCCGGGCCAGCCGCGACCGCGCCTTTAGCCATAATGAATTCTGAGGCTCAGGAAAATATCACCATCCCTCAGGGGTGCCAGACCCCTTCCCCCCGGCCCCTCCAAAGCGGGTTCACTTTATTGCTGTTATGCCTGGCCATTTATTGGGGGCCGGCTTTAACCCTCCCCCTGATTCGCCCAGAGGCCATGTTCGCCTTGGCGCCCAGTGAGATGCTGGCCGCGGGGAAGTGGATTCCCATTACCCTCAATGGGGCCCCCCATTGGGATAAGCCGCCCCTGCTTTATTGGCTTAATTTGACGACCTTTAAAGTCTTAGGGGTGTCGGATTGGGCGGCCCGAATTCCCACCCTGGGGTTAACCCTGGCAGAGGTTGGGGCCACTTTCCTGGTGGGATGCTTACTGATGAGTCGCCGGGCCGCCTGGCTGGGAAGCTTCATCCTCCTCACCAGCCTAGGGTTTTTTACCCTCCACCTGCAAATTTTCCTTGATCATCTCATTACCCTGACCTTAATCCTCTCTCTCTATGCTTTGCTCCGCTGGATGAAACAGCCCGGCCTGAGGTGGGTGTTCCTGTTCCATCTTTCCATGGCTGCCGGAGTTTTGAGCAAGGGACTCATTGGCCTGGGCTTCCCCCTGCTGATCGGCTTGTTGTATGCGTGGCGCCTGCGTCAGCCACGCGTTCTGGCCTTACTTTTCCACCCCGGCGGCCTGGCTCTGGTGGCTTTGCTGACCATCCCCTGGTTTGTCGCCATGGAATTGCACTATCCCGGGTTCTGCCGATACCATTTTGTCAGTGAACACCTGGTGCGATTCTTGGGACAGCGGCAACCCCAAGGGGTGAGCACCTTTTCCTTTTACATTTTTTGGCTTTTCCTGGGGATCTGGCTGATGCCGTGGGTGATACTCCTGCCCCAAGCCCTATGCCGTTACATTAAAAATACCGCCCCCCGAAAGGGCGACGGGGCCGGGCGTCTCCTGATTATCTGGGCTGCAGTTATCCTGGGGGTTTTTACTTTTTCCTCCACCCGCATAGAATACTACTCCCTCCCGGCTCTGCCGCCCCTGGCCCTGATCCTGGGCTGGCGGGTTGACGAGTATCTGCGCGCTCCGGATCGAAGTCTCCCCGCGGCCTTGCTCCTCCTGGGTCTGGTGGGGTTGGGAACCTTTTTCTGGCTGGGCTGGCTGGATAATCTCTTCGCCGGCAATCGCCGGGAATTTTTCGGCATGTTCCCGCTTATTGACCCCCTGGCCCCCCTGGGTTTTACCATCCCGGTTTTGGCCCTCACCGGGGCGTTGTTGGGCTGGCGCCGCCCCCGGTTCGCCGCCGCCTGTTATGGCGCCTTGGCCCTGTGGTTGGTTTTTCTTACTTTCATTACCTGGCGGGTCCTTTGCCCCTTATTAAGCGATAAATCCCCGGGAAATTACGTGCGTCTCCATGCCCAACCGGGGGACCTGGTGGTGATGGAGTCCATCGAAGAATTCGAATACGGGGCCAGCTTTGCCTTTTATGCCGGCCGCCGGATTTTGATGGTGCAACGAAACGGAGTCCCCCGGTTTAATTTTCCGGTGGCGCCTGAGCAAGATTTTCTGATTTCTCCGGACCGGCTCAGGGAGTTATGGTATGGCCCTCAGACCCTTTTCTTATTGGTGGATGACGCCATGCCTCTGGAATCCTATCTTAAAGAGGCCCAAGTGGCTCAGGCGGAAGCAGGCAAGCGCCTTCTGGTCAATCGCGCTGGGGGGAACCGGCGTTGATATGAGAGGGGGGAAGGTTTCACCGCCTCCTCTGCCGGCGATGAAAAGCATTCAACGCTTTATCGAGGTAAACTTTCCAGGGGAGAGGTTATCCAGAGGGGCCTGGGCCTGGTCCGGAAACCCAAACCGTTCCTGCACAATATAAAGGGGGCGGCCTTTGGCGGCGGAGTAGGTCCGGCTGACATATTCCCCCACCACCCCCAAACCGATGAGCTGCACGCCTCCCAAAAAGAGCAACGCCAGGGAAAGAAGGGCGCCTCCACTAACCCCGGCGCCGGAGAAGAGATAGGCAAGCAACGAGTAGCAGATGCCGGCCAGGGCCAGTCCGGACCCGGCGACCCCGATTACCGAGGCCGCTCTCAAAACCGATACAGGGAAGGGTGAAAAGGAAAAAACACCGTTAATCGCCAATTCTATTGACTTCCGCAGAGGATATTTGGAGGCCCCGATCAATCTTGCTTCCCGCCGGTAAGGCAAAGCCACCTGACGGAACCCCACCCAACTGACCATTCCCCGGACATATCGGTCATTTTCCGACATGGCGTTCAAGGCGTCGACCACTTTGCGGTCAATCAAGCGGAAGTCTCCCACATCGTGGGGGATATCTATAGTTGCCAGTTTGTTGAGGACCCGGCAATACCATTTGGCGGTCCAGTTTTTAAATGCCGTTTCCCCTTCCCGTTCAGTGCGCTGGCCATAAACTACATCATATCCCTGTTGCCACAATGCGACCATTTCTTTGATTACTTCCGGCGGGTCTTGCAAGTCGGAATCCAATATGACCACCGCATCTCCGAAAGCATTCTGCAAGCCGGCGGTGATCGCCACTTGATGTCCATAATTGCGGGAAAGACTAACTACTCTTACTCTTGGGTCTGCAAGCTGGATTTCCTTAAGAACTTTTACGGTATTATCCGTGCTTCCATCATCTACATAAATTATCTCATAGTCTAAGTGGATCTGGTTCAAAGCCTCGGTTAAACGACGCTGGGTTTCCTTTAAACCTATTTCTTCGTTAAGGCAAGGCAATACCACTGATAACAGCACGCGATCCCCTCACTCTTGAAAAAGTTCTTTCTTAGGCGCCATGAGATTCAGATGGCCTGATACCGCTGCGGACCTTAAAAATAATAGTCTTGAGGCTGAAACCGGCGCCGCACCGACCAGGCGAAATAGAGATTGAAAATCAGCATGGTGAGGGAGTGGGGGTTAAGGGGATTAAGGGCAATCCCGCGGCGCAGCATGGATAATAGGGAATAGAACCGCCGGTTGGCGCGCCAGTAACCCTCCTCCAGTTGTCGAGCCGACATGTGTTTGGGATGATACACCACTCTGAAGCCGCTGTAATGGCTCCAGTCGTGGTCAAAGATGCGGCCTTCCTTAAGCAGCTGTTCCTGAATCTTGGTGCCGGGGCGGGGAGCCATGATGAACATAAAGGCAGTGGGGACCTTGGCGCGAATTAAAAAGTCCACGGTGGCCTCGAAAATTCCCGGATCGTCGCCATCCAGGCCGAACATCACATTCACCGAGAAGCCGATGCCCCGATCCCGGATGGCCTTTAACTGGCGCTCATAATCCTTGATCTTATTCTGCTTTTTATTGATCGCCTTAAGGCTTTCCGGGCTGATGCTCTCAATGCCGATATTCAAATGGCCGCAGCCGCTGCGGGCCAGGAGATCCAGCAGCTCCGGGTCGTCCCCCACATTGACGGTGGCCATGCAGCCGTAGATCAGCTTATGGGGGATCATCTTTTCCGCCAGTTCCACGGCATGGCCCCGGTGGCCCACGAAGTTGTCATCCACAAAGTAAAGGAGATTGCTTCCCGTGAGCCGGCGAACCTCCCGGATTTCATGGATTACCTCATCCGCCGGTCGATGTCGAAATTTGCTCCCGTGGAAGGGGGTGACTTCGCAAAAGCTGCAGTTGTAAGGACAACCCCGGGTGGTTTGAAGGGGGGTGTTCTTGATTTCATATTTTTGGAGATTCAGCAGATCATAACGCGGCACCGGCAGATTCTTCAGGTCCGAGCGGTTCGCCGCTTGATAGAGGGGCTGCAGACGGCCGGCCTGAAAATCCCGGAGAAGCAGGGGCCAGGATTCTTCGGCCTCTCCCAACACCAGGGCGTCGGCGTGTTCCTGGCATTCCTCCTGCGCCAGGGTGGCGTGAAACCCGCCCATCACCACGGGGATGCCCCGGCGGCGGAACCCCGCGGCGATTTCATAGCCCCGGGGAGCCTGGTGGGACATACATGCTAGACCTACCAAATCACAGTCTTCTTTAAAGGTGATCTCCTCCAGCATGTCGTCCTTGATGCTCACCTGAATATCTTTGGGGGTCAAGGCGGCAATATACGGCAGGGTTATTCCCATGAGCCAACGGCTCTTACGACGATCCAGCCGGCCATCGGGCCAATAGCGGGAAGATTGGATCAGCAAAACTTTCATGTTGCTTCAGCTCCTTTTCTTGTCTGGAATTATATCCAGTTTAATGGCCGGATGGAAGGTTAATTTATCTAGCGCCTTTATGGAGCCTACTAAACAGCCATTCAAGAACCCTTGGGTCACCCAAAAATCATGAAAAGGTGCATTGCATATAAGGCAGCCGTCCATATTTTAAACCTTTAACTTTTAATCTCTTGAACCTTGAACTTTTCAAAGCTATTTTTACAGAGGGGCTACTTTACGAAAATAACCCATATGTTATCCCTGAACCCTGAACCTTGGGACCTGCCCCCCGCTTTTCCCATTGACCCATAGGAAAACCTTGTGATAAGGTTTTTCGATATTTAGCTGGGAGGTCACCATCTTTTCATGATTCGCGACGCCTTCTATGAAACCATGCCCCGGGAAGACCTGGAAGCCTTGCAGCTTCGCCGGCTCCAGGCAGTGGGGGAACGGGTCTACCACCTGGTGCCCTTTTACCGCCGGCGCATGGACGAGTTGGGAGTTAAACCGGAACATATCCGCACCCTGGAAGACCTTCAGTTGCTGCCCTTCACCACCAAGCAGGACATTCGGGACAACTACCCCTACGGCATGTTCGCCGCGCCCCTGGACCAGATCGTACGGATCCACGCCTCTTCCGGCACCACGGGCAAACCTACCCCGGTGGCTTACACCAGCCGGGACCTGGACACCTGGTCGGAACTCATGGCCCGGACCCTGGCGGCCGCGGGGGCGCATCGGGCCGACATCATCCACAACGCCTACGGCTACGGTCTCTTCACCGGCGGCCTGGGATTCCATTACGGCGCCGAACGCCTGGGGGCCACGGTGATCCCGGTATCCGGGGGGCAAACCCGGCGCCAGATCATGCTCCTCCAGGATTTCGGACCTACAGTTCTCACCTGCACCCCCTCCTTCGCTTTGTACCTGGCCGAGGTGGGGCAGGAAATGGGGGTGGACTTCCCCCATCTCAAGCTCCGGGTGGGCGTGTTCGGAGCCGAACCCTGGACTGATGGCATGCGCACGGAGATCGAAAACCGCCTGGGTCTGGACGCGTTGGACATTTATGGACTTTCGGAAATCATGGGCCCGGGAGTGAGTGTCGAGTGCATCGAGGCCAAGAACGGACTCCACCTGTTCGAGGACCACTTCCTGCCGGAAATCGTCGACCCGGCTACGTTAAGCCCCCTGCCGCCGGGGGAAATTGGGGAACTGGTCATCACCACCCTGACCAGGGAGGCGTTTCCCCTGCTGCGCTACCGGACCCGGGATTTGACTTCGCTCAACAAGGCTCCCTGCCAGTGCGGCCGCACCATCTGCCGCATGAGCCGCCTCCGGGGCCGCTCCGACGACATGCTCATTATCCGCGGGGTCAATGTCTTCCCCTCCCAGATCGAATCCGTGCTCATGGAAATCCCCGGTGTGGCCCCCCATTATCAACTCATCGTCTCCCGGGAAGGGCAGTTGGACAACCTGGAAGTGCAGGTGGAAGTGGACGAGACCACCTTCTCTGACGAGGTTAAACAGCTTCAAGCCCTCACCCAGAAAATCCAGAAGCAAATCAAAGATTACCTCACCGTGTCCGTCAAGGTCAAACTGGTGGAGCCCCGCAGCATCCCCAGGAGCGAAGGCAAAGCCCAGCGGGTCATTGATCTGCGCCAGCAATGAGGGGGAATCACATGAAAGTGGAACAGATTTCGGTATTCCTGGAAAACAAAGCGGGCCGCCTGGCGGAAGTCACCCGGGTCCTGGGGGAAGCCGGCATCAATATCCGGGCCCTGTCCCTGGCGGACACCACCGACTTCGGCATCCTGCGCCTCATCGTGGACCAATACGACCGCGCCCGGGAGGTCTTGAAGCAAAAAGGTTTCACTGTGGGTAAAACGGAGGTGGTGGCCGTGGAAGTCCCGGACCGGCCCGGGGGTCTGGCCCTGGTCCTCCAGGCCCTGGCTGCCGCCGGGATCAACGTGGAATACATGTACGCCTTTGTGCAGCACTCGGGCAAAAATGCGGTGATCATCTTCCGGTTCGACAATCTGGAAGACGCTATTAACCTGCTCCAGAAACAAGGAATTCACATCTACACGGGTGAAGAAGTCTACCGGCTGTAAGCCACGGAGGAAACCATGAAAGCAAGGACAGTTATCGGTGTAGCGGCGTTGGTAATGGCAGCGGTTCTAACAATGGGAAGCGTATCTCCAGCCCCGGCCGCGGAGCCGTATGTTATCGGCGGCATCTTCTCCATCACCGGCCCCGCCTCCTACCTGGGAGATCCGGAAAACAAGACCATGGAGATGCTGGCCGCGGAGATCAACGCCAAAGGGGGCATCAAAGGCCATCCGGTGAAGCTGGTCATCTATGACGACGAAGGCGACGTCACCAAGGCTCGCCTCAACGCGGAAAAGCTCATTCAGAAAGACAAAGCCCTGGCCATCATCGGCCCCAGCCTTACCCATACCTCCATGGCCGTCCTGGAGGTAACCCAGAAGGCCCAGGTGCCCCTGATTTCCTGCGCCGCGGGCATCGGCATCACCGCTCCGGCCAAAGAGCGGGTCTGGACCTTCAAGACCCCCCAGACCGACGCCCTGGCGGTGAACCGCATCTATGAATACCTGAAGAAGACGGGCAAAACCAAGGTGGCCATCCTCACCGTGTCCACCGGCTTCGGGGTGTCGGGCAAGGAGCAGCTCCTGGCCCAGGCCAAAGAGTTCGGCATGGAGGTGGTGGCCCAGGAAGTCTTCGGGGAAAAGGACACGGACATGACCCCCCAGCTCACCAAGATCCGGGGCACCGCAGCCCAGGCGGTGATCTGCTGGGGCACCGGCCCCGCCCCGGCCCTGGTGGCCAAGAACATGAAGCAATTGGGCCTCAACCTGCTCCTGGTGCAGAGCCACGGCGCCGCGTCCAAAAAATTCATTGAGCTGGCCGGAGACGCGGGCGACGGCATCATTCTGCCCGCGGGCAAGCTGGTGGTCTATAAGGTCCTGCCCGACACTGACCCTCAAAAGGCAGTGTGCCAGGATTACGATGAAAAATACCAGGCCAAGTACAAGGCCCCCGCGTCCAGCTTCGGCGGCTATGCTTTTGACGGCTTCACGATGCTGAGCATGGCCCTGGAGAAGGCCGGCGCCGACAAGGCTAAGGTCCGGGATGAGCTGGAAAAAACGAAAAACTACGTGGGCGTCAGCGGGGTCTTTAACATGAGCTCCGAAGACCACAACGGCCTCACTCCTGCGGCCTTCGTGATGGTGAAGATCGAGAAGGGCGACTTCAAGCTGCTGGATTGATATAAGAGCGGTTCAGCGGTTTGGCGGTTTAGCGGTTAAACAGCGCTTAGGCCTTTGATACTTGCTAACCCGCCGAACCGCCGAACCGCTAAACCGCTAAATGTGGGTGGGGGGAAAAATGGCCAAGATTTACAAGGATCTGTTGGTCTGGAATAAAGCCATGAACCTAGCACTACTACGTTAGATAATACCTCCCATATCGCCCATGATAGGACAACCATTGGATATTACTGACAATCAGTTATGTCACCCTAAGCCGTAGGCGAAGGGTCTAGATTCTTCGCTGCGCTCAGAATGACAATAAATACAAAGGGTTGTACTGAAGCAGGCGGGTAATTAACGTTGTAGTGCTTATTGATAATCCGTAATTATCTTTACCAAAAACCGAAAACCGAAAACCGTATTATTTGTCAGCCGTCGTCTGGTTATTGGAAAACCCTCAACAACTCCTCCACCGGCCAGGTATTGATAATATCCGCCCGCTCCGCCCATCCCCGCCGGGCCTGGGCCACCCCGAACTTCATCAGGTGAAGCTGGCTCACCTGGTGGGTGTCGGTGTTGATCACCATGCGCACTCCCAGCTTTTTGGCCCGGAGGATGTTGACGTCGTTCAAGTCCAGCCTTTCCGGATAGGCATTGATTTCCAGGACTTTGCGGTAGTCTTTGGCGGCCTCTAAAACCCGTCCCAAATCCACCTCGTATTCATCCCGGCGTTTTAAAATCCGGCCCGTGGGATGGGAAATGATGTCCACGTGGGGGTTCTTCAGGGCGGTGATGAGGCGCTCCGTCATTACCTCCCGGCTCATCTTGAACTGGGAGTGAACCCCGGCAATGACGTAATCCAGCTCCGCCAGGGCCTCGTCATCGATGTCGATGGAGCCGTCGCTCATGATGTTGGCCTCGCACCCCTTCAGGACCCGGAAAACTTTCCCTTCCTGCCGGAGGCGCTCATTGATCCCCTCAATCTCTTTATTTCGCTTCTTTAGGGTCTCTTCGTCCAGGCCGCGCTCAATGCGCAGGAACTTGGTGTGGTCGGAAATGCCGATATACTCGTAGCCCAGGGCCATGGCTGCGGCGGCCAGTTCCTCGATGGAGTTGGCTCCGCCGTTCCAGTTGCAGTGGACGTGCAAATCCCCTTTGACGTCGCCGTAGTCGATGATGCGGGGCAGTTCTCCCGCCAGGGCCGCGTCGATTTCCCCCATATTCTCCCGCATCTCCGGCGGGATCCACTCCATGCCCAGGGCGCGGTACACTTCTTCCTCAGTTTTCCCGGCCACCATCCGGGGACCTTGGAACAGGCCGTATTCGCTGAGCTTCAGGCCGCGGTCAATGGCGATCTTGCGCAGCTCAATGTTGTGGTCCTTGGAGCCGGTGAAGTACTGGAGCGCCGCGCCATAGCTCTCCGGGGGAATCACCCGGAGATCCATGTCGAAGCCTTCCTTCAGGCGCACCGAAGACTTGGTGGAGCCTTTGCCCCAAACCTTGACCACCCCGGGCAGGCTCACGAAGAAATCCATGACTTTTTGGGGGTCGCGGGAGATTACCAAAAAATCCACGTCGCCGATGGTCTCTTTCATGCGCCTTAAGGACCCGGCGGTATCGATGGCTTCCACTTCTTTGAGCTGTTTAAGCCTTTCCAGGACAGCCTGGGCTGCGGGCAGGATCTCGCCCAAAAGAAACCGGCCATGGCTGCGCTTCAGAAATTCCAGGGCTTCCAGGATGTTTTGTTCGCTCTTGTCGCCGAAGCCAAAGAGGGGGGCGATTTTATGGGCCTTGGCCGCGTCTTCCAACTCCTGCAGGTTGCGGACGCCCAGGTTTTCAAAAAGCACCTTGGCCTTCCGCGGCCCCACCCCCTCCACCTTGACGATTTCGTCCAACTCCACCGGCATCTTGCGTTTAAATTCTTCATAATACTCGATCTTTCCTGTGCGTAAAAACTCTTCGATTTTCTGCGAGATGCTGGCTCCCACTCCAGGGATTTCCTTTAAGCCCTTGATGCCGCGCTTTTCATAAACTTCTCCCACGTCGTCCTTCAAAGCGGCCAGGGTGATGGCGGCCTTCTGATAGGCGTAGGGCTTGAAAGGAACCCCTTCCATCTCCAGGTATTCGGCGATTTCGTTGAAGATTTTGGAAAGTTCCTGGTTTCTCATGGGAACCTGCGCCGGTGGGAATTTTTCATAATATAGTAATGCTCCGACATTGCCGCCACAGGTATTAACCACAGAGACACAGAGGGCACAGAGGATTTATACCGTTTTCGGTTTTCGGTTTCAGGTTTTCGGTTAGGAAAACCTGGAATACCAATAAGTTACAAGTTATATTTGTTGCATTTGAAAGGGAATCCAGTATTATAGAGTCATTCCTCCCTCAAAACCGCAAAGACGCCAAGAATTTAGGGTGGGCAACGCCCGCCTCAAATTTTTATCTTTGCGCCTTGGCGTCTTTGCGTGAGAAAAAAAAGGGCGCGACCGGTTATGGCGCGCCCTAAATGCTTTATCTACCAAAAGCAAAAGCTAACTGCTAACTGCCAACAGCTCACTGCTCACTGCTCACAGCTCACTCCCTCAATCCGCCAAAACGAACTTGCCGTCCTTCACCTGGACGATGACCATGGAGTCCACGTCCAGGCCGTTGTGGTCCTGGGGGGTGATGTTGTAAATCCCCGACACTCCCACGTAGCCCTTGGTCTGCTCAATGGCCTCCCGGAGCTTCTTGGGGTCGGTGCCCGCCTTCTTCAGAGCGTTGGTGACGATGTAGATGGCGTCCCAGGCATAGCCGGAGTGGGTGTTGATGGGAAACTGCTTGTCAAATTTGTATTGGTCGGTGTAGAGCTTGATGAATTCCTGGATCACCTTCTTCTGGGGATCGTCATCCTTTAGCTGGCCCACGGCCATGAGCTTGGTGGCCGGCATGCGGTCCCCTTCCGAAGCCTTGCCCGCCAATTGGATGTAAGTGGGGTCCGGCTGGCCGTGGCACTGGAACAAGGGGATATTCAGGCCCACCTGGGCCTTGTTCTTGGCCACGATGGCCCCCGCGGGGCCGATGGTCCAGACCACGATGGCCTGGGGATTGGCCCCCTTGATCTTGGTGAGCTGGGCCGTCATGTCAATATCCTTGGGCCCGAAGGATTCCTCGGCCACAAAGGTGATCCCAAAGTCCGGGGCCAGTTTCTTCAGCCACACCACCCCGTCTTTGCCAAAGGGGTCGGTGGCGTACATCAGGGCCACCTTGGTGAGCTTTTTGTCCTTCAGGTAGCCGAAGAGCTTTTTCACCGCAGTGGAGGAGCGCTGGGGGGACTTGAAAATATAGGTGAAGGGCCCGGTTTGCTCCATGATGGGCGGGTCGCCGCCCACGGTCATGAAAATGGGAATCCCCGCCTCTTCCACGATCTTCTTCACCTGCATGCCTTCGCCGGTGGAGGTGGGTCCGATGATGGCCGCCACCTTGTCGGAATGGATGAATTTCTTGGCGATGGTGGCGGCCTTGGCCGGGTCGCTCTCGGTGTCGCCGATGATCAACTGGATGGGCCGCCCGTTGATGCCGCCCTCCTTGTTGATCTTGTCCACCACCATTTCCGCCACCAGTTTGGTGGGGGCGCCGATGTGGGCGTTGGGCCCGGACAGGGCGAAAAACGCGCCCACCTTGATGGGCTCCGCGGCGAATATGGAGGTTGATAAACAAAAAATTGCAATTAATGTAAGAACCACGATTTTTTTCATTATCCTTTAGCCTCCAAAAATATTTTTTCACTCCCAATGCCAGTGTTGATACCAAAGAATTTCCTCGATATTTTTGATGGATTTAAACCTATCCGGTGATTGAAATCTATACTTTTTTTGACACCCCTCTCCCGATTCGCATCTTATTTTAATTTCAACTTCATATTCACCGGGAGGAAGATAAAAGCGAAAATCTTTTTGCGGTATATTAAACCGCAACGCCCAAGAAGTTCCCAACCAACATCCAGCGATGTAATGGTCTCTTTGTGTAAAAAGAATATCTAATCTTTGTGGAATTCCAGGATAAATATCAATAGGAATTTCCCTTGTATCTGAATCTACATAAGGCGTTCCCGCCCAGTGCAGTAAAATAGGAATTTTATAAGAATCATTTATATCTGGTTTTGATAAAAACGTAAGTGCTGCTGTAGATTTCTTTGCAATTTTCTTACCAGAATTGAAAATGATCATGGTTAATACTGATCTTATCCAATTTTCTGATTTTCAATCCTTTATATCAAGATTAATTATTTTTTTCTTTGGCCTTTGTAACCAGTAGTATAAAAATGCAAGGAGGCCAGCAGGGATTAATATTTTGCTAATAATATCGATTAACTTAATTATTGGTTCCCATTTCTCATAAACCTCCTTAATATATTTCAAGAATGGTTCAACCATTATTTCTTTTAACAGAAAATCAGAAGGAAAATAGGAGAAAGATATGATTTTCCTCATTCAGGATATCAATAATTTCAGAACCGATTTCCTTATTTCTAACACTATTGATATAGCCTCCTCTGCCTCGGAACGCTCGATGACTTCAAAAGCTAGGTCGCCGGGATAGCGGCCTGCCACGATATACTCATTCAGAATGGCGCCGTCTTTTCGCAGTTGATTAAATTCTTGGTCAAATTCGGCGCACAATCCCAGCAACACGACAAATATCATGCGTTTTTTCCAGCGCCCAACCCTGGGCGATCAAGAAACCCTTTAAATATTTCTCGGCGGCGGTTTGGCAAAAAAAGCAAATAGTCCGGTAGGCGGGGGCGGCCTGGGTCATTTCTCTTTGGGCCACCCCCAGGTTTTCCTCGGCAAACCGCAGCCATTCAACCGGAGTCTCAACCGGCCGGGGCGGCATCCGGTCTCCGGTACGCAATTCTACCCCGGCCAAAGATATGTTCAGTATAAAAAGGATTGCCGTCGGCCAGATTCTTGGCCACTTCCTGGGGCGTCCGGACGATCAAATCCAGGCCGAATCTCCGATCCAGAAAGAGTTTTTCCAATTGCCGGCGGACCTGGCGATCCGAGGGGGAGATGTCCTGAACCACCAGGATGTCCAGATCGCTGGCGGCACTGCCGGTTCCTGTGACCTGAGAGCCGAAGATCACTATTTGACAAGGATTGATGGCTTCGATGATTTTTTGGCAGACATATTCGATTATTTCCCGGGTTAGGCGATTCGATTTGAGGGAGATTTCATCGGACATGCCAACCTCAGAAATGGGGCGCAAATTAAAAGTGCCCGCGAGCCCACGAGTGCCCGGCTGTAATAAAACCTGACGTAATTGAGCCTCTTGCAAAATTATGTAGCCGCAGGCTTCAGCCTGCGCCGGCACAGGCTGGAAAGCCTGTGCTACCGGATATTTCTTTAAGCAACATGGGAAAATCGCAGCCTCAAAATGAATTTTGCAAG
>Ga0194125_10009079_pt1 | contig 13870 bp, 12 predicted proteins | sample TA2KigC250mmetaG_FD_148626 | JGI IMG/M metagenome (GOLD analysis project Ga0194125, IMG submission 148626) | Freshwater microbial communities from Lake Tanganyika, Tanzania - TA2015034 Kigoma Deep Cast 250m | ecosystem: Environmental > Aquatic > Freshwater > Lake | place: Tanzania: Lake... | reverse complement strand
AAGGAATATCCCCATCATTAGTTTGCCTTTTTATTCCAGAGCCGAAACTCCTCGAAATGATTTAAATTAATTCTCTCCCATGTGCCATTTGGCTCACTAAATGTGCCCAATGGTTGATCTGAACAATTATCGAAATATTTCTCAAAAACTTTCTCTCATCAATCATCAATCAAATCGATAGATTGCAAAGTTTTTAGGAAAAGCCAATAGATTGGTATTGTTATTGCTATATAATACGAAATTAAGGTCAATTGGTTAAGGTTACGCTTAAATGATTAAAAGACTATCTTTTTATTAACGATATAGGCCTCCCTGCCTGCCGGCAGGCAGGGTCACCGCTAAACTTAACCTTTTTCTACCCATGTCAAAAGAAACTATTCTCATCCTCAATAAAGAATGTAGGGATTCCTCTCACCTAAAAACCTTTTTAGAAAAAGAGAAATATATTGTGCTCCCGGTCAATACCATTAATAGGCTATTAACCAATTTTCAAGAATTCGAAGTTTCAGGGGTCATTATTGATCTTAATGTGGATCATTTTTACCTTTTTGAAATCATTAAAAAAATAAGGGAAAGGTTCCCCAAACTCTATGTCATGATGATGGCGGATGGGAAGATTGGTGAAAAAGAGCATCAGAAGGTGATCGAGACAGGGGTTCAAGATTTCTTTGTCAAGCCGATGTCTTACGAAAAAATCCTTTTTCACCTTAAAAGCGGATTGAAACAACGCAAGAAATATCTTCAAAAAAGAGCGGAAAACTATTCCAATCAGATTGTTGGAAAAATGATTTCGGAGTGAAAAAATGAAACTCGATACCTTACCAAAAAGATTTGAAAACGCTTCAGAAATTCCTTTTTGGGTCGGAAAAGAGAATAGGACCTTCGGCCTCTTCCAGAAAATTCAGGGAGCGATGCGTCATGTGCCTGATTTTGGCGAAACCTGCAGGGCCATTTTGGACGTGGTGATTGAAGAGACCGATGCCGAAAACTGCTCGCTGATGTTGAAAGACCCCGTCTCCGGATATCTCGTGGTTCGTTCAGCCCGAGGGAAGGGGGAAAAAAAGAGTGTTTTTTACCCCGAACAGCCTGAAAATGGAGAAAGATTTAAATCTGGAGATGGCATCGCGGGGAAAGTTCTCAAAGAAGGACAAGCCATCATGCTGAACGATGTGAAAAAAGAGCCCCATTTCTTAAAGGCAGATGGCTTGAGCGAAAAAGTAAATTCACTGATCTGTTTCCCTATACGGGAAGAGGATCAGGTCGTGGGAGTATTTAACATCAGTCATTTCCAAAAAGGAGCCTTCGATGAAGGAGACAAGTGGGTGCTGTCCTATATCTCCAACCAGGTCGGAATGGCTCTCACCTCCTCTCGGTTCTTTTTAGAGATAAATGAAATACAGCGTTTAATGAAGCGTTCTGAAAAGGTTTTGCCTGCCACCCCTCCTGCCTTTGTGGAAGTCGGCGAAATGACTCGTGAGAATGGGATCTTTATCTATGCAAGCGAAAAAATGCATCGAATTAAAGAGCTGATTGATCAGGTCGCCGATACAGATGTAACGATCCTGATTCAGGGGGAAAGCGGCGTTGGAAAAGAGGTGGTTGCCCGCTCGATCCATCTCAATTCGTTTCGGAAAGAAAAACCCTTTGTCAAAGTCAATTGCGCGGCCCTCCCGCAAGAACTTCTGGAGAGTGAACTCTTTGGCTATGAGAAGGGTGCGTTTACAGGGGCTTACCGGCAGAAACCGGGGAAATTTGAACTCGCCCACACTGGGACGATCTTTTTAGATGAAATTTCAGAGATGAGCCCCTCTCTCCAGGGCAAGCTGCTACAAGTGCTTCAGGACAGGGAATTTTCGAGATTAGGAGGGAAGAAAGACGTATGGGTGGATGTTAGGGTATTGGCCGCTACCAATAAAAATATTGAAGAAATGGTGAACCATCAACGATTTCGTGAAGATCTTTATTATCGTCTCAATGTCGTCAACATTACCCTTCCTCCTCTGAGGGAGAGGAAGGAAGAAATTCCAGTTTTTATCGAATATTTTTTAGATAAATTCAGTAAAAAATACCAGAAAAAGGTAAACCCCATTTCGAGCAAGATCATGAAGATTTTTAAACAACATCATTGGCTGGGAAATGTGCGGGAATTAGAGAATGTCATTCAGCGTTACGTGATTCTTGAAAACGAAAAGATGATTATGGATGAACTAACCCATGGGATCATTGAGAATGCCACCGTCGAAAGAGAAAAATCCGTCGCCCATACCCAGGCCTGGCCTTCGTTAAAAGAGGTCTATCGGGAAGCCACGATCAAAGCGGAATCCGCGACCATTCTTAAGGCATTGCAGATAACGAACTGGAATAGAAAGAGGGCAGCCCAACTTCTCAATATTAGCTATAAAGCCCTCCTTTATAAAATTAAAGATGGCGGTCTTGACAAACTCATTCTCCCTATGACGGCTTAATTTCCATATCATATTTCAGTTCAATTGTTATGAATAACATTTCTAAAATCATTTTTTCTGACTGTTTAAAGATGGAAAAAGTCAAAACCATTATCGATCAAATCGCGCAGACCGATATCACGGTTTTAATAAAAGGCGAAAGCGGAACGGGGAAGGAATTAATAGCCAAGACAATTCACGATATTTCTCCGAGGGCAAAAAACCATTTTGTAAAACTGAATTGCGCTGCCATTCCTAAAAGCCTTATTGAAAGCGAGCTTTTTGGGTTTGAAAAGGGGGCCTTTACGGGGGCCCACCTCAAGAAGCCGGGGAAGTTCGAATTAGCCGATGGTGGAACAATAGTGCTAAATGACATCGGTGAAATAGATATATCCATTCAGGGCAAACTTCTACAAGTCCTCCAGGATGGAAAATTTTCTCGATTGGGAGGAGATGAGGATGTCCTGATCGATGCCCGGATCATCGTCACCACTAAAAATCATTTGGAAAGGTCTATGATGGAAGGGCTTTTTCGTGAGGACCTCTTCTACCGGATCAATATCATCAGCATCACGGTTCCTCCGTTAAGAGAACGGAAGGAGCAAATCCTTCCACTTACCCACTATTTTTTAAATTTTTTTAAAGAGAAATATAGACGGGAGGTCCCCTCCTTCTCGCCGAAAGCCACCAAGATATTCAAAGAATACCATTGGCCGGGAAACATCCGGGAATTAGAAAACATCGTCAAGCGGAGGGTCGTCACATCGGATGAAGAGGCGGTCGTTCAAATGCTTCTCGGAAAAAAGGAAAATGGCGGGATCGGAGTCGAATCCTTAGGGTCCTACGGCATCGGAGAACCGCTCCTCAATTTGAAGGAAGTGGGAAGAAAAGCGGGTGAAGAAGCGGAGAAAGATCTCATTCATGCCACCCTCCATGAAACCCATTGGAATCGAAAGGAGGCGGCCAAATTGCTCTGTATCAGTTACAAGGCGTTGCTCTATAAAATTGAGAAATACCATTTGAATACAGGGGGGGAGTATCAGGTAAAGGGAAAGATGGTCGGTTCAATCGTTAGACCCATTTCAAACAGGACTGGAGGAATGTGATGGCGGGTGACAGGGGGGCAAAATCTAAAGGGAGGGGTTGGAAAATGAAAAAATTAATGTCCTTTGGAATCATTGGGATAGGACTCCTTTTGATCGGTCATTCCTTGGCTTTCTCTCAAACAGAGAAAGCGGAGAAAGAGACCCTTTTAAAAAAGCAGGCTCAAGCCGAGGTGGTTGCCGATAGCGAAAACTATATCATTGGGTCTGAGGATATTCTTTATATCCACATTTGGAAGGAAGAGCATCTGTCCAGAACCGTTCCGGTAAGGCGGGACGGCATTATTTCTTTGCCCCTGGTGGACGAAATTAAAGCCGAAGGCCTGACTCCTCTTCAATTGAAAGAGATATTGGCCCAGCGATTTAAAGAATTTATAGGAGATCCGAATATCACGGTGATGGTGATGGAGGCCAATAGTTTCAAGGTCTATCTCTCTGGCCAGATAAGAAATCCCGGGGTATATCGGTTGCGAAGTGAAACGTCTCTCCTTCAGATCATTTCCATGGCGGGAGGATTTACGGATTGGGCCAATCAAAAGAAAATTTTGATCATCCGGAAAGAAGGCGGGAAAGAAAAACGAATCACCGTCAATTATAAAAAGATTGTCAAAGGGGAGGATCCGGGTTCAAACATCATCCTCAAGGCGGGCGACACCATCATCGTGCCGGATTAAGAAGTCTGATATCGAGTGATAGCCGTAATGATAAAAGGCTGATAGGAGGGATAAATAAAATGGATAAAATGAAGTGGTTGATCTGTACTCTGTTTCTTTTGGTGATTTTCCCTGCAGGGGCCGATGCGGAGTCAAAGGATATTCTCCTCCATTTCCAACCCTATATCACCCTCCAGGAAGAATACAACAGCAATATCGACCTGACCCCGAACCGGGGCAAACGGGACGACTACATCACCACGATTACTCCGGGTCTGAAATTTTCCACTGCGACCAGATCCCCGGTGACAGGAGCATTCCGACCCACCCCCACGGCCGAAGAGAGGTATGGGGTGGATTTGGACGTTCGGGCGGGGTTCAACTTTTATGCGAAAGAGGAGGATTATAACTATACCAGCTTTCATGGAACGCTCCACGCCTGGTATGCCGCCACTCCAAGGCTGATCTTTCGGGTCAGGGATTATGTCCTCCGATCGGATGAGATCAGAGAGGCAGAATACGCTTCCCCCATCGAGGGCGGATATCTTCTCTCAAGGACACGGAAGAGGACGCCCTATGTCCGGAATGTTTTTGAGCCCTCGGTCCAGTATCAGTTCGGCAGGGAAAACGTGATTTCCCTGAATTACCGTAATAACCTCTACGAGATTCAAGGGCGGACAAATGAAGATAGTATAGAGAATTTCATCAACCCTAAAATCACATATTGGTTCGACATCCGAAATGGAGTGTCCTTCGAATATGGCCTCACGCTTGGACATTTTGAGAGATCCCCGGATTTAACCGGTCATATGGCGATGGGACGATACACCCATCGCTTCAATCCGAAAACCTCCCTCTTCGGAGAATATACTCAACTCTGGAGGAATTTCGATTCCCCCTCGGTTGATTATGCGGTCTATCGACCGAGCCTCGGACTGGAACATGCCTTCAATCCAACACTAAGCGGAAGGATCCAGGGGGGGTACTACTGGAAAAATCCTGCGCGTGGGGCAACCCGGGGCGGCCCTTTTTATGACGTTCTCGTCACACAGCGGGCACAGAAAACAACCTATGCCCTCTCTTTGCAAGGCGGATACACGGAGGACTACTTCTCTGCTGAAAACAAAGGCTTCACTCAATACCACCGGGTCCTGGGAAGGGTGAACTATCAGCTTCTTAAAAAGATGAATCTTGGACTTTTTAACAGTTATGAATGGGCCAAGCTTCCTGGAGATGTTATCGGAGGGAGAAAAGAGACCCATCACATATGGGGGATCGGAGGAAATGCCTCCTACCGGCTTTTCAATTGGTTAACGTTGGCCCTCGAGGCTTCTCATCGGGAAAACCATTCCAACCTTGATGGGAATGACTATAGCGAATATCGGGGAATGCTTAGGGTGACAGCAACCTATTAATTTTTAAATTGGGGTTAACCCTTGAACCCTGGACCTCTTGAATCCAGAGGGACATTGGAGGAGTAAAATGATCAATCCTGAGAAATCATTCGATATCCATGACTATATTGAAATCTTTTGGAGACGAATCGGGTATATCCTTATCCCTTTCGTCATCGTATTGGCCGGGGCCGTTCTCTATGCGATCTCCGCACCGAAGGAGTATCGGGCTACTACCTTGATTCTGGTCACCCCGCAGAAAGTGCCGGAGGCCTTCATCAGGCCCACGGTGACCTCTAAAATCGAAGACCGACTGCAATCCATCGGACAGGAGATTATGAGCCGGACCCGTTTGGAACGGTTGATCTCCGAATTAAAACTCTATCCCGAGGAGGCCAAGTCAAAAAGCAAGGAAGAGGTTTATGAATCGATGCGCAAAGACATCCGTGTGGAGATAAAAGGAAAAGAAGGTTACTTCACGATCTCCTATATTGGAAAGGACCCCAGGGTGGTAACGACCGTTACGAACAAGTTGGCCTCTCTTTTTATTGAAGAGAATCTTAAATTAAGGGAGCAACAGGCCCAGGGAACCTCAGAGTTCGTTACGATTGAGTTGAATGCGACAAGGGTTAAACTGGAAGAACAGGAGAAGAACGTCACGCATTTCAAAAGACAATTTATGGGTGAACTTCCGGAACAGCGGGAGGCCAACCTTAAAGTCCTCGAACAACTCCAGTTGCAGAGTCAGAGGATCGGTGAAAATATCAGGGCGGCCCATGATCGAAAACTGATCATCCAGAAGCAACTTGCCGACACCGAACTTCTCATCGCCTCGAGCAGTAAAAAAGAGGAGGTTTTCCTTCCTTCCTCATCACCGATTCAAACCGAAAAGGTCTCGAGATCCGTTGTCAGGGACCCGCTGGAAGTTCAATTGGAACAGATGAAGTACTACCTGATCGATCTTCAATCCAAATACACGGAGAAACATCCTGACATTATGATCGCTAAGAAGAGGATCTCGGAACTCGAAGCGAGGATCGAGAGGGAAAGGTCAGAAAAGGGGGCCGCGGAGAAGAAGGAGTCTGAATCAAACATTGTGACCACGCCATTGTCTCCGCCCCAAATCGTTACCAAGAAGGAGGAGAAGGAGGCCGTTAAACTGAACCCGCGTTATAAAGAGATGGAGAGTCAACTCATTGCCACTGAGCTGGAGATCAACAGGCTGAAGGAAGATGAGGAGAAGATGAAAGCCCAGATCACGAAATATCGGGAGAGAATCGAAAACACGCCCATGCGGGAACTGGCCATGACTAACCTGAACAGGGATTATCAAAACACGAAAGATCTCTATCAAACCCTCTTAAGGAAGAGTGAGGAGGCACAGCAGGCGGAGAATCTGGAGCGCCGGCAGAAAGGGGAGCAATTTAAAATCATCGATCCAGGGAGAATTCCTGAGAAACCCTTTCGGCCTGATATCCCCAAAATTCTCCTTTTCGGGGTTTTAATAGGTTTGGGTTCAGGTTTTGGACTGGCCTTCTTCAGGGAGCAGATGGATCGTTCATTCAGGGATGCTGAAGATCTGGAAGCCACCTTGGGGTTTAAGGTGCTGGCAAACATCCCAACCATTCAAAAGGAAGCGGCTTAACGGAGATGTATACCAAGTTTTACGGTTTTAAAACAAAACCCTTTGAGATCACTCCGGATCCCAAATTTCTCTTTCTAAGCGAAGGCCATAGAGAGGCGTTGGCTCACCTCACCTATTCGGTTAGAGAGAGAAAGGGGTTTACCGTGATTACCGGAGAGGTGGGGACCGGCAAAACCACACTCGTCCAGACTCTTTTAAGCAGATTGAATGGGAACACAAGGACGGCTTACCTCTTCAACCCGAAATTGGGCTCCACCGATTTTATTAGCTATATCTGCGAAGATTTAGGGCTCAAAGGACAGAAAAGATCGAAGGGGCAATATCTGACCATGCTCCACAATTTTTTATTGGAACGTTATGCTCAAAATGAAAATGTCGTTTTGATCATCGATGAAGCCCATACCCTTGATCCGAAATTGCTCGAAGAGGTGCGTCTGCTTACCAATCTGGAGACACCCAAGTCCAAACTCCTCCAGGTGATCCTGATCGGCCAGCCGGAGCTGAACGATGTTTTGAACGATCCGCAATATCGCCAGTTGAAACAGAGGGTGAGCCTCCGTTACCATCTCCAGCCTCTCAATCAGGAGGAGACAAAAGAATTCATTGGCAAAAGGTTGAGGGTCGCAGGCTTAGCCGATCCTCATCTTTTCACCGCCAAAGCCTTGGAGGAGATTTATCGGTATTCAAAGGGAATCCCACGGCTGATCAATATCGTTTGCGATAATGCGTTGTTAACTGGGTATGCGACCGACCATAAGGTCATCGGACCCAAAATCATCCTTGAGGTGATTGACCATCTGGAGGGAACCGGGAAGAAACGAAAGCGAAGACGATCCATCTTCTTTGCCGCCGTATTGATCATCTTTCTTACCTTTGGGATCTCCTCCTATATTTTATGGAAAGAGTCTTTTCCGAGAGTGAAATGGGAGATTGGGGAACGGATCCAATCTTTCGGGGAAATGGTCGAAAAGGTTTACGAGGAGACCCTGAGAAAATATTTTAGATGAACGGAGAGGTGAAATGAGCAAAATATACAAGGCGTTGGAAAAAGCGGAAAAGGAAAGGGAACGGGTGGGTCATCCACCCCCCTCACGGGAGGGTCAGGAAGAAAGAAAAGGGGAATCTTATGAACTGAGGCCTGAGGTCTCAAAGACCGAGCCATGGGTTTCCGACCGGAGCCTCGTTTCCATCTCGCAACCCGGATCCCTGGCCGCGGAACAATTCAGAAAACTGAGGACTTACCTTCTTCGGGGAAAAAACTCGGAATTTCCAAAAACGGTCATGGTGACGAGCGCGACCAATGCTGAAGGAAAAACATTTGTTTCAGCAAACCTTGCCGCGGGTATTGTCCAGGACCTTCATGCCCATGCCCTGATGGTGGACTGTGACATGCGCAGCCCCCAGTTATCACGATGGTTTGGTTTGAATGAGGACAAAGGTCTCTCCGATTATCTCGCAGGAGATGGAAAGCTGGACCATTTGTTGAAGAAGACCGGCGTGGAGAAGCTGAGCATCCTCTCAGGTGGAGCTGTTCGGGACAATCCCACCGAATTGATCGCATCGAAGAAGATGGAAACGCTCATCGATGAATTAAAAACACGGTATCGGGACCGGTATATCATCTTCGATTCCACTCCCCTCCTTGCCACTACCGAACCGGAAGTATTGGCCAAGCTGGTCGATGGGATCATCATCGTCATTAAGGCCGGCGTAACCCCAAGAGAGACGGTCAAACAAGCCATCGCCTCTTTGGATAAGGAAAAGATCATAGGATTTGTCCTGAATGGTTTAGAGTTTAAATCCTCAGGACTTTCCACACGTTACTTTGGTTCAAATGGATATTATTACACATATGGCTATGGCTACGGCAAAGGAAAGTCAAATGGTGAGAGCAGATGGAAAAAAATCTTTCCTTTTGCTCGGAAAGGTGGGGGATGAGGAGCGCTGAACCGCAGCACGTGATTTCATAACTCATAACTCCGAACTTAAAACTATGAACTGGTACGTCATCCAAACGAAACCCAAGAAAGAAGAAGAGGCGACCTCCTATCTCACCACGAAAGGAGTCGATATCTTCGGCCCTAAAATTGAAGCCTATTCCCTGAGGGCAGGGAAAATGGTGAGGGAGCTGAAGCCTCTCTTCCCGGGGTATCTCTTCGGGAAGCTCAATCTGGAGCAGGACTATTCCCTGGTCAGATGGGGGAGGGGGGTTAAGAAAATCCTTGGTTTTGGTGGATATTCAATCCCCGTATCGGAAGAAGTGATTGAGATCATCAAGAATCGAGTGGACAGCAGCGGGGTCGTAAGAAAAACGACTCACTTTAAACCCAATGATTTGGTGAGAGTCAAATCAGGGCCCTTAAAGGATCTAATCGGGATCTTTGACCGGTGGGTTTCAGACAGTGAAAGGGTCAGAATTCTCATGAACCTTATCGGATACCAGCCGGCCATAGAAATCCATTGCTCCATGCTTGAGAAAGTAGCGTAATCAGAGGGTTCAAGCAGTCAGGGGTTCGAGGGTTCAAGGTTTTAAGTGAAGGAAAGGAGTTACAAATGCTAAAGAATTTCAAAGAATTAAAAGTATGGCAGAAAGCTTATCAATTATGTTTAGAGATCTATAGAGTAACAAGAAAGTTCCCTAAAGAAGAAATCTATGGATTGACATCACAAGTAAGAAGGTCTGCTGTATCAATTCCATCTAATATTGCTGAAGGATATGGGAGAAAGACGACAAGAGAGTACATTCAATCACTATATATCGCATATGGTTCTAATTGTGAATTAGAAACCCAAATACTTTTGTCTGGTGATTTAGGATTTATAGGAAAAGAAGACTTGCTGGGACTCCAGAAAGAGATTGGAGATGTTGAAAGGATGCTCAAAGGACTTATTAATTCTCTAAGTGGAAACACTTGAACCCTTGAACCCTTGATCCCTTGAATCCTGGAACCCTATTATAGTTAACTTGTTCCCACTCAAACGTGGCTGCCAGATCTAACATTTTTAAAATATTTTGTAGGAAATACCTCATTTCCAAAAGGGCGGGAGCCTATCCAAATGAAAGAGGGAAAATGAACTTACAGAAATATTTTTTACTCCAGACCGCTATCCTGTTGTTCCTCCTTCCTGTTTCTGTTTTCCCGGCCGATTTATCTCTATTTGCCGGAGGTGAAATCGACACGAGAGGTCAGGGGTTTTCTTACCTGGGTGTCGATATCACCCAAAAGTTCACTCAAAATCTATCCCTGGCCGGAAGAATCACTCCGAATTACCTGACCTACAGATACCGGGATGGCAATCATCTCATCCGGGCGAAATCACTTGGGATATATACGGTCGTTGGACTGAAATACTCTCTGAACCAAACAACGCTCGGCATTTTTGGAGGAGCCGAATATAGAAATACCGATCTAAATCCCGACGTGAGAACGGCAGAGGTGAGGGGGGGCACTTGGGCTGGTTTGATTCAGGGAGAATTCGATACCTGGTTTGCAAGCCGGACCAATATAAACCTTTCCGCAAGCTTCAGCGGCACAGACAGCTTTTTTTATGAAAGAGGAAGAATTAAACGGCAGATCTCGAATTATGAATTTAAGAAACCCAATACGATCAATCTTGGAATCGAACAATTTTATGGAAGGAACCCGGACTTTCGAATGGCAGGAGGGGGACTCCTGTTGGAAGTCTATCATATTCCGAAAAAGTTATCCCTTGCCCTCAAAGGGGGCTATAAACATGATTCGACTTTTGGCAGCGGAGGCTATGGAGGGCTGGAGCTATTTTTTAGTTTTTAAATAGAAAAGAGGAGATGCCAGTCTCTCCCTTTTAAATTTTCAAATGATTGGTCCTGTCTGAAAAATGATTTTATTAGGATTAAAAACATGGTGGTCCGATGTTAAAGGGACTCAGTCCTATCTCCGGTACTTCGAGAGAGAGGACCGCAAGAGACGCTTAGCCGGCCAATTCTTGACCATCATCACCATCGGTCTGGGAATTTATTACCTCGCCTGGCATGCTCAGCATATTAACTGGGAGGCAAAACTTTATCCCTTTATCTTCTTTCTGGCAGAATTCATAGGACTGGTCCTGTTTACTTTCTTTGCCTTCAACGCCTGGTTTTTAAGATATCACTCCCCCCAAGGGGTTTCTGTTGAAAAGCCTGAATCCGTGGATGTCTTTATCACGGTTGCCGGCGAGCCGGTTAACATTGTTGTCGAAACCGTTCGGGCTGCCGTGAATATCGATTATCCCATCAAGAAAATATATCTCCTCGATGACAAGGGAGATATCGCCTATCAAAACATTGCGGAGAAATTTGGATGTGGATATTTTGCGAGGGAAGACCATAGCCATGCAAAAGCAGGGAATCTCAATTATGCCTTTGAAAGGACTCACAGCGACCTGATCCTCACCCTCGACGCCGACCAGGTTCCTCAACCTCAGATCATCTCCACCCTCATCGGCTACTTCAAATTTCCCATGATCGGATTCATCCAATCCAAGCAGGATTTCAAAGTTCCCGTTGGAGATCCATTCGGAAACACGGACAGGGTTTTTTATAATGTCATGCAGTTGGGAAAGGATATGGATAATTCCGCCTTCTCCTGCGGGTCAGGGGTGATCTACCGAAGAAAGGCGTTAGAGGAGATTGGAGGGTTCAGCACCTGGAATCTGGTGGAGGACGTTCACACCTCAATGCTCCTTCATGACCGGGGCTGGAGGTCAATCTACCACAATTATCCGTTGAGCATGGGCACTGCCCCTGCTGATATCCACGGGGTCTGCAGACAGCGCAGGCAATGGGCAGCCGATTCCCTGCGGATCCTTTTCTGGGACAACCCTTTTGGGCGAAAGGGCCTTACGGTCAAACAGAAACTCCAGTATTTCCACCTGGGTTTTGTTTATCTCGTTGCGGCCTTTGTGATGCCTCTCTTTTTCCTGACGCCGATTTGGGCTCTTCTCACCCATCAGTTTGTCCTGATCGCCCCTGTTCAGAGTTACGTTCTTCATCGGTTTCCTTATTTTATCGCCATGTCGCTCGCCTATGGAATCCTCAACTTTCCAACCCATTATATGTATGCCTTTAAAATGTGGACAGGCCTCTTTCCTGCCTTCATTCATGCCACCTGGATCGCCATTAGGTCAAGAAAGAGAAAACCTGCTTATCGTGTGAATGTGAAGCCGGGAGGAAGGGTGAAACAGAAAAGCCCATTCCTGGCCGTTCTCCCACAGCAGGGTATTATATTTCTTTCCATTTTTGCTGTGATTTATGCCTTTATCAGGGGAATGGAGAATTGGGACTATTATCTCTTGAATCTTGTTTGGAGCACGTGGTCGGTCTGGACGATGAGTGGGATTTGTCTTGCCGCCTTTAAAACCCGTCGTTGGATAGAGGAGGTTTCTTTAAAAAACCAGAAAGAGCCCTCTTTTATTTTAAGAGCGAGGGAGCTTTTTATTACCATGATCGTGACGCTTTTCATCGCCTTTTTCTTTTTAGTTGCAGATACGTCCGCAGTGAATCAAACGCTCAGCAACTTTCGGCAAAGGGTTTTATCCATAGGAGGAGAGAAAAAAGAGGCCACGATCATCCCCGAGAAATTCATTCCCATCCACAGGGCGCTTCCGCCTTCTCCCGGGGAGAAGACCGAACAGCAGAAAGAAGCAGGGGATATCGGAAAGGTTTCAGTGAAAGACCGGGAAGGGGAGGAAAGATTACTACTGACAGAGGGTCACTGGGTGATCCAGGTGGCCTCGTTCAGGGAACCAGAAAGGGCTATGGCGTATAAAGAGCAATTGATGGCTGCTGGACTCCCTGCACACAGCATTTCTGTAAGGTTGAAAGAAGAGGTCTGGATCCGGGTTCGCGTTGGATTATATAAGACAGAGAAAGAAGCACGGATGACCAGTGAAGACATCAAGAAGAAACTTGGCTATGAGGGGGCTCACTGGATCACCCGGGTTTCAGCAAAGGAGAAAAGGGATTTCATTGGAGATTAAATTTATCGTATCAATTTAGCCTTTTGAAAAAGGCCCGTTTGTGACAGTCATTCCGGTGAAAACCGGAATCCAGGACCTAAAAAAACACTGGATTCCTGCTTCCGCAGGAATGACGAACCATAAAGACCATCTGTGCCTCTTATTCTTTTCAAACAGCTAAAGTGTTACAATTTATCAAACCCATGCTGGGGTTTTACCTCTTGGATGATGCGGATTCCATTCTCCGGAGAGCTATTCGCTATCCCCAATTCCTGAAAAAGGAAGTTCGGATACTCTCTTTTTATACGGCCCTGGGATCTGAAAACGAGAGGCTTGTTTTGGAGGCGATTGAGAAGGTGTTGAAATATGGATTTATCCCTATGATCACATGGGAGCCCTGGCGTTTGCCCCGGGGAAATGAGCGGCCGGAAGATCAACCCGATTTTTCACTTTCAAAAATCATCAACGGCAGGCACGATGATTCTATCTTGAATCTGGCCCTCAAAATGAAGCAGATTTCCGCTCCTGTCTTCTTCCGGCCCATGCATGAAATGAATGGAAATTGGTATCCCTGGTGCGGAAAAGTAAACGGAAATCGACCCGAGGAATATATCGAAACCTGGCGTTATATCCGGTCCATTTTTAGAGAGGCCCA